>Ga0307373_10002864_pt1 | contig 30730 bp, 27 predicted proteins | sample OX2MG_FD_202534 | JGI IMG/M metagenome (GOLD analysis project Ga0307373, IMG submission 202534) | Soil microbial communities from Risofladan, Vaasa, Finland - OX-2 | ecosystem: Environmental > Terrestrial > Soil > Coastal area > Acid sulfate soil | place: Finland: Risofladan, Vaasa | collected...
GCACGCGATCGCCTGCGATGCGCCGATGGCGGTGAACCCCGCCGGCAGACCGGTTACCGAGTCGCCGTGGTTCATCATCACGTCGAGTTGCGGCCGACTCTGGGCATCGGTGCTGTCGGCAATGCCGTCCAGCAGTGCTGAAGCCGCAGTCACCGTCATCTGCTCAACGCCGAATTCCCGGTGCGTACTGCCTGCCACCTTGCCGCCGAGTTGCGCGGCCATATCCTGCATGCCGTAGCAGATGCCCAGCACCGGCACCCCCAAATCGAAAACTGTTGATGGCGTCTTGGGTGTGGCCTCGCCCACCACCGATTCCGGCCCGCCGGAGAGGATCACGCCCCGTGGGGCGAATGCATGCAGTGCCTGGGCGCGCATGTCCGGCGAGCAAATCTCGCAGTACACGCCGATCTCGCGCACCCGGCGTGCGATCAATTGGGTCCACTGGGAGCCGAAATCAATGATCAGGATGCGCTGGGAGTGGATATCGCGTGGCTGGGGTGCGGGGGAAGCTTTGGGGTTTTCCGGGGTACGCACGGATTTCATGCAGGGGTTTCGCTACTGTTTATTTCCGTGGCACGCATGCCAGGAACAACCCTGTAGACGGAAGCGCTGAACTCTGGCTGGTCACTCACCCTCCGCTCCTCGACTGCAGTGACTGCATCACTCGCTACTGTAATTCGGTGCTTCCTTGGTAATGCTCACATCGTGCACATGGCTCTCGCGCATGCCGGCACCGGTGATGCGCACGAACTGGGACTTGGTGCGCATCTCGTCGATGCTGCGGCAGCCGGTATAGCCCATGCTGGATCGCAAACCGCCCATGAGCTGATGGACGATGGCCACCAGACTGCCCTTATAGGGCACACGACCTTCGATGCCCTCAGGCACCAACTTTTCAATCTCTTCCGTCGGGTCCTGGAAATAGCGGTCGGCAGAGCCCTGTTTCTGCGCCATGGCGCCCAGCGATCCCATGCCGCGATAGGATTTGTACGAACGTCCCTGATACAGCTCGACTTCGCCGGGTGCCTCTTCGGTGCCGGCGAACAGTCCGCCGAGCATCACGGAATAGGCGCCAGCGGCGATGGCCTTCGCCACGTCTCCCGAATAACGGATGCCGCCGTCGGCGATCAACGGCACGCCGGATTTGGCCAGCGCCTCGGCCACGTCAGCGATCGCCGTGATCTGCGGCACGCCCACTCCAGCGACGATGCGCGTGGTGCAGATGGAACCCGGGCCGATGCCTACTTTCACGCCATCGGCACCGGCTTCCACCAGTGCCTTGGCGGCCTCGGCGGTCACGATGTTGCCGCCGATGACAGCCAGGTCCTTGTAACGTTTCTTGATCTGGCGCACGCGGTTCAGCACACCCACGCTGTGGCCGTGGGAAGTGTCCACCACCACCACGTCCACGCCAGCTTCCACCAATGCGGTGATGCGTTCATCGGTATCTCCGCCAGTGCCGACCGCCGCGCCCACCCGCAGGCGTCCGTGCTCGTCCTTGCTGGCATTGGGGTAATCCCGGGCCTTCTGGATGTCCTTGACCGTGATCATGCCGCGCAACTGGTATTTGTCGTTGACCACCAGCACTTTCTCGATGCGGTTCTGGTGCAGTTTGGCGAGGATCTCTTCCTTGTCAGCGCCTTCTTTGACGGTCACCAGCCGTTCCTTGCCGGTCATAATCTTGCCGATGATTTCGTTGTAACGGGTCTCGAAACGCAAATCACGGCTGGTGACGATGCCCACCAGGCGTTCGCCCTCCACCACCGGCACCCCGGAGATGTTGTGGGCGCGGGTGAGTTTGAGCACGTCGCCGACGCTCATGTCGGGGCTGACGGTGATGGGATCCTTGATGACGCCGCTTTCGAATTTCTTGACGGTGCGCACCTGACGGGCCTGTTCCTGCGGCGTCATGTTCTTATGGATGATGCCGATACCGCCTTCCTGGGCCATGCTGATCGCGAGCCGCGCCTCGGTGACCGAGTCCATGGCGGCGGATATCAACGGGATGTTGAGGCTGATGTGGCGGGTAAGCCGGGTCTTGAGCTCCACATCCCGCGGCAATACTTCCGAATAGGCAGGCACGAGCAGAACGTCGTCGAAGGTGAGAGCTTCCTGGAGGATGCGCATCACGGCTCCCAGGCAGGTAATGATAAAGCGCGCAATTATAGTCGTTTAGTGCTCACCGGGTAAACCCTGCGATGTGCTGAATTCCACTGAATCGCGCTTTCGCCACCCGTCCACCACGGCTATCATGGCGCATGGCATCGATACAGGACAGTCTTGCGTTGGAATCGGCCAGCCGGCAGATTCTCACAGTCTCACAGCTCAACCGCGAAGCACGTACCTTGCTGGAGGATGGCTTCCCGCTCATCTGGGTGGAGGGTGAGCTTTCCAATCTGTCGCGTCCGGGTTCCGGTCATCTGTATTTTTCCCTCAAGGACAGCGCCGCTCAGGTGCGCTGCGCCCTGTTCCGCAACCGCGCCGGTGTGTTGCGCTTCAAACCGCAAGACGGACTGCACGTGCTGGTGCGCGCACGTGTGAGTCTGTACGAGGCGCGTGGGGATTTCCAGCTCATCATCGAGCACATGGAGGAAGCCGGTCACGGCGCATTGCAGCGCGCTTTCGAGGAACTCAAGCTGAAACTCGCGAAAGCCGGCTGGTTCGATGCGGCCCACAAGCAACCATTGCCCAGCCTGCCGCGCAGCATCGGCGTGGTGACTTCGCCGAGCGGCGCGGCCCTGCGCGACATCGTGAGCGTGATCCGCCGCCGCTATGCGCTGGCAAGGGTGATCGTCTATCCGGTGCCGGTACAGGGCGAAGGCGCGGCGCACAAGATCGCCGCCATGATCCGCACGGCCGGTATGCGTGCCGAATGCGATGTGCTGATCGTAGCGCGTGGTGGTGGCTCGTTGGAAGACCTGTGGGCATTCAACGAGGAGGTCGTGGCGCGCGCGATCTATGAGTGTGAAATACCGGTGGTCAGCGGTGTGGGCCATGAGATCGATTTCACTATCGCCGACTTTGTCGCCGACGTGCGCGCACCCACGCCCACGGGCGCGGCGGAACTGGTGACGCCCGACAGCAGCGAATGGCTGCGTAATCTCGAACAATCCCGCCGCCAGTTATTCCAGCTGCTTGCAGTCGCGCTCGCGGGTCTGCGCGAGCGCCTTGATTGGTGCGTTGAACGGCTTGAACAACTGCATCCGGCCCGGTTACTGCGGGAGCGCGCCCAGCGTCTCGATGAACTGGAAACGCGCCTGCTGCAATCCATGCAGACGCAGCAGCGCTCGCAGTTAGCGCGTCTGGATAGTTTGCGCGCGCGCCTGCATCAACGCAGTCCTGCACAAGTGCTCGCCCTGTTGCGCAACCGTTGTGAATCGATAGGACAGCGTCTGGCGTTTGCTACACGCCAGTACATCAAAGGGCTGGAGAGTCGTCTGGGACTGGCGGTGCGTGGGCTGAATACCATCAGTCCGCTGGCAACCCTTCACCGGGGTTACGCAATCCTGACAGATGCGGTCTCGGGCAGCGTGATCGCATCCGTCGATTCAGCCCATGCCGGCCAACAGGTGAATGCACGACTCTCGGATGGCCGGCTTTCGGCCAGAATCGAATACACACACAAAGAGATCAAAATATGAAACGCTCCGCAGTATTTTTGATCGCGTTGTTTTTGCCTGTGGTCGCGATGTCGGCGGATCTGCCAAAGAACGAGCCGGTGCCGGGCGGCGTGGTGATCATCGCATTACCGGCTGCTAGCGAAGTCCCGGTCGTGCATTTCGATTCACGCCGCATCATGGTGGTGCGGTATGCGCATCACTGGTATGCCATCACCGGCATTCCACTCGAGACGTCAGCAGGCGAGAAATCCCTGGATATAAAACTCGCGGGTGAGTCGTCCACGCAGCTGAAATTCAGCGTGCTGCCCAAGGACTATCCGGAACAGAAACTCGTGATCAAGAATCCCCAGCTTGTCAATCCGACAGCCGCCCAACTGGATCGTATCGAAAAGGAGCAGGCGCATCTGCACAAGGTACTCAATACCTGGAAACCCGATACCAATCCGGATCTGGATTTCATCTGGCCGGCACAGGGCCCTGAGACCAGCGGCTTCGGCCTGCGGCGCTTCCTGAACGGCGAAGCCCGCAGCCCGCACAGCGGCATCGATATCGGAGCGCCGCCGGGCTCACCGGTACGCGCGCCAGCGGCGGGGGTGGTGGCGGATGTGGGTGATTATTATTTTTGCGGCCATACACTCACCATTGATCTGGGACAGGGGTTGTACAGCGTGTACTGCCACCTGAGCAAGATCGCAGTCAAGCGCGGACAGAGAGTGAAACAGGGTGAAGAGGTGGGCAACATCGGCGCCAGCGGGCGTACCACCGGCCCCAACTTGCACTGGACAGTGAGCCTCAACGGTACGCCGGTGGATCCGCATGCGTTTCTGATCAACGCTCCAGTAACGATCCAGAAACAATAATGGCTATTTGCAAAAGGTGGTTGGAACGCTCCCCGACCCAACCGCGTTTTGCACGAGACGGGTGGAGGTGCACTTTAATGTCCTCGCCTGCGAGATGGACGTTCCAACAGGCGCTCGTCCACCTTGAATTGCGTGGGCAACCCAAGGCGAAGACGGGTAAAGTCCCGGTGCCCCGTATTCAAAAGAACGTTCCACTCTCCGGCCGTCACCGCCGAGGGCACGCGCAGGCCGACCGCTTTCATCTGTGTCACCCATTGCAACCCTACTGGGCGGCACTCACGCTGATGCCGGGCCGCCTTGGAACTGTCCCAGCCACGCCCCAGGTCTTCCACGCGCACACTCCTGATCGCCACCCCCCCGGGGATCTCCGCCTCGGCGATAACCACGGTGCCTTCCGCAAAAAACCGGTCATGGACCATGTATTCGAGGACCGCGAGCGACACACTCTCTGCGGTATAGACCACCGGGAATCCCGCCGGCAACCACCGCGAGCTTGAGACGATGGCCCCCTCACCACTCCAAAACGTGTTTGCGTATTTACGGCTTGCAACCCGATAGACAAGCGTCACGCAAACACGCCGTACTTCAGGTGGTTAACCACGTTTTCCACCTCACGGATGCCGGCGTCGGTATCCATGAGCGCGAGTGGTGCCTGGTCGTCCAAGGCCTGGTTCGGCTCACGCAGCCACCGCTGCAAATGCACCTCGTCGTTGTCCCACAGGTACATGAGCTCCGCACAGATACGCGCCACGCGCAGCGCCCGATCACTGATTAACCGGTTTAGGGGCTTCTTGCGTTTCGGGAGGCGGCTGACGCTCCGAGGCGCCACCCCGAAGAGTCGTGCCTGCTCGGCTACGGTAAGCCGGAATCGTTCAATGAACGTCTGGTAGGCATCCGGGGGCAGGCCGGTACGGGCGAGCTCCACCGGATCCAGACTTGCGGTTCCGAGGTGACGCCTACCGCCCAGAAGGGCGAAGAGTGTGCCAGTTACGGTATTTGACTCAGGCATTGCAAGAACTCCTTCAAGCCAGTTGGCTTAGTATATACGCCACTTGGCGCTCATACAAACCCGCATGACATCGAGCCATACGCCTAGCGGCCCGAACCTTCTTTGAGGGCGAGAACGGCCCCATTCCAGTGTGGCGCACGCGCAGCCGCCTGCGAAGATCAAACCGAAAGGCGGAATGTCTGACTAAGGGCTGTTCGATGCCCTGCGCCGGACGCACGAACTGGCTTTCATAGCTACGCAGCACGAGCTCGGCGACCCGAAATGCCTTAGGCGTGACATCCTGGATTCACTGGTCGCCGTTACGTCCAGAGATTTACCAGGCTCCGGGCTGGGCCTGCCGATCCACGACGGTCAAATCCATATTTCAGAGGATCGGCCGCCGCGATGACGTCAATTGCATCGTCTGGTTATTAGCAATGTGCTTCCAACCAGGTTTTGCAAATAGCCGAAATAATAAACGCAATCCCGGATACTGCTGTCAGGATCATAGGGCGTCGATAAAATCCCCGACGGTCGGGCGGAACCGGTCAATATCCACCAGGAAGGAATCGTGCCCCTGTTTCGAAGTCAGTGACACGAACTGCGTGGGTACACCCGACTGCTGCATGAATTCCGCCAGTTGCCGCTGCTGATGCAGCGGGAACAGGATGTCGGTTTCCACCCCGACGACCAGCGCCTGCTTGAGTTTTAGATGCCGGAATGCCTTCTCCACGGTTCCGCCGTGCTCGGCTGCATCGAACAGGTCCATGGCGCGCGACAGGTATAAATAGGAATTGGCGTCGAATTCGCCGATGAAGGAGCGGGCACGGGATTCCAGATAGGATTCCACCTCGAACTCGATGCCGAAGGGTTCGTGGCCCGCACAATCGGCGCGCTCCCGACCGAAACGCTCCAGCCACTCAGCCGCCGAACGGTAGCTGACCATGCCAAGTTTGCGCGCCAGCCGCATGCCTTCGCGCGGGCCGTCGCCCACAGGGTAATCGCCGTCTTGCCAGGCACCGTCGCTGCGGATCAGTTCGCGCTGCAGGGAACGCACGGCGATGGCGAAGGGTTCCGAATGCACGGCGGACGACAGGCTCACCAGCACCTCGGCTTCCTTAGGGAACATGAGCGCATACGCGAGCGCACTCATACCACCCAGGGATGCTCCCACGAGAATATGCACGCGTGGAATATCGAGTGCATGCAATGCGGCGCGCGCCGCGGCGGCGATGTCCTCGACCGTCAGTGTCGGAAAGTGCACGGCATAAGATTGGCCGGTTTCCGGATTGATGGATGCTGGACCGGTGGAACCAAAACAGCTGCCGAGTGAATTCACACACACCACATAGAAACGTTCCGTATCCAACGGCTTGCCGGGACCCACCATGTCTTCCCACCAGCCGGGCGACGGATCCGCAGGCGAAGATGCCGCATGCGCCGAAGGTGACAAGCCGGTGAACAGCAGTATCACATTGCCTTTGTCAAGAGCGAGCCGGCCCCAGGTTTCATAGGCGATCTGGACTTCCGGCAACATACCGCCCAAATGCATGACAAAGGGCGCCGGCAAGCTGATGCAATGCCGCGCCGATGCAGTATTGGCGACTGTAGCGCTGCTGTGCAGCCTAAGTTTCGGTTTCATGGACCGCATTTTGCCTGACACGGACGGCAGCGTCACCTGAACGCCAGCCACAGGCCCGTGAGTGTGCCCACGACCAAAAAAAACGGCACTGACCAGGCATGAAAAGCGGTAAAACTGCCGGGCTGGCGGCCGAGGCGTAAGGCGATAATATTTGCGAGGGAACCGGTAACCAGGCCGAAACCGCCAATATTCACCGCCCAGGCGATGGTAACCCAGTCGCTGGAATACTTCGTCAACAGGATAGTAGCAGGCACATTGCTGATGATCTGAGACCCGAGCGCACCCGCGAGGTATAAGTCGCCTATATGCGCCAATTGCAGATGGCCAGGAATGGAATACCGGGCCAATAGACCCAAGTCAATGAACATCAATATGAACACTATGAGCAGTGACCAATCGATCTTTGGAATTAATTGGGGAAATCCAGCGACGAACACCACTAACACCATGATCAACCCAATTACCACATGCTGGATATCCGCAAGTGCGAGGAACGGTATATATAAAAGCAGCGCCGCCAACAGCATGGGCCATCGCAGGGAGGGCAATGGCCGGTGCGCATGCAGATGTAATCGCTGAGCGGGAAACGCCCAGAACGTGAGCAACAGCAAACAAACCATCGCGACTACAAACGGCGGCAGCATATCCAGTATAAAGTGACTGAAATGCGTACCTGAAAGCTGCCATAGAAGGATATTCTGCGGATTGCCGATGGGCGTGAGCAATGAACCGGCGTTCACCGCCAGTGCTTCGAATATGATTAACCGGCGCACCGGCAATTTTGCATGCTCACCCAGTCTCAGGGTCAGAGGCACAACCACAAACAGGGCGATGTCATTGGTCAGCAGCATGGCCAGCAGCCCGGAACCGATCGTCAGAAATAATGCCAACACGCGCATATGGGTGATGCGGACGACGATTTCCTGCCCAAGCCGGTGCAACCAGCCACTCAGCTCCAACCCCTTAGTGAGAATCATCAGGCCCAGCAAAGTGCCGATGGTCGGCCAATTTACCAGCTGCATGTAGATGGGCAGCTTCGCAGGGCGTATGACAGTCAAAACTATGAGTAGCGCGATTAGCGACAAGAGCAGATAGTCACGGCGTAATGAATACGCTGGATGAATGGTTTCAGGCGAATCGCCGCCTGACGCAGTGGCCTTGGGTGGTACGTTAATAGAAAAGTCCTCGATGATCGGTCTATAAATTATGTATTCGGATATCTAAATCATGCTTGACCATGGATGATTTCATCAGGTTACCAGCATCACCCAGCCGATCAGCCCAGCCATTGCTGCGAGCGTCACCGGAATACCGAGGCGGGCAAATTCACGAAACGAGATAGTAATTCCCAGTTCGCGCGCCTGCTGCACCACGATGATGTTCGAGACGCTGCCGACGATGATCAGGCTGCCGCCGAAGCTGTTGGCAAGCGCCAGCACATAGGCCACCGGCGGCTGTGTGATGTGCGCCACCTTGAGCAGCAACATCACCGCCGCAGAGTTGTTGATCAGGTTGGAAAGCGTAGCTGTGACCAGCGCCAAAACCGGCAACGATTGCAGGTGCAGCCCGGCCTGCGCCAGCCATAGCATCGCATGGTTGCCGTAGTCGGTGGCCTGAAACGCGCCGGTCACCACAAACAGCCCCATGAACAGCACCAGGATCGGCCAGTCCACCAGCTTCAGCAAATCCTGGGTGCGGAACTTGGGACTGGCCAGATGGATTGCAGCCGCCGTCATCACCACCAGCGCCTTGGGCAGTGGCGTAAAAAACAATCCGATAACGACGATCAGGATCACCAAACCCTTGATGGTATGGAAGCGGTTGTAAGGTGGGTCATCGATGGCAGTACTGGAAGGTGCTGTCAGCGTGGCTGCCAGGCGATGGCGTGATAGCAGCCAGATGATCGCATAGGCACAAGCAAACGCGAACAGTACCGGCACGCAGCACCATAAGACGTAATGTCCGAACCCGAGTCCGGCGATCTGCGCGATCATCATGTCCTGCGGATTGCCGACGAAAGTGGCGGCCGCGCCGATGTTGCTGGCGATAGCAATAGCAATCAGGAATGGCACCGGATTCAATTGCCGTCTCAGCAACGCCATGGCGACGACCGGTGTGAACACGAAGCACACGATGTCGTGGTTCAGGAATGCCGAAAGTATCGCCGTGGCCAGCATCAACAGCATCAGGAAGCGCGCCGGGTTGCTAAGACGTCGGGCAATGCCGCCCGCTACTGCATCGAAAAACCCGGACAGCCGCAATTGGGCCGAAAGCACGAAGAACCCAAAAAGCAGCAGAATGGTCGGCCAATCGATGTAACCGACAATCTCAGGTGTCGCCAGGCCACCGAACACCATGATGGCGATCGCGCCCAGCATAACGATGCCGGTGCGGTCCAGTTTCAAACCAGGTACGCGGCCGACTGCGATGCCCAGATAGGTGAGCGCGAAAATCGCCAGTACTGCGGGCTTCTCAATCATCAGGTAAGCGTTAATGTATCTGGAATTTAAGCCCGGTTTGATATCTATTATGAGTTAAACACTCGCCGGCTGACGCCATAATTTACAGGATGGACAATGGAGCCCGGCACCAGCGTTGCAGTATATCGTTGCTGACATGCCCATTCTGCGCAGCACTCGCCAGCAATGCGGCTGTGTAGACGCGCGCCACGCTGAACGCGAAACGGCGCGCGCCAGCTTCCAGACTGTCGCGGCCGGATTTCTCGGCGCTCTGAGGCCAGGCGATGATGTCCTTCAGGGCGCGCAGGATTGTGACCCGCAACACCACCAGTTCCGGCCGCTGCAAACCTGCTAAGCGGCGCCTGACATCGGCGGCGAGCACCTCCAATACATCGGCTTTCTCAATCACCCGTAATACATCCAGCGACAATACATTGGTGGTGCCTTCCCAGATGGACAGCACCTGGCAATCGCGCAATAACGACGGCAGCCCGGTGTCCTCGATGTAACCCTGGCCACCGAAACATTCCAATACTTCACTGGCAACAGTGATCGCCTGTTTGGCAGTATAGAGTTTGGCTACCGGTGTCAGCAGTCGCAGCAATGCCTGGTCATCGTCACTGGCGGCGCCGGTTTCATCGCGGCCCAGCAGCACGCCCAGATGCATAACCAAGTGCAGCGCACCGGCAAATTCCGCGTGCAGATCCGCGAGGGTTTCGCGGTGCAGTGGATGTTCTATCAGCAACTTGCCGAAGGCACAGCGCTTGCGGGCGTAATCCTCGGCCAACGCCAGACCTCGGCGCATATAGCTGACCGCACACACCGCGTTATAGAAACGCGTGATGTTGAGTATGGTGGTTATGGTCTTGACGCCCCGGCCCGGCTCACCGATGCGTAACGCCGGCGTGCCCTGCAGTGTGAGTTCCGCCGTGGGCAGCGCCTTGGTGCCGAGCTTGTCTTTCAGCTGATGCACGAAAATGTTGTTGAGATTGTTGTGCGCGTCCCGTAGTTCCAAGCAGAACAGGCTGAGTTTGCCATCGGCATCCAGCGCTTCATCCCGCGCCAGCGTCATGGCTATCTGACAGGTAACGGCAGAGGTGAACCATTTGGTGCCGTGCAGCCGGTAGCTACCATCCTCCAGCAATGCCAGGGTGGTAGTGCCGCTCACATCCGAACCGCCGGTACGTTCGGTCATCCACTGGCCCGCAGTCCAGAACTTATTGGGGTCGCGGCTCAGCAAATGCGGCAGCAACCGGTTGGTCAGTGCGGAATCTCCGTACACTTCCAGAACCCGGGCTGCGCCATCGCTCATGGCCATGGGGCAAGAACAGATGGCCGAGGACGGGTTATATAAGTAGAGCCGCACGCACTGATGTACCCGCGACCAGGGCCCGAGCCGGCGCTCGTAGGCCGTGGCCACTATGCCTTCCTCGGCCGCCACCCGATGCAGCGCTTTCCAGCCCTCGGCCACCTCGATGCGATCCACCCGCCGGCCCCAAGGATCATAGGGGATGTGCCGCGGTGGGTGGGCCTCGGCATCCGCGGCCATGGCCAACATCTCGCCTGCGGCCCGTCCGCCAAGCTTTTCAAGGCCTGGCTGGATTTCCCGGAGCACTTCTCCCGGCAAGTGGGCCTTGAGCCAGGCCTGCAGCACACCATCATCTTGATACTGGTTACTTAAAACCGCAGGCTCTTGGAAGAATTCATTGCCATTGTTCATGCTTTCATAAGCCATTGAATATTAAGGTTATATATTTATTTAACCGCTTGTCGCCGATACCTGAGCGCTGGTCGGTTAATGCTTAACATAAATAAGACATTCACCTATATTCTAGTCCATGAAAACCGTGGGTGGTTTCAGCCTCGTCGAGTTGCTGGCGATCATTTCGATCGTCGCTATTCTTGCCGCCATCGCGCTGCCGAATTTCAGCGCCACCATTAAATCTGAACGTGACACTTCCCAGATCAACTCGCTGCTCGATGGCCTGTCATTGGCGCGCAGCGAAGCCATCAAATACGGAAACCCTGTGACCATCTGTGCAGGCAATAGCAATGCATGCGCCGCCGCCAGCTGGACCGATGGTTGGATTGTGTTTTACGTTACTCCACCTCCTGGCGCCACGACTTCCACGATCCGCGTATTCCCGGCTATCAGTAGCAACAATACGCTCACCAGCAGCGGTGGCAACAGTTTTACATTCCTATCCACAGGGATGCTCAACCCAGCAATTGCAAGCACTTTTATAGTGTGCGATTCACGTGGCCGCCACTATGGCAGATTGATTGATTTACTCACTTCCGGTCGCGCAGAAACCGCGCCCAAGACGGGCTATAAGATCGACGGCGTCACAGCTCTAGGTAGTTGCTGACAATAATAAATCGAATGGCTTGCGGACGTAACAAAACAGAAAGCGAACAAGAATTAAGGAATTGGTTTTATGGATAGCATGGATCAAATCAAGAACACACATGGTAAGCGCAGAGTAAACGCCGGCTTCAGCCTGCTGGAAGTGTTGATCGCTTTGGTGATCCTGTCTGTAGGTTTGCTGGGAATCGCCGCTCTGATCAGCACCGCTCTCAAGAGCAACGGCAGCGCCTACATGCGCACCCAGGCCACGGCCCTTGCCTATAACATCATCGATCGCATGCGCGCCAATCTACCGGCCGCCAATCTCGGTAGTTATGACACGCCCATGCCAGCCGCGCCATCAGCAGCAACCAGCAGTCCAACGACTTGCACAAACGCACCCTGCGCCTCCGCAGCCTTGGCTAGCTACGATATTGCCCAGTGGGAATACGATCTGAAGACACAGCTCCCACAAGGCATGGGCGCCATTGCCGCAACCACAGCCAGCGGCATCGTCGCAGTGACGGTGACGGTATTGTGGAACGACAGTCGCGCGCATGACAGCCTGCAGAAGAGCGGTGCACCCACCGCCACCACTTTCAGTCTCAGCGTCAGTTCGGCACTGTAATGGGCAGGATTTGCATGCGCAGCAGCAAACACAAAGAAACCGGCTTATCGCTCATCGAGCTCATGATCGCCATGCTGGTGGGTTTGATCCTGATCGCCGGGGTGCTGTCCATCTTCATTTCCAGCCGCCAGAGTTACGGCATCAATGGCGCCGTGGGCCAGATACAGGAAAACGGCCGTTTCGCACTGGACTTCATCCGCACCGCGACCCGCAAGGCGGGTTACATGGGTTGCGCTACCAGTACTGCAACCGCCAATTACCTGAATCCGGCCACAGATCCCATGCCATATAACTTCACCACTGCCATCAACGGCTATTACTACACAGCCGCACCGCCCGCGCCTGCTGAAAATCCTGCGCCTGATCCTACCGCTGGCAACTGGACGCCTGCATTAGGCCCCGCCCTGGCAGGCATTGTGCTGCCCAACACCGATGTGCTGGTGGTGCGTTTCACCCAAAATAATCCCATGTATATCACCAACATCACTTCATCCACGGCGACCGATATGAGTGTCAGTGGGAATAACCCCTTGGTTCCCGGTGACCTGATGCTGATCTCCAACTGCACCAGCGCCATCGTCATGCAGACTTCGGCCCTAACGGGGGGAGGCGTCATTACCCATGCCGCATTGAGCGGTCCCGGCGATGCCATCACCGGCGTGCCGCAGAGCTACATCGGCGCCCAGGTGGTTTCACCCAATACCGATGCGTTCTATATCGGAGCGGGGGCCGACGGTTCTCCGGCGCTGTATGCAGCGACCTTCGTGGGTGGAGTGTTTACATCCCAGGAACTGGTGCCGGGAGTGGAAAGCATGCGTGTTTTGTATGGTGTGGACCTCACCGGCAGTCAAGTTCCCAGCCAATATGTCACAGCGAACAATGTCGCCAACTGGAACAGCGTTGTAAGTGTGCGCGTGGCGCTGCTGCTGCGCAGCAACATCGGCGCTGTGCCCCAGCCTGCGGCTGCGTCACCCTATACTCTTTTAGAATCCACTACCGCCTTCACTCCGCCGCTGGATACACGCCTGCGGCAGGTATTCCTCGCCACCATCGGCATCCGCAACAGCCTGCCATGAGAGAAGCATCCACTATGAACACCCAACATTCCTTCACAGACTTGTGGCACCCAGGACAGCGTGGCTTCGTGCTCATCGTGGCACTGGTGCTGCTGCTGGTGCTCACCGTCCTCGGCCTGGCTGCGGCCCAGAGCACATCACTGGAAGAGCGCATGGCCGGCAACGCACGCAATCGTGACATGGCTTTCCAGGCAGCCGAAGCCGGCCTGCGGGCCGCCGAAAGTTGCCTGAGCGCGGGATTGCCCATCTGCACCAGCTTTAGCACCAACGCCAACGGTACCTATCTTTTCGATCCGAGCTCCCCGCCCCCGCCATCCACGCTCAATATGCCTTTGTGGGATGTGGCAGGATTCTGGAGCAACGCCGGCAATGTACTCAGCTATAACACGATCACCGGCTCAAATCTTCCGCAGGTGGCGCTGCAACCCAAGATCATCATCGAACAGATGCCGGCCATGGCAGCGCCCGGCGGCAACCTCGGCCAGCAGCAGTTTGGCGGCGGTTCGCCCACGATCCAGCTTTACCGCATCACCGCTTTCGGCACCGGTGGTGACACCACCGCCACCGCCATGCTGCAAAGCGTGTTCCAGCAATGATTGAAGAAAACAGCGGCGCACAACTTGCGCCTTGAGGACAGCATCATGAGCATCGAACGCATCACGAAAACCTGGCTGCTCACCGCCGCAGTGGCGGGCATCTCGGGCCTATTACTCGCAGGCGTCAGCGACATGGCCCTGAGCGCAGGTCCGCCGCCGCAGGTAGTCATCTCCAGCACCCCGCTGACGACAGTGGTCCCCACCCATCCGCAGGTGCTGATTGCACTCACCAATTCCAATTCCATGGATAGCAGCGACAACGTCGTCGACGATGGCAATGTACTGCTCACCAGCAATGCGCCGCAGAGCGCCATCATGACCTGGTCCGGGTATAACAATTCCAGCATCGTCTCGCTGCAGCAATCCACCTCGCCGGTGAATTACATCATTCCGGCAGGCTTCACGCCGCCCCTGGGCACTGGCAGCGCTCCCGCCGGACAGGCACCCTACAACACGGTCATTAATTCCGGTTCGACTACCACCACGTCATCCGGCGGCAATTACTGGGGTTGCATCCACAACGACGTCAATCCGCCGTGGCTGATCCCCAATCCCGGAACGCTCGGGACTTTTCCACCCACAAGCTGGGATCCGACCCAGACCTGGTATTACAACGGAGATACTACCAATGGTAACAATGGCTTCTGGGGCCCGGGCGGCGCAGCGCCGCCTTCCGCCATGCTCTACCGCGCCTCATCTCAGCGCCTCGCGGCGAATTTTGCGAAGTCTGCGGATGGCATTTCCGCGATAAACCCAGCCACCATGCTGTTGGGTTTGAACAATCTGAGTTATCTCGTCAGCAGTGGCGATACCAGCGGCGCTGGCGCGCAGCCCCGTTCCACCGGTAAGCTTCCGCCGTCGCCGCCGCCAGCCTGTGGCCCGGGCTCGGTCCCTTATGTGGCCTGCCCGCCGCCACCGCCACCGCCACCGCCGGTGTACTGTGATCTGTGGCAGTGGTATCCGCCCTGGTCCTCAACCGCCGTCACGCCGTATGCGTATCAAGGTGACAACGCGCCCAGCCGGCTGAATATCGCCAAGGCCTCCATCACCTCGGTGATCAGCGCCTATGCGAGCACCGCTGATTTCGGCCTGATGGATTATTCCGTTCACTTTCCAGGCCTTCTATTCGGCGCCCAGCGGCGGCATCCAGTACGTCATCAATCCGTGTTACCTGGCGACCTCATGGGTGAGCGTTTATTGCAATTCCATGGTGCCGGAATTGACGGCCGCGAATCCCGGCCTGAATAGCGTCAACTTGAAAAATGCGTCGTCCAAATACATGGCGGTATCTGCACGTGGTGACGATCCCACTATCAACGATGTATTCCTCTCGAAACTCAATAATTTCACCAATTACCCCGTGTTCATTGAGGATGGCGCCATCACGCCTCCCAACCCCTATCCCGCGAACTACAATTTAAGCCATTACAACGCCGGCAATGTGTTTATGACCTACAGCAACACCGCGCCATCGGTGAGCTGGAACCACTCCATGATCACATACCCTACCAACGCCGGTTATGTGGCCTACACGCCGCAGGTAATGTATGCCGCGCGCGGTTATCTGCAGGCGGGCACTGTGAATGCCACCACCGGCAACCTCTTGGTGCCCATGAGCACTGCGGGCAGCAATCCCACGCCGGCGCAAATCGCAACCTTTGTAGCCCAATTCACGCCCTACATGGTGCCTGAAAACAATGTGCCCTCCACCGATCCGAGCTACAACAACTTCAAGAACGCCATCTTCGCGAATGCCGGCCAGTCACCCATCGCCGGCATGCTGAGCAAAGCCCTAGCGTCTTATGGTCCGCCTCTCGGTGGCCCGTGTCCGCCCCAGCGCTATGTGATCCTCATGACCGACGGCCTGCCAACCTTGGATCTGGCCGGCAACAACTGGCCGCCGCTGGGTAGCGCCGCCGCGACCGGTTTCGTCGTCACCGCCACCTTTAACGTGAACCTCTTGACAAACCAGCCCGACTCCACCCATGACGGCCACCTCATCAGCACCACCGACCAGGCGCTGCAGGACACCATCAACCAGCTGACGGCGCTGAATGCCGCGGGTATCAAGACCTTCGTGATTGGCATGGGCCCGGGGGTGAGTTCAAGTCTGAATCAGGATGCCGCAAACGCCCTCACCGCCATGGCCGTGGCTGGCGGCACCGCAAGTGCGAATTCTCCCTACATTAGTTATTTCCCCGGCTCCAGCCCCAGTGCCGTGGTAGCCGATCTGAATGCCATTCTCAACATCATCAGTGTGGCCAACGTGTCAGCAGTGCCAGCTGCGTCCAACAGCAGCAGCCTGAATTCCGGCACGGTGGTGTACCAAGCTTCCTACAGCGGTTTAAGCGGGGCCTACCACGACTGGACCGGCGATATCCAGGCCTATCCCGTGAATCCCAGCAACGGCGCGGTAATCACTCCCGCCAACTGGTCCGCACAATGCCAACTGGATATCCTGGCCACCGGCAGCGCCTCCTGCCCCAGTACCCCCGGCATCAGCGCCGGCTGGGACACGGCGCGCCTGATCGCCACCTGGAATCCAAGCAGTAATTCTGCTGTGCCGTTCCGCCTGGCGAGCCTGGATGCGGCTCAACAGACGGATCTCAACACCGATCCCGACACCGGGCTTAACGACGGACTGGGGTCAAGCCGCCTTAATTATCTGCGCGGCGATACCACCAATGAGATCCATAACAGCGGCACTTTCCGCGACCGCTCGCACATTTTGGGCGATATCGTGGACAGTGCGCCAATGTTCATTGGCCCTTCCGATGGCCCGTATACGTCTGATCCCAGCTACCAGACTTTTGTTGCGAGTACGGCTAGCCGTGTGCCCATGCTGTATGCGGGCGCCAACGACGGCATGCTGCATGCCTTCGATACCACTACGGGAATTGAGAAATTCGCTTTCATCCCCAATGGCGTATTCACGAATCTCAATACGCTCACTTCCAGCACCTACAATATGAGCCATCGTTTCTTCGTGGACGGCTCTCCATCCGCGGGTGATGTGAGATTCGCTAACCACACATGGCACACGCTGCTGGTGGGCGGCCTGAATGACGGCGGCCAGAGCATCTATGCACTGGATGTGACCAAACCCTCAGCCATCACCAACGAAACCAACTTGTCTTCCAGCGTGCTGTGGGAGTTCACCGATGCCAATCTCGGACTGACCTACAGCCGGCCGGTGCTAGCCAAAACCAACGTCACCGGTGTCGCGAATGCCAATCCCTATGGGTTCCTGGTATTCTTCGGCTCCGGTTACAACAATGCCAGCGGCGACGATTACCTGTACGCTGTCAATCCCGAGACCGGTAAATTAGTAACCAGCATTGATTTGTGCGCGGCGGTCCCCGGTGCCTGCAACAGCACCGCGGCCAACGGTCTCTCCAGTGCGGTGGTGGTCAATAGCGGCGGCAATATGAGTCAGCCGGTGGACACCCTGTACGCGGGCGATCTCCAGGGAAATCTGTGGAGAGTGAATATCTCCAATCCCAACCCAGCCAGTTGGGTGGTATCAGTGCTATTCCAGGCGCGCGATGCCGGCAATAATCCACAGCCCATCAGCGTGACGCCGGCGGTATCACTGGCGCCGACCTTCCCGATTACGACCGGCACCGTGGTGTACTTCGGCACCGGTCAGTACCTGGGGATACCAGATCTGACCACGACCAACACCCAGTCCTTCTATGGTGTATTGGATAATGGCAGTGGCACCACCGTGACCCGCAGCCAGCTGGTGCATCAGGTGCTGACCGATACCACCATCGGAACAACCGCAGTACGCACCATCACCAACAACAGCGTGAACTGGAGCAGCCAGCTCGGCTGGTACATGGATCTGGGCAGCGCCGTGGTGGGCAGCCTGCCGGCGGACGCGGGTGAGCGCGACATTACCGACCCGCGCCTGTACAACGGCGAAGTGGTATTCACCACATTTGTGCCGGCGCCGGCTGCCAGCTGCTCAGCAGGCGGTGACTCCTTCCTGATGGCGGTGAATTACACCAACGGCGGCAGCTTCCCGCAGCCGCAACTGGACATCAACGGCGATGGCGTACTGAACAGCAACGACCAGGTGAGCGGACTGAATCCGGTCGGCATCGGCCTGGGCCAGGTATTTGCATCAGCCCCGGCTATCCTCTCGACCAACATCACGGGACTCCAGGCCATGAAGCTCACCACCCTGTCCACGGGCACCATCAAAAATGTTGGCGAGCGCGGCGGCCAGCCCGGCCGGCGTTCCTGGTGGCAGATACAGTAAATGCAATGTGATGTGGCATACGAGGAGTTCTAATGTTGAAGCAACCTAAATATATGTTACGGAACTTGGCGGCCGCTCTAACCCTGAGCCTCGCCGTGTGCTCGCCGCTCATGGCCATGGGCGGCTACGCTGGCGATCAGGTTGGTAAAGGTCTCATCCGTAGCATTGATTACCAGCATCACTCCATTACTGTGAATGGGCACACCTATGCGGTTTCGCCTGCTGCCAAGTTCAGCGGCATTGCCGGGTTCTCGGTACTGAGTATCGGCATGCCCATCCAGTTCATGCTGAGCGCTACAGCCAGCAGCGTAACGCCGGGTGATGCAGCAACCACTCACGCCGCTTCCAGCCAGCCGCAAGTGATCGTGGGCATCGCCTGGCTGCCCGGCGGGGTCAAATGACATTGACGGGATCCAATATGCGAATCATGCAAGGAGATATGCGGGGTTTTTCCCTGATCGAACTGATGATCGTGGTACTAATCATCGGCATCATCGCGGCCATCGCCTATCCATCCTATGAGCGCTCGGTGCTCAAGTCCCACCGCTCTGATGCCGAAAACCTGCTGTCCACGGATTCCCAGATCCTGGAACGCTGCTACACCCAGTACTTCAGCTATGCGCCAACCGCCCCCGCGGCATGCGCTCCACCGTTGGTGTCCTACACGCAATATGGCTATTACACTTTAACAACGCCGCCACCGGCCCCCACCGCCACCAGCTACACACTCACGGTCACAGCCGTTGGCAACCAGCTCAAGGATACCGACTGCAACAACTTCAGCATCGACCAGACCGGCACCAAGACCGCCACCAATTCCTCGGGTGCCAGCAACCCGGCCTGCTGGGGTTCCTGACACCTACCGGTTCCCGCCTCCCGGCCGGCTCTTGCCGGCCTTTTTTTAACTATTTCTGAATCAATAAAAACTTTCGGCGAAGTATCCTAGAAATTAATATTGTTTTGCTTGCGTTTTTTCACATGAAAAACCCTGAGTCAATTCTGAGGCGCATCTTCGATTCACACACAGGGCCAACACAGAAGTACCCCCGAAAACATGCCCAAAATGGGGCCAGGTGGCCAAGTGGTTTATCTGCCATATCTGGGGGTTTCTCTTAAGATGGCATGCGCATCCGTCATTCACATAGGATTTTCGATGGCACGAAATCGGTTAACCCTGCACATAGTCAGATCTTTTTTAGTGATTTGCAGCCGTCCATCGTCAAACCTTCTACGTCCATCAGGAAAATCACATTTCTTGCTGAATTCGCTTAATATTTAGCCCATGAAAAACACAAAACGCCAACGTGGTTTTACCCTCATCGAGTTGCTGGTGCTGATCGCAATCGTCAGCATTCTTGCAACGGTCGCGGTGCCGGATTTCAGCGCCACCATAAAAAATGATCGGGACATCTCCCAGCTCAACACCCTGATCAACAGCATTTCGCTGGCGCGCAGCGAGGCCATCCGCACCAACGCCGCTGTCAGCATATGTGCTGGCAGCAACACCAGCTGCAGTGGTGCCACCTGGGCCAATGGCTGGGTCGTTTATTACGATACGCTGCCGCCTGGCATCACCAATCAGATCATCCGCGTGTTTCCAGCCATCAGTGGCAACAACACTTTCACCAGTTCCAATGGCAGTTACACTTACACATTCCAGGGAAATGGCACGCTCACTCCCATGCCGGTGGCGTCAGTCAACTTCACTCTGTGCGATCCACGCGGTCCGGTGTATGCACGCTCCATGAATCTGGCGCCCTTCGGCCGCGCCGAAGCCGCCGCCAAACTGGGTTATCAGATCGACGGCGCCACGCCGCTCACCTGTCCCTGAGGTGATAGCAGCATGTCTGCCATCCCATCACGCCACGTAGTTTTTGCTCACCGCCAGTCTGTTGCAGGTTTCAGCCTGCTGGAAGTGCTGATCGCCTTGGTGATCCTGTCAGTCGGTCTGCTGGGGATCGCTGCCATGATCAGCAGTACCGTCAAGTCCAACGACAGCGCCTACATGCGCACCCAGGCAACGGCTCTGGCCTACAGCATCATTGACCGCATGCGCACCAACCAGCTTGCTGCACAGAATGGAGACTACGATATCGCCATTGGTACGCCGGCACCGGGTTCCTCCACCATCTGTAATGGCAGCGGCGCCAACTGCGATTCTCCCACCTTGGCAGCTTTCGACCTGGCGCAATGGAAGCAGGCACTGGCATCCTCTAACAATGGATTACCCAGTGGCGACGGTAGCATCGTTACGGCAGCCGTCGGCGGCGTCACTACTGTAACCGTCACCGTGCAATGGAATGACAGCCGCGCCTATGCTGCCCTGAAGAAAAGCGGTGCGCCCACGGTCACGACCTTCAGTCTGGCCGTGAGTTCGGTCTTTTAGGAGTGCCTGACATGCGCTCCAATGTAACCTCTTGCCGCCAGCAGATTGGTTTATCACTGATCGAATTGATGATCGCCATGGTGGTGGGCCTGGTGCTGATGGCCGGAGTCCTGTCAATCTTCATCTCCAGCCGCAGTGGCTATGGCGCGAATACCGCCGGCGCTCAGGTGCAGGAATACGGCCGCTTCGCCCTGGACTTCATGCGCGGTAATGTGCGCATGACCAGCTATATGGGATGTACCACCGCCGCGCGCAGCAACTCGATCCTGAATTCCGTCGGCCAGCTCTATAATTTCCTGCTGCCGGTATACGGCTATGAATACAACGGCACCGATCCGGCGACCGCCACCAGTGCCTCGCCCTACGTCATCGCCTCGGAAACTCCAGCGGGAACTACCCTGACTTCCGGGACTTGGACACCGGTCGGGGATTCCACCACCGATGTCACCCCGGTGGGCTCTAACCCAGGTGCCAAATTAACCAACGCGGTCCCCGGCAGCGATGCATTGGTCTTGTTATCGGCCAGCGGTGATCCCGTGTATCTGACCGCTCCCTCCGCGGGCGGCACGCTCGCAGTCACCACCAGCACCACTCTGGCGGTGGGTCAACTGGCGGTGATCAGCGATTGCGTCAAGAGCACCGCGTTTCAGGTCGGCACTTCCGATAACACTACTCCCGGCATACTTACAATCGGCAGTCTTCTGCCGGGCCCGGGTAATTATCAAAATAATTTTAGCGTCGGTTACCAGTCAGGCTCCCAGGTGCTGGCAGCCAATGTGATGGTGTATTACGTTGGCCAGGATGCAGACAATTCACCGGCACTCTTTCAGGCTCAATTGCAACCAAACGGACCATTTGCCGGATCATTTGCAAAACCACAGGTGATCGTGCCCGGTGTGGAAAACATGCAGGTGCTCTACGGTGTGGATACCACCGGCGGCAGTACCCTGACCTCACCCAATCAGTATCTGACCGCGGCCCAGGTGGACGCCACCAACAACTGGGCGAATGTATTGAGTGTGCAGCTGGGGCTGCTGATACGCAGCAGTACCGGTGCTGTGCCGCTGCCGACGGCTGCCCCGACATTTGATCTCCTGAATACCTACATCACCGCACCGCGCGACACGCGCCTGCGGCATGTGTTCACGGCCACCATTTACTTGCGCAACGCGCCGCTGCCTACCAGTTAAACCAAGGTACAAACCTATGCACCACAATACAGGTTCCGTTGATTTTCTCCCGACGCGGCAATCGGGCTTCGTACTGGTCGTGTCCCTGATACTGCTGCTGGTGCTGACACTACTAGGTCTGGCCGCGGCCCAGAGCACCTCGCTGGAAGAGCGCATGGCGCGCAATGAACGCAATCACGATATGGCTTTCCAGGCCGCCGAAGCCGGCTTGAATGCGGCACAGAGCGGCATCCTGCAGGGGCTGTGGAGCAATGCCAACTACGCCAGCAATAGCAACGGGTTGTATATGCTGGCCACCTGTTGCGCACCCGCGAGTGCCTGGACATCCGCTTGGACCGTGGCCAGTGCCTGGACCACTGCCCTTCTTATTAATACCGCGGTACCCGGACTCACCATCCCCGGGATACCAGCTGCCCAGCAGCCGGTTTACATCATCGAACAGCTGCCACCCGTGGCACCGCCCGGAAGCAATCTCGGGCAACAGCAGAGCGGTTCCGGTGCGCCACCGGTGCAGCCGTACCGCATCACGGTGTATGCCACCGGCGGTGATCAGACCACGCATGTGATATTGCAGGCCGTGGTGACTCCATGAACAGATTAAACAGTGGTGCCCGGCATGGCCATTTGGCTGCAACGCACAAGGTAAAAGTATGATCACGCCAACAGAGATAAAATACGTATTGGCAAAGGCTGCATGGACCGCCATGGCAGCTCTACTGACCATGGTCGTGGGTATTCTGCCGGCGATGGCAGCCACACCGGTAGTCTCCATCTCCAGCATCCCGCTGACGCTGGTCTCACCGGCGCATCCGCAGGTGCTCCTGGCGATTCCCAATTCACAGTCCATGGACGGCAATCTCTCCGGCGCCATCATGGCCGGCTCCGGCATGAGTTCAGTGCCCTCGCAACTCAATGCCTCCAGCTCGCCGGTGAATTTCACCGTACCCACCGGGTTCACCCCCCCGATCACCGGCGGTGCCGCCGGCAGTTCACAAGTCTATACCGCCACCTGCGGCACTCACTTGTGCGACAACTCAGCGAGCCGGCTGAATGTGGCCAAGGCTTCGGTCCAGGCGATCCTGAATACCTTCGTCGGCGACACCGATTTCGGCCTGCTCAATTACAGCACCAGCAGCGTGGGCCTCTACAGCACCTGGGTGTATGTGATGAGCAATACCGGTGGATTCACCTTCTCCGTCACCAACACGCCGGCCCCGGCGGTCGGTGAATACATCAACAACCCCTGCTATCTAGTGCCGCCGGGGAATACGGTCTATAACAACTGCAACAACATGATGGCGCTCTTGGGGCCACAGCTCATGACGCTGCCGTACATGAACGTGCAGTTTTCCAGCGATGATCCGGGCGTCAACGACGTGCTGTATGCCGGCGGTCTTTCGCCGGTGTGCATGGTGTACGGAAATCGTACTCCGCCGTCCCCCTTCCCTCCCTATACAACGCTGGCTCAATACAATAGTGGCAGCATCACGGTCAGTTACCCCAGCGAGATCAACTCTTGCGCAACTGTCGTCGGACCCACGAACGCAGGCTTCGTGCCCTATCAACCCCAGACCATGTATATCCAGCGGGGCTTTGGCTATTACACCTCCCAGAACGCCACCACTGGCAATCTGATCCTCACGTTGCAGACCGCCGGCACCAATCCCACCCCGACCCAGATCCAGACGGTCATCAACAAATTCACGCCGTACCTGCAGCCGGAAACCAACAGCACCGGCACCAGTGAGATCAAGGCACTGGCTGTGCAGTCACCCATGGCGGGACTGCTGTCCAAGGCGCTCGCCTACTACAACTCCAATCCACCTTCGAGCAATGGCTGCACACCGCAACGCTACGTCATCATGATCACCGATGGCCTGCCCACCGAGGACCTGAGCGGCAAGCTGTGGCCGCCACTCGGCAGCCAGTCGGCGCAGAATCCACCCAATGGTTACGGCGTCACCGCCACCTTCAACGCCAATGGCTCGCTCAACAGCACCAATGACCAGGCGCTCACGGATACCATTAATAAATTGACAGCGCTCGCGGGCAGCGCCAACTCGGTCAAAACCTACATCATCGGTGTGGGCGCCGGTGTGGACCCGACCAAGAATCCCCAGGCCGCCGCCACCCTCACGGCTATGGCGGTCGCGGGCGGCACCGTCAATTATTACGCGGCCACCAGTCCGGCACAGGTGGCCCTGGATATGACTGCAATCCTGTTCGCTATCCAGGCCTCCAACATGTCCACCAGTTCCGCGGCCGTGAATTCCACCGGCCTCAAGGCTGGCGCCGTGGCTTACCAGGCGCAGTTCACCTCCGCCGACCAGCCCTACCAGGACTGGACCGGCAACCTGGTGGCTTATCCGATCCTTGCCAATGGCACGGTGAACACCACCACGCCCAGCTGGTCGAGCCAGACCCAGCTGGATGCTCAGGTACCGGGCGCCCGGATAATCGCCACCTGGAATCCGGTATCCGCCAGTGGCGTGCCGTTTGAATGGGGCAGCGGCTCCGGTATCACCCAGTCCACCACCCTCGGTCTGGATCTCGGCAGCACCGACCCGGTCATCCAGAATGTGGTCGCGTATCTGCGTGGTGATCATTCCAAGGAAATGATTAACGGTGGCGCTTATCGCGATCGTAGCCATGTGCTCGGCGATATTGTCGACAGCAACCCGTTATTCGTCGGCCCACCCAACGGGCCGTATCAGGATCCGTCCTATATCAGTTTTGAGCTGGCCCAGGCCAACCGTCCAGCGGTGATCTATGTCGGCGCCAACGACGGCATGATGCACGCCATCAATCCGGCCAACGGCGATGAAGAGTTTGCGTACGTGCCCAACGGCGTGTTCACCAATCTGGTGAACCTCACCAAGCCTACTTACAACCAACAGCACCAGTTCTTCGTGGACGGCTCGCCCACCTCCGACGACGTGCAGTTCAGCGACAGCAGCTGGCATACCCTGGTGGTGGGCGGACTGAACGCAGGTGGCAACAGCATTTACGCCCTGGATGTCACCAATCCCGCCAGCATTACTACCGAGACTACCCTGGCGTCCAAGGTGCTGTGGGAGTTCACCGATCCTGATCTGGGGCTCACCTACAGCCAGCCGTTCATCGCCCGCACCAGTGTTACCAGTTCGAACTTCGTGGTGTTCTTCGGTTCGGGGTATAACAACAGCAATGGCAAGCCGTATCTGTACGCAGTCAATGCACAGACCGGCGCACTGCTCACGCGCATCGACCTGTGCGCCTCAGTCACACCCAACCCCTGTAACGCGTCCCTGCCCAACGGCTTGTCGAGCCCGGTGGCACTTAACAGCGGCGGCGCCCTGGCCTTGGCGGACGACACCGTGTATGCCGGCGACCTGCAGGGCAACCTTTGGAAAGTGAATATATCCAACGCCAACCCCGCCAACTGGACCGTGCAGCTGCTGTTCCAGGCACGTGATGCTTCCAACAACCCGCAACCCATCACGACCATGCCGGTGGTCTCACTGCATCCGAACTTCCCGCGTGATCTCGGCACCATCGTGTACTTTGGCACCGGCCAGCTCCTGGGCACACCGGATATCAGCACCACCAGTACCCAGACTTTCTATGGAGTGTGGGATAAACCCGGATTGTCCTTCGTTGCCACCCGCAGCAATCTGGTGCAACAGACACTGTCTGCGCCCACGGCTGGCCCGGCTGGGACTGTGGTACGGACGGTGACCAGTGCGCCCATCGATTGGACTACCAAGCTGGGCTGGTATGAGGATCTGTCCATCTCCGGTGAACGCGTGGTTTCCAATCCGCGGCTTGAAAACCAGGCGGTGGTGTTCAGCACCTACGTGCCCAACACCAACAGTTGCACGGTGGGCGGACAATCCTGGCTGCTGGCTGTGAATTACAAGAACGGCGGTTCGTTCCCGCAACCGGAACTGGATCTGAACAATGATGGCAAACTGAATTCCAGCGACCAGGTGGGAGGCAGCAACCCCGTGGGCCTGTATTTGGGGACGGTGTACTCGGCCTCGCCGACCATTATCTCCGCAAGCCTGGGCAGCATTAAGGCGGTGAAACTGGTGTCAAAATCCAATGGCGCCATTCAATCCATAGGCCAGGCCGGATCGCCGAATCAGCGTGATTCCTGGCGGGAAATTAACAACTAGCGCAGGCGCCCAGGAATATTAACAGGAGATTTGAACTATGTTGAAGTCACATACATACGGTTTGTGGGCCGCAGCGGCCCTGCTCACGGTCAGCTTTCTAAGCCCAGCGGCATTCGCGAGCTACGCAGTTCCCCCGGAAAATATGGTCAGCGGCGTGGTTCAGGACATCAACTATGTCGACGACACCGTCAAGGTGAACGGGCACGTATACAAGATCTCTCCTAAGGCTGCCTATGTGAGCGACAACGTGAAGAATATCGGCGGCCTACAGGCAGGTATGAAAATACGGTTCATCGCAAATGGCCCGGTCAGCGATCGCAAATCCCAGATCATCAATATCGTGCTGCTGCCGCCAACCTCGCCATGAATAGCATGATGGCGATGAAAGCCAAGCCTATGCCGTACTCTCGCAGCGCGGGTTTCTCCCTGATCGAACTGATGATCGTGGTGGCTATCATCGGCATCATCGCGGCCATCGCCTATCCATCCTATGAGCGCTCGGTGCTCAAGTCCCACCGCTCCGATGCCGAAAACCTGCTGTCCACGGATTCCCAGATCCTGGAACGCTGCTACACCCAGTACTTCAGCTATGCGCCAACCGCCCCCGTGGCATGCGCTCCACCGTTGGTGTCCAACACCCAATATAATTACTACACCTTGACGTCGGCGATTACCGCCACCAGCTACACGCTTACGGTCACGGCCATCGGCAACCAGCTCAAGGATACCGACTGCAACAACTTCAGCATCGACCAGACCGGCACCAAGACCGCCACCAATTCCTCGGGTGCCAGCAACTCGGCCTGCTGGGGTTCCTGACACCTACCGTTTCCCGCCTCCCGGCCGGCTCTTGCCGGCCTTTTTTTGGATACTCCTTAATCTATGTGTAGGAGCGGCGTTACACGCCGCGATCGCATTTGTATATGGTCTGTGTCACACACCAAGTCACCCAAATTGCCTACCGATAAATATCGCCGCAGTAATAAGCGCCAATGAAACTGTGCACTCTACGGCCGCTTGCGCTCACAGCCCGATATACGCCACCATAAGTCCCCATTCCGGAATGCCCCATGTCATCCAACGCCGATCATGAACAGCGGCTTACGCAACTGCTCAACCATGGGAGTGCCAAGCTGTTGCGTGGTGGTCTCAAGGGCCTGGAAAAGGAAAGCTTACGGGTGGATGAGGAAGGCTGCCTGGTACACACGCCCCATCCAAGATCATTGGGTGCGGCCCTCACGCATCCGCATATCACCACGGATTATTCTGAAGCACTCATCGAGCTGGTGACGCCGCCGCAAGCCACGGTGAAAGATAGCCTCGGGTTCCTGTGCGATATCCACAGTTTTGTATACCAGCATCTGGATGGTGCAATGCTCTGGGCCACCAGCATGCCGTGTGCTCTGGATAACGATGCCAGCATCCCCATTGCCGATTATGGGTGCTCGAACGTCGGCATGATGAAGCACGTTTACCGCCGCGGGCTCGGTTGGCGCTATGGCCGCAGCATGCAGACTATCGCCGGCGTGCATTTTAACTACTCGTTTCCAGAGAATCTTTGGCCAGTGCTGCGGGAACTGCGGCAGGACCGCAGAACGCTGCGGGAATTCGTGGACGAGACCTATTTCGGCATGCTGCGCAATTTCCAGCGCGTCAGTTGGCTGCTGTTGTATTTCTTCGGCGCCTCACCGGCAGTCTGCAAAAGCTTCTTCCACGGCCACTTTCCGGATTTCAAGGAATTTGATGCGCATACCCTGTATGAACCCTACGCGACCTCCCTGCGCATGAGTGACATCGGCTACAAGAACAAGAACCAGGCGCGCGTGGGCGTGCGCTACAACAGCCTTTCTGACTACGTCGCCACCCTCACGCATGCCATCAGCACCCCGGAACCGGAGTTCCAGCGCATCGGTGTCAAGGTCGATGGTGAATATCGCCAGTTGAATGCCAATATCCTGCAGATCGAGAACGAGTACTATTCATTCGCGCGCCCCAAACAACCCATCAATCCCGGTGAACGCGCCACCCTGGCGCTCAACAAACGCGGCGTCATGTATGTCGAGATAAGAGCTCTGGATGTGAATGCCTACGATCCGGTGGGCGCCGATGCGCCGGCGCTGCGATTCATCGAAGCCCTGTTGGCATGGTGCCTGCTCACCGACAGCCCACCAGTATCAGATCCGGAGCAGCGGGCCATCAACCGCAACCAGGCGGAAACCGCACGCCGCGGACGCGATCCGGCACTCAGGATGCTGCGAGATGGGCGTGAAGTCCTGCTGCGCGACTGGGCCGCGGAAATCACCGGCCAGATGGATGGTATCTGCGAGATACTCGACGGCGACGATCCATCCAAGCCCTACATCACCAGCCTGCAGGCCCGGCGCCAGGATCTGGCCGATACCGATCGCCTGCCCTCCGCACGGGTGCTCGCCGATATGCGTGCCCATGGAGAGAGCTTCTTGCGTTTCGCCAAGCGTCTTTCGGAAACCCATCGGGATTATTTTCTGCAGCGCCGCCTGCCGGCAGCTACCCAGCTGCACTTCCAGCAACTGGCAGCGGAATCCCTGGAAAAACAGCAGCAGATTGAGGCGACGGATACACTCTCATTCGACGAATACCTGCAGCAGTATTTTTCCCAGACTTGAATAGCTTAGCGCTCGCTAGACCACGTTGACCGGTGCCGACTGGGTTAAAATACCCTGTGTGAGTATCACAGTGAGTTAAATATGACTGACCAGGAACCGCACAAACATTATGGGATCCGCTGCAGCCTGGCGCCGGATGATCCCATGTCCGCCCCACACCTGCTGGGCCCGGATTGGGAAGCCTACCGCTGGTTCGATACTGAACAGCAGCGCGATGCCGACTATGAAGAATACAGCCGTGAACATATCTATTCTCGCCGCGGCGACAAACCCAGTGTGATCTACACCAAAATCAGCCGCTGAATCATGCGCATCGATGTTTTCTCCGATAACGTCTGCCCATGGTGTTTCATTGGCAAGCGCCATTTGGAAGCAACGCTGACGAGCGTAAATTTAAGTGATGTGGATATCCACTGGCATGCATTCCAGCTGAACCCCGACCTGCCGCCACACGGCCGCGCTCGTGGAGAATACCTGCAGGAGAAATTTGGCACCTCGGACAATATAGAGCGCCTGCATAAACGGGTGGAACAAGCCGGCCGTGCTGCCGGCATCGATTTTCAATTCTGGAAAATCTCCCGCAGCCCCAATACTTTCAATTCCCACCGCCTCATGCATTTGGCGCAAACCCAACAGCGGGCGGAGGCCATGGTGGAAACCCTGTTTCGGGGGTATTTTCTGGATGGTCTGGACATCGGTGACGACGATACGCTAGCCCAATTGGCACAGACCGCAGGTGTGAACGGCGAGATCAACGCCTGGCTGAACGGTCCAGGTGGCCGCATCGAAACGCTCAATGATCTGCGCGCTGGCCGCGAGATGGGCATCAGCGGCGTGCCATTCTTCATCTTCGACAATCGCTACGCGCTTTCCGGCGCCCAGCCGGTAGAAACCTTTCTACAGGCGATCAAGGCCGCCCAAAGTTAGAACACCCCCATCAAATGGTTAGACGTAGTTACCCGAGAATACTCCACCGGTTAAAGTCGGCGGCTTAGGATTACGGATTGAAGCCGGATTGATCGGCCCCATCCGGCCGATTGAATAGTTATCGCCTCTCCACTCCGTGGGAGAGGGTGCGTCGCAGTATGATGAGCGGGCTGCTATGGATGGCAGCCCTGGGCTTTCAGGCGAGGCAGGAACGTGTAGCCTGAAAGCGGTGAGGGAAAAATCGGACAGCACCGCGCAGCGGCGCTACCCCTCATCCCAGCCTGTTCTACGTGGCTCATCCTGAGCCACTCGAGCTTCAAGGCAACCATCCATGGCCGACCGTTCAGCGGACGAAGCTTCGCTTGGGTAATGCCGCTTCACCCCTCAAGGGGAGAAGGAGGAGAAAAAATCGTCGCCTAAAGACTGGGGCTTACGGGATTCCCTATCGGGGACTCTAAAAAAATCGATCCGCATAGGTTCGATAAATTGCACCCGCTGCTTTGAAATCCACACCTATTATTTCGATAAACTTTATAATTTGACATAAAGTAAATACACCCTCTCATCCCGTCCTCAACGTTACGTCAGGGGTACGGCAAATTTTTCGTAAGTCATTGGTTAATAAAAGATAAGTCACTGCTGACCACACCAACATTCACGTGCCGATCGGTGGGTCCTTTCCTTAAATTCAAAAAATTCGTTGCTCAAGGGGTGTCGGAAAACTTTACGATCTGAAATATGTTAATCACCGTAGAACCTTTTATCTTATTGATATATATAAATATTTCTTATTTGGCATCAAACTTGCTAATTATCTAGGTAACGGCTGGGAATACCTCCAAGCCAGGATTTGAAATAACACGGAGACTATGTATGAAAACTTTAACTCTATGGATAGCAGGGGTGGTGCTGGCCGGATTCGGCTTGGCCGCGCAGGCGGGC
>Ga0307373_10002865_pt1 | contig 30721 bp, 23 predicted proteins | sample OX2MG_FD_202534 | JGI IMG/M metagenome (GOLD analysis project Ga0307373, IMG submission 202534) | Soil microbial communities from Risofladan, Vaasa, Finland - OX-2 | ecosystem: Environmental > Terrestrial > Soil > Coastal area > Acid sulfate soil | place: Finland: Risofladan, Vaasa | collected...
GCCCAGCGGCGACCTGCATCTCGGCAACTACCTCGGGGCCATCCGCAACTGGGTGGCCGACCAGTACGCCCACGATGCCTTCTACTGCATCGTGGACCTGCACGCCCTCACCCTGGACATCGATCCCGCCGCCCTCCGGTCCCGGACCTACGAGACCGCCCTCGACCTGCTGGCCGCAGGGCTGGATCCCGACCGGTGCACGCTCTTCGTCCAGAGCCATGTGCCCGAGCACACCCAGATGACCTGGCTGCTCGAATGCATCGCCACCATGGGGGAGCTGGGACGTATGACCCAGTTCAAGGAGAAGAGTGCCGGAAGGGACTCGGTGCGGGCCGGCCTGTTCACCTATCCGGTGCTCCAGAGCGCCGACATCCTGCTCTACGACGCCGAGCGGGTGCCGGTCGGGGACGACCAGCGCCAGCATCTCGAGCTGGCCCGGGAACTGGCCACCCGGTTCAACCACCGGTTCGGGGACACCCTGGTCGTCCCCGAACCGGCCATCCCGTCCGCCGCCGCCCGGGTGATGGACCTCCAGCACCCCGAGCGCAAGATGTCCAAGACGGTCAGCTCCCCGCTCGGAACCATCCTGCTCCTCGACGACGCCGCGGCCATCACCCGCAAGGTGCGCAAAGCGGTGACCGACACCGACGGCGAGGTCCGCTACGACCGGGAGGCCAAGCCGGGCCTGGCCAACCTGTTGGAGCTCCTGGCTGTGGCCACGGGGCGCACCCCGGCCGAGACGGCCGCCTCCTACCGACGCTACGGGGACCTGAAGGACGACGTGGCCGAGGCCCTGGTGGAGCTGCTCCGCCCGGTGCGGGAGCGCCGGGACGCCCTGGCCGGCGAGCCCGGCGCCATCCCCGCCATGCTGTCCCGGGGTGCGGAGAAAGCCCGGGACCGCGCCTCGTCCACCTACCGGCGCGCCGCCGGCGCCATGGGGCTGCTCGCTCCCGGTTGAGCCGGCCCTGCCCCTCCGGACGCCCGGCGGCGTCGTCGCCTGCGGATGGCGCCGAGCCACTCGAGGGCGCCCCACAGGAGGGCCGCGGCCGCGGCCGCGGCCGACACGGCGAGGCCGGCCCTGGCCGGCGCCGGGGCATAGGTGAAGGTGACCTGGTAGTCCCCCGCCCTCGGGAGTCCGACCGTCTGGATCACGCCGTCCCGGTCGACCGCCACCTGGGAGACGGGGACGCCGGGCGCGCCGAGGGGCCGGACGGTCGCCCGCCAGCCGGGGCTCCAGGCCACGCTGCGCTCGAGGATGACCGCCGAGGTGGCGTGCACGACGATCTCTCCGCCTCCGCCCGGACCGGGAGCCGACCCGGTCACGGTGGTGCCGGGGGTCGGGGGCCCACCACCGGGGGCGCGCGCCCGGGCCCAGCCGTGCGCTTCGGTGTTCTGGAAGACGCCGAAGGCGCCGATGGTGCCGGCGAACCTCCAGCGTGGCAGGTTGACGCCGTACTGCATCCGCCCGTCGAGGGCCACCTCGCCGGCTTCGGCGGTCCGGGCCGTGGGAATGCCGATGGCTGCCGGGCTCGGGGACCCGTTCTCCACCACCAGGCCGCCGGACCGGAGGGGCGCGGCAAGTGTGACCCGGAGGGACCCGTCCGGCCCCCCGGCCACGTCGGTGGCCGGCAGCCACCGCACCGCGCCGGTCGGGGTGAGCATCCCCACCCGCAACGCGGGCGACGGCCCGAGGGCGCGGACCGACCAACGGTCGACGGTCAGCACCCCCCCGAAGTACCACCGATGGGACTGGCCCGGGGCCAGGGTCACCGGCGCCGGCGCCGGGGTGGGCGCGGAGTTGTAGAGGGTCAGGTCGGGGGGGAACGGTGTGGACAGGCCGGGGGCAGGGGTCGTGCCGACGGCCGGCGGAGGGACGGGGGTCACGAAATAGGAGGGCAGCGACAGCAGGGTGCGGACGTTGAGCGTGTCCCAGGTCGGCCCGGCCAGGGTGGCGGGGTTGAGGTCTTCCTGGTAGTGCGCGCCGGTGGCCCGGTAGTAGCCGGCGTCGGTCAGCGCCGTGTACCCCTGGGCGCTGCCCAGGTGGTTGAACAAGTTGAGGTCGGTCTGCCCCAGCTCGTAGAGCTGGCTGTCGTAGAACTCGTCGGGGTTGTAGATGATGAACCGGCCGTCGCCCACGGTGGCGGCCAGTTCGGCGGCCAGGTCACCGCGGGCCTGGGCCAGCGACTGGGTGATGGGCGGGTGGACCACGAAGGCGTTGAACCAGATGAGATCGGCGGCGAGCACCGACGCCAGCAGCCGGCGCAGGCGGGCCCGCGGGAGACGGGGCGCGGCCAGGACGGTCCAGGTGGCCACGGCGGCGATCGCCGCACCCAGGGTGACGAGCGCCGCGTCCTGGAAGCGGGCGGTCGTGTCGACCGGGAACTGGATCTGCAACAGGCTCTGAAGCTGCCGCCCGTCGACCCAGAGGAACAGGCCCAGTCCGGCGATCACGACCAGGGGCGCGCAGGTGGCCGCCAGCTCCGCCCGCCGGCCGGGTGCCCGTCGCCGCCGGCTCGGAACCGGGGCGCCGGCGTCGGTGGCCACTCCCCCACCCCCCTGATCGAGGAGGAGGAGGTGCAGCCACCAGCCGAGGAGGGCGGCGAGCGAGAAGTCGACCAGGAGCAGGTTGCGGTTGAGGAGCCGCTCGTGGTCGACTCCCGGGATGAGGTAGAGGACATGGCCGAAGGGTGTCTGGGCCCCGAGGGCGGACAGGACACCGAGGGCGAGTACCACGTACCAGATCTGCCACTGCCTGGCCTCGGGCCGCCGGCGCCATCTCCGCAGGAACAGGGAGCAAGCGGCGATCAGGGCGAGGATCCCCGCATAGCTGGTCACCTCCTGGAAGTTGTACGGCCCTGCGTACCCGGGGTTGTGGTTGGTGCCGAGCAGGAAGGGGGTGGCGCCCAGGCTGAGGAGGCGGCTGGGAAGCGAACCGGTCGAGAAGAACCCGTAGCTGGCCGCCGACCGCTGGGACTGGGACTCGAAGGCGAGTCCCGGCACCCATTGGGCCGCGCCCAGGGCCGCTCCGCCGGCCACCGCCAGGGCGGCGGCGCCGATGGCGGATGCCAGGGCCCGGCGGTGCGCCCGCTGGAAATAGCCCCCATCGACCAGGCGGGCGGTGAGGTAGACGGCCACGAGGACAGCGCTGTCGATGACCGCCTCGGCCCCCCCGGTCAGGACGGACATCCCGACGGCCAGGCCCAGGAGCCCGACCCAGCCACGGCTCCCCCGGGCGCCGGGGGCCGGCGGCCTGGTCAGGGCGTGGACGGCCACCAGCATCCACGGCAGCCAGGCGGCCCCGGCGACCAGGTCGATATGCACGATCTGGGCCGACATGTACCCGGAGAAGGCGAAGGTGGCCGCGGCCATGGTGGCCGGCGGGGAGCCGATGCGCTGGCGCCGCAGGAAGACGTACATCCCGGCCACGGCCAGGTCGTAGGCGAGGGCCAGATTGAGCGTCCAGGCGGTGAACCGGGGAAGGAGGGCGAAGAGCCAGGTGGTCGGGTAGGCCGCCCCCGCGTTGAAGCCGCCGAGCAGCGGTGTGCCGCTGAACAGGTAGGGGTTCCACAGCGGGAGCACGTGGTGCTGCAGGTCGTTCCCGACCAGGACCCGCATGGGGAAGTTCTGGAGGAGGTTGTCGCCGTCGAGGAACACCGAGCCGTACAGCTGGGGAGCCCCGAAGACCACGAAGGGGACCAGCAACAGGACCACCATGCCGGGGTGGCGGCGCACCCAGCCCGGCGCCGCCGCCCAAAAGCGGCCGACCCCGGTCCGCCCGGCACGGACCGCACCGGCCTGCCCGGCACGGACCGCCCCGATCGTGGTCGGCGCCGGGCCGTCCGTGCTCATGATCTGGCGGAGGGTTCCCCGCTCACACGAGCAGGCCCGACCACCAACTGATGACGTGTCCGATCAGCTGCGCCCATTCGTTGCGGAAGAACAGGATGAGGACGAACGGCAGGAACATGAGGGCGGGTTGGATCCGGTAGTACTCGGGCAGCATCCGCGCCGGCAACAGGCGCTCGAGCACCGATGCCCCGTCCAGCGGAGGGCACGGGATGAGATTGAAGACGCCGAGCACGATGTTGGCGATGCCGGCGATGAAGAGGATCTGGCTGGCCAGGCCGGGCGGGTAGAACCCACCCTCGGACACGATCTGCCGGATCGCCAGCGGGGTCACCAGGATGTAGGCCAGTCCGAGCAATCCGGCCAGCACAAAGTTGGTGAGTGGCCCCACCAGCGAGACCACCACGGTGTGGTTGCGCGGGCTCCGCAGACGATTGGTGGAGACCGGCACCGGTCTGGCCCATCCGTAGGCCCCGAGGCCCGAGAGGGAGAGGACGGCCGGGACGAGCAGGGTGCCCACCGGGTCGACGTGGCGGACCGGGTTGAGGGTCAGGCGGCCGGCCCGTTTGGCCGTGTCGTCGCCGAGGGCGAGCGCCACCACGCCGTGGGAGATCTCGTGCAGGATGATCGATGGGATGAGCACGCAGAAGTAGATGATCTCGAACCGGTTGATCCTGTGGGTCTGCAACAGGATGGCGATCAGCGCCACGGCGATCACCACGATGATGGTGGTCCGCTGGTCTAGCTGGAACCGACGCCGGGGCCGACTGGGGCCACCGGGACCCCCTCCATAGCCCCCGTAGGCCACGCCTGCCCCGGTCCGATCAGGGCCGGTTGGCGTGCTTGATGCAGAACCGGGTGGCCGGCATGGCTTCGAGACGCGCCGGCTCGATGGCCTCGCCGCACACCTCGCATCGGCCGTAGCTGCCGTCCTCGAGACGACCCAGGGCCAGGGCCACTTCGTCCAGCGACTCCTGCAGCTGGCCGGCCAGCGCCCCGGCCTCGCCCCGTTCCGCGGTCACCTGGCTGGAGTCGGCGAAGTTGGGGTCGTAGTCCAGCCCTCCGCCGTCCCCGAAGCCGAGCTCCGACAATTCGGACTGGAGTTGCCGCCTCTCGTTCTCGAGCAGCTGGCGGTAGTCGATGGGGGGGGCATCACTCGGCACGGAGATGATCCTACTTGAGCTGGGGGAGGCCAGCCCGCGGGTGGGCCTCCTCGTAGGAGCTGCGCAGATGGTCCTGGCTCAGCTTCGTGTAGATCTGGGTGGTGGCGATGGAGACGTGGCCCAGCAGCTCCTGGACCACCCGGATGTCGGCGCCGTGGGCCAGCATGTGACTGGCGCACGAGTGGCGGAGCACGTGGGGGCCGACCAGCTCGCCCAGGCCGGCCCGTTCGGCGCGCCGGTGCACGATGGCCCACGCCCCCTGCCGACTGAGCCGGCCCCCCCGGGTGTTGATGAAGACGGCTTCGGCGTCGCTCCGGCGCTTCCACCGGGTCGGGGCCAGCAGGGGGCGGCCCGACAGCGACAGCCAGCGGTCCAGCGCGGTGCGGGCCGGCCCGCCCAGGGGGACCAACCGCTCCTTGGACCCTTTCCCGAACACCCGGAGCAGGCCATCGTCCCCCTGCAGGTCGATGAGGGAGAGGCCGACCGCCTCGGAGATCCTGGCCCCGGTGCCGTACAGCACCTCGAGCAGGGCCCGGTCGCGGAGCTCGGTGGGACCGGTCCCGCTGACCGAGTCGAGCAGGCCGAGGGCCTGGTCCTCGTCGAGCGCCTTGGGAAGCCGGCGCGGCAGCCGGGGAGATCGCACGTCCACCGTCGGGTCGCCGTTGATAATCCCCTCGCTCGCCAGGAAGCGGTACAGGCCGCGCAACGCAGCGGTGGACCGGGCCATCGAGGCCGGGTTGCGGCCCTGACTGCGCAGGGCGGTGAGGTGGAGCTCGATGGCTTCGATGCCGACATCGAGCGGGTCGACCCCGGATTCGCCGGCCCAACTCTCCCAAACGGCGATGTCCCGGCGGTAGGCGACCAGGGTGTTGCGCGCCCTGCCCTTCTCGACGGCCAGCCACGAGAGGTACTCCTCGGCCCCGGTCGACAGAGGCCGGGTCACGGGCGGGTCACGATCGGCCGTTCACCCGGTCGGCGGCCAGGTGGCGCCGGGCCAGGCCCACGCCCAAGATGGTCGTGGCGTCGATGACGGTGCCGTCGTCGACCAGGGCGTCGAAATCGGAGAGGGGCACCGCCTCCACCCGCATGTGGTGCTCCTCGATCCCCTGGCGGTCGACGGGCACGGGGGTGAGCCCGGTGGCCAGGTAGAGGGTGGAGACCTCGTCGCAGAAGCCCGGGGTGATGGCGCACCGGGTCAGCAGGCGCAGCTCGCGGGCTGCGTAGCCGGCCTCTTCGGCCAGCTCCCGCCGGGCCGTGGCTTCGCCGGGCTCGTCGGTGACGTCGCAGGTCCCGGCCGGGACCTCGAGCAGCCACTGGTCGAGAGCCGGCCGGTACTGGTGCACCAGTACCACCGCGTCGGTATCGGTGACGGCCACCACCGCCACCGCACCCGGGTGGCGCACGACGTCCCTCTCGAACGGCCTCCCACCCGGGTCGGAGAAGGTCGCCCGGGTCAGGGTGATCACCTGTCCGCGGTGGAGGACGACCTCACCGGTCATCTCGAACCCCGGTGCCCGGCGGTCGTGGCCCGGCTGGTGATCCGGCGATCGGCCCGCCTCAGCCGTCGGCATCGATGTCCGGCAGGCGGGGGTCCCTTCCCTCGGCGCGGTCCAGGGCCGCCTCCACCAGCTCACGGAACAAGGGGTGGGGTTGGTCGGGGCGGCTCTTGAATTCCGGGTGGGCCTGGGTGCCGACCCAGAAGGGATGGCCGGGCAATTCGATGAACTCCACGAGCCGCCCGTCAGGAGAGATCCCCGAGCACACCAGCCCCACGTCCTCGAGTCGGGAGCGGTACCGGGGATTCACCTCGTAGCGGTGCCGATGGCGCTCGGACACCACCTCGGTGCCGTAGGCCTTGGCCACCTGGGACCCGGGGACCAGCCGGGCCGTGTAGGAGCCCAGGCGCATGGTGCCGCCCTTGTCGACGACCTGGTTCTGGTCGTCCATGAGGTCGACAACCGGATGGGGCGTGGCCGCGTCGACCTCACGCGAGTTGGCGCCCTCGAGCTTGGCCAGCGTCCGGGCCATCTCGATGATCATGACCTGGAGCCCGAGGCAGAGCCCGAGCAGGGGCAGGTCGTGCTCGCGGGCATAGCGGGCGGCGGCGATCTTCCCCTCCACACCGCGCTCGCCGAATCCACCGGGTATCACCAGCCCGTCGAACCCGCGCAGGCCGTCGCGGTCCAAGAGGTCGGGCACGGTGGCCGCCTGGATCCAGTCGATCTCGACCTTCGCCCCGTGGTGGAAGCCGGCGTGGCGGAGCGCCTCGACCACTGAGAGATAGGCGTCTGGAAGGTCGACGTACTTGCCGATGATGCCGATGCGTACCGGCCGGACGGCGGCGTCGACCTGCTTGACCAGGTGCTCCCAACCGGTCAGGTCGACGGGATGGGCGTCCTCGTCGTACCCCAGCAGGCGCAGGATGTAGCCGTCGAGCCCCTCCTCGTGGAGGACCAGGGGGATCTGGTAGATGTTGTCCGCGTCGACGGCCGAGACCACGGCCTCGATGGGGACGTCGCACAGGAGCGAGATCTTGCGCTTGAGGCCTTCGGAGATCATCCGGTCGGACCGGCACACGATGACGTCGGGCTGGATCCCCCGGCTGCGCAGCTCGGTCACCGAGTGCTGGGTGGGTTTGGTCTTCTGCTCGCCCGAGGGGCCGAGGTAGGGCACCAGGGTGAGATGCACGTAGCAGACGTTCTCCCGGCCCACATCCCGTCGGAACTGGCGGATGGCCTCGATGAAGGGGACGATCTCGATGTCGCCCACTGTGCCCCCGATCTCCACGATGACCACGTCGACGTCCTTGGTTCCGAGTCCCATGACCCGCCTCTTGATCTCGTCGGTCACGTGCGGGATCACCTGCACCGTCTTGCCCAGGTAGTCGCCCCGGCGCTCCTTGGCGATCACCGACGAATAGATCTTGCCGGTGGTGGCGTTGGAGTCGCGGTGCAGGTTCTCGTCGATGAACCGCTCGTAGTGGCCGAGATCGAGGTCGGTCTCGCCGCCGTCCTCGGTGACGAAGACCTCCCCGTGCTCGAACGGGTTCATGGTGCCCGGATCGACGTTGATGTACGGATCGAGCTTGCACATGGTCACCCGCAGACCCCGGCATTTGAGGAGTCGCCCCAGTGAGGAAGCGGTGAGCCCCTTCCCCAACGATGAAGACACGCCGCCGGTGAAGAAGATGAACTTGGTGTCGGGAGAGAGTCCGCGCGCCGACTCTGCCGCCGACTGCTCCCCCAGAAGCTCCGGCGGGCCATCCATGTCGGGCACCTGTCGAGGCTAGCGGAACCGGGTACGCCGTGGTGCGGACCCCACCCAGGCCGGGTCTGCACGCCGGGCACCGGAACCGGCCGTCACCGGGCCCCCCGGCCGGGCGACCCCTCGAGCAGCTCCCGGGCGTGGCGCTGTGCGGACGAACTGTCGGGGCGCCCCGACAGCATCCGACTGATCTCGACCACCCGGCCCTCGGCGTCGAGGGCCACCACCTCGGAACGGGTACGACCGCCGCTCGCGGACTTCCTCACCTCGATCTGATGGTCGGCCAGGGCCGCTACCTGGGCCAGATGGGTGACCACCAACACCTGTGCGTGGCGTCCGAGCCCGGCCAGGGCGCGTCCGACCGAGGCGGCCGCAGCACCCCCCACTCCGGCATCCACCTCGTCGAACACCATCACCCCCGGCGAGTCGGTGATGGCCAACCGCACCGCCAGCATGGTGCGGGCCAGCTCGCCCCCGGACGCCACCTTGGCCAGGGGCTGCAGGGCCTCACCGGGGTTGGCCCCCAGCAGGAAGGTGACCTGGTCGGCAGGCCCGGCTCCTTCCACCGCGATCGAGAATCGGGCCGACGGCATGGCGAGGCTCCTCAGCGTCACCTCGATCTGGCCGGCGAGACGGGGAGCGGTCTCCCGGCGGGCCGAGGCGACTTCCGACTCCGCCTGCACGAGGGCGTCACGGGCCGACCGGATCTCTGCGTCGAGCGCCGAAGCCCGTAGCTCCTCGCCCTCGATGACCGCCAGGCGCTCCCGGGCATCCGATGCATGGGCGAGCACCTCTTCGAGGTTGCTGCCGTATTTCCGTTCGAGCTCGTGGAACATCTTTCGACGCCCGCGGATCTCCTCGAGCCGTTCGGGGTCATCGTCCCAGGTCTCCACCACCGTTCGCAGCTCGGTGGCCAGATCGGCGAGCTCGGCCATGCTCGAGCGCATCCGGGCCTCAATCGGGGCCAGTGCGGCCCGGCCGGCCACCGCACCCGAGGCCTGGCCCAGGCGATCGAGGGCGCTCGAATCGTCCGACGCCGAGATGGCTGCCAGCGCGACAGCAGCCGCCTGGCGGTGCGCGTCGGCCGCGGCGAGGCGGTCCTCTTCGACCTCGAGCCGCGCGTCCTCATCGGGGTCCTCGATGCCGGCGGCGGCGATCTCGTCGATCTGGTAGGTGAGGAGGTCGACTTCGCGGGCGCGCTGCCGTGCGTCGCCCCCGAGCGCAGCGGACTCGTCGGTCAGAAGGCGGAGGTGGCGCTGCGCCGTCTCGAGCCCGATGAGCTCGATCTGCCCGAATGAATCGAGGGCCCTGCGCTGCGCCTCGGGCCGGGTGAGCGACTGGTGCTGGTGCTGGCCGTGCAGTTCGATCAGCCCGCCGGCCAGCTCGGCCAGTGCCCCGACGGTCGCCATCCGGCCGTCGATCCACGCCTTGGAACGCCCGCCCCTGACGACCGACCGGGCCAGGACGGCCTCGTCGGGGACCCGCCCGTCGGGACCGGCCTGGTCGGGTCCCCCCCCACCGGGCTTCCCGGTCGACCGGTCCCCGCCGTCGGAAGGATGGCCCGATCCGGTGGCAATCAGGAACCGGCCCTCGACCGTCGCCTCGTCGGCCCCCGACCGCACGACGGTCTGGTCGGCGCGGCCTCCGAGCAGCAGGCTGAGGGCTTCGACCAGGAGGGTCTTGCCGGCTCCGGTCTCGCCGGTGAGTGCCGTCATACCGGGCTCGAATGACACGGCGACATCGTCGATCACCCCGAGGTTGCGGACGCGGAGCTCGACCAGGCCGAGGGCCATGGGGCCCGCCGTCCTACCGGTCGGCGAGGTGGAACTTCGCACGGAGGATGGCATGGAAATGGCGGGAGCCGAAGGTCACCAGTCGGGCCGGTTGGCGTCCCTCGCAACAATCGACGATGGTGCCGGGGGCGAGCACGCACACGGTCATGCCGTCGACGACCAGCACGGCCGGGCGCGGTTCTCTCACCTCGAGTCGCAGCTGCTCGGTGGGCTCGAGCACCAGTGGCCGGTCGAAGAGCATGTGGGGCGAGACCGGCGTGACCACGATGGCCCGCAGCCGGGGCGAGAGCACCGGACCCCTGGCCGAGAGGTTGTAGGCGGTCGACCCGGTGGGGGTGGCCACTAGTAGGCCGTCGGCTGCATAGGTGACGAACGGCCTGTCGTCGATCGAGGCGGCGATGCGGACGGTGTGGCCGGGCACGGTCTTCTCCACGGTGGCCTCGTTCAGGGCCGTCCGGTGGGCCAGCGGGTGACCGTCTGGGTCGGTGACGGTCACCGACAGGGTCATCCGTTCCTCCACCTGATGGGACCCGGCGAGAAAGCTGGTCAGCGCCTCCTCGAGCCCACCTGGCTCGACCTGGGTCAGATAGCCGAGCCTGCCGATGTTGACACCGAGGACGGGGATACCCTTCGCCAGCGCCGCCTCGACGGTGCGTAACAGCGTCCCGTCACCACCGAGACTCACCAGCAGGTCGGCACCGTCGACCGAGACCGAGCCGTCGGCCTGGAGGGCGGGGGTCGACCGGTGGCCCCGCTCGGCCAGCCACGCGGTCGCCCGCTCGGCCAGCGCGGCCGCCTCCGGCCGGTCGGGATGGGTGTAGAAGGCGATCAGGGCCATGGTCGTTATCCGCAGGGCCGATGGCGGTGTGCCTCGGCGACCGCCTCGTCCAAGAGGGCGGAGATCCAGCTCCCCGGCCCGGCCGGACCGGGGACCTCGCCCGGTGCCGACCGGGCGCCCGGGTGGGGCGGCGTGGTGGCATGCACGAGGAACTCGATGTTCCCTGCGGGCCCGGTGATCGGTGAGGGCATGGCCCCCATGATGGCTGCTCCGGCCGCCCCGAGCGCGGTTGCAACCTCGCCGAGCGTCCTCCGGTGGATGGCGGGATCGCGGATGACCCCCCGGCCGCGGGACGCCTCGGCCCGACCCGCCTCGAACTGCGGCTTGACCAGAATCACCACCGGCACCCCGGGGGCGGCCACCTCGCCCACCAGCATGGGAATGGCGCGGACCACCGAGATGAAGGCGAGGTCGGCGGTGACCAGGTCGACCGGGCGCCCTCCGACCGTCTCGACAGTGACATCCCGGATGTCCAGTCGCTCACGGTCGATAACACGCGGGTCCGAGCGCAGCCGCTGGTGGAGCTGGCCCCGACCCACGTCCACGGCGACGACCGAGGTGGCGCCGCCCTGGAGCAGGCAGTCAGTGAAACCCCCGGTGGAGGCACCGGCATCGAGTGCCCGAAGGCCTCGGGGATCGATGGCGAACCGAGCCAGTGCCGCCTGCAGCTTCAGGCCGCCCCGGCTGACGAACCGTGGCGCCGCACCCAGCAACTCGACGGGCTCGCCGGCGGCCACCAAACGGGCCGGCTTGTCGGCGATCGAGCCCGACACGGCCACCAGCCCCTGCTCGATCAGGTTCGCGGCCTGGGGCCGACTGTCGGCCAGCCCCCGCTCGACCAGGGCCCGGTCGAGGCGGAGCCGGACGGTCCTGGTCAGTCCGGTGACCCGGCGCCCGACGGCCGGGCCGGCGCCGCCTTCTTGGCAGCCGCCTTCTTGGCAGCAGCCTTCTTGGCAGCCGCCTTCTTGGGCGCCGATTTCTTGGGCGCCGACTTCTTGGGCGCAGCCTTCTTGGCCGCCGACTTCTTGGGCGCAGCCCTCTTGGCCGCCGACTTCTTGGGCGCAGCCCTCTTGGCTGCCGGCCCGCTGCCGGCGGCGGAGCGACCCAGCAGCGAGGCGACCTGCTTGGCCAGATCCTCCAGGCTGGTGATGCCGACGCTGTCGAGCTGGCGGGCTACTTCGTGGCGTACCTGGGCCAGGAGCGCCTCACGGCCCTTGCGGCTGCGTTCGATCAGATCGTCGACCCTGGCCTTGGCCTCGCCCCGTTGGAACTCGCCGCTCTGCACGAGCTCCTGCACCAGCTCCTCGGCGCGGGACCGGGTGAGATTGGTGAAGGCAATCCCGGCATCGAGATACTTCTGGAAGGCGTCCTTGTTGGCCATTTGCCAACTGTACCTGGAGTGGTGCTGGCGGTACCCCTCATCGGGCGGCCAGACAGGTACGGACCAACGACACGAAATCCGGTGACCGGACCGCGATCGGCGACTCCGATGGCGCCCGACCCGGTGGGGTCACTCCGGAGTCGACCAGGGCAAAGGGGATGGACAGCCGATCGGCCAATCGGCCGTCGGTTCGCGGCTGGTCGCCGACCAGCACCACCGTGCGGTCACCGTCTTCGAACCCGAGCCGCTCCCTCATCAGGGCGGCCATGGCTGCGTGTGGCTTGCCGGCGATCTCCGGAGACACCCCCGAGGCGGTCGCCACCGCGGCCAGCAGGGATCCGGCTCCAGGTAGCAGGCCGGCTGGGGTGGGATGGGTCGGGTCCTCGTTGGTGCCGATCAGCCTCCCGCAGATCCTTGCCGCAGTGGCGGTGGACGCCAGCGTGTCGAAATCGAAGGACCGGCTCCATCCGACGATGGCAGCGTCGACTGGCCCCTCGTCGACGCATCTCACTCCTCGGGCCTCGAGGGCTTCGAGGAGTCCCCCCTCGGCCAACGTCTTCACCACCTGGCCCGGGCGCACCAGCGACGCGGCGGCGGCCGCCGAGGTGACCACGTCGCCCGGGGACGACTCGATGCCGGCCCGCTCCAGCCGGCCCAACAGCTGAGCGGTGGTGGGGGCCGAGTTGTTGGTGGCGAAGACCACCCGCCTTCCGGCGTCGCGCAATTCGGTGACCGCCGTGCCCACATCCCCGATGGGTTGACCGGCCAGCCAGATGACGCCGTCGAGGTCGACGATCCACATCGACGCCGAGGCGAACGCCGCGGCGTCCGGCCCGTTCATTCCGACGTGTCGTCGCCGGTCCCCGACTCTGCCGCGGCCCTGGCTCCCTTCCGGGTCCGCCGGGTGGCCGCGGCCAGGCGGTCGGCGGACTCGAGCACCCCGGAGATCAACCCCGACAGGTGCGACAGCGGCTCGGTCGCCGGACCCTCGGCCCCATGGTCTGCGGCCGCTGCTGACCGGCCCGGACCGTTGACCTCCGCAGAGGTCCCGATCGGTCGGGCGCTCAGGTCGGCGATGCGCTCACCGGTCACCTTGGCGGCCCGCTCCCAATAGGAGCGGAACATCCCGATGTCGAAGGCCCCGTCGCGCACCCGGGCCTCGTTGAGCAGCCGACCAGGGGGATTCTTGAGATCGCGCACCAGCCGCACCGCGGCCAGCGCCTTGAGGACGTACCAGGTGGGGTCGAGCTCCCACCAGGTGAATCCCTGGCGGGCCGAGGCCGGCAGGTAGTGGTGATTGTTGTGCCATCCCTCGCCGCCGGTGATGAGGGCGACGATCATGGAGTTCCGACTGGTGTCGGGCGTGGCGTACCGGCGCCGCCCGATCAGATGGGCCATCGAGTTGACCAGGAACGTCCCGTGCCAGAGCAGCACCGTTGACAGGAAGAAGCCGATGATCAAGCCGCCCCAGCCGCCGATGAGGAAGCAGGCCACTCCCAGCAGCCACGGCCCGATCCAGGAGTGCCGTTCGAGGAACCGCAGCTCGGGATAGGCGGCGAAGTCCTTGATGGTCGAGAGGTCGGCCTGCTTGTACTTGGTCGAGAGGATCCAGCCGACGTGGCTCCACCAGATCCCGTCCCGCGGCGAGTGCACGTCGTCGTCCAGGTCGGTATAGCGGTGGTGGAGGCGGTGGTGGCCGGCCCACCAGAGAGGGCCCTTCTGCACGGCCGTGGTCCCGCCGAAGGCGGCGACGAACTGCGCCACCCGGCCCATGCGGTAGCTGCGATGGGAGAAGTAGCGGTGGTACCCGGCGGTGATGAAGAACATCCGGATCACGTAGAGCAGGGCGCAGAGCAGCCAGTCCTGCCAGGTCACCACCACGAAGAATGCAGCCAGGGGGGCCAGATGCACGGCCAGGAAGGGGATCCCCGCCACCCAGTCGGTCCTGTCGGCGGACCGGTCCACTGCCTCGAGGTGCGGCCTGCCTGCCGGCCCAGCGGTGGTTGCGGTCATGGGGTCACGCCGCCGCCTACTGACGACAACGGAGGAATTGTACCCCAACCGTGCCCGATGAGGTGCATTGTCGGGATCCCGAATCAATCGAGTCGACGGTCACCCGGCCACGTAGAGGTTCCCGTTCGAGCCTTTGGCCACCTTGATCTTCGTCAGCCCCGAAGTGGCCGGGCCGTTGAGGACGTTTCCGGTCCTCGGGTCGAACGTCGACCCGTGGCAGGGGCAGGCGATGAGACTGGCCGACTGCTGGTAGGCCACGGTGCAACCGGCATGGGGGCAGATGGCGTCGAAGGCCACGAACTCGTCCGACACCTGTTGGATGACCAGACCCGGATCCCCGCTGGACGGGTCGGTGAAGCTGGCCGATCCCCCGACCGGAACGCTCGAGGCCGGTCCGATGGCGGTTCCCGACGGCACTGAAGCGGTGGTGGGAGGGGTAGAGCCGGCACCAGTCGTCCCGGTCGGCTGGGTGGACCGGGTCGTCGAGCCCGGCCCGGCCCCCCCGAGGGTCGGTGTCCCAGTGGCCGAAGCAGCGGTTCCGCCAGCCACGCGCCCGATCAGGGCGGCCAGCCCACCGGTGACCACGACGACTCCAGCCGCAAGGCCGGTGAGTGCCCCATGGGAGAGCACCGCCCGTCGCGACACTCCCCCCTGGCGGAGGGGTGCAGGCTGCGCCTGTTCTGCGAGCCAGGTCTCGAGCGCGGGCGCGCCTGCGGCCCCACCCAACACAAACGGGGTCCAAGCGAAGAAGAAGACGATGTCAGAACCGGTGAAGTAAGGCGAAGCATGGAAGCTCACGGTCAAGAAGAGACCGAACGAGAGGGCCATGCCCGCCACCGCGGCCAACCGGGTCCACATGCCGACCAGAATCCCGAGACCGATCGCTATCTCACCGAGCGAAATGAGCAGGCCTACCGCCGAAGCAATAGGGACGAAGTGGCTGATCAGTCCGTGGATGGGGCTCGAGCGGGAGGCGCCGACCAGTTGGGCGTGGATCGAGCTCGGACTCGAGCTCTTGAAGAAGTCGGGGTTGGCCAGCTTCTGGATCCCGGCGAACAGAAAGGTGGTCCCGAGGAACAGGCGCAGCGGCATCAGGAGCCATCCGGCAGCCACCGTGCCGTCAGGTTTCTTCAGCGACCACACCGAATCGACCGGCTTTCCGGCGCCCTCGGGTTGGAGTCGGGCATTTGCCGAGCGGATTCGTCTCGATGCGTTCGAGGTCACCGCTCCGGTCCCATAGCCCGGCACGATACAGGCTCCTTGGCTGGTTGAGACGTCGCTCACCAGGCTGCGGGTGGGGCGATGACGGGGGCGGTTGGTGGCCCGGTTGCCCGACGCGTACCATGGGCACGTGGATCAACTGGCACTGGCGCCGGACCGCCCGACAGGCTCGGCTCCTCGGTCGAAGGCGGACACGACCATGCGCCGGTGGTTGCGGGTCCCAGACGATAGCGCTCCAATCGACGAGTCCGAAACCCACCGGATCTTCAGCGCATCGATCTTCCTGTCCGCCTTGCGCTGCCTGCTCAGCTACATCGTGCTCCCGGTGGTGCTGCCGGCCATCGGAGTGGCCCGGGGTGTGGGCCCGGCCATCGGCATCCCGGTCGGCATCCTGGCGCTCACCTTCGACTATCTGGGTATCCGGCGATTCTGGCTGGCCGACCATCGGCAGCGGTGGTCGTTCACCGCCCTGTATGCGGTGGTGGGGGCCATGGTCCTCACCCTGGTGATCGTGGACATCGTCGACGCAGTGCGCTGAGCGGCACTGCGGCCCTGCCATCACCTTGCCCGGTCAGGCGAACTGGACGGCGCACGGATCCCCGACGGCCGGGGAGTCGATGGGGGCGGCCGGATGGTGGTGATCCTGGCCCGCCCCCGCCCCCCTTCCTTCCATTTCCGGCGCGCGGCCTGGCTACCGTGGGAGCATCGGGGCCGGTCCGAGGCGGCGTCAACGAAGGAGACAGGATGGGCGGCGTCGTCGAGGGACGGTGGTCGGAGTCGGCCGCCTTGGAGTCCTTCCAACTCGTGCTGCAGTTGCTCGGGGACACGACCGCCATGGTCCGATCCGAGGCGGAGACGGAGCTCGAGCTGGTCGAGGGCCTCCGGGTCATCGCCCGGGTGGCCGCCCTGAGCTCCGAGGTCTCGTTGGACGTCGACCCGGAATGCCCGTGGTTCTTCAACATGAACACCGAGGCCCGGCTGATCGGCGGTCCGAACCCCGACGGTGAGTACCACCTGGCCATGATCGACGGCCGCCACCGCTACCTGGTGAGCGGCGATCGGAATTCGGTGACCTACCTCGGGTTCCAGGTGCTCGCCGGCACCGGACTCACCCCCCGCCGGATGGCCGCTCACGTGTCGGACCGCGACCTGGCCATCGACGCGGACGGCCGGTTCTCATTCGTCCTCGCCACCGACGAGCCGGCCGCCGACGAGCTCGACGGCGCCACCTGGGTGGCGGTGCCGCCTGACGCGTCGGCCATCGTCGTTCGCCAGTACATCGCCGACAGGGCCTCGGAGAGGCAGGCCCGGATGGCCATCGAGAGCCTCGACCCACCCGGGCGTCCCAGCCCGCCCACCGACGACCTGGTGGCCGGGCAGCTCACGGCCATGGCCTGGACCATCGCCAAGCTGACCACCCTGCACCGGACCGTCCGACCCGAGCTCCTCGAACAGCCCAACCGATTGGTAACCGCGGAGGCGACCGAGCTGGGAGACGACACCACCACGCCGGACAACCTGTACATGATGGGGACGTTCCGACTGGCCGAGGGGGAGTCGCTGGTCCTCCACATCGAGCCACCGGAGACCCGCTATTGGAGCGTCACCATCGAAAACATCTGGCACGAGTGCATCGACACCCGCCGCCGCCTCACCTCGTTCACCAACGCCGGGGCGATCCGCCAGGGTGACGGCACGGTACGGGTGGTCATCTCCGCCACCGAGCCGGAGGAGGGATCCGGCGCGGTCAACTGGCTCGACACCGGGGGCCGGCACCGCGGGTTCGTCACGCTCCGGTGGTTGGACAACCCGAGTCCGCCGGGCGTGCGGACCTCACTCATCGCCCCGCCTGACGGCAGGGTCGCCGGGCATCGGTGACCTACCGTGGGTTCAACCGCGCGCAGCTGGTCGAGACCGCCGTCGAGCTGACGGGACTCGACGACCTGGGCGACCCCACCTGGCAGGAGGGACTGGACCGGTTGCTGGACGACCTGACCGACTCCGCCCGGCTCAACGACGTGGGGGTGGTCCTGGTGGAGGCCGAGACCGTGAAGTATCTGTCCAACCGGCTCGGTATCGTCGACTGGAGGGACACACACCCCGGCGTGTCCGAGGGGACCGTGGACCGGCCCGTGGTCATCTGTGGCCAGCCGCGCACCGCCACGACCATCCTCTATGACCTCCTGGCCCTGGACCCTTCGCATCGGGCCCCGCTGACCTGGGAGGTCGACAGTCCCTGTCCTCCCCCGGCCACGGCCACCTTCGAGACCGACCCGCGCATCGACGAGTCACAGGCCGTGGCGGACATGGCCGACGTGCTCATCCCCGGATTCAGCACGTTCCACCCGCTCGGGGCCCGGCTGGCGCAGGAGTGCGTCCGCATCACCGCGGGCGACTTCCGCTCCATGATCTTCCCGACCCAGTTCGAAGTACCGGAATACGACCGGTGGCTGCTCCACGAGGCGGACATGGCGCCGGCCTACCGCTGGCACCGCGCATTCCTCCAGCACCTTCAGTCCGGGCACGCCGACGGCCGTTGGTTGCTGAAGTCGCCCGCCCACCTGTGGCACCTCGGTGCGCTGATGGCGGAGTACCCCGACGCGGTGGTCATCCAGACCCACCGCGATCCGCTCAAGGTCGTCGCCTCGGTCAGCGCCCTGGCCGCCCACCTGCGTCGGATGGCCTCCGACTCGCCATCGGTGGCCAGGGCCGCGGCCCAGTACTCCGACGACATCTTCGTCGGGTTGGAGCGCTCGATGGCCGCCCGTGTCGACGGGACCCTTCCCGCCGGGCAGGTGATCGACGTCCAATTCGGAGACTTCATGGCCGATCCGTTCCGGACCATCGGCCACATCTACGACCAGTTGGGCACCGAGTTCAGCGCCGAGACCGAGGCGCGCATGCGCGAGTTCCTGGCCGGCCACCCCGGTGACGGTGGCGGCGGGGGGAGCCGGTACTCCTTCGCCGACACCGGACTGGACCCCGGCGAACTGCGCGAACGGGCCCTCGAATACCAGCGGTTCTTCGACGTGGCGTCCGAGGACATCACCTGACCGGCCCGGCCTGGATGAGACACCCATAGGGTTGGATACTGAAGTGGTGACCACCATCCGCCCCGCCGCGGCAGAGCCAGAGCCATCGCCGCCACTGCCACTGGGCCTCGACGCGCCCGGGGCCCCAGCTCCCGTCACGTCGACACGGTCACTGGCGGCGGTCACCACCCGGGCCGGCCTCGACGAGCTGCCCGAGGACTCGATCCTACGCACCTTCCACCCGGCCGTGGCCAGCTGGTTCCGACGGCGCTTCCCGTCCGGGCCGACCGAGCCCCAGCGGGCCGGGTGGCCGCGCATCGCCGCCGGCGAGGACGTGCTGGTGGCCTCCCCGACCGGCACCGGCAAGACCCTGACCGGGTTCCTGGTGGCGATCGATGCCGCTTACCGCGCCCATGCGACAGGGAAGGCAGACCCGGACCGCTCCCCCGCCGGCCCGGGTGTCGTGTACGTCTCCCCCCTCCGGGCCCTGGCCACCGACGTGCACCAGAACCTGCAGCTTCCACTGGAGGGCATCGCCGACGAAGCCGACCGCCTGGGCCTGGGCGCCCCCGGCCTCTCCGTGGCGGTGCGCACCGGCGACACGCCGGCGGCCGAACGGGCGGCCATGCGCCGGTCACCGCCCGATCTGCTGGTGACCACGCCCGAGTCGCTCTACCTGCTCCTCACCGCCCCGTCCTCGAGGACGATATTGCAAGGCGTGCACACCGTCATCGTCGACGAAGTGCACACGCTGGCCCGCGACAAACGGGGGGCCCACCTGGCCCTCACCCTCGAGCGGCTCGGTCACCTGGTCTCGGCCCACGGGGGCCACCTGCAGCGCATCGGGCTCTCCGCCACCCAGCGCCCCCTCGAGGTGGTCGCCCGCCTGCTGTCGGGCTCGGATCCGGATCGGCACCCGACGTCCATCGTCGACTGCGGTCACCGGCGGGATCTCGACGTGGCCATCGAGCTGCCCGACAGCGAGCTCGAGGCAGTCACCAGCGGAGGCCAGCTCTCCGACGTGCTCGACCGGATCGCCGCCCACGTGCTCGAGCACCGGACGACGCTGGTCTTCGTCAACACCCGGAAGATGGCCGAACGGGTCGCCCACCAGCTGGCCCAGCGCCTCGGGACCCCGGCGGACGCCCCCGACCCTCCCGAGGCCCCCGAGAACGGCCTGGATCCGATCGACGCCGCCCTCCAGGTGGCGGCCCACCACGGCAGCCTCTCGTCCGCCCGCCGGCGGATCGTCGAGCAGCGCCTGCGGGCCGGTGACCTCCGGGCCCTGGTGGCGACGGCCTCCCTCGAGTTGGGGATCGATGTGGGCCCGGTCGAGCTGGTGTGCCAGATCGGCTCCCCCCGGGCCATCGGGACGTTCCTCCAGCGGGTGGGGAGGGCCAACCACCAGCTCGAGGGGACGCCGGCCGGCCGCCTCTACCCCCTGACGCGGGACGAGCTGGTCGAATGCACGGCGCTGCTGGCTGGGGTCCGCGCCGGCCGCCTCGACGTGCTCCAGCCCCCGGTCGCCCCCCTCGACGTGCTGGCCCAGCAGGTCGTCGCCGAGGTGGCCGCCGCCGACGAATGGGAAGTCGACGGGCTCTATCGCCTGGTGCGGGGGGCGGCGCCCTACGCCGATCTCAGCCGGAACACCTTCGACGAGGTGGTCGACCTTGTGTCGTGGGGCATCCAGACCGGGAGGGGCCGTCGGGGCGCCCACCTCCACCACGACGCGGTGAACGGCCGCCTCCGTGCCCGTCGGGGGGCGCGGCTGGCCGCGCTCACCAACGGCGGCGCCATCCCCGAGACCGGCGACTACCGCGTGGTCCTCGACCCGGACGGGGTCACCGTGGGATCGGTGCACGAGGATTTCGCCGTCGAGGCCACCGCCGGCGACATCTTCCTGCTGGGCACCCACTCGTGGCGGGTGGTCAAGGTCGAGACGGGGACGGTGCGGGTCCGGGACGCCGGTGACCTGCCGCCGACCATCCCCTTCTGGCTGGGTGAGGCGCCGGCGCGCACCGCCGAGCTCTCCGAGGAGGTCGGCGCCCTGCGCGCCAGGCTCGAGCCCCTGCTGCGTGCGGGTGACGGCGCCGGCGCCCGAGCGGCCGTCCGCCGGCGGGCCGGCGTGTCGGCGGAGGTGGCCGACCAGGTGGTCGCCTACCTGGGCGCCGGGCTGGCGGCGCTCGGTGCCCTGCCCACCCGGGACCGGATCGTCATCGAGCGGGTCTTCGACGAGAGCGAGGGGACCCAGCTCATCGTGCACGCGCCCTACGGCGGCCGCATCAACCGGGCGCTCGGACTGGCCTTGCGCAAGCGCTTCTGCGTTTCGTTCGACTTCGAGCTCCAGGCTGCCGCGGACGACGACACCGTCGTCCTCTCCCTCGGGCCCCAGCACAGCTTTCCGCTACCGCAGGTGCCCAAGATGCTCCAGAGCCGCACCGCCACCGACGTCCTGACCCAGGCCGTGCTCCTGCACCCGATGCTGGCTGCCCGCTGGCGCTGGAACCTCAACCGGGCCCTGGTGGTCCCCCGGTCCCGCGGCGGGCAGCGGCGCCCGATCCACCTCCAGCGGATGGAGGCGGAGGACCTGCTGGCCGCGGTGTGGCCGGCCCTGGCCGGCTGCCAGGAGAACGCGGGCGCCGGCCCGGTCGCTGTGCCCGACCACGTGCTGGTGCGCCAGACCGTGGCGGACTGCCTGTCCGAGCCGCTCGACGCGGCCGGTCTGGTTGCCCTGCTCGAGGGCCTGGAATCGGGCCGGGTCGCCGTCCACTTCGCCGAATCGGCCGAGCCCTCCCCGCTGGCCCACGGCATCCTGACCGGGCGACCCTTCACCTTCCTCGACGGCGCCCCACTCGAGGAACGGCGGACCCGGGCGGTGGCCGTCCCCCGCGGCCTCGGGCCGACGGGGCCCACCGGGCTGCCCGTCGCCCCCTCGGAACTGGGCCCGCTCGACGACCGGGCCGCCGCGGAGGTGCTCGACCGGGTCTGCCCCCGACCCCGTGACCCCGACGAGCTGCACGACCTTCTCCTCTCCCTGGTCCTCTGCCGTCCGGTCCCGGCCTGGGACGGTTGGTTCGGACAGCTCCGGGCCGACGGTCGAGCCTCCGTGGTGGCCGGGGCGTGGGCGCCGACCGAGCGGCTGGCCATGGCCCAGTCGGTACACCTGTCGATGGCCGACCCCTCGGTGGCGGCCGACGAGGCGCTGGCCGAGTGCGTCGGCGGTCACCTCGAGGTGGCCGGGCCGGTCACCGTCGACCGGCTGGTGAGCGACGAGCCTCTGCCCACGGGCTCGGTCCGGGGGTTACCGGTCACCGTGGCCCGGGCCCGCACCGGCCTGGCCCGGCTCGAGGCCCTCGGCTCGGCCATCGAGCTGCCCGACGGGCGCTGGTGTGCCCGCCACCTGCTGGTCCGTCTGCACGCCGCCAGTCGGAGCCGGCGGCGTCGGCACGTCGAGCCGGCCAGCGTCGCCGACTTCTTTCGGTTCCTGGCCTGCTGGCAGCACGTGGCGGGCGGGACCCAGGTCGAGGGACGTGCCGGCTTGCTGTCGGTCATCGAGCAGCTCCAGGGCTATGAGATCGCCGCTGGGGAATGGGAACGGCACGTGCTCCCGGCCCGGGTGGCCGGCTACGACCCCCGTTGGCTCGACGAGCTCTGCCTGGCCGGTGAGGTCGCCTGGGGCCGGCTGACCCCGCGCCCGGAGTCGGGGCCGACCGGTGACGGGGTCGAGCCCGTCCGCCCGGCGGGGCGGAGAGGATCGTCGACGCCGTCGCCGGCCACCCCCCTGGCCATCGTGGCCCGCCAGGACCTGGCCTGGATGCTCGCCGCCGTCCGCACCGACAAGGGACTCGTGGATCCGGTGGCGGGAGCGTCGGCGGACGTCCTCGCCGCGCTCCGCGCCCGGGGCGCCTGCTTCCGAGCCGAGCTGGCCCCGGCATCGGACCGACTGGACTCAGAGGTCGACGAGGGCCTCTGGGACCTGGTGGCCCGGGGCATCGTCACCGCCGATGCCTTCTCGGCGGTGCGCTCCCTGCTCTCGGCACGGGGACGCCGCCGGTCCGGCCTGGCCCGGGGCACCGCCCGGAGGGCCGCTCTCGGGCGCCGGCGGGCGGCGGTCGGCAGCGGCACGGGTGAGGGTCGCTGGTCCCTCCTCCCCGAGCCCGACGGCACGGGGGCCGGTCCGCCGGACGGTCCTCCGTCCGAGGAGCTGGCAGAGGCGGTGGCCTGGCAGCTCCTGGCCCGATGGGGGGTCACCTCCTGGGAACTGTGGACGCGCGAGTCGTACCGCGTCCCATGGCGCGACGTGGTCCGGGCCCTCCGCCGTCTGGAGGCACGCGGCCAGGTGCTCGGTGGCCGATTCGTCGCCGGCCTCTCCGGGGAGCAGTACGCCGCGCCGGAGGCGGCCTCGCTGCTGGCCGACGTACGCGCCGATGCGGGACGTGGCGCCGAGGTGGTGGTGGCGGCGACCGACCCCCTCAACCTGACCGGTGACCCGCTGGGCGGAGTCCGGGTCCCCGCCGTCCGCCACCGGGAGGTCCGCTACCGAGGCGGCGTCCCGACAGAGCCCGCGCCAACCGCTGGCGCCGGGTGAGCGGGGCTGAGTCCGGGAGCGCCCTGTAGCCGTTTCGGCGCCGTGACCCCGTCATGACCGGTCCCGCCAGTCCGGGTGGAGGTCGTGGGTCAGGACGAGCTTCTGGGCCTGGACGGTCTGTCCGTTCTCGACCTCGGTCGGGTGCTCGCTCAGCCACACGATGGCCGCCGCCGGAACCGTCGGCGGCGCCCCTGAATAGTGGCCTTCGAGCCCCAGCGCGGCGGCGTTGACCTTCTGCCGTTCCGTCTCGACGTACCCCGGGTCCATGTTGTTGGCACGGATCCCACGGTCGCCGAGCTCCACCGCCAACAGGGGAGCGATCCGGTGGAAGGCGCCCTTGGAGGCGGCATAGGCCAGTCCCCAGCCCCCCTGCCCCACCGGACCGGGCGGGTCGGCAGTGGCGGTGTGCGAGGTGACGTCCACGATCGTGCCCGTCCCCCGCTCGAGCATGCCGGGCAACACGGCCTGGATGAGGACGAACTGGGCCACCACGTTGGCAGCCAGCTTGGCCTCGAGGTGCTCGACGCTGAGCTCCACGATCGGGACCATGCTGCCGGGCCCGGTGTCGACGGCGTTGTTCACGAGGAGGTCCACCCCGCCCCATTCGGCGACGACCCGGTCCACCGACCGGCGGAGGGCGGCGTGGTCGTGGAGGTCGGCCGCCAGGTCGAGGGCCCTGACCCCGTATCGGCGGACCAGCGCCGTCGTCTCCTCGAGGCTCCCGGGGAGCGGGCGCCCCTCCCCGGTGTCCGAGTCGTCCCTGCCCTCCCCGGCCCGTACCGTGCGCCCGGCCGCGGCCACGTCCCATCCGGCTTCGGCGAGGGCCAGGGCGGTGGCCTTGCCGATGCCGCGGGTGGCGCCGGTGACCAGGGCCCGCTTGTCGACACCGTGGCTGGGCACCGTCCGGTTCTAGCAGACCCGGCTCGGAGGCGGCCGTGGGCCGGTGGTGCCCCCGCCGGTCCGACCGCGGGTCAGGAGGCCTTTCGTCGGGCGGGGGACTTCGGGGCCGCCGGCTTCTTCGACCCGGTGAATTTGGCCGGTTTCGCCACCTTCTTGGCTGCCGACGACCGGGCCCGGGACGGCCGTGGCCCCGCTGTTTCGGGGTCGGCCGAAGCCGCGGGCCCGGGAGTCTTGCCCGGGTTCGACCGGGCCGATTTGATGCTGGCGCTCAGCGCCTCCATCAGGTCGACCACCTTCGTCGGCTGCACGGCGACGGTCTCGACGATCTCGTTTCCCTGCCGCTTCATCTCGACCAGGCCCTCGACCTTCTGGCGATGGGTGTCGTGGTACCGGTCCGGATCCCAGTCGCTCTCCATCGACTCGAGCAGGAGCTGGGCCATGTCGATCTCGCGCTCGGTGAGGTCGACCGCCTCGGGCAGCGCCGGCAGCTCCGAACTCGGCGACCGGATCTCGTCGGCGAAGTACATGGTCTCCAACTTGAGCACGTCGTCCCCGGGACGGATGGCCACCGGATACTCCTTGTTCCGCATGACCAGGGTGCCGATGGCGACCTTGTTGGCGTTGCGCATCACCTGGCGCAGCAGGGTGTACGCCTTGGTGGCGGCCTCGCCTTCGGGAGCCAGGTAGTAGGTGGTGCGGAAGAAGACCGGGTCGATCTCGTCCAGGTCGACGAAGTCGGTGATCTCGATGAGCCGTGACCGCTCGGGCTCCGCGGCGGCCAACTCGTCGTCGGTGAGCATCACGTACTCGCCACCTCCCAGATCCACGCCCTTGATGATCTTGCCCGACTCCACCTCCTTGCCGGTCCGTTCGTTGATCTTCCTGTAGCGGATCCGGTCCGATGTCCCGGCTTCGAATTGGTTGAAGTGAATGGTCTTGTCCTGAGTCGCCGGATAGAGCCCGACCGGGACATTCACCAACCCGAAGTTGAGGGATCCCTTCCAAATTGTCCGTGCCATGCCCCATAGCATTACCCAGGTCAGGCCTGATCCACCACCCTGATACACCCATTCGTCACACTGTGCCCATGGCCTCCACCTCCGCACCCGGGAGCATCGACTTCGCCCCGACCGTGCTCCGGGGTCTGGCCGAGCTCGGCCCCTCCGATCCTTCCGGAGTGGATCTTGCTCTTGAGCTGGGACTTTCCGCTTGGATGCGTCTGGGTCGGACCGATCTCGACGAGGCGCGATCGACCATGCTCCATCTCCGATCGGCACTGCTCGAAGCCGGGCGGATGGACTCCCGCACCGAACCGGTCCCCTTCTGCGGACGCTCCCCCCGGCTCGACATGCTCAGCCTGGCCTCGTATCTGGGCAACCTGGTCGATCGGGCCGCATCGTCGGCCCATTGCGATCCGGAGGCCATCGTCGAGCGGACCATCGAGCGGCTCTCCGCATAGCCGCCATCGACCGTCCCCCGGTCGGAGCCGGGTGCCTGGCCGACCCTCTCCTGGCCCGCTGGCTCGCATCTGTATGCCCGAGGCCCCGAGGCGAGGTACGTTTGTGCAGGTCCTATGTGCGGGTCCTATGTGCGGGTGCGATGTGCGGATGCGATGTGCGGGTGCGAGCGGGGCATGGGGGGAGGATCCGGTGAGAGCGTGCGTGACACCCCCGTGGTCCAGCCTCCCCCCGGTCAGGAACCGATGACCAGCAACGAGGCGGTCCGGGCCAGGGTCGAAGTGGCCATGGCCGGTCAGGGCAGCGCCATCCGGGTCTCTGACGTCCTGGTCATGGCCATCGTCCGTCAGGTCATCGAGGCCCTCGGCGTGGAGGGCCCGTACGACGAGGGCGCCGTCCCCCTGCCGGTCCGCAGGATGGAGGAGCAGCTCCAGGCCAGCCGGGAGCTGATCGTCGGCCAGACGGCCCGGGCTGCCGGGCGCGTGCAGGCCCTCGACGCCCTCGCCGTCGCGGCCCGCAGATATCGCAAGGCGGTGGACCGCGGCAAGGGGAAGAAGGCGGCCCGGGCCAACCTGTTCGACGCCGTGGCGGCATTGACCGGGACACCGGGAGCGCCCCGGTCTCCGAAGGAGTAGGCACCAGTCGATCCGGGCCGGCGCCTTCCGCCCGTCAGGGTCGCGTCCGGCCGAAGAGTTGGTCGAAGATCCCGTCCACTCCGGACCCGTGCAGCGTCAGCCCACCGTCGACGACGATGTTCTGTCCGGTGATGAAGCGGGCCAAGGGTGAGCACAAGAAGACCACGACATCGGCAACGTCCTCCGGAGTGCCGATCCGCCCGAGCGGGGTGCTGCGGTTGAACCGGTCGCGTTCGTGGGGCAGGAACTGCAACAGCGGCTCGGTCAAGGCGGTGAGCACCATCCCCGGCGAGACCGCGTTCACCCTGATCTGCGGACCGTACTCGAGGGCTGCAGACGCGGTGATCGCAGCCACCCCGGCCTTGGCCGCCGAGTACGGGGCCTCCCCCGCCGCCGGGCGGATGCCGCTGATGGAGGCGGTGGAGACGACGCAGCCTCCTCCCGAGGCACGGATATGGGGGACGGCGGCCCGGAATCCCAGGTACACCCCGGTGAGGTTGACCGCCACCAGCCGGTCCCATTCCTCGGGGGCCCAATCGTGGAGCGGCGACTGGTTCCCGATTCCCGCGTTGTTGAACATCGTCGTGATCCCCCCCATGGAGCGGGAGGAGGCGTCGACGGCCGTGCGGAGCCCTTCGGCGTCGGTGACATCGGCGACGTGGGCAGTTCCATCGAGTTCCCGGGCGACGTCCCGCGCCCCATCGCCGTCGATGTCGACGATGGCCACCGCGGCGCCCTCTTCGGCCATCCGTCGGGCCGTGGCCCGCCCGATGCCCGAGGCACCCCCGGTGACGACCACCCGCTGGCCATCCACTAGTCCCATCCCGATCCTCCCCTTCCCCACGAGCCGCCATCCATCCTGCCCGAATGGCAAGATCACCGGGGCCTACACCGCAGACCACCGAGGAGCGACGCAGGAGGAGCGCCATTCCCCCGATCACCCCCAACCTCTGGTTCGACACAGAGGGCAGAGCCGCAGCCGAGTTCTAGGTCCCGGTGTTCCCCGACTCCGAGATCACCAATGTCAGCTACCGCGGGGCGGCCGCCCCGGGGATGCCGGGGCCGAGCTGACCGACGGGGATGAGGCGAGCCGGGGCGGTTGGTTGAAGGACCAGTTCGGCCTGTCGTGGCAGATCGTGCCGGCCGGCCCCGGGGCGGTCCTGGGCGACCCGGAACCGGAGCGCAGCCGACCGGCCCCGGGGAGGTCCTGGGCGACCCGGAACCGGAGCGCAGCCGACCGCCCATGGAAGCCATGCTCGCCATGGGAAGCTCGACCTGGCCGCTCAGAGCCACTGCTGGCGGGGTCAGACGAGGGCTACGAGAGCACCCGACCGAGGTAGGGGGCGTCGCCGAAGGCGTACAGGGCGCCGTCGGTGCCCACCAGGTAGTACCCGTTGCCGTCGAGGGAGGGCGCCATGGACCGGATCGGCGCCGACAGGGACAGCCCGCCCAGCGACCCGTAGAAGGGAGCGCCGAACGAGAAGATGCCCCCATCAGCGGCCACCATCCGGTATCCCCTCCCGGCCGGGTCGGCGGTGATCCCCACCACCGGTTGGTTCAGGTGACTCCCGCCCATCGACCCGAGGAACGGAGCCGAAAACGAGAAGACCCCACCGTCGGCGCCCACCAGCCAGTACCCACCGGCTGAGGTGGCGGCCATGCCCACGACGGGTGCGTTGAGGCGCAGTCCGCCCGTCGAACCCCGGAACACGGCATCCCCGAAGCTGAAGACCCCGCCGTCCTGGGCAACCAGCCAGTAGCCCCGACCGTCGGCCGTGGCGGTCATGGCGATCACCGGGGCGTTGAGGCGCAGTGCGCCGGTCGAGCCGTAGAACTGGGCATCTCCGAAGCTGAAAACACCCCCGTCAGCACCGAGGAGCCAGTAGCCCCCGCGGTCCGGTGTGGCGGTGATCCCCACGACTGGCGCGTTGGGTGCCGCGCTGAGAGAGCCGAGGTCGGCGGCTCCCCCGAAGGACCGGACCTGGCCGGCGGCATCCGCCAGCCAGTAGCCGGGACAGCCGCCGGTGCCGGTGGTCGCCGCCACCGCCAGGAACGTACCGGGCCCCGGCTGGTCGGCGTGGGTGCTGCAGCCCGACGCCGCGGCATTCCCGGTTGTCAGGGCGTGCACGAACCCGTTGGGGCCGCCGTAGGCGCTCCCGTACCGCTGGAGCTCGGGGGTCACATAGGTCCCTTCCGTGATCTCGTTCCAGGAGATGAGGAGCCAGCCCTGCGGGTCGCCGGCGGCGTTGCCGGTGTAGAGCGCCTGGAGGGTGGCACCGTTGTCCCTGGGCACGCAGCCCCCCGAACCGTCCAGCTGGCGATCGAACCCCGGCGAGAGCGGCGCGAAGTACTTCTTGCCCTCGGCGTGGAGGGTGGCGGCGAGCCCGGCCAGCTGTTGGAAGCTCTGGCTGTTGGTCCACGGGTTCTGGCTGGACCAGTAGGGACTGTCGGCGTCGAAGTACGGGGCCACGGTGGGGTTCCACTGGTTCCACTGATAGCCCCCGACGAAGTACCACGCCGAGCGGAACTGCCCGCTGATGGCGGCAACGACCGAGGTCGGGTACTTGTAGGAGCCGACCCATATGAACGTCGGTCGACCGTCGTTGCTGCGGTCGAAGGCCGGGTCGTTGCCGTAGCGGCTGGACAGGTAGGACAGGTCGCCGGTGATGGCGGTCTGGGTGAGCGACGTGGACGACGCCTCATACGACAGCCAGAGATGGAAGTTGTGGCCCTCGGCCTGCGCCTGGTCGACGGCCCGGACGAGCGAGTCGAGCCGTGCGTTCTCAGCGTTGGAGGCCGGGGTCTGTGCGGCCGATCCGGTGCCGTACCAGTCCACGGCGAACCCGGACAGTCCGGCGGCGAGGGCACTCTGCACGTCGTAGGTCACCTGGAGGGGATCGTCCTCGGTGAAGAGGCTGGCGGGCACGTCTGTTTCGATGTTCCCGCTATAGAGGCTGCTCGGATTGCATCCGCTCGAGTCGAGGGTGGCCGGCAGCGGCAGCGGCGACTGGCCGAAGGGGTAGTGCGCGCCGAGCGTGGTCTGCCAGTGCTGGGTGTCCCACCACAGGTAGTAGTAGGCGTACATCCCCTGGGAGGAATTCGTCGACGAGGTCGGTGTCGCCTTCGCGGCACCAGCGGTGACCGGCGCTGCCGGCCCCGGATGTGCCCGCAACGATCCGAGGATCAGGGGTGCGGCCACGAAGGGCGCGGCGGCCAGGGGCGCGGCGAGGAGGACGAGGCCGACCACGCCCAATCGGGCGCGGACGGTAGGCCAACCGGGACCTCTCATGCAGGCTCCTTCCTCCCCATAGGCGACGACCGACCCAGCAGGAGTACGAGACCTGGGGTCTAAAAGGCTTCTCGGCCGCTTTCGGCACCTCCTGAAGCAATTTCTACCTTGGGGCCACGCGAGGCAAATCCCCTGCCACTCGCACCTCCGACGGCACCCGGAGCGCCGGGAAGTGTGCCGAGTACCTCCTTCACGCCGGCCGGAAAGGCGTAGTCACCGGTGGGAACGACGCTCGATCCGCCGGGAGTAGTTTCGGCGGCAACATGTCCGTCACCTGTCCACCGACCGCGATCAGTGCATGCCCGGTGCGGACCCCGATGACCCATGGCGCGGCGCCGGAAGCGCCGGCGCGCCGGTTGTGCAATTGAGCACCCTCGGGTGGTTGACGGCAAAGGACCCCGACCTCGTGGCCGTCAAGCGGTCGGTCCGGGCGGCGGTGGTCATGCCCTCGGTCTTCGGACTGACCCATCTGCTCTTCTCCAATCCACAGGTCAGCCTCTTCGGGGCCTTCGGCTCCTTCGCCTTGTTGCTCCTGGTGGATCCTCCGGGTCGACCGCGCCTCCGACTGGCCTCCTATCTGGCGCTCTTCTTGGTGGGCAGTGCTTTCATCGCGCTCGGCACGTTCGTCTCGACCTACAAGGGGATGGCGATCGTGGCGATGGGGATCGTGGGCTTCGGCGTCCTCTTCGCCGGGATCGTCTCGCCGCAGGCGGCCACTTCGTCGACGGCCGCCCTCTTGATGTTCGTGCTCCCGGTGACTGTGGCCGAGCCGGCCGCGTCCACCGGGCCACGGCTGTTCGGCTGGATGATCGCCAGCGCGTTCTGCATCCCAGCCTGCATGTTGGTCTGGCCGACGCCCTGGCACGACAAACTCCGCCATCGGCTGTCGGCGACGGCGGAGGCCGTCAGCAGGCTGGCCGCGTCGATCGCCGCCGGCCGGTCGGATCCGGAGGTGAAGGAGTCGGTGGTATCGGAGGTGGCGCTCCTGCAGGCCGAGTTCGCCGGGACCCCCTACCCTCCCACCGGTGCCACAGGAGGAACCGTCGCCCTGGCCAAATTGGTCGGTCGGCTCGAGTGGGTGGCGAGCAGCACCATCCTGATCGGCGAAGGCCCCGCCTGGTCACCCCGGGAACCGGGCCGAGACCTGGTCGGCCAGGTGGCGGAATCCCTGCACCTCAGCGCATCGCTCATCTGCGGCCCCAACACCCGTTCGTCTGACGACACGTCGCTGATCCGGTCGGTCCAGGAGTCGAACCGGGGGCTCGACCGCCTCATCGAAGCCGAGCTCGACGCCCAGATCT
>Ga0307373_10002866_pt1 | contig 30717 bp, 30 predicted proteins | sample OX2MG_FD_202534 | JGI IMG/M metagenome (GOLD analysis project Ga0307373, IMG submission 202534) | Soil microbial communities from Risofladan, Vaasa, Finland - OX-2 | ecosystem: Environmental > Terrestrial > Soil > Coastal area > Acid sulfate soil | place: Finland: Risofladan, Vaasa | collected...
CGTCCTGCGGATGGTGGCCGACCTCTCGGATCGCTACGTCACGGCCATGCTCACCAATAACGGCTACCTCCTCAAAGAGCTACTCGGTGAGGTGTTTCCACAAGTCGCCGTCACCTTCGGCAGCCGGGCCTTCTTCTCGGCGGAGCTCGGAGCCCGGAAGCCAGAGCCCGAGGTGTACCGAAAGCTCTGCCGTCGCCTCAACCTTGAGCCGGTCAAGGTCGCCTATATCGACGATGACGCTCACTACGTCCTGTCCGCCCGCTCCGTCGGTCTCAGAGCGGCCCATGTGGCCGACCCGAGTCTCCTCGCTCCCACCCTGGCCGGGTTGGGGTTGACCTGGCCATGAGGCTCGCATACCGCCGGCGCCTGACGGTCCCCCGAGCAACACCGCCCTTGGGATGCCCCAGTCCGGCGGCATCGGGCTAGCCCGCCGTCTGACGGAACCATATTCGGCAGGCTCCTGCTGGCAGAGTGTGGCGTGACCGTCTCGCTGGTAGCTCGAGACTCCGATACGGGAGACCTGGGGATCGCCTCCGCCAGCTTCGTCCTGGCAGTTGGGGCGGGTGTCCCCTACCTGCGGAGCGGAGTAGGTGCCATCGCCGTTCAGGGCGGTGCTCCACCTGGCTGGGGGGAACTGGCGCTGGGATCCCTCGAGGCAGGCGCTTCGGCGCAGGCGACGTGTGATGAGCTGGCCGGCCTGAGCCGCTCCGGCGCCCAGGTAGTGGTCTTGGATTCCCAGGGGCGGGCGGCAGTTCTGTGTGATGTCGACCTGGAGCCCGAAGTCAGCACAGCAGTCGGTGAGGGCATTGGTGTAGCGGCCAATCTCATGGAGAGGCCAGAGGTCGCTCAAGCCGCCCTGGGGGCGTACCGCTCGAGCAAGGCCGATGACCTGGCCGGGCGGCTCCTGGACGGACTCAGCGCGGCCGATGGGATGGGTGGGGATGTCAGGGGAAGGCAGTCGGCCGCGGTCCGCGTCGTGGCTGGAGGCGGCGCTTCGAGTTCGCGGAGCCTGGTCGATCTCAGGGTCGACGACTCCCGGGACCCGGTTGGTGAGCTTCGGCGGCTTTACCGCCTCCACCGAGCTCATCAGCTCTTGATCGCCAGCCGAGGACCGGACGGCCTGTATCGCGACATTGCGGCTGCAGAGCAAGCCGTACGCCTTGCCCCCGATGATCAGGGCTGTCTCTCTGGTCTAGCGCTTGCCCTCCTGCGGGCTGGGAGGCCTGAGGAGGCCAGGCCTCTCCTCGTCCGGCTGAGAGAACTTGAGGCCCGCACCCCGGAGCGATTCCGACGCTTGGTCAGGACAGGCCACCTCGCCATTGAGATCAGCTCCCTGAGTGAGCTCTTCGGCGACGGGCCTGGCGAAGCCAGCCTGGGGTCGCCCAATAACCCGAACGACCCGGACTGATCAACTGTCTCCGATCGCCGGGTCACGGGCGCTTTCCCTCCTAGGCTTCGAACTCATGAATGCCGAGTTCGCCTTGAAGTTCTCCGAGGAGTGGCAGGTGGCATGGAACTCCCACGACCTGGACCGCCTCCTGGTCCACTACGCCGAAGATGTCGTGTTCCAGTCGCCCTACATCGTCCATCGATTCAACGATCCGATTGGCGAGGTTCGCGGCAAGGAGGCGCTGAGGTCTTACTGGAGCTCGGGGCTTAGCCAGCAGCCAGATCTGAAGTTCACGGTCGATGCCGTCTTTCTGTCAGTCGACACTCTCGTCATCGACTACCGGAACCAGCACGGTCACCGAGTTTCAGAGGTACTGAGATTCACCGGCGACTTCGTCAGCTGGGGCTGCGGGGCGTATCAGCCGGGTGACTCCTTGGCCGCGACGCGGAGCCTCGACAAGTAGGCGACCAACCAGGGGATCGCCGCCCAGATCTACCCCATGACGTCGTGTCAAGATCGGGCGACCGACCGCTACACACCGCCGGCCGGCGGTCACGTGGCCTGGTACAGCCAGAGACGGCTGACATATGGATAGTCGAAGGTCGCCGGTAGCGAGACGGCGAGCTCACGGACCTGGCGTTCAACCTCATTCCGTGGCTGGTCAGGCAGGCTGGCGATGAACGAGGTCGACAGCACACGATCGACGAGTCGGTCCGCCGTCATGGGTGTCGGATTGGCCACCTCGAGGTAGTCGATCTCGGTGAAGGCCGACTCCGCGTCGACCACGTCCTTCCATTGCATGGTCTTGAACCGTGGCGTTCCACCCTCGTGGACGTTGACGATCTCGCTTTGGCGGCGGACCCACGGGACGCTCTCGTCGCGCTCATTCCACGCCAGGGCCAGAATGCCGTCTGGTCGGAGGCAACGGTGGAGTTCAGTGAGAGCCTCCCTGGTGGCGAACCAATGGAAGGCATTGGCCACCATCACCCCGGCGAGCGCACCGGACGGCCACGGCAGGGACTGGGCGGTGGCCACCGCCCGGGGAACCACCGAGCCGAGCGCGGCCAGCATCTCTCGCACCGGGTCGACGGCAATCACGGGCACGCCCCGAGCTGCGAGCAGCACCGTCATTGCCCCCGTGCCGGCCCCGACATCGGCGGTGACGCCAGCGCTCACCCGAGCCAGGTAGGCATCAACCACCGCGGCTGGATAGGACGGACGGCCCCGGAGATACGTATCAGCCCCCGCGGCAAAGCCGACCGCGGCTGATCTTTCGACCCCCGAGATTGCTTCACCGGCCATCACCGAAGAGTAGGTGGACCCACCTCGTCGTCCACCGGACCTGTCCCCTATGGACCCGCCCAGCACGGCCCCGGAGCTATCCCAGTTCGCCGGCTGATGGACAGGTCAGCATTTCCCAGCGTGATCCCGCTGACGAGCGCCGAGTTCGGCTAAGAAATCCTTTACGCCTGTCCCCCAAGGTTCAGCCCTGGGACGATTACCAGGCGATGGGACCGAGCGCCGCTTCTAGCCACGAATTCGAAGGCTGGTTCCGGGACCTGTTGCCCTCCGCCCTCGCTGTGGCCCGACGGATCACCGCCAACCCGGCGGCCGCCGAGGACGCCACCGCTGAGGCCTTCGCCCGTGCCTATCTCCGCTGGCGTCACATCAGGAGGATGTCCCACCGGGACGCCTGGCTGTTGCGGGTGGTGAGCAACGTGGCCGTCGACGGGCTCAGGCGGAGGAGGGGTCTTCCGGCTCCCCAGGACTTCATCGATGCCGAGGATGAGGCCATCGCCCTTCGGATGGTCCTGGGCGCCGCCCTGGCTGAACTGCCGCGGCGACAGAGGGAGGCCCTGGCCCTGCGTTACCTGGGGGGCCTGACCAACGCCGAGGTGGCGGACTGCATGGAGATCTCCGGTGAGTCGGTCAAGGAGCACCTGGCTCGCGGACTGAGAAAGCTCCGCCATCGCCTCGGCACGAACTGGAAGGAGTTCGACCTTGCCTGTGATTGAAGCCCCAGTCAGCTCGGCCGATGAGGTTCTTGGCCTGGTCTACGCCAAGGTGGCTGCGCGCCGTCGGAATCGGCGCCGGCGAGCAGTAATCGGCTCTTCCGGAACGATGGTCCTTGTGGCCGGCTTGCTTTCGCTGTTGTTGCTCGGCGCGGGCGGAAGCGCCAGCCACCAGGCGACCTATGCCCTGCCGGCTGGGCTGCCTGCCGGCCAGAGGCATCAAGTGCTCGCCAGCCTCGAATCGAGGTACCAAGGCTTCGGGCTCAGCCACGCCCGGACCTCCCTGAGGACCCAGACCGTGACCGTGGCCTGGAGCGGAGGGCGTTCCTCCGCTCCACGCGTCGTCGCTCAGCTGGGCGGCGCCGGCGACCTCAGCCTCCGGCCCGTGCTCGGCACCCACCGAGCACCGTGTCGGACCACCCCGTCCGTCTCTGCTGACACCCAGGCCTTCGAGGCTCCCGGGCCGGCCGGCTCAGGCCAATGTCTCGAGCTCGGACCGGCCGAGATGACTGGACTTCGGTTCTATTCGACCCGGGCTGTTCACGGCGCCAGCGGATGGGCAGTCGGCTTCGTGGTGGCGGGTCCGGACGCCGCTGTATTCGACCAGGTGGGCCTGAATAACCAGGGTCGGGCCGTGGCCATCCTGGTGGACAATCGGGTCCTGTCTGATCCGGTCGTGCACAACCCGAATTTCGCGGGCCGAGGCCTGATCAGCGGTCGCTTCGACCAGGCCCGGGCCGAAGCCCTGGCCCTGGCACTTCGCTACCGGCTGCCTGTGTCCTTGGGACTGCTCGGCGTCGACTGAGTCTCGGCAGCTACGTCTGTGCTCCCAATGCCCTGGCCGCCGCTATTGCAGGTGTCTCCGTAACGCCGGGACTCAGCCCGGTGTCCGGAGCATCTGGTCGTTGTCGAACGACTTCCGCGACGCCACCCTGTTGGCTCGCTTGTATTGCCTTGAACGGCCCTCAGACCACAAACAGACCACATTCCAACGCACTTTTGCGGTCGCGAGCGGACAACAGCGGTCACCAAAAATAGCCCCTGAGCAGCGCAGCAACAGATTCTTCCTGCATGTGAATAAGTCCTAGGGTCGCCTTGTAAGCGGGTGGTCGTCGGTTCGAATCCGACCTCGGGCTCGGGAGAAAGCCCTGGTAGAAGGTCCGTTTTGGGCCTGATGAGCGGGTGTGAAAAAGGTCGTCGAAGCCGGTCGTGCCCTCTACGTGCCCTAACTTTTTTGACAGCCGCGGCAAATGACGGTCTCCAGCGGCACGATGGGGCACCGCGCAAGTCATGTCGGACAGGGCTGGACAGTGCCCGCGCCACGCCACGAAGAGTGATGACAGCCCTCAGGCCGATAGGACCATCGAGTCAGGGGCGACGTCTAGTGCCCACGGGCCGGCAGGGTCATGCGGGGATGGAACCGAGCCTCAGCCTGCGGAGGTCTCGGTAGCGCCGGTGCCCCGGTGCCGGCCCGCGATCAGCAGAACGGGAGCCAGACCTGACTCCGAAGCCATCGCGTCGAGACGCTCCGCGATGAGACGATCACGATCCTCCGCCGCGTGTTGGTAGACCATGGCCGCCTGGGGGCTCGAGTGCCCGAGACGAGCCATCGGCTCCTTGGTGGTGGCCCCCGTCCGGGCGGCGAGGGTTCCGGCCGTGTGATGAAGGTCGTGAAACCGCAGTCCCTCCAGCCCGACGGCCCGGGCGGCGGGAACCCAGACGCGGTAGCGGAAGTTGCTGCGCTCCAGGGGGACACCGGCGGGGGAGGTGAAGACATACCCGTTGACTCCGGGCTGGGCCAAGGTGGCTAGGTGAGCTTCCAACTCAGCCACCAGCTGGGCCGGGATGGCCACGGTCCGCCGGCCGGCCTCGCTCTTCGGCTCGTCCTCGATGACCTGACCCGACGAGAGGCGGAGACGCTTTCTCCGCACGGTGATCCTGGCCTGCAGCAGATCGACATCGCGCCGACGGAGACCAAAGAGCTCGCCTTGACGCAGCCCGGCCAGCCCAGCAGTCAGTATCAGGGCCCGGTATCCCGCCGGGACGGCATTGGCCAGGTCGTAGAGCTCGGACAGGCTGGCGAAGCGTTGCTCCGGGTGGCGCTCCGCGCCTCCCCCGTCGATCCGACAGGGATTCTTGGCGATGCGGTCGTCGTCAACGGCCTGGGACAGGATCTGGCGCAGGCGCGTGTACGCCTTGGCCGCGATGGAGGCCGACCGGTCACGGGCCAGCGCCGCGTACCAGGCGCGCACGAGTTCGGAGGTCATGTCGGCGATCAGTGCGTCGCCCAGGGCCGGCACACCTGCGGCTACGACCGGGAGGATGTGATGTTCGATCTGGCTCTCGTAGATCTCCCGCGTCCGAGGGGCGATCCGGGCCTGACTGTCCAACCAAGCTCGGGCGTATTCATCCAGGCGGATCTTGCCAGCGCGAGGATCGACCCACAGGCCCCTCGACCGATCCGTGTCCGTGGCCGCCAGCCATCTTCCGGCCTCGGCCTTGGTGGCGAAGGTTCGGGGCGCCGTGACCCGCTCCCCGGCGGGAAGGATGTAGCGAGCCTGCCAGCGCACCGAAGAAAGCTGGCGAACCGAACCAAAGTCGCGTCGACGGGTCATCGACCTTCCCCTCTTGTCACAGTCCGACGTGAGGGCCCCCGCAGCCCAGGGCTGAGGGACCGAACCAGGATGGCCAGACGGCGGGCCAACGACGCCACGTAAATGCTGCCGACCGGCTGTGCCAGTGGCCGCGGCGCTCTGGCCTCGGCGGCAACCTTGTAGCCACTCGGTCACCTCGTCTTCGTCGAAGCGAACCAGGTGATCCCACTTGACGTAAGGGATCCGGCCGTCGAAGACCAACCGGCGGATATGGCGGTCGCTCACTCCCAGAGCGGTGGCCAGGGTGGGGATGTCGATCAGACGGGGAAGCTTGAGCTGTACGTCCTTGGGCTTATCCGGCATCATCGTTCCTTTCTCGATACCGGCATTCTCCACATTCCCTGTACCAGTACAAGCCGCCCTGACAGCCCGAAAAGTCGTCCAGCCGGTGCGCATGGGTCCCCATTGGTGACCATGCGTGCCAGTTCGTATGCGCTGGTTGCAGAAAACGGCACCCGAAATTTCTTTTCGGATTTCTTCTGATCGGTCGATGACGGACACCCTCGGTCAATGGACGGCTGTCAGGGCCGTCGGTCCTCGACCCTCAGGCAGCCGTCGTGCGGGTCCTCTCCAGGGCGGCCTCGACCGCCTCGACCGATACCGGCACCAGTTCCAGGGTGACGATGGGGTCGGTATCGCTCACCTCGAAGTCCCAGGCGACGACCTTGCCCAGATACCTACCGACGTCGCTGCCGAGCACCACGGCCGAACCGGGGACGACGACTCTGACGTCGCGGGACCGACTGAGGCGGGTCCAGATGTAGCCCTCGTCGTCCTCGCGGTTGGGGTCTCCGACCAGATCCACTCCGAGCTCGGTCGCCATCGGGTCAGGCACATGTCCGGCGGCCAGGCGCTCGACGGTGGCCGAGTCGACTTCCCGCACCACCCAGGTTCCATTCGTAGGGGTCATGGCAGCCTGTCCTCGGGGCCCGAAGTAACCCCTCCAGCATACCGAGGGTTGGGGGTGAGGCTCCTGGCCACGACCATGAATCGGCCGGCCGCGCCGCGAAGCTCCTTCGCCGAAGCAGGAGGGTTGACCCCTTCCACTCGGCCGGGCACCAGCTGAACGTCGTAGTGGTCCGGGTTGGCCCCGGTCGCCCACAGCGCAAAGCCAGCTCGGCGCAAGTCGCCCACGCTCATCTCCAGCACGAAGGGCGACATGGGGAAGCGGATCAGGACGTCGCTGACAGACACTCCCGAACGCTGAGCGAAGACCGAGACTCCGTGGAGGATCTCCCGTTCGCGGTTGGCCCCCAACACGACATAGGTGGCCGCCGAGTCGGCCGCGTCATCGACCAGGTTGCGCAGTGTGCGGCCTGAGTCACCCGGCGCCGCCCTCAACACGACCAGAGCGTCGTCGGGGATGTCGGCGGCGCGTACGAGCCGCAGCTTCCGATGTTGAGGGCTTGGGACCACTAACACCTGCGCACCCAGGACATCGTGGAGCGGCCGGCCGCTTCGGGCCGACGAGCTGGCCCACGAGCGGGAGGTGGTCGGTGCTCCCCTGCGGGAGCAACAGCTTCACCAACAGGCCGAGGCTTATCGCCACCTCCATCCGGATCGGGGCCCTCACATCGAAGGGCCGAGCCTGGGGCGGTGAAGCCCGGTTGCTTCTTGGTGGCACCGCCATACGCCACCACTACAGGGCGGGACCGAATCAGACTGGTACGGTTAAAGGGCTCCAACGGTCAGTCTCAAAGGAGCCGGGTGTCACAGACCCACGAACGGCCCATCAGACCAGTCATCATCGTGGGTGGGACCAGGGCCGGGCTTGCCGCCGTGGGTCTGGGGGCCGACGTTCTTCCCCGAAGCTCAGGTCTCGGTTGGCTCGTTCTGGGTTCATTGAGCGCGGGCCTGGTGGTCTGGGCGGTCCTCCTGGGTTTGGTCCTTCGCCTCGCCTCGGCCGCCGCCCGCCGTGACCAGGCCTACTCCGGGCTGTTCGAGAGCCATCCTCAGCCGATCTTGTTGGTCGATGCGGACAGCCTCGACATCGTGGCGGTGAACGCCGCCGGGCGGGAGCGCTACGGCTACAGCCCAGAGGAGTTCGCCGCGCTCACCGTCCTGGACCTTCATCGGCCCCATGGCCGGGAGGACTCCCCATCGGACTGGGTCGAGATGGACGATGCGGCCCGGCGGAGCCTTCCGGGGGTCACCCACATGGCCAAGGACGGGACGACCTTCACTGTCGAGTTGGCCTCCAGGAGCTTCGAACGGGCCGGACGTCGCCTGTGGATGACGGTGGTCACTGACGTCACCGAGAGAGATGACGCCCGGGCCGACGCCCGCCAGGCCGACTCCCGCTATCGCCAGATGACCGCGACAGCGACGGAGGCGATCCTGACCGTCGATCTGGACATGGCCATCTCCGAGGCCAACCAGGTCGCCGCCGACCTGCTCGGCTACTCCGCCCAGGATCTCGTCGGGCGTCCCATCTCCGAGTTCTACGGGCCCGGGGGAGCCGATGCCGCCGCGGCCGAGGCGGCCCAGCGGGCGGATGGGAGATTGATAGGCGAGCGGGAGATGACCCTTCGGGACAAGGACGGCGTCCTTGTCCCCGTGCTAGTCAACGAAAGTCCCCTTCTGGACCGGAAAGGCGACTATGCCGGCCAGCTCGGGATGATCACCGACCTGACTGAGCGGAAGGGCTTCGAGGACGAATTGTCCTTCCGGGCTCGCCATGATCCTCTTACCGGCCTGGCCAACCGCCTGTTGCTGGCCGATCGTCTCTCGCTGGCCCTCGGGCGGGCCAGGGGACAGTCCCCCGGCGTGGCCGTGGTCTTCATCGATATCGACGAGTTCAAGATCCTCAACACCTCCTACGGTCATACCGCCGGGGACGCCCTCCTGGTCGAGGTCGGCTCTCGACTCTCCGCGGCGGTGGCCGAGCGAGACACCGTGGCCCGCTTCGGGGCCAACGAGTTCGTCGTCGTTTCCGAGGGCAGCGGTCCATTCGCCCAGAAACTGGTCGAGGCCCTCAGCGCGGTATTGGACGCCCCATTCGAGTGGGGCGATGTCCAGCTCGACTTCACCGTCGGCATGGGGGTGGCCACCGGGGGCAACGCTGAGCGCCCCGGCACCCTTCTGCGCAATGCCGACACTGCCCTCATGCAGGCCAAGGCCAACGGCAAGGCTCGCACCGAGTTCTTCACCGACGCCTTAGGGGTCACCTCCAGACGGCGTCTGGCCATTGCCAGCGAGCTGCGTCGAGCCGTGGATCGAGGGGAGTTCTCCCTCGCCTTCCAGCCCCTGGTGGCCCTGGCCGACGGCCATATCCTGGGTGGCGAGGTCCTCCTGCGCTGGGAGCACCCCCGGCGGGGTCGGCTGGCTCCTTCCGAGTTCATCTCCGTGGCCGAGGAGACCGGCCTCATCGTCCCCATCGGCAAGTGGGTCATCGAGGAGAGCACTCGGCGCCTGGCCGGCTGGCAGCCCCTCATGGCCGACCTGTCGGTCTCCATCAACATCTCGGCCCGCCAGCTCAGCGCTGGGGGCCTGGAGGACATCCTCGCCGGGGCCATCGCCGCTTCCGGGGTGGATGCGGGCCACCTGGTCCTGGAGATCACCGAAAGTGTCCTCATGGACGACGTGGAGCGGTCCTGCGATGTGCTCAGCGTCCTGCGCGCCACGGGGGTGAGCATCGCCATCGACGACTTCGGCACCGGGTACTCCTCGTTGTCCTACCTCAACCGGTTCCCGGTGGACATCTTGAAGATCGACCAGTCCTTCGTGGCCGGCCTTCCTGAGGACGCCTATGACACGGCCCTCGTCCAAGCCGTGCTGGCCCTGGCCGAGGCACTGGATCTTTCCCCTATCGCCGAAGGGGTCGAAAACCAGGCCCAAGCCGACACTCTGCTGAGCCTGGGCTGTCAGGAGGCGCAGGGCTTTCACTTCTACCGACCATTGACCCCCGAGGCCTTCGAGGCGGTCGTGGTGGCCGATCGTGGACGGAGCCGATGAAGTTGACTCGAAGCTCAGGGCCGACCCGCCTGGCCAGCGCCGGCCCGGGTGCCTCGGTGGCCGCGTGGGTCAGAGCGCTGCTGGCTCGGCCGGATCGGGCGGCGGCCCTTCTCTGAGTGGAGGGAGCCACGACCGTGGCCCTTCGTGCTGCCGTTGCGGCACTGGTCCCAACCTGCCTTTCTATGCCTGATCTCGGCGGCGGGAGTGGCCGGCCTCTTCCGAGTCTGGCGGGCCAGCTCCCGCCTTCCCCACTGGAGCTTGCAGGTCGACGTCGCCGTCGGGAACCTGTTGGTGAGCGTGGTGGCGGGAGCTGGACTCAGCCAGCAGTTAAGACTGGCCAACCTCTACTTCCTGGTCGCCCTCTTTGCCCTGTCGTACTTCCCCCTCACCAGTGCTCTGGCCCACATTGCCACGGCGGGGCTGCCTATGCCGGCGTTCTGGCCTTCGGTCCCAGGATCTCGAATCCTCTGGTGGCGTGGTTGGCGGTCTTCGGCGTCCTGATCGTCCTGGGACCGATCGTCTTCGGACTGGTCGGCGCCCTGGAGATGGATGCCAGAGAAGATTCCCTCACCGGACTGGCCAACCGACGGGCTTGGGACGAACGCCTCGAAGAGGAGCTGGAGCACTCCCGGCGCGCGGGTGCCCCGTGTTCGGTGGCCATGATCGACCTGGATGGATTCAAGGCGGTCAACGACCGCGACGGCCACCAAGCCGGAGATCGCTTGCTTCAGCAGCTTGCCCAGGCCTGGGGGACAGTGATCCGCGGTGGGGGAGACTTTCTGGCCCGCCTCGGTGGTGACGAGTTCGGCGTCCTGGCACCGGGTTCAGATGCGACTGGCATCGTTTGTCTGAAATGGGCAACCTCCGAGCGAGGTGTTGCGCTGTTGGGGCGGGCTCGAAGCGGTTCCAGATCGTTTCCGGTTGGGACCAGCAGGTGGTTCCGCCCTGCCGGCCAAGGTGATCACAGTGCCATTTTGATCCGGGCCTCCGGCTCAACACCCCCGATGGCATGCTTCATGTACGGGGGTCACCCTCAGGGCGCTGGCTGAGGCGGCGCGATGAGCGCACCGAGATTCTCCAGCGCCGTCGTCTGACCCGCCGGGGGCGCATGCACGCTGACGGGAATTCCGAAGTCATAGGGCTCAACGGTGACGTCGCCATTCACCGAGACGGACCGCCCGAGGACGATCTCGGTGGCACCGGAGTGGACCTGTTGGCGTCGGATCAGGCCTTGAGCGTCCACCCAGACGCTTTGGGTTACGTACTGGATCTCCAAACCCGGCTGGCTCAAGCCCAGGCTGGCCAGCAGCGAGGTGCTCTTGTTCCGCAGAGCGGTCAGGTTGAAGCTCAGGTTGTACTGGGTAGCGCGCACCCCTCGAATGTCACTGGAACCCGCTTCGGTCGCTCCGGTGACCGTGCCCGCCGAGAGAGTCTCGAGCTGGGCGATGGTCTGGGCAGGATTCCCGTTGGCCACACCCCCAGGTATGACGGTCGGAGTTACCAGTCCCGGGAGGGATACCCAGGGGGTCGAGATGTGTCGGAGAGCCAACACTGCGGCAGGCAACTTCTCATAGACCCGGCCGTTGACGGCTCGAAGCTCGGTCCCCGCCGCCGAGCCGCCCTGTGTGGTTAGGTCCATCTCCTGACCGACGAAGTCGACAACCCCGACCGCGACCTCGCGGTAGGCGAAATGCAGGTTCGGCCCGGTCAGTTTGATGTCGACGGTCAACTCCAGCCGGGCGGTGCCCGCCGACAAGGTATGTACGGCCGCCTGCCGGAGGGTGCCTCTCACTGCCGCCGCGCTGGGAGTGATGGGCAAGAACACCAGCGCACCCAGGTCGGCTACCAACAGTCCAACAACCACCAGGCGGGCCAGGCCGAGCCCCTTGGGCCCTCGACTCCCCCTACGGCTATCCCCAGCCGAGATCCCCACAACAACCGAGGGTATCGGGGCCGATGAAGGCCGGCAAGCGGGTTTAGGCGCGGAGGCTGTGGAGTCGGGGTCCTGGCGGAACTGTCGCTAGTACGCCTCCGGCCGGAAGTCGCTTCCCGGCTCCGCCTACCCCTCCTCGCGGCGAAAGTCCTTGCGACCGAATACGGCCTTCCGACCACCGAAACGGGCGCCAGCCTCGAAGAGAAGCAGCGCCGCGGTCAAGCCGTCGATGGGCACAGCGAAGGAGGCGAGCGCTGAGACGCCAAACACTCCTTCGGCTAAGGACCCCCTATCTCGCCTGACCGGCGTCATGGGGATGGAGGGCCAGTGCCTCTCAGCAGCTCTCGGAGGACCTTCCTCGATCGGTTCCATCGCCCGGTTGGCCAGCCCGGACGTAGCAACAGGCCCGCGACTTGGTCGTCGCGTACCGCCACCTGAAGGTGGGCTCGCCGGCGCTCGTAGTACAGCGGAAAGTCGTAGACGACCGTTGCGCGCTTGCCGAGTACCACAGTGGCCGCGCCGTGGGTCACGTATCGGCCGTTACTCTGCTCGGCTCTGGCCTGCACGGCTGCGACCTTCTCGACGGAGACGGCGTCTCCCATCTTTCCGTCGAACATGGCCGCGAGTTCGCCATTCTCGCCCGCCACAAACAGGGCCAGCGCCTCTTCCGCCAGTGCTTCACTCACCATGTCTCCTTCCTCGGACTCCTCCATCCCCGGCTGGCTCTTCGGAAGCGTTCCCACGCCTCTGACAAAGTGCCGTTGAGCATGACCTTCCTGAAGGGTAGAGCGGCACTGCAAGTCTCCGCTCGTTCGTTACGCCCGAGCCCGGGAGCTGTGTCCCCAGAGACGGGCTGGCGGCGGTCGACGGTCGGTCAGGCCCCTTCGTTCTCACGGCCCTCCCCTCTGAGCTATGGCACCCTCGCCGTCGCAGCCGGACTGGTTGGCAATGAAGCTCCACGCCATCGGAGACCCGGAGCCCTTCGTCACTCCACAAGCGGGGCGGGGACGCCTGGGACCTCTACCGGTGGCTGGAGTGGGCGGAGCAGGCGAGGTAAGAGGTGACCTGGCTACGGCGCCGCCGCTCGATGATCCGCTCGAGGCCGATCTTCATCTTGGAGGCCAACCTCTCCAGGCCGAGCCGGGCCGCCAGGGCCTCGAACTGGTCCGGCCGCTCGGACTCCTCCACCGGGACGTCGGCGGTCATGAGATTGAAGGTGTCGGTCATCGGGCTTTCCCCCAGGACAAGGTGACTTACCGGTCACCTCGGAGTGATCCAACCGGGTGCCGAAGGTGCCGCCGTCGGTTGTTCAGGTATCGTCGCGGAGCTGCTGAGGGATTTTTGACAGGCTTAACCCCCGCCTGAACCCTTCCCGGGTGCGGGCGCGAGATAGTTCTCATATGACCCCCCGTTTCCCGATCCCAGGTCCTGGCCCGGACCCGTACCAGGTGTCGAGTTCGGCGCTCACCTGGCGGCGCCGCCATCCGGCAGCCCGGGCCCGGGTGGTGGCCGGTGGTCTCAGCGCCTCGGGTCTGATCGGCGTGGTCGGCCTCCTCGCGGTGACCGACGGACTGGCCAATCCCACCGCCGCCCGTGGCGTCACCATGGCAGGCGCCAGTGGCGTGGCGGTGGCCGGCGCTCCCGGAGCCTCGGTCCGCCCCGCGGCCGCCCCGGCCACTGCGTCATCTCTGGCACCGACCGCGGCAGGCCATCCGTCCGCAAGCTCGGCCCCGGCGCCGGCCCGAGTGACGGTCCCCTCGACACCGACTTCGACTTCGACCACCTCCGCCCGCCCGGCCGCCGCCAGCGCCACAGCTCCTTCGCGCCCGGCGGCACCGGCCGCCGCCGCCCCTACCACTACGGCCGCGCCGACCACGACCACCCCGACCACGACCACCCCGACCACGACACCTCCGACCACGACACCTCCGACCACGGCTCCTCCCACCACCACGGCCCCGCAGCCGTCGCAGCCGTCGGGCTCGGGGCAAACTTCCGGCGGGGGAAGCTGACCTAGCCCTCAGGGGTTCGGCGCTCGATGAGCCGCACTGGCGGGCGAGCGCCCAGTCGGGTTTAACCGACATTTATCCCTGCCTAGCAGTCGGCTAAAGGCGCCGGTCCTTACCGTGGTCTCACGCGGTACAAAAAGGAGTTTGTTATGGATCGGAATGAAGACATCTGGATGCCCAAGGCAAAGAGATCCCCGATGCTGTCCCGGAAGGGCCGGATCGGTGGCGGGCTGCTGGCCGGCGCCGCCGGGCTCAGCGCCATCGGACTCGCCCTCACCACCGGGGGTGCCCAGCTCCCATCTCTGCTGACGGCAGCCAGAGGCGCCCAGCCGGCCCGGCTGACCTCCACTCTCGACAGCTCATCTAAGCCTGCGGGCGGAACGACTGCGGGTACATCCAACTCAGAGCAGTCCGACCTCCGGCCCACTTCTCCCGTAGCTGGGTCCGCCCAGGCGGAACCGAAGGATCCCGCCGGCGCCGAGGGATCGCATACCGACCTGTCCGGGACAGTGGGCGCGCCGGGCACGGCTAGCTTCCCCGTCACCGAGTCAGGGGGGACCACCGTGACCGTGGATACGGGCGCGGCCACCCGCTATACCCAGACGGCCGCAGCGGTGGTATCCGAAGCGACCGCCGGCACCTGGATCGTGGCTAAGGGGTCCAAGGCTTCTGACGGCAGCCTGGCCGCCACCGCCCTTTCGATCGTGCCGGCCCCGCCCAGCTCGGCCGGTTCGGACTGGAGCTCCGCCAGCGCGGACCGAGCTGTGGAGGGCACTCCGGTGCCGGTGATCCCTTCAGCCCAGGTGCTGTCCGCACCGGCCTCGGCCGGCGGCTCGGCTGGGTCGGCTCTCGCCCCGGGTACCGGCGGTGGAACCGCCTTGGGCGCCTCAGGTCCGGGCGCCTCTGGAGCGCCGGCGGCGTCAGGCTCGGCGGACCGGGCCGGCAACGGTTCAGCGACAGCCACCGGCTCCAACTCCGCCGGCGCGGCTCCGGGTTCGAGCAAGAGCCGCTCAGGCGCGACCGGGAGCAGCGGGGCCACGGACGGTCAGCCGCGGCCCTCCTCGGCCGGCGGCGGCGCCACCGCCTCGTCCGCGTCGGGCCAGGGCACAGCCACCTACAGCACCCCGGGCGGCTGGTCCGGCTCGTAGGTCCGGCCCGCAGTGGTGACGGGTCAGATCCTCTCCGGCAGGCCGGCGTCGCCCAGGAACGCTCCGAAGCCGGTCGAGGCCGACACCCTCCCGTCGGCGGTGACGACCAGGCCCTCGGCCCCGGTGCCCCGGAGGGCGGCCAGAGGCTCGGGCGACTGACTGAGCATGACAGCTTTGGTGAGGACCTCGGCCAGCCAGGCCTCGGCGGCGATGACGGTGGCGAATTCGGCCGGAGCGGTTGAGGGCAGGCCGGTGGCCGGGTCGATGAGGTGGTGCATCTGCGCTCCGTCCACCGACCAGCGACGCAACAGGGTGGTAGAGGTGGCCATCCCCCCGTCGGCCAGACCTACCAGGGCCAGAGGGGACTCGAGGCCGGGGTGATCGATGCTGGCCGTCCAACCGGCCCCTTCCGGTCCGGTTCCGGTGACCCGGATGTCCCCGCCCAGATTGATGCAAGCGCCAGCGACCCCGGCCCGGACGGCCTGGAGGGCCATCAGGTCGGCGGCCAGGCCTTTGCCCAGTCCTCCGGAGTCGAAGCCGGTCCCGGCCGGGAGCCGAACGGCGCCGTCCCGGATGACGATCCCGGCGCAACCCCTGCCAAGGTCGCTGTGCCCCAACGCCGGCCGGGCGGTCACCTCATCGAAGTCCCGGTCGTAGCCGGCCCGGATGAGCGGTCCCAAGAGGGTCGGATCGAACAAGCCGCCGGTCTGCATCCAGCCCTGGATGCCGCGCCGGACCAGGGTCAGGGTGTCGTTGGAAACAGGCACGAAGACCTCGGGAGAGGAGTTGAGCCGGCTGACCTCGCTGTCCGGGCGAAAGCGGCTCCAACGGGCGTCGAGCTCATCGACCCGTTGGCGCAGTGTGTCGAGCAGTCCCTTCGGTCCGCCGGTGACGATCAGATGACACGCCGTGCCCATGGCCCGGAACCTGATCTCGGAGGAGCCGGCCGGGGTGGTGCCGGTCACGGTGGCGCCTACTGCACGTCGGCCAGGCGCAGGGCGAGAGCCGGACAGTTGGCCACCGCCCACTTGGCCTGATCGAGCAGGTGGGCCGGTATGGCTTCCTGGAGCAGGATCGGGTATCCCCAGTCGTCCAGGTGTATCCACTCGGGGAACAGATCAGCGCAGATTCCGTGCCCGACACAGGCGATCGGGTCGACCCGAATGACGCTGGCGCTCAGGTTCCTCACCTCCACGTCTTGCCCGGCGGGGGAACCCGGAGGATGGGCTGGCCGTTGCCCCGGCACTCTCCCGTGCCCATGTGTCTGGCGAGTTCATCGGTAAAGACGCTCAAGGCGCTTCGAACCAACCTGACCGCCCCGTCGGGGTGCTTGCAGGCCCCTCGTCCCTCGATATCCCCCGCCCAGCGCCGCACCGTCTCTAGGTCGTCCCGGTTGGCCCGGGCCGCCGCCACCTGGGCGAACAACTCGGCCAGGTCGGCTAGTCCGAAGATGCATGGCCCGCACTGACCGGCGCTCTCCCCGGCGTACCAGGAGACCACGCGGGCCGTCTCGGCCAGGCCGCAGGCCGACGCCGGCAGGGCCACGATGACGCCGGCCCCGGGGCTGGCACCGAGGGGCAACAGCCCGGCCCGGCTGTAGGGGGCATCCAGAGCGCCGAGGGGCAGCCAGGTCCCGTAGAAGCCGCCCACCATGATGGCCGACAGCTCCTCGGTCGGGCCGCCCACCGCCTGGATCAGGGTGGCGATGGAAGTCCCGATGGGCGCCTCCATCACCGCCGGCTGGCGCACGGCCCCGCTGACGGTAACCAGGCGGCCGCCCGGCTCTTCTGGGGTGCCCAGCTGGCGGAACCACTCCGCGCCGTGCTGGGCGATGAGGGCGATGCTGGCCAGGGTCTCGACGTTCTGGACCAGGGTGGGCAGGCCGGCCACCCCCTTCTGGAATGGTCGGGGGGGAACACTGGTGGGCATGGCCGGACCGCCGTTCATCCACTGGACCAGGCCGGTCTCCTCTCCGGCTACGTAGCGCGAGGGGGTGCCGGCCAGCCTGAGGTTGACCCCCAGCGGTTCGGAAGAGGTGCGCTCGGCCAACGCCGCCCGCATGGCGTCCAGCGCCCGGCGGTGGGCGCGGTCGACCCCTATGAGGATCTGGGTGGCGCCGACGGCCGCGGCGGCCAGGAGGGCACCGTCGATGACCAGGTGCGGATTATGCGCCATGACCGTCTGGTCCTTGGCGCTGGGGGGCTCTCCTTCGGTGCCGTTGGCCACCACCACCCGGGGACCGGCCCCGTCGGCCACCGCCTTGAGCTTGCGGGCGGTGGGAAAGGCGGCCCCGCCCCGGCCTTGTAGACCGGCCTGGCCGATCAGCTCGATGAGGTTGCGCCGGGGCTGGGTCGATACCTGGGGCGGCCGGGTGTAGGTCGCCCGGTGGGCGGCCAGGCCGATGGCGGATCCGGCTTTGGCCCCGGCCAGGAGGCGGGCCGGGGGGAGGGAAGGCGCCGGCGCCTGCCGGGCCGGAGCCTTCCGGGTGGCGCTCACCGGGTCGCCGACCGGGAGGCATTGACCCGCCGGTGGTGGGGCCGGCGGTCGGGGGTGCGGACCGGGGCGGTCATCACGTCGTGGTACTCGGATTTGGCGACGCGCACCGCGGCCAGGATGATGGCCACGGCCAGCACGGCCAGCATCCCGTAGCGCAGTACGACGGTGTGGCGGTCCGTGCCGGCGGTGAGGGCGTGAATGGTCCCGAGGGCCAGTAGGGGGAAGGCGGCGTAGTGGGCCGCTCTCCAGAGCTGGGGCGAGAGCCGGGTGCGCAGCAGGCTGGTCACCTCCACCGCCACCATCAGGTACATGGCCACGATGCCCCAGGCCACCGCCACCGGATGCCAGGAGCCGGTCAAGGGGACGAGGAGGCTGACCAGGCCGAAGTGGACGTAGGTGTCGAGGGATATCGCAGTCATGTGGATGCTCAGGAAGACCAGGGCCAAACCGCCCAGAAACCGGTGGAGGTCGAGGATCCAGGCCGGTCGGGGCCGGCGCCCGAAGGCTCGGGTGGTGAGGGCGAGGCCCCAGATCACACTGGCGGCCAAGAGGGCCCAGGTGACGATCCCGCTGGAGCGGGCCATGTACCAGATGAGCCGACTGCTCATGGCGTGCTCCAGGTCCCGTGACGCATCTGCCCTCCAGGCTGTCCTACCCGTGGTCCGGGTCCGGTGACCATGTTCGGGGCTGAGCCTCCGTCCGGGTTGGGAGCCTCCTGGGAATTCCCTGAGACACGCATTCCGGGGTGCAGCGTACGATGCCACGTGGCCGGTGGGACCAGGTGGGTGGAGGCGTGACGCGGATAACGGCCATGGACGTCTCCGACGTCCGCTTCCCCACCTCCCGGAGTCTGGCGGGATCCGACGCCATGAACCTGGACCCGGACTATTCGGCCGCCTACGTGGTCCTACGCACCGACGGCGCTGGCGCCGGGGACGGGACGGGCGGAGCGCTGGAGGGCCACGGCCTCACCTTCACCATCGGTCGGGGCACGGAGCTGTGCGTGGCGGCCGCCTCCGTGCTCGAACGCTTCGTGGTCGGCATGGACACCGAGGAGCTCTTCGAGGACATGGGCGGCTTCTGGCGTCGGATCACCGGAGACAGCCAGCTGCGCTGGATCGGCCCGGAGAAGGGTGTCATCCATCTGGCCACCGCCGCGGTGGTCAACGCCGTCTGGGACCTTTGCGCCAACACGCGGGGCGTGCCCCTGTGGGCCCTGCTGGCCGGCATGACCCCCCGCCAGTTGGTCGACCTGGTCGACTTCCGCTACCTGCGCGACGCTCTGGACGAGGACGAGGCCGCCGACCGATTGGCCGCCATGGAGCCTGGCCGCGCTCGGCGAATCCAGCATCTCCAAGCCGACGGTTACCCGGCCTATGTCACCTCGGTGGGCTGGATGGGATACGACGAGTCCCAGGTCCGGACCCTCTGTGAAGCCGCCCTGGCCGAGGGCTGGACGGCGCTCAAGATGAAGGTCGGCCGCTCGGCCGAGGACGACGCCCGGCGGGCGGGCCTGATCCGATCGGTTGTAGGTCCCGACGTGCGTCTGATGATGGATGCCAACCAGGTCTGGGACGTTCCCGAGGCCATCGCCCGCACCCGGGAGCTGGCTCGTTTCGATCCCTACTGGATGGAGGAGCCGACTTCACCCGACGACATACTCGGCCACGCCGCCATCGCCCGCGCCGTGGCTCCCATCCGGGTGGCTTCGGGCGAGCACGCCCACAACCGGGTCATGTTCAAACAGCTCATGTCGGCTGGGGCCATCTCGGTGTGCCAGCTCGACGCCTGCCGGCTGGCCGGGGTCAACGAAGCCGTGGCCGTCATGCTGCTGGCCGACAAGTTCGGGGTGCCGGTGTGTCCCCACGCCGGCGGGGTCGGCCTGTGTGAGTACGTCCAGCACCTGTCCGCCTTCGACTACATAGCCGTGTCCGGATCGCTGGAGGGACGGATGACGGAGTACTCCGAGCATCTGCACGAGCACTTCGTGGATCCGGTCCGGGTGGTGTCGGGTCGCTACCAGCTCCCTTCCCTCCCCGGCTACAGCGCCGAGCTGCTGGCCGCCTCCCGGTCCGATCACCTCTTTCCCACCGGTCGGATCTGGGCCGGGGCATGACCCTGCGCCTGGCCCTGGTGGGCGGACCGATGTACGACGGCCTCAACGAGGTGCTGTCCGGACGCGACGTAGAGATCGTTGTCCACGCTGACCACCCCACCCTCAACCGGGAGGTGGCCGAGCGGCTGGCGGCGGGGGAGCGGTTGGACCTGATCTCGACCCACTCCAAGTACGCACCGTCCCAAGCCCAGTGGCTGCGGGCTCTGGACGACCTGGCATCCGATGAGACGGTGGGTGCGCTGGCCCCGGCCGCGGTGGACCTGTGCCGCTTCGGCGGCGGCCTCATGAGCCTGCCTCGCAACATCGACGTCCGGGTGCTGTGGTGGCGGACCGACTGTTTGGACGCCGCCCCATCCAGCTGGGCTCAGCTGACCGAAAAGGACTGTGGCTTCGGCTTTCCCGGCCGGGAGTCTGGACTGTTCGGCACCTTCTTCGAGTTGGTGGTCGGCAACGGCGGGCGGCTCTTCAGCGATGAGGGCAAGCCGGTGGTCGCCTCCGACGTCGCCGTGGAGGCGGTGGAGACCCTCTGCCGGTTGGCTGCCCGCGCTCCTGCGGATCTCTCCACCTGGCACTACGACCAGGTGGACGAGGCCCTGCTGGAAGGGCGGATATGGGCGGCGGCGGCCTGGCCCGGCGCCTACGGCCCCATACGGGACGGCGCCCTGGCGGGGCTGCTGGCCCCGGCGCCGTATCCGGCCGGGCGGGAGCGCTGGGTCTCCTACTCGGGCTGTCACTCCTGGGCCATCCCCAACACGTGCGGGGACCTGGACGGGGCGCTGGGCCTGTTGGAGCTATTGGGGTCGGAGTCCACCGCGGCACTGGATGCCCAGGGCGGATCCATCCCTGCCCATGTGCAGGCGTTAGGGCGGATCCAACCCACCGATGGAGTGGACGCCCAACGGCTGGCCATCACCCGCAGGACCATCGAGGAGGCCATGATCACCTATCCCGGCCTGACCCGGTTCCCCTCCATCGAGGAAGCCGGTTGGCGGGCCATCAACGCCGCTCTGACCGGCCGCTGTTCTGCGGTGGAGACCGTGGACCGCATTCAGCACGCCGCCGAAGAGGCACTGTCATGAGTGGGATGCGGTCGTTGAGTGAGGCACAGTCATGAGAAAGGCACGGTCATGAGGTTGGAAGGACTGCGGGCCGCGGTGACCGGGGCCGGCTCGGGTATCGGCCTGGCCACGGTCGAGCTCATGGTCAGCGAAGGCGCCCGGGCGGCCGGTCTCGACCTGGTTCCTCCGCCGGCGTCGGACGGCGTCGTCCCGGTGGTGGCCGACGTGACCGACTCCGCCTCACTGGAGCGGGCGGCGGCGCAGGCGGCCGAGGCGCTGGGCGGAGTCGACCTGCTGGTGTGCAACGCCGGCATCGGAGCGGTGGGCACGGTGGAGGACAACCCGGATGAGGAATGGCACCGCGTCTATGACGTCAACGTCCTCGGCATCGTCCGCACGGCCCGGGCCTTCCTGCCCCTGCTGCGTCGGTCGGAGCACGCCGCCATCGTCAACACCGCCTCGGTGGTGGCCACTACCGGCCTGCCTCGTCGAGCCTGCTACGGGGCCAGCAAGGGAGCCGTGCTCGCTCTCACCATGGCCATGGCCGCCGATCATGTGGGCGAGGGCATCCGGGTCAACTGCGTCTGTCCCGGCACCGTGGACACGCCCTGGGTCGGTCGGCTGCTGGGCGCAACCGATGACCCGGAACGGGCCCGCCGGGACCTGGTGGCCCGCCAGCCCATCGGCCGGCTCGGAACGGCGGCCGAGGTGGCCGAGGCCATCGTCTATCTGGCCTCACCCGCCGCCGGCTACGTCACTGGCACGGCCCTCGCCATCGACGGCGGCATCACCGGCTTCTCCATTCCCAGGCCGTGAGGCCGAGGCTGGGTTTGGGGGCCGCCCCGCTCGGCAATCTGTATGAGCCGGTCAGCGAGGCGGAGGCCCGGGCGACCGTCGACGCCGCCTGGGACGCCGGCATCCGGGACTTTGACGTCGCCCCCCTCTACGGCCATGGCCTGGCCGAGCGCCGCCTGGGTGACGCCCTCCGGGACCGGCCCCGGGACCAGTACCGGATTTCCACCAAGGTGGGCCGGCTGTTGGTGGAGGGCCGGGATGAGGAGAGCATCTTCATCGACGTGCCGGCGCTACGGCCGGTGTTCGACTTCAGCTACGACGGGGTGATGGGCTCATTCGAGGCCAGCCTGGAGCGTCTGGGACTGGACCGCATCGACACCCTGCTGGTCCACGACCCGGACGACTTCGGGGACCAGGCCCTGGCCGGGGCCTTCCCCGCTCTGCGCCGCCTCCGGGACGAGAAGGTGGTGTCGTCCATCGGCGCCGGCATGAACCAGGCGCCGATGTTGTGCCGATTCGTGCGGGAGGCCGACATCGACTGCGTCCTGGTGGCCGGACGCTGGACCCTGCTCGACCGCCGGGCCGGGGAGGAGCTGCTGCCCCTCTGCCAGGAGCGGGGCGTCGAGGTAGTGGTGGGCGGGGTGTTCAACAGCGGCCTTTTGGCCCAGCCTTCGACCGGGGCCACCTTCGACTACGCCGCCGCCTCCCCGGAACTGGTGGAGGCGGCCCGGAGGCTGGAGTCGGAGTGCCGGGCGGCCGGGGTCGATCTGGTGACCGCGGCGGTGCGCTTCCCGGCCCGCCATCCGGCCGTGACCACCGTCCTGGTCGGGGCCCGCTCGGCCACCGAGGTGCAGGCCAACGCCGCCGCCTTCACCGCCGATGTCCCCGAGCGTCTGTGGGACCGCTTGGACCGGCTGGTAACGGGACAGCCGGGTTAGTCGGCCGGGCCGCCGCCGGCCCGCCGCCCACAGTCAGTCAGTCGGCCAGGCCGAGGGCCGCCGCCCACAGCTCGGCCAGGAGCCGGCCCGTCTCGGCCGGATCGGGCGGGCCGCCGGCGGGAGGGTCGAACACGTAGGAGACGTAGCAGTAGCGGTCGGTCATGGCGCACAGGGCCCGGGCGGCCTCGACCGGATCCATCTCCCGGCGGATGCGCCCGGCCCGCTGGCCGGTCCGGATGGCCTTTTCCACCGAGGCCTCGAAGAGGCGCCCCAGGGACCGGCGCAGCTCGGCCATGTCCTCGTCGGTGTGGCTGACCTCTTCCCAGACCCTGACCACGTCGGGGGCCTCGGCAAAGCCGGTGGCGTAGTTGGACAGGATGCGCTCCAGCCCGGCCATCCCCTCTTCCGGCCGCCAGGTGGTGTCGGTGCGGGTGAGCAACTGGTGCAGGGCCTGCTGGATGATGGCCACCACCAGGTCGGAGCGGTCCCGGAAGTACTGATAGACGGTGCCCTGGCTGACCCCGGCGGCCAGAGCGACGTCGACCATGCTGGTGCGCTGGTAGCCCTGGCGGTCGAACTGGGTCCGGGCCGCGGCCAGGATCAGCTGGCGGGTGCGTCGGGCCTTGGGCCCGGCCGGGCGGTCCTCCCCGGACTCCCGCCGCACCACCCGCCCGACGAAGATGGCCTCCAGGCTGCCCGGCTCCCGCTTCTCGTCCGGGCCGGCCTGGGGGGCGCTCAAGCGAGCCGTCCCCTCCCGGCCCGGCGGGCCATCAGCCGGCGGCTCGGACCAGACGGCCGGGACGGGCCCCGGTGGGCTGTCCCTTCTCGAAAGTGACCTGGCCGGCCACGATGGTGATGTCGTAGCCGTCCACGTCCTGCACCAGGCGCCGGCCCCCGGCCGGCAGGTCGAAGGCCATCCGGGGGGCGTGCAGGCGCATACCTTCGAGGTCGACCAGGTTGAAGTCCGCCCGCTTACCGGGGGCGATGACGCCCCGGTCGTCCAGCCCGTATACCGACGCCGTGCGCCCCGTCTGGAGGTGCACGGCCGTCTCCAGGGCCAGCTTGGGTCCCCGGGTCCGGTCCCGCACCCAGTGGGTGAGCAGGTAGGTGGGCATAGAGGCGTCACAGATGAGGCCGCAATGGGCCCCGCCGTCGGACAGTCCCAGGACCGTGCTGGGGTGGGTGATCATCTCCCGGATGGCTTCGAAGTCACCGTCGGCGTAGCTGGCTAGCGGGGCGAAGAGGAAGGCCTGGCCCTCCCGCTCCAGCAGCCAGTCCAGCACGACCTGGCGCGGGTCACGGTTCTCCCGGGCGGCCACCGCCGCCACGCTGGAGGAGGGCTCGGGCTCGTATTCGGGCGGGTCGCCCAGGGGGAATATCTGCGCCCACCGGGACATGAGGAAGCGGGCTATCGGGCTGTTGGCGGCCGGCTCCTCGTTGACCAGCTTTTCCCGCACCTCGGGCCGGCGCAGCTGGGCCGCCCGCTCGGCCAGGGGCAGATGGGCCAGTGACTGATAGGTGGGGTGGGTGATGAAGGGGTGGAGGGAGGACTGCAGGCCGAAGAGCATCCCGGTGGGCCGGCAGGAGACCTGGGGAACCACGTCGATCCCCTCGGCCGAGAGGCGCTCGGCGTCCTCCAATGAGAACCGGTAGGCCCTCGGATCCCCCGGACCCTGGGCCAGGGCGTAGGTGACCTTTACGCCCGTATGGCCGGCCAGCTCGATCATCCACTCCCGTTCGGTCGGCGTGCTGGCGTGGTCCGTCACCATCTCGAACACACCGTGGCCGGCCCGGGCCATGGCTCGCCCGATGCTGCGCAGCTCCTCGGCGGGCGCCGCAGTGCCCGGGACCAGCCCGTGCTTGGAGTTGTGCAGGATGGTGCGCGAGGTGGTGAAGCCGATGGCTCCGGCCCGCAGGGCTTCTTCCACCAGGTCGGCCATCTCCTCCACCTCTTCGGTGGTGGCGTCGTCATGGGCCCGATCGCCCATGACGTAGGCCCGCAGTGCGGCGTGGGGGATCTGGGCCGCGATGTCGAGGACCCTGGGCATGGCTTCGAGGGCGTCGAGGTACTCGGGGAAGGACTCCCACTGCCAGTCGATCCCCTCGTGCAGGGCGGTGCCGGGGATGTCCTCCACCCCCTCCATCAGCTCGATGAGGAAGCCCTCCGACCCCTTGCGCACCGGGGCGAAGCCGACGCCGCAGTTGCCCATGACCACGGTGGTGATCCCGTGCCAGCTCGAAGGGGAGACCTCGGGATCCCAGGTGACCTGACCGTCGTAGTGAGTGTGGATGTCCACCCACCCGGGCAGCAGATGGCGCCCGTCGGCATCGATCTCCTGATGGCCGGCGCCGGCCTGGCCGGCTTCTGTCACTTCGGTCACCTGGCCGTTGTCCACTGCAACGTCACCGGCCCGGGGGGCTGCACCGGTCCCGTCCACGATGACGGCGTCTTTGATCACTAGATCGTGCATGTGTCCTCCTGGTCGTCCGGCTGGTCCACTACTCGATGGTGACGACGGGACGGGCCTGGTCGTCGAGTTGATGCAGGTACTCGCTGATGCCGTATCCCTGGCGGCCTTCGTAGGTCCAGGTGGCCAGGCCCTCGTTGACGATGGTGGTGTTGGGGCGCAGGCCGGCCGGGCCGGGCTCGACCCGCAGCATCCGGCCCTCCAGCTGGTGGGTGCGGCCGGACTTGTCTGTCACCTTTAGGCGGGTCACGGCGTGGGTGACGCCGTCGTCCTCCAGCTCACTGGACACGTCCCAGCGCTCGATGGAGGCCAAGGCGCCGTCCCGCCACACCCAGCCCCGGTGCAGGTCCCCGGCGTCGGTGCCGATGCGGATGCCGCCGAAGTGGGTGCCCGCATCGATGTTGATGGAGAACCATCTCCACATCCGCGGCCCGCCCCAGCGCCTGGGGCCCCAGGACTTGTCCCGGTTGCCCATGGTGTCGGGGCCGAGCTCCACCCGGGCTCCGTCGATCTCGATCCAACCCGACCACCGGCCGGCCTGCTCCAGGTGGCCCTTGCCCACGATGGAGCGGGTCTGGGCTGAAGCGCCCTCTCCGGCCGAGTCCTGTCCGTCGGCGCCGATCAGCGGGGTCAGGGCCTCGAAGGTCACTTCCATGGACAGGCCCTGGGCCGAGCCGTCGGAGCTGAGCAGCCAGCGCTGGCCGGGCTCCAGCATGCGGTAGCGCACCGGTCCGACCTCGAGGTCCTGGTCGATCATCTCCGTCTGGGGCCGGACGTGGCCGATGCGCACCAGGCCTCCGCCCGGCTTCCACACCGACAGTCCCACGTCCACCGTGCCGTCGTTGGGGCGCACGCCGATCCGGGTGAAGAACCCGCAGTCGGTGCTCGGGTCGTAGCAGTTGAAGTAGTAGGACTCCGACCAAGCTCCGTCCGACTCCACCGGGTGGGCGTAGTCGTGCTTTTGGTCCAGGACTGGGCTCATGGTTGCTCCGCTCGGTTGAGGTTGACCGACAGGCCGAACAGGGCGGCGGCGTTGCCACCCAGCACGGCCTGTCGGCGATCTGGGCTCAGGCCGGCCAGGCCGGCCTGGATGAGCTGGGGGGCGTCCAGGCTGGAATCGATGTGGGGGTAGTCCGAGCCCCAGAGGATGCGGTCCTCCCCGACCAGTTCGAGCATGGCCCCGATGGTCCGCTCCTCGGGCTCGGCCACGTACCAGACGTTGCGGGCCAGGTCGTAGCTGGGCTTTTCGACCAAGGGGGCGGGGGACAGCGGCCCGAGCACCGACCACTTCTCGTCCAGTCGGTCCATCAGATGGGCCGCCCAGCCGCAGCCGGCCTCCACGCAGACGACTTTGAGGTCGGGCACCCGCTCGAAGACGCCGTCGAGGACCATGGTGGACAGAGCCGGGATTATCTGGCCCGGCGCCCCGAGAGCAAAGGCGAAGGTCATGCCGGCGCCGGCCTGGTGCCAGGCGGCGTAGGGCACGGCCGCCCCTCCGAAGCGGACCACCACGTGCAGGCACACGGGCAGGCCGGCCTCGGCGCAGCGCTGCCACAGGGGGTCGAAGCGTGACTCCCCGGGGCGGTTCGCCCCGATCGGCTCGGGCGGCAGGAACACGGCCTTGAAGCCGTGTTCGATGCACCACTCCAGCTCTTTGATGGCCTCGTCCAGGTCGGCCAGGTTGAGGTGGGCGACGGGCATGGCTCGCCCCGATGTGGCGGCGGAAAAGTCGGCCTGCCAGCGGTTGTAGGCCCGGCAGTAGGCCGAGACCAGGTCCTGGTCCTCGGCGGGGAACGGAAGGATCCCGATGGTGGGGAAGACCAGTCCGGCGTCGACGCCCCATTCGTCATAGAGGGCGACCCGGGCGATGGGGTCGTAGCTGGCCGGCGGACAGCCGTCCTGGTAGCGGAGCCCGCCGGCGAAGATGGTCGTCCTATCGAGATGAACCCCGCCCAGGCCGGCCAGGTTGCCGGACATCATCACTTCCCCGCCCATGATCAGCTGTTCGACGCCGTCGGTCTCGACGAGCGGATGGCCCGGTCCCGGTAGCGGGGTTCCAGGTACCTCTCCCAGAGGTCGGCCGGTTCGAGCACATGGGAGTCGGCGTCGATGACCAGGCTGTCGGTGCTTGCGCCGGCGCCGGCGCCGGCGCCGGCCGGCGCTGCGCTCGGCGCGCTCATCGAGCCTCCCGCGGCGGAGCGGCGTCGTGGAACTCGACGGCCACCACGGTGGCATCGCTGTCCAGCAGTTCCTCGGGGACTGTAACCGTCAGGGTTCCCAGGGGATCGGGCAGGACGGATCCGATGATCCCGGTGTGGGTGCGGAAGGAGAGCTCCCGGCCGCTGGCCAGCTCCTTCACCGAGCGGACCCGGCGGATGTAGACGTCGCGCACGTCGAAGGTGTCGTAGGGGCGCATCAGCAGGTGCAGGTAGGTCGTGTCCCCCTTGGTGGTGCTCGGCCCGTAGAACTGGGCCGCCTCCAACCCGGCTGTCGTCCCGGTGATCGAGCCCCCGTTGGCGGCCATCCAGCGCCCGATGGCGGCCAGGCGTTCCGTCTGCTCTTCGGGCAGGCTGCCGTCCCCCTTCGGGCTGACGTTGAGCAGGAGGTTCCCGCCCTTGCCCGCCACCTCACACAGGGTGTGGATGAGCGACCGGGCCGACTTGTAGGCCGTGTCCCCCGGGTTCCAACCCCAGCTCCGGTTCATGGTCAGACACGTCTCCCAGCGCCCGGCCGGAGCCTGGGCGGGGACGAACTGCTCCGGGGTGGTGTAGTCCCCGACTCCGGGGAGGCGGTCGTTGAGGATGATGTCCGGCGCCAGGCCGCGGATGTGGGCCTCCAGCTCCGCCGCCCCCCAGTTCTGTCTCTCCCAGCCTCCGTCGAACCACATGAGGTCGATGGGGCCGTAGTCGGTCAGCAGCTCGGTGATCTGGCCCTTCATGTATTCGAGATACCGGGCCCAGGTCTCGTCATCGGGCCTCGGCGGCGAGGATCCGAACATGTAGGGCTTGTGGGCCTCGGTGAAGGCCGGGTAGTCGGGGTGGTGCCAGTCGGAGAGGGAGAAATAAACCCCGACCCGGAGGCCTTCGGAACGCATGGCCTCGACGAACTCGCCGACCAGGTCCCCCGCGTACGGGGAGCGGGCTATGGACCAGTCCGACAGCTGGGTGGGCCACATGGCGTAGCCGGAGTGGTGCTTGGCCGTGAGCACGGCGTAGCCCATACCGGCCTCCCGGGCCGTGCGGGCCAGGGCCTTGGCATCCCAGGCGCTCGGATTGAAGGTCTCCGCGGAGGAGTGGTACTGCTCGACCGATACGGGCTGGGCCGCCGGCAGGGCGAACACTCCGCCGACCAGGGGCCAGGAGGTCTCCAGTCCCTGTTGGCTGGCGTGGTCCCAGTGGACGAACATGCCCAGGCGGGCTTCATCGAACCAGGCCCAGGGCACGTCCTTGGAACTCTCACCCCCGCCTCGTTGCGTGTCGGATCCGACCATGAGCCCCCCAGGTTCCCCACCCGGCTCGACCGTCCGGATTTGAAGCCGCCCGCCCCGGCCGGCCCCGCCAGGACAAATCTGACACCAGTCTCAGGTTTTTGTCAATCCGCTCTTCCGGGCGCCGCCGGCCGTGCTTCGGACTCCGCCGCCTGACCCATGTGGCCGCCTTCGGTGACTGCATGCGGCCGATCGAGCACCTGGGGTGGAGCGAGCCGAGGGATGCTGTTTGAACACACACCCCGTTTTGATTACGGATGTGTTGTTGAACGAACGCGATTTCTCCATCAAGAGCAGAAGTTCAAGATCTTTGGTGCCTCGTTCAAGTTGCATCTCTCGATCCCGCTCAGGAGATTCACAGAGACCGGCGGACCGGGTTGGGCCACGCGGGCGTCACCCCGGGGGGAGCACGGCGGCGACGCTTATGGGCGCGGCTCAGGAAGGGGAGGTGGCGGCCTGGCGGAAGCGATCCACGTTGGCCAGCTTGATCTCCTCGTAACCGCGCACCATGTCGGGCAGGCCGGCCAGGCGCAAAGCCTCGATGAAGTTGGCCTCCCCCAACTCCGCCGTCGCCCTCCCCATCAGCTCCCGATATTCACGGACCAGGGAACGCTCGGTGCGCCGGACCTTGGTGTGGCCGAAGGGGTCGATGGCCCGACCCCGCACCCAACGCATGGCGTAGAGGCCCTTGAACACGTAGCGGAACCAGGGTCCCACGCTGATCTTCTTGTCCCGGCCCAGCGCCTTCATGAGTGGGGGATGGAGCCGGTAGTGCGTCCGCACCCCGTCGGGGAACTGCCGGGCCAGGGCCTCATCGAACTGCGGCGCCAGGTAGAGGCGGGCCACCTCGTACTCGTCCTTGTAGGCCATGAGCTTGAACAAGCCCCTGGCCACCGCGGTCGTGAACTCGGTGCTGGACGGGCGTACGTTCTGTTCGGCCTGGAGCACCCCGGCCAACTCATCGGCGTAAGAGCGGGCCAAGGCGGAGTTCTGGTAGCGGATCAACTCGGCCACCCGCTCCTCCACCCCCGACCCGAGGATGCGGAGGCCCCGCGCCGTCACGATTCCGGCCGCCTCGGCCTCGGCGGCGTCCACCCGCCGAGTCTTCGGCGCGCTCTCCTCGGCCCGCTGCCGGCGGGCCGCTTCGACCCGGGACGGGTCGGAGATGATCAGCCGGCCCCAGCGGAAGGCGCAACGGTTGAGCTCCACCAGCACGCCGTTGACTTCGATGGCCTTCTCGATGGCCTCGGCGCTGATCGGGACCACCCCGGACTGGAAAGCGGCCCCGAGGAGCAGGATGTTGGCTCCGACCTCATCACCGACCAGCTCCCCGGCCATGGCGGCGGCGTCGATGAACACGTTGCGGCCCGGGGACGTGGCCGCATCCACTACCGCTCCGATCTGATCCAGATCCGGCGCGGGCACGGACGGGTCGCTGACCATGGGCCCGGTCGGGGAGGCTGTGGTGGACACCACCGCCACCGTGCGCCCGGTGCTGACCATGGCCAGATGAGCGGGGTCGGCCGCCACCAGTAGGTCGAAGGCCAGCAGACAGTCGACGTGGCCGGCGGAGAGTCGGCGGGATCCGTGCTGGACGGCGTGGGACAGCTTCAGGTGCGAGACGACCGGGCCGGCCTTCTGACTCAGGCCGGTCTGGTCCAGGCCGGTGACCTCCAGTCCGTCCATGCCGGCGGCCACGGCCATGATCTGGTTGACGGTGACCACGCCGGTGCCGCCGATGCCGGTGAGGTAGAAGCCGTATTCGCCGTCCCCGATGAGGATGCGGCCGGACGGTTCGGAAAGGGTTTCCTGGAGCAGGGCCCGGTCAGGCGGGCGGACGGCCACCGTGGCCGGTGACGTAGAGGGCTGCCGGCGCCGCCGCCGGCGGCGGCGGCGGGGTTCCACGGTGACGAAAGAGGGGCAGTTCCCGTCGATGCAGGTGTAGTCCTCGTTGCATGAGGCCTGATGGATCTGGGTCTTGCGGCCGTATTCGGTGTCGACCGGGTGCAGGGAGAGGCAGTTGCTCTTGACCCCGCAGTCCCCGCAGCCTTCGCACACGGCCTCGTTGATGAAGACGCGCATGGTCCGGGGGGCCTGCAGGCCGCGCTTGCGCCTGCGCCGGGCTTCGGCCGCGCACTGCTGGTCGTAGACGAGGACGGTCACACCTTTGACCTTGGCCAGTTCCTCCTGGGCCTCCTCCAGGCGGTCCCGGGGCCAGACCACCGTGTCCTCGGCCCACAGCGAGTTCGAGGGAAAGCG
>Ga0307373_10002867_pt1 | contig 30715 bp, 31 predicted proteins | sample OX2MG_FD_202534 | JGI IMG/M metagenome (GOLD analysis project Ga0307373, IMG submission 202534) | Soil microbial communities from Risofladan, Vaasa, Finland - OX-2 | ecosystem: Environmental > Terrestrial > Soil > Coastal area > Acid sulfate soil | place: Finland: Risofladan, Vaasa | collected...
TCCCGGCGGTTGGCCACGCTTTCGATTCACGGGCTTCCTGCTCATCAGTGGACTCCTTTCTGGTCACCCAGTTTAAAGAAATCCGCTGTCCGTCAAATCGGCAGCACCTCACCCTTGATTTCGACCGACATCGCCGCGTCAGGCACGTACACCAAATCCTTGTCGTCCTTAGCGAGGTGTCCGCGCCACTGCCCCGGGTAACGCGCTTCAAGCTCCTTCGCGAAGAGGATCTCGAAGAAATAGCCGACAACCGTGGCGGGTACGGCCAGTTCTGCCAACCGTACTTTGGCGCGGCCCGCGCCAACCGTTGTTGCCCAGAGATCGTTCCACGCTACGGTTGCGACGTCAAGGATCGTCTCTGGTTTCAATGGGTGCCGCGCAAGGAGTCGGCGCGTCACCTTGGCCCATTGAGCCTCTGGCTTGCCGTGATACGGGCCTTTGGGCTCGTTCATTCAAGCCCCTCAAAAAGCCTCGCAGGCGGTACGCCGAGCGCCTTGGCGATTCGCAGCACATTCTTGAGACCGAGATTGCGTTCGCCGCGTTCAACTCCACCGATGTAGGTGCGATGGATTTGCGCCTTGTCCGCCAGAGCTTCTTGGCTAAGGCCGGCTTTCTCACGGAGCGCACGCACCCGTGCGCCGAATTGTTTCAGGCCGGAATGGCGCATGGCGCCAACGGTAAACTGATGATGCCGAAGCGTCTACAGCCGATGAGTATTCGCCGTCCAGTCACGCTTGCGGGGTTAAGCGTCCTACGACCGCGAGGCGCCCCCGAGGGCCTCGAGCGCCGCTTCGACCTCGCGCACGGCGGCCGATTCCGGCGCAAGGGCGCCGCGGCGCAGCTCGGCGAGCAACTCGCCTAGAAGCTCGCGTTCGAGCCAACCCGCCAGCCATGCTGCTCGCAACTCGGCGTAACGGGTTTGCAGCCGGCGGAAGAGCCTTGCGGCGGCCTGTTTGACACCTTCTCCGGTGACGGTGACCATCGCCTCGCCACCGCCCGCGATGCCACCGGCAATCGCGGCCTCGGTGGCCAGGTTTCCCGCCGTGTGTCCCGCGACGTGCGCCGCGGCGTGGCCGACCACGCCGCCTGCCACGATCCAGCCGCTGATCGCCAGCGAGACGGTGACCGCGGGCCGGGCCAAGGCCAGCACGTGGTCGAGCGAACGGAGCCACGAAATGGCCCGCGGATTTTCGCGGCCCCAATGGTCGAGCTCGTCGCGAACGAACGAGCGATAACGATCGTCGAGCGCCGGCAACTCGGCGTGGGCCGCCGCCACGCGTTCGAGCAATGTCGCCCGCGAGGCGCCGCCCAAGAGCCGTTCGAGACGAGGACGGAGCGTGTCGTTGCCCACCCGCGCGAGTCGGTCCAACTCGTCGAGCAGCTTCTGCACCGATTCGAGGATGGCTTCGCGCTCGCGGGCGTGAAAGTTGGCCAGCGGTTCGGACCCCGGGCCGTTGATCGCCCGCCAGGCGCTGCGTACCGGCCAGATCACGCCCTGGCCCAGGCTGCGATAGAAGCCGTGGATTTGTCGCGACCAGCCGCTACGGCTGAAATCCCACCAATGGCGGATTTCGTCGACGACCAGTGGGGCCGGCAGGCTGGGCCAGTTGACGCGCGCCATGTCCGCGGTGGAGAGTGCGGCCGCCGCCGAGGCGAACTCGCCGCTGGCGCGCCGCAGCCGCGCCAGGTAGCCCGCCGCGCCGCGCTCGGCGTCGAGCACGCGCCCGATCGCGCCTTCGAAAGTGCGGATTTTGATCGCGTCGAAGTGCAGCCGGCCCAGTTCGTCGCGCAACGACGATGCCTCGCCGGGGGGCGTTCGCCCGTGCGGGCCGACGTTGTGGAACCCTAGCCGCAACTCGCCGGCCGCACGGCGGTCGTAGGGAACCACGTAAACCAGTTCCGGCCGCGCGCCGGTTTCGCTGGTGAACGTGTCGAGCCATTGCGGCCAATAGTCGAGGTCGTCGGCCAGGTCGCACTGGTTGAAGGCGACCACGACCACCTTGTCGGCTTCCGCCGCCGTGCGAAAGAACTGCTTCACCGCGGCGTCGTTGTATTTCTGCTGGGTCAGCACGGCCACGAGCACGTCGGCCGATTGGCGAACCTGGTCGGCCCGCTGCCAGTTGACCGTCGCGTCGGAGTCGATGTCGGGCGTGTCGAGCAGCAGGAGCCGGGCAGGCACGTTCGCGCCCATGCGCCAAAACAAGAGGTGTTCGGCGCCATCGGCCAGCGGATCGAGGGCCGATTGCCAGCGCCGCAGGTGAAAGCCCTCGAACAGTCGCGCCAGGGCCGACTCGTCGTCGAAACCGTCGGGCGCCAGGCAGACGGGGTGGCGCGTGCCCGCGGCCAACGGGCTGACGGCGCTGGCCATCTCACCGGCAAGGTGATTGAAGACGACCGACTTGCCGATATTCGTTCCGCCCACCACCGCCACGACCAAGAGCGGCGGGGCCTCGAGCTGAGCCAGCAACTTGTGTTGCAGCAGGGCGAACCATTCCTCCCCCTTGGGCGGTGCCACGCCGACGGCGGCCGCTTCCCCTTCAAGGTTCGCCAGCGCATGGTAAAGCCGCTTGACTTGCGACGCCCAGGCTTGGAAAGTAGCGGTCATGGGCAAGAAAGTATAGCACTTGGCCCTGCCGAAGGGTTCAGCCGAATATGGACTCCAACCCCTATCGCTCGCCGGAAGCTGCCGAAAGGGCGCGAATGACCGCCGCGCCGGCCCCTCCCGCCGGCCGGCGGTCGTGGGCGCGCATCGCGATGGGCGTCGGGTGCTTGTGTATCGCGCTGGTTCTCTTGGCGACCATGCTCACGACTTGGGCAACCGGCGGCGGCCCGCAAGATACTCAGCGATTGCGGGCCATCGTCGGCTGGGCCGCTGGCAGCGCAATTTCGTTCACGCTGATGGGCGCCGGAATGCTCGCGAATCGCGACTGGCTGGCGCTGGTTGGATTAGTGATCTTCTCGCTGTCGTTCGCCGCCGTCGTCGTTTTACAAAGCATGGGCTGACGTACAGTTTACTCCCTGATTCGCAACGCCGCCCGGGTGGCCTGGTAACTGTCTTCCAGCGGCAAGGGGACGCAAAGCTCCTGGTCCAACCAGAGCGGCAACGTCGGCAGCTCGGCACCACACGCCAGCGGTTCGGGCCAGACTTCAAGTTGGTTCTTTCCCGCCGCGGCGACGATGCGGTACGCGATCGCGTACAAGTTGGTGCGGGATTGCCACGCGGGCGATGCGCTCAGCCTGAGAATCTCGAGCAACTCGGCATGCAGATCGGCGTGCCGGTCCGTAACGACGTCCACGACGACGACCGATACTCCGCTATATAAGTAACTGGCGCACTTCGCCGCAAATGCCCGGCGGTTGGCTGGATGGTCCTTGTTCGCCGGACTGACCAATTCGATGGCCGACCGCAATTGTGGACCACCCATTTCCCGCCGCACTTGGATCTCGTACACGTCCATGTCCGCCGACTCGACGGGAAACGCAAGCGTGGGCCGCGGCGGCGCCCAGGTTGCCGTCGCTACCGTCGCGCCCGCGTCGCCGGCCAGCGCCGGATCGCGAAACATCCCCACGTCCACTTCGACGCGCCCTTCAACGTGAATCGACGGAATCGCGAAGTAGTCCGCAGGTAGCAACTCGTCGTTGAGTAGCACGGCAATTTGGTTCGCCCAGGCGGCGTGCATTCCGTCCCAGGGATGCTGGTGGCTTAGCGGGGGATGAAAATGGTCGAGCAGGGGCATACGAGGTGCTCTCGCGACGGAAGGGGCGTTTCCCCTCCATTCTATCCTGCACCGATGACTCCTGCACGACACCAGAAAGGCTGACGGAGTTGGGAAGAAGGCGTTAGGCGTTGGGCATTAGGCAATAGTCGCCTTTCGCTCCGCGAAAACAGCGTACTTTCGCGGAGCGAAAGACGACGAAAACCCGTCAAGTTCTCGGCTTCGAGGCCTTCTCGGACTCGTCGGGGTCGATCAGGCCGTCGTGGTCGGCGTCGAGACGATCGAAAACGTCGGCCGGTCCGATGAACTCGCGGCGGCTGACGTCGCCGTCGTCATTGCGGTCGAGCTTCTGGAACCAGACCGGACCCTTCTTCGACGACGTGCCGCGGCTCGCCGTCGCGCCGCGCGCGGGCCGCGCCGCGGCGGCCTGCACGCGCGAGGGGGTGTTGCGCGAGACCTCCAACTCCATCCGAAGCGGGACCTCCCGGCCGTTCAACCGGCCGTCGCGGTTGGTGTCGTGCCGCGCCAGCACGCCGGCCGCGCCCCGCAACTCACGAGCCGTGAGCCGGTTGTCGAGCCTGGTGTCCAACAACCGGAACAGGTCCTGACCGTCATCCGCCACTTCCAACAGCAACCGGCAGGCCGCAGCCCGACCCACGCGGTCGGCGTAGGCGTTGAATTCGTCGCCGAAAATCTTGCCGTTGCCGTCGCGGTCGACCGATGCGAACGCGCCCGCCAGGTTCGGCACGTTGGCCGCTTCCTTTTCGTCGAGATAACCGTTGTTGTCCGCGTCAAATTGGTCCAGGCGCAACTCCTGGTCCTGGCTCTTGGCGGGGTTGCGGTTGTCACGCCGCAGCTCAATGTCGGCGTCGGCCAGCGAAACACGGTAAGCCTCGCCCGTCAAGATTTTGACGGTGGCGCCGGCCGGTCCCGCCTGCGCCGTCGATTCGTCGCCGCGGCGGCGGCCGACGCGGCGCGGCGCTTCGCCCAAGCTCACGGTGAGCTCCACCGCGGGCGTGCGTGCGACGAACGCGGCCAGTTCCGCTCCGCTCAACCGTCCGTCGGCGTCGTGGTCGAGCGACGCCAGTTGGTCGGCGGCCAGGGCGACTTCGGGAGGTGTTTCGGCGGCACTTTCCCCGTTGGCTTTCGCCAAGAGCGTCCCATCGCCGTCGCGGTCGTAACGCTTGAGCAACAGCGCCTGGACCGCGGCGCCGTCGGTTTGTGGGGCGACGAGCACGATACGTCCGGCGCTGGGGAGCGAGGCGGGCGAGTTGGCCGCGGGAAGCTCGGCGGCATAGGGGGCGACCGCCAATTCACGCTTGGTGATCAGCTCGTCGCCGTTGAAGTCCTGGCGCCGCAGCCGCACTTCGGCCGCGCTCAACTCTTCGGCTGAGAGTTGCTGGTCGCCGTCGGTATCAAGCAGCGGAAACAAGGCCTGGCCCGCCACGGCGCGGCCGGGCACCTCGATTGCGGCGAAGGGGGGCGAAACGCGCTCGAGGTACTCGGCAACCGCTTCGCGAGTGAGCTTGCCCGCGTGTTCGTTGGCCACTTGCGCCAGCGCGTCACGGGTGCGCGCCACATCCTGCCCAAGGTCGGCCGCGACGGCCGCGGAAAGCGCATCGATCTCTACCGGTTGCGTCGGCGACGGGGCCGGCGACGCGACTGGTTGCTCCAATGGTACGACGCAGTCGCCGTTACGGTCGCCGTCGGCAAACACTTTGGAGGCGTTCTCCCGCCACACTTGCCGGAACGGCTTGCCGTAAATCGTCACGTGCAGCCGAATCAAGAGCGGTCGCATGGGCCCCAGAAAGATCAGGTCTTGCGCGTCCGAGACGTCGGATTGCGGATTGCGGATTGCGGATTGCGGATTGTCATCGTCGCTGGCGAGCGCTAGTGCGCTTGCTCCGCCGGCGAATGCAAAATGCAAAATGAGCAATGCGAAACCAGCGGATGACGGGCTCAATTCCCGGTTTCTAATTCCGCATTTTGCGATTTTCATTTCTCATTGCCTGTCACGCCAGGGCCTCGGTGAGGGGGTTCGCGTCGGGATCGACCACCTTGATCGGCCGCCCGACGTTCGAGATGTTTTGCGCCGTCGGATCGATCTTCAAGGCGCTGACGATGGTGGCCAGCAAGTCGCCGACTTGCACGGGGCGGTCCGCGATCTCCATGCCGTCGGCGGTGGTACGCCCCACGGCCTGGCCACCGCGGATTCCGCCGCCGGCCAGCACGGTGCTCCAAGCCTGCGGGAAGTGGTCACGCCCGCCGTTGTTGAGCTTGGGCGTGCGGCCAAACTCGCCCATCCAGACGATCGTGGTCGTGTCCAACAGGCCCCGCTCGGCCAGTTCGATCATCAGGGTGCTCCAGCCCGCGTCGAGCGGCTGGCTGAGCTTGCGGACCATTTCGAAGTTGTCGACGTGAGTGTCCCAACCCAGCGCATTGTTCCCATCGACGCCGCTGAGCGTGACTTCGACGAAGGGCACGCCGCGTTCGACCAATCGCCGCGCCAGAAGGCACCCTTGGCCGAAGCGGTTGCGGCCGTAGGCGTCGCGCACGGCCGAGGGTTCGTCGTCGAGATTGAAGGCGCTGCCCGCCTGGCTGCGCATCAACGTCACCGCCCGCTGGTAAGCGATGCGATGGCCGACGGCGTTGGCCGTGTCGTGCTTGCCGATGAAGCGATCGTTGAGCGAGCCGAGCAAACCCAGCCGGCGGTCGACCTTCGCGTGGTCCACGCCCGGCGGCGACGCCAGGTCGGCCACCTTGAGCGCGTACTGGTCCCCCTCCTCTTCGCCGCCCGCCACTCCGTCGCCCACCAGGAGCGGATCGAATTGGGGGCCGAGGAAACCCGCACTAAAAGCCGCCGGGGCGAAAAAGCGGTAGGGAGCGATGCTCACGAAGTTCGGGATTTCGGCCTCCGGCCGGCCCAACTCCTTGGACACCAGCGAGCCGAGCGTCGGATAGCGGATCGGGCCTTGCGGCAAGTAACCGTTGCGCATCAGGTAGGTGCCGCGGCTATGGTCGCCCTCCTTGGTGGTCATCGAGCGGACGATGGCCAACCGGTCGGCTTGCTTTGCCAGGCCCGGCAGGTGTTCCGAGATCTTCAAACCGGGCATGCAGGTCTCGATTTCCTTGAACGTCCCGCCGTTGACGTGGCCGGGCTTCAAATCGAACGTATCGATCTGGCTGGGACCGCCGCTCATCCAGAGCAGGATGCACGAGCGAGAACGCGCCGGCTGCGTTTCGGCGCCGCGGGCCAGGGCCTCGAACCAGCCCGACATCGATCCGGCGATGACGCCTGCCGACGAGAGCAGCATCCAATCGCGGCGGGAGAGTTGGGAAGTGTACATGGAAATGCGTCCTAGGGTTGGGTTGTGAACATCCGGTCATCAAATTGCGGATTGCGGATTGCGGATTTCGAATTTCGGATTCATTTTCCCACGCTCGCGCGGAAACGAGCGGTGCCCAACCCATTCGGGACTGGGCTGGACGAATCCGCAATCCGCAATCCGAAATCCGCAATCTCCTTTAGTGGTTCATGATGAACTCCGCGCTGTTCAACAGCGCCCAGAACACGTCGGCCAGGGCGGCGTTCTTGCCGTCGGGTCCGGCCGCGTCGACGTACGTGGCGAACCGCTCCGCCTCGCCCGGTTCGCACGGGCGGTTGAGGCTCGCCATGAACAGCGCTTCGATCCGCGCCGGCGTGTCGAGAAACTCCAATTCGACGATGGCCGCCAGGGTTTCGCTGCGCTCGAGGCTGGTGGCGTCGGCCACGAACGTGCCGTTCATCAACGACAGCGCCTGCAAGATCGACGTTTGCGCCTCACTGCGCCGCGCGCTGGCATCGGCAAACTTGGCTTGGAACGCCGCCCGCCCCGTTTCGACGCCAAACACGGCCCCCTGCTGGCGCGGCGCCGTATCGCGATGACCGGTCGCCTCGGCCAGGCTGTCGTAAAGCTGTTCGGGCGTCATTCGCCTGAGCGGCATGCGGGCAAAGTTCTGTGGATCGTCGGAACCGCCTGAGTCCGTGCGGCTGGTGAGTTGATAGGCTCGCGATGACGTGATCGCCCGGATCAGGTACTTGGAGTCGTACCCGTGGTAAACGAACTGCCGCGCCAACTCGGCGAAAAGTTCCGGATGGCTGGGTGGGTTTTTCTCGTCCATGTCGTCGACCGGATCGACCAGCCCGCGACCGAAGAAGTGTTCCCAGATCCGGTTGACCGCGGCGCGTGCAAAATAGGGATTGTCGCGGCTTACGATCCAGCGGGTCAACTCGAGCCGGGGGTCGTCGCCCGGCCGCCAGGTCGGCGAAGATCCATCGAGAAACTTCGCCTCGACGATGGTGTCGGTTTCGGGGATCTTGATCGAGAGCCCCGCGGCCGGTCCGGTTGCCGGAGTACCAGTTGCCGGAGTGTCAGTTGCCGGAGACGCGGGTGCCGGCGAAGCGGCGGGCGCTTCAGTCGTCCTGCCTTCTTCTACTTCCACCGCCTCGTTCTGCGCGGCGTTATCGACCGGCGCGGCGGCCCCGAAGAAAGCGGCCATGGCCCAGAACTGCTGCTGCTTCCAGCGCGCGAAAGGATGGTCGTGGCACTGCGCGCACTGCACCTGAGTTCCCAGGAAGACTCGCGACGTGTTCGCGGCCAGGCTTTCGGGCTTGCGTTCATTGAACTGATAAAAGGCCGAAGGGCTGGGGACCGACGCGCGAGTCGCCAGCGGGTTCCCATCGGCCTGGGCCGCCGCGGCCGAAGTGAGCAGTTCGGTCACCCAGCGGTCGTAAGGCGTATCGGTCGAGAAACGGATCTTCAGCCATGCTTCGAAAGGGGGCGCCAATCCTCGTGTTTCCAGATTATTGTTGGCGCCGGGCAAGAGCAGTTCCCGCCACGCGTTGGCAAAATGCGCGGCGTGCGTGCCGCTTTCCAATAACTGTTCGACGAGCCGTCGCCGCTTGTCGGGTCCGTGATCGTCGAGAAACGCGCGCACATCGGAAACGCGTGGGATCTTGCCGACGATGTCGAGCGACACGCGGCGGAGAAACTCCGCGTCGTCAGCCGGCGGGGCGGGGTCGATTCCTTCCGCTTCCCAGCGGGCGGCCAACTCCCGATCGATCAGCGCGGTCAACGCGGCGGCGTCGAGCTCGTCCCGGAGCGAAACCGCCGGAACGTCGCCGGCCTTGGCGCTCGTCTCCCAATACACAGCCTCCCAAAACACAGCCTCCGAAAACACAGCCGTCTGGAACACAACCGCCCAAAGCGCCGCGGCCGAGAATGCGGCCCGGCCTCGCCTCGAAGTCGTGGACATCCGACAGCCTCCGATGATGATGAGGTATGAATTGCCGCCACGCGCAGATGTACTGTAGCAAGTTGGACGGGTACGATTCAAGCTTTTCGCCCAGCCAGTTTGCGAAATTCCGCGCTCAGGTTGTCGTCCTGTTTTTTTCGCGTTTTTGCGGTTTCCTTCAAACGGCCGATTCTTCAGCCGTGCTAGTGGGAAATTTCCACTTGACCGCAATCCCCCCGTGCCGGCGGTTCTGCTTGCACGGCTGGCTGTCGATCAAAGCGTTCAAGGAAGCGGCTTGGGCAGCTTGCTCCTTCGTGACGCCATGATCCGATCGCTCGACCTTTCAGAGAAGCTCGGAATTCATGCAGTCGTCGTCGACATCTCTTGCGACGAACACCGAGCCGGCATGACCGCGTCGACGACCTGGTTCAAGACGCCCTGGTGCGGTTGGCCGGCAATCTTGCGAAGTCAGCTACGGGACCGAGGCCGCGTCAAGATTGGTGTGCGAAAGCCTCTTTCATCGCCGCTTGCATTTGTTCGGGCGTGAGATCCTTGACATGCGTCGCGAACGACCACTTATGACCGTAAGGATCGGTCACCGCGCCGTAGCGGTCGCCCCAGAACATGTCCGTCGCCGGCATCAGGACCGTCGCGCCGGCGTCCTGGGCCCGTTTGATCGCGGCGTCGCAATTCTCGACATAGTGGTGGATCGTCACCGGCGTGCCCTTTAGGGCCGTGGGCGACTGCGTCTTGCCACCGCAGAATTCGGGGAAGTCATCGACGAGAAAAACGAAGCTCTTTCCAATGCGAATCGCCGCATGCATGATTCGGTGGCCGTCCGGCGCCGGCATGCGTTGGACTTCCTCGGCGCCGAACGCCTTCTTGTAGAACTCGATCGCCTCGGAACATTTATCGCACACCAGGTGCGGAATCAGGTTTTCGTGTCCGGGCGGAATGGGTTGATGTGACTTGTTCATGGTCAAACTCCTTGAAAAGGTGGAAAGTCGCCGTCAGGGTTTTACGTAGACAATACATAGTCGAACAAGAAAACCGTGAATCGACAAGATCCGAAAAAATAAAGATCGAGAGGCACGTCCAAGGATCTCCGAAATTACCGGCGATGATTGAGGCCCACTCCAGGGAACAACGACGAACGATGTTGGCACCGGGGATCGTGATGACGGAGAGGCGCGACGGTACGTGGCGCGCCGGACATTTCCGGTGTTGGCGGGCGGGCCGCGCCGTCATGGCATCGCCCAACTCGTCGCGGGCGGGAAGGTGCGGGACGTTCCTTGGCGCCGCCGCGCGCCGCCGACGTCTGCTGCACGCGCTTGGGAAGTCCTCTCCGGCGGCGGCCGCGAAACCGCGCGACCGCCCGCGGCAAAAACTCCTGGTGCTCCATCGACAATCGCTCCACCACCCACGTGGCACCGCACGGCCGTGTGGGAGGGAACAAGTTTTAAGCGGCAACGACCCGCCCCGCCGGGCGCAGTCGGCGCGGTTTCCAATGGAACGTCCGTAGCTGCTTCCTCTGGGGGTCGTGGAGACGCAGGAGTTTTTGCCGCGGGCGTAGCCTTCAAACGCCTGCCGGTGTCACGGAAAACCGGACGGTGACTCTTGGAGTGTACCAGCTTCTTGCGGATGGTACGCGAATGCTCGGTCAGGGGCCTGCGCTGGTCACTTCCTGATCGTGCTGATCGTCGATTTGGCTTCTTGCTTTTTGCCGTCCTTCTTGGCCTTCTTGTTCTTCTTGTCATCCTTCCGGCTATTGTTGCCTTTACCCATTTGTCCGTCTCCGCGTTGAATGTGTTGAATTGCCCTGCGACGCAGGACACGAAATCGGTGAATGGAGACTTCCCTGCCACGCTCCACAAGGTTTCAAGCATACCATACGCTGAAGCGAATCGTCAGGCGTCCATTGGGGAAATTCGTCTCCGGCCCTGTTGCAGAGGGCATTTTCGAGGATACGATCAAATCTAATCGCGCCTCGCACCGTCTGGTGTTTTCGAGAGAAAACGGGCGCCAATTCCCGGTTGCACCAGATTGGAAGGACCATTTCATGCACACATTGTTTTCCATCGGCCTTTCGCTGTCAGTGCTTCTTTCGACGGCATTCGCCGCCGAACGAACGGGCGAGCGAAATTGGCCGCGGTGGCGCGGGCCGCACGACGATGGCAGCAGCCGCGAAGGTTCGTACCCGGAGAGTTGGCATGATCCCAAGCAGATCTTGTGGAAAGTCAAGTTGCCGGGCATCGGCTGTTCCACGCCCGCCGTTTGGGACGACCACATCCTGCTGACCTGTCCAATCGAGGGCCAAAACGCCGTGCTGTCGTTCGACTGGCAGGGAAACGTGCGTTGGCGAACGACCCTTGGCGGGGAGAGCGCCGGCAAGCACCGCAACGGCTCCGGCTGCAACCCGTCGCCGGTCACCGACGGACGGCATGTTTTCGCGTACTTCAAGAGCGGTGAGCTGGCAGGCCTCGATTTCGGCGGCTGTGTGCTTTGGAAGACCAATCTCCAGGAGCGGTTCGCCAAGGACACGCTTTATTGGGACGTCGGCACGTCACCCGTGCTCACCGAGAAGTCGGTCGTCGTGGCGGTAATGCACACGGGCGGGTCGTACCTGGCGGCGTTCGACAAGCAAACCGGCGACTTACAGTGGAAGGTCGCCCGCGACTACAAGACACCCGTCGAGGGCGACCAGAGTTACGCCACGCCGATTTTCGTGGAGCAAGGCGGCGAGCCGGTGATCGTCGTATGGGGAGCCGAGCACCTTACGGCCCACGCGCCGGACGACGGTCGAATTCTGTGGTCGTGCGGCGGCTTCAATCCCGAACGAAACCCGAATTGGGTCGCCGTGGCCTCCGCCGTCGTGGCGGGCGACCTGGCCGTGGTCCCCTATGGTCGCGGCAGCCGCCTCGCCGCCGTGCGGCTGGGCGGTAGCGGCGACGTGACCGAAACGCACCGCGTTTGGACCCGGCGCGACACAGGCAGTTTCGTGCCGACCCCCGCCGTGCAGGGTGAGAAACTCATCGTGGTGCGTGACGAGGGCGAGGTGGAGTGTCTCGATCTGCGATCCGGCGAAACGCTCTGGAAAGATCGTTTTCCAAAACACCGCGCCAAATACTACGCGTCACCCCTGATCGCCGCAGGAAAACTGTACGCGCCGCGGGAAGACGGCATGGTGTTCGTGGCCGACGTGCGCGACAAGTTCCAGTTGCTCTCGGAGAACGACATGGGCGAGCGGGTAATCGCTTCGCCGGTCGCCGTTGGCGGCCGGCTGCTGATCCGCGGCGAAGAGAATCTGATGTGCATTGGCGAGTAGGGAGCTTCCACATGACGAACCCGCACGACCGCCGACGATTCCTTTTGCATGCCGCGCCCCTGGCCGCGGGTATGGGTTTGGCGACGCGATTTGTGGGAGCCGCCGACGCCGAGGACAAGGAACCGCTATTCAAACTGTCGCTGGCTGAATGGTCGCTCCACCGGACGCTCTTCGCCGGCAAGCTCGACCATCTCGACTTCGCCAAGACGGCCAAACTCGATTTCGGCATCGAGGCCGTCGAGTACGTCAACCAGTTCTTCAAGGACAAGGCCAACAACCAACGCTACCTGGGCGAGATGAAACAGCGAGCCGCCGACCTGGGCGTTAAAAGCCTGTTGATCATGATCGACGACGAAGGCGACTTGGGCGACGCCGACGAGCGCAAGCGGGCGGCGGCCGTCGAAAAGCACCACAAATGGGTCGAGGCGGCGAAGTTCCTGGGCTGCCATTCGATTCGTGTCAATGCCCGCAGTAGCGGTGGCTACGACGAACAGCTTACCCGCGCCGCGGACGGCTTGCGAAAGCTCACCGAGTTTGGCAAGAAACATGAAATCAACGTGATCGTCGAGAACCACGGAGGCCTGTCGTCGAACGGCCAATGGCTCGCCGACGTCATCCGGCGAGTCAACCTGCGCCGCTGCGGCACGTTGCCCGATTTCGGCAACTTCGATCTCGGCGATGGAAAAGAGTATGACCGCTACCAGGGTGTCAGTGAGCTGATGCCGTTCGCGAAGGCGGTCAGCGCTAAGTCGTCCGATTTCGACGACCAGGGAAACGAGCTCCATACCGACTATCGCAAGATGCTCAAAATCGTCCTCGACGCCGGTTATCGGGGGTATCTTGGAATCGAGTACGAGGGAGATAAAACCGGGGAGGCCGAGGGAATCCTGGCTACCAAGGCGCTTCTCGAACGCCTCCGCGCCGAACTTTCGGCATGAACCGCATCACACGAGCCGGCGCTTCGGGCGGGAGCCGTGAGGCGGTGCCGAAATATCATGCGGTTGTCGATAGCTGCCGTTTCGAAAGCTGGCGTCTCGCAAGCCGTCGTTTCGCAATCCGCCGCCTCAGGACGCACCGTCGCACCACAAACGCCAAGCCAACGATTCCACCCAAGGTGCTACCGTAAACGTATCCCCAATCGCCGTAGAGAAAGATGTCTAGCCCGTCTCGCACCTCCCCAAACGTAAAGCCCCAAAGCTCCCCGGTCAGGATACCCCCGATACCGCCGATGGGCACGCCAAGGTCGAACTCATTGACGAATCCCGAGTTCAGCAGGCGCCTCAACAGATTTGGTGTCGATATTTCACCTCGCGGTGATTGGTAGGGGTTGATCACCTCAGGCGAATCGCCGACGAAGTGCATGCTCACGACTCTGGCAAGGGGTTTGGGCATGAGCATCAGTATCCCGCGCCGGCGGTCGGCGGGCAAGTGCGGAGGCAAGGAGGTTCGTCGTTCGAAAACTTGCCAATAGAACCTCGCCTGCCTAGAATGACAGTGGCGACTGAACCGTTTTCGGTGGCCATCGCGGCGTTGAGCCGCCATGGCCGCCGGTTGCCCGTTCCCGCTCCCTTATCGCAATGCTCATTCGAGCGCGAATTCGAACTTTATGTCCAACGACGAAGCGGTCCGTGTGCTGCGGGAAAGTCTGCGCTGTCGTCGCAAACCAACCTGCGTGATTATCGACGAGACGCGGAAACCCGCCAAGGCCGTTGTGACGTTTGACGATCGAACAGCGATCGCGTGGTGCCCGTCGACGTCGCCCCGCTGGTTCTTGTTGTACTGGAAAAAGATGGCGGCGGTCTGGACCGGGCGGTTAGGCAAACCACCAGTGACTCCCGTGACTCCCTGGTGGTCCGATTGGCGCCGTAAATCGCCAAGATCGTCGTTGTAATGTTGCTGCGGCCTCGCCTTGTCCAAAACGCCGCTGGGATCTATGATTGAACAATGAGCGACGGCGGCCATTCCGCCGGCTCCCATGGCCCGGCGCCGCTTCGATGGGCCTGATTTCGGCGCACCACCGACCATGTCGAACGGCAAGCTGCGGCAGCGGATCGCCTGGGAGGCGGCCCGTTTGATGTACGAACGCACCGAGTCGGAGTATTACCGGGCCAAGCTCAAGGCCGCGCGCCGCATGACTCGCGGCTGGGTCAAGCCCAAGGACCTGCCCAGCAACCGCGAAATCCGCGACGAGATCCAGGTCTTTGCCCGGCTCTACGAGGGCGACCACCGGCTCGAAAACCTCCGCGAAATGCGGATCGAGGCACTGCGGATGATGCGGGTCTTGCGCGCGTTTCGCCCGCGGCTGATCGGCAGCACGCTCACCGGCCATGTCCGCCGCGGCAGCGATATCGACCTGCACGTGTTCTCCGGCAGCACCGAGGCGGTGAGCGCCGTACTCGACCAGGAGGGGACCTGCCACGACGTCGAGCGGAAACAGGTCCGCAAGCAGGGCGAGGACCGGGTCTTCACCCATATCCACGTCGCCGACCGCTTCCCCTTTGAGCTGACCGTCTACGCCGAGAGCCTGGCCCATTTCGTGTTCAAGAGCTCCGTGACCGGAAAGCCGATCGAGCGGGCGAGCATCGCCGAGCTGGAACGACTCTTGGCCCGCGAATACCCCGGCGTCTCGCTCGACGAGGCCCTGATCGAGGCCGAGCACAAAGTCGATCGGTTCCAGATTTACCAGGCGCTCTTGTTGCCACTGGAGCAGGTCAAGCAGTCGCGGAAGTACCATCCCGAGGGGGACGCGCTCTACCACAGCCTGCAAGTCTTCGATCTGGCCACGCACGAGTTGCCCTACGACGAAGAGTTCCTGTTGGCGGCGCTGTTGCACGACGTGGGCAAGGCGATCGACCCGCACGACCACGTCGCCGCCGGGCTAGAGGCGCTGGCGGGCTTCATCACGCCGCGGACTCATTGGCTGATCGAGCACCACATGGAGGGCCATGCCCTTTTCGAAGGCACACTTGGCCAGCGTGCCCGCCGCCGGCTCGCCGAGAGTGAGTCGTTCGAGGATCTGGTCCTACTGGCCCGTTGCGATCGCCAGGGCCGTGTTGCCGGCGTCGAGGCGCCGGAGCTGGAGGAGGCGCTGGAGTACGTGAGAGAGCTGGCAAGAACTTGCGGGTGAGCACTTCATTATTTCCATTCTGTGCATGGGAGGGATCGCCTTGGGTGGCCCGCAGAAAGCGATGGACAAATCGTGGAGGCTTGGCCTTGTCGCGGCAATTGTCATTACGTGCGGCGCCGGAATCTGGCAACTGCACACCGAATCCGACGACGTTACCCGCCCCGCGACCGATCGTGACGGGCCGTTGCAGGTGCTCCAGACCTCCGAGCATCCCCACCGCATTTCCCAAGCCCGGAGCGCCTGCCCACTTATCACCGCGCCCGGCTTCGGGTTACAATACTACGTTAATGAGCGTGCCACGGATGCACGCATTCGTATGAGTTTTCAGGAATCTTTTTGCTTCGCAACTTTACGGATGAAGACAAAGAAGCAGGTCCGGCCGACGCGCAAGAAGGTCGTCGCTCTAGCGCCACCCAAGCCGAATAGCACCACCAGCAAGGCCGGCAAAAAGGGGATACGGTACATGCCGATCAGAAGCCCAGATGACGCGCTCGCCAACCCCTACGTGGCCGAGGCAATTAAGCGATCCATTGTCAAGGTCGAAGAGAACCGCGTCACGTACACGCTCAACCGCGAGTACAGCTACGATTGGGCGGGCCCGGAAGAATGGGTACGGGCCGCGACGCTTGCATGGCTCATCATCGACCGCAACTACCCTGCCAACCGTATGCGGCTGGAAGTGGTCGTTCCCCGCCGCACTCCGAACGATTGGGCGGACATCCTTGTCTATCGGGACGATGCGTGCAAGCAACCGTACCTTGTCGTCGAAAACAAGGCGGCTGATCAGACCGCCGCCGACCGGCTACAAGGCATCGAGCAGCTTTTCGGCAACGCCAACTCCATGTCCGTGCCGCTGGCGCTTTACGACGAATCAACGGAATCCATCCTGTTCGACCGCGAGAACTTTCCGCCCACCGAGCGCCAGCAAAACCGCCTTGGAACGCGCTCCGCCGTTCCGAAGCAGTACGGCGACATCCCGCAATTCCCTCTGATCGCCGGTTCGGACAACGACATCAAGCCTTCCGCGACGAGTGTCCTGGAAGCGAAAACCCGCCGCGCGCACTCGGCGATCTGGTCAGGTGGCAAACGCGACCCATTGAAGGCTTTCGACGAATGGAGCAAGCTGCTTTTCGCAAAGGTTATCGACGAGCGGACCACCCCAGACGACAGCCCAAGGAGGTTCCAGGTCGGCACCAAGGAGACGGTCGCATCGGTCGCCAATCGCATCCATGAGCTCTTCGCGGAAGCATGCAAGACCGACCCGACCGTCTTCCTGCCCGACTCCCGCATCGACTTGCCGGACGTCAAGATCGCAGAGGTGGTTCGTATCCTTCAGGAGCTGAGCTATACCCGCACTGACGTTGACAGTATCGGCAAGGCGTTCGAGCAGTTCTTCGGTTCGATTTTCCGCGGCGGCCTCGGCCAGTATTTCACCATGCGGCAACTCGCGAGGTTTACGGTGGGTTTGCTGGAGGTCAAGCACACGGACTACGTCCTCGACCCCACTGCCGGCAGCGGAGGCTTCCTGCTGGAAGCCCTGCTTCAGTGCTGGCACAACCTTGATCGGTCGTTCAAAGGACAGCCTGCGGACCAGGTCCAGCGTCTGAAGGTCGACTTCGCCCTCAAGCATGTCTACGGTATCGAGTTGCACGACGTTGTGGCCCGCATCTGCAAGATCAACCTCTTGCTGCACCATGACGGCCACACCAACATCGAGGCGAACCGCTCCTGCCTCGATCAAATCTTCACCAACCACCGCTTTAATCCGCCGAAGGAGAGATTCAGCTTGCTGATTGGCAACCCGCCTTTCGGCACTGACATCGAGGAAGGCGACCAGGACCAGCTCGGCTCGAATTCGTTGGAGAATTTCACCGTGGCCGCCGGCCGCAGGAAGATCGACTCTGAGCAGGTGATCCTTGAACGTAGCGTCGACTTGCTTGAGCCGGACGGCAGGCTCGGCCTGGTGTTGCCCGACGGCCTGCTCAACAACCAGGGCGAAAACTCCAACTGCCCGGCGCTCCGGCGCTTCCTTGCCAAAAACGGCCGCATCGAGGCGATCGTTTCACTGCCGGACCATGCCTTCCGCAAGGCCGGCGCGCAGAACAAGACCTCGATCCTGTTCTTCCGGAAGTTCAAAAAGCACGAGAAGCGCGCTTTTGACATTGCCCTCGCGACCGAGATGGCCAAAGGCACGACCGACGAGGCTGCCGCGATCCCTCTTGCCATCGCCGCCGCGAGCTTGAATTACAGGATGTTCCTCGCCGAGGCCAACCACGTCGGTTATACACCGGCCGGCAGTCGTTGGCACAAGAATGACCTATACGTCAGTACCGACACGGATCCGCTGCCGCCCGACCAGAACGGGAGCATCCTTGGCGAATGGCGAAACTACAAGGCCAATCCCGACAACTATGGTGGGAATTTGTCGCCCGACTGTATGGCCGTGCCATTCGAGAAGCTTTGGCTGGCCCACTCCAGCAACCGATTGGATCCCAAGTACCACCTCTTCGAGCGGGAATCCGCGCGGCCTACGCCGGAAGGCTGGATCACTGTTCCGCTATCCAAGGTGATGGAGCGCCGCTTGGAAGAGATGGACCCCAAGCGCGATGCCGACAAGGAATTCAAGGTGATGACCATCGCGCAGACGGGCGAGATTCGCGATCGCGTTGCCGGGAAGGGCAAAAGTCCGCCCCGCTGGATTGGAGCTTACTTCGAGGAGAGCCCTGGCGCTTGGTATGCGGCCCGCGCCGGCGATGTCGTCTATTCGTCCATCGACCTTTGGAAAGGGTGCATGGCGTTCGTGCCGAACGATTTCGACGGGGCGCTTGTCACAAAGGAGTTCCCGATCTACCGCGTGACCGACGAGCGACTACTGCCGGAATTCTTGCAGTGCCTCTTGCGGACCCGTTACTACCAGCGCGCATTCCGGGCGATCACCACCGGCCACAGCAACCGCCGCCGCACCCAGGCAGCCGACTTCGAGGCCCTGAAAATCTCCTTCCCTGCCGACAAGGACGAGCAGCTCCGCCTGATTGACCGCATCCAGACGGCCCGCGCCCGGCTCCGTAGCGCCGTCGACCAAGTGAAGCAGGAGATGAACAACCTGTCCGACATCATCGACGGTCGTGGCCAGGAAGAGCTGATCGAGATTCTAGATAACGAGGAAAATGGCGACGAAAGTGACGGCTAGTACCACAGGTTCCCGATGCGCTAGTGAACGAAATCGTCACCGCTCCGGTGGCGGCAAGAATCTTTCGAAGCTCGTGTTATGCAAGAATCCGATACCTACCTGATGATTCTCGACGAGGGGAAGGAAAAAGAGGCAAAAAAGGCCATTCTGCTGTTTTGCGAGGAGCGGCTTGGCCCGGCGAACGAGTCCGTCAAGAACCAATTGGACGCTATCTCAGATCTCGAACGTCTGGAGCAAATGATCCGCCGCGCCGCGAAGGCCGCAAATTGGAGTGAGATTCTTGAAACCGAATAGGTTCGCCGACGGCAGACGTAAGGCAACGCCTCTCGCCAAACAAGTACGAGAGAAACCGGGGGGCTAACGCCCCCCGTTCGCCTACTTGGCCTTGCCGGCCAACAGCTCCTCGAATAACAAAACGTAGTCTCGCGCGACGCGCTCCAAACTATGTCGCTCGACGACTCGCTGACGAGCGGCGGCGGCAAGACGATGCCGTAGAGGCACGTCGGCTAACAACCGAGTCAGAGCGGCGGCCTGTTCGTCGTCGCCGTCGAGAGCGACCAGAAGTCCGTTGACGTCGTGCTCGACCAGGTCGAGGTTTCCGGGCACGCGGCTCGCGACAGGGCACAGCCCGGCGGCCATCGCTTCCAAGAGCGCGTTGGAACAGCCCTCGTGCGGCGACGTCTGCACACAGATCGACGCGCGTCGGTAAACCGAGGGCATGTCGTCGCAATGGCCGAGGAACTCGACGTTGGTCAGCGATTCCTGACGCGCGTAGGCCGCCAGCGACTCGCGTAACGGCCCGTCGCCCGCGACGAGCAAGTGAAACCCCGCTCGCCGACCCAGGTCCTTCCAGGCCCGAAGCACGGCCAGGGGGTTCTTTTCCTCACTGAGCCGGCCGACGAAGAGCGCTGTCCGCTCGCGTCCCGACAGGGGCTCGGATGAAGCGGGCGGTTGAAACCGCTCGACATCAACGCCGTTGCTGAAACGCCGAACCCTCTCGGCGGGACAGCCGTATTCGAGAAGCTCGGTGTAAGCCCGTTCGGACGGCGCCAGGAACAGACCATTGCGCAATACCATCCGCCTCCAGAAACCGCTCCCTTTAGCACGGACAAGTTGAGCAATGTCGCCGCGCGGGCCGACCGAGGCGATGCGCACGATCGACGGTTTGCCCAACCAGGTCGCCACCAAGCCCGTCGCCACGGCTTCCCAGGGCGCTTGTCCGGCGAGCACGACGTCGAACCGCCGCGCCAGGCGGACTAAGTTGCCCGCGAGGGTCGCCAGGTAACTCAACCCGAACAAGGGTCCGAGGGGTACGGTCGAAATCACCCGGCGGATTTCGATCCCCTCAATGACCTCGCGCCTCGGCAAACCCCGCACACGCCGGGTGAGCACGACGGGCTCGTGGCCCCACGCCGCCCAGCGCGAGGCGAGCTGAAAAAGCTGACGCTCGGCCCCGCCCACCGTCGGATGAAAATGGCTGAGGCAGACGGCGATGCGCAAAGCTGGCTTTTGGAGGCTATGCTCCTGGGGCAGGTATCCAACCGCCATATTGGCTTCGATGGCCCCTTGGAAACCTGCCCCACGGGAAGCGCTTACGCCGAGAACGAACTGCCGCAGCCGCAACTCTTGACCGCGTTGGGGTTGTCGAACGTGAAGCCGCGTTTTTCGAGGCCGTCGAAAAAGTCGACGGTCGTGCCGTCGAGGTATAACGCGCTCTTCTTATCGACAACGACGGTCACGCCGTGGAAGTCGTACTTGCTGTCGAGCTTTTCGTCATACGTCTTGTCGAAGCCGAGGCTGTACTGGAAGCCACTGCAGCCGCCGCCCGCCACGCCGACTCGCAGCACCGTACCCTCGTCGTACTTCTGTTCCTGCATGATTTTCTTGACTTCGCCGGCGGCCCGTTCGCTCAATGCAACTGCCATGATCGTGTTCTACTCCAAAATTCGAACCGTGGGGGTTTCGACAACTCGATATGTCTAAATTATACGATCCAATCGCAAAAGGGAAGCGGGAATTCCACGAAACGTCGCCGGATGCCCGTCAGGCTGAAAGCCTAACCTACCAGCTTTCGCAGCCGATTTACAGACTCCGACACGGCCTGGACGGCAAAATCGACCTCCTCGGCCGTATTGAACCGTCCCAGGCCGAACCGCAGGCTGGCTCGCGTCAGGTCGTCGCCAAGGCCCAATGCCCGCAGCACATGGCTCGGTTCCGGGTCGGCCGAGGTGCAAGCGCTGCCGGAACTGACCGCCAGGTACTTCATACTCATCATCAGCGCCTCGCCATCGACGCCGGCGAAGCTCAGGTTCAGGTTACCCGGCAGCCGCAGGCCCTCCAAGTCCGGCGACGGCCCATTGATCGAAACGCCGTCGAGCGCCGCAAGAAGCCCGGCGTAAAGCCGGTCGCGCAGGTCCCTCAGGCGGACCGTCTCGCTGGGAAGCTCGTCGATGCACAATTCCAGCGCACGGGCAAAACCTACGATGCCGGGCACATTCAGGGTGCCACTCCGCAATCCGCTTTCCTGGCCGCCGCCGTCGATCTGCGACTGCAGCCGTAGCGGCGGCGAGCGGCGGCGGACGAGCAACGCCCCGACCCCTTTGGGCCCGTAGATCTTGTGGGCCGAAAAACTCATCAGGTCGATGTCGAGCCTGGCGACGTCGACGGGCAGCTTGCCGATGGCCTGCGTGGCGTCGCAATGGACCGGCACGCCGCGGCGATGGCAGATTTCCGCGATTTCGGCCAGGGGCTGGATGGCGCCAATTTCATTGTTGGCGAGCATCACGGAAACCAGGATCGTGTCGTCGCGCAAAGAGTCGGCTACTTGCTGTGGATCAAGGAGTCCCGCGCGGTCGCCGCCGCAGGGCAAGACGGTCAACAACGTGACCTCGAACCCCCGTCGGCCCAATCGCTCCAAGGGATCGAGCACCGCTCGGTGTTCGGTGCTTACGCTGATCAGGTGGTTTCCCTTGCGCCGGCCGCGCTCGGCCAGGCCCTTGATCGCCAGGTTGTCGCTTTCGGTCGCCCCGCTGGTGAATACGATCTCCCGCGGCTGCGCACCCAAACGGCGCGCGATCGACTCGCGGGAGGCGTCAATGGCCTCTCGCGCCTGATCGCCGTACACGTGGCTCACGCTGCCGGCGTTGCCGAACCGCTCGCTGAAGAACGGCAGCATCGCCTCGACGACGCGCGGGTCGACGCGGGTCGTCGCGTGGTTGTCCATATAGACCGGGAGATGCGGCATGCGGGGGTCGTCTTGCCTACGGGTAACAGGGGGTAAGGCGATGAGGAGGTGAGGAGATCATGGGATGAGGAGATAAAGAGTTGGACGAGGGATGATCCGCTTGTCCCGTCATCCCGTTACCTCGCCATCCCCTGTCGGCCCTCGCGGAACTTCATGAAATAACGCTGCACGTCGGGCATGCAGCACTGGCCGCTGGGCGCCTGGGTGGCACAGCGCGCCAGCGGTGACTTTGATTTCTCCAGCAGCTCTTTGACCCGCCGGACGCCTCCTTCGTAAACGTCGGCTTCGATGTCCTCGCACGTGAAACCGAAACAGCCGCAGATCGGCGCGTCGGGATCCTTGGGATAAACGGGCCGCGGAAGCCGCTCGGCCGTCACCATGCGCTCGAATTGGTCGAAGTAGGCCACGTCGCATCGCGCGAACGGACAGAAAAAGGCCGTGTCGGGCAGGTTGCGGCGGTCGTCGGGCGCAAGCTGCGCGCTCAAGGTTTCGTTGCCCACCGCCACGCCCAATGAGCCGCAACGCGGACAATGTCCCACGCCGGTATTCTCGGGTTCCTTGACGAAGGCTTTGTTCATGTTGCCCTTGTGCTCACAGCGGTAAGTAGCAGATGCGGTTGATCCACTCCTCATGCTCGGTGGCGCCCCAAATCAACAACAACTCGTCCACGACGACGGATATCGGCAGATGTTGCGGAACTATAAGCAGACCTGAACTCGTCTCTTTTGCGACGAATCTGGCAAAGTGGTCGGGCATCGTTTTCTGATCATGTGTAACCAAAAGGCGCCCGTCTTTGGCGGTCAGCGACAACACCACGGGGTCTGGACGACGCGCCAAACCGGCCACTTGCGCCGCCTGGAAATCGATGGCCGGCTCACGGCGGACTACTGCGAGGAGGATAGCCAGGTTGAGGTCGGCATCGGCCTGGAATCGCACTCGCATGGCTCAGCTTGGTTGCTGCTGCCGCCGGGCGTCCGCCAGCTTCTGGTAGAACGCTGGATCGGCATCCCGTCCCGCCTGCCGCTTGACGTTGTAATCCGACCTGATCTTCGCCAAATACTCGTCAATGATGTCGCGGTTGGCGAGGTAAAACGCAATAGCTCCGTAGATCTGCTCAAGGGTGAGTACGGGGAACGACTGGGCAATACTTTCGGGTATTTGTCCCTGATGAAAAGCATAGACAATGGAGTCGAGAGAAACGCGGCTTTCCGCAAGCCAATAGCCCCCGTCTCCGCATTGAACGTATGGGTTACTCATGGAAGCCGGTTTGCGAACGCAATGCCTGAGCGTCGAAAGTTCGTGATGCCCACCTGCTAAGACAGGTCAACAAGAGCAATTCTAGCCCTGTTGCTGGGCTGGGTCAAACTCGGCAACACTGGAGACGTTCCCTACGAAATGAGCAGCCGGGCCAACCACCCTCGTGGCAAATCGGGGACCAGGAGTTCTGCTTCTTGTCCCAGCGACTGCAAAATGGACTCCGCCGCCAGGTATCCGCTACGCACGGCCCCTTCCATGGTCGCCGGCCAGCCGGTGCGGGTCCAGTCGCCAGCGAGGGCCAGATTGGCAATCGGCGTTCGCTGCCGCGGGCGATGATGGTCGATGCCCGGCCGCACGGAAAACACGGCTGCCTGCTCGCTGACGATGCGCCACTGGATCAGCTTCGCTTGTCCGGCCGCAGGCCAAATCGCGGCCAGGTCGCTCACGACTTCCCGCACGACGTCGTCGCGGTCGCGAGTGACCAACGACCGTGAGGCACTGATGACCACTTGATAATAATGCGCCGGCCAAGGACCTGAATCAACCGTCGTCCGTTGGCCGCGATTGAACACCCATTGGCTCAGCCGACCCACCAGCACGGCGTGGTGCAACTGAACGATCTCACGGTCGAACCAGAGATGAACGCCGGTAATCGGCGCCGCTTCGATCCGCTCGACCCCGATGAGGCCGGGCAAGGCGGAGAGCAGTTCCGTGTCGAAAACCTCACGCACACGGCGCCACGGCAACGCGACGACCACGGCATCGGTCTCGCGCCGCGCGCCACCCGCCAACACGACGGCGGTGACGCCCGCCGCGCCGCCTTCGACCCGTTCGACCGCCGTGCCCTTATGAACCGACACGCCGTGATCGGCGAGCCAAGCTTCGAGCCGCCTTCCGTACATCTCGCCCAATGGGATCAGCGGCACCTCAATCTCGTAAGCCGACCGTGCCGAAAGGAAGCCGTCGACGAACACCTTGCGAGCAGCGGCCAGCGAGGCCCGCTCGACCTCTTCACCCAAGGCGCTGACCAGCACCACCGACCAGAACCACTCGATGGCCCTGGCCGATTGGCCGTTCGCGCGCAGCCATTGGCCAATCGTCGGCTGCGATGCGTCGTCGTCGATCGCCGTGCGTGCCAGCCGCCACAGCGCGCGCGCGATCGCCAACCGCTCGAAAAAACTGAGAAAACCGAATCGCAAGAACGACGGTCCCAAGTGCAGCGGCGCTGGCAGCCAGCGGCAGCCGGCCAGGCGGTAGCCACGGCCATCAGGCGCGAAGAAATGAAGTACGCGGTCACGGCGGAAAGCGTCGTCGATTTGCGTGCGGCGGCAGAAGTCGGCGAGGTTCGTGCAGCAGCCCATGCTGACGTGCTGACAGTGGTCGATCCATTCACCGCTCGCCGGATCGTGGAAGCTCGTCGCGCGGCCGCCCAACTGCCGCCTGGCTTCGAAGAGCTCCACCGCCAGCCCCGCTTCGGCAAGCCGCGCCGCCGCCGCCAGTCCGGCCAGGCCGCCGCCCACCACCGCGACACGCGCCGCCGGGCGGCCCTGAATAGCCGTCATCGCGGCTGTGCTCCGTGGTATTCCGTTCCCGCCTCCAATTCGGCAAGCGGACCCGCCGGGCGCGACAACATCCAGCGCCCGGCGATGCGCAGTTTGCGCCATGCGCTGAGCCGCACGCGATGGCTGAACACGTCCCCCTCGAGCCGCTTGATCTCGTCCAGCAGTCCGCGATAAATACCGCTCATGACCCCGTACACGGCTTTCCCGTCCGGCTCCAGCCATCGTTGGAGTTCGCTCGCGTCCTGATAAAGGCGCTCGGCACGTTCGATCTCGAACCGCATCAATTGCTTGAACCGTTCGTCGCCATTGCCACGGCGCAGGTCGTCAGCCGAATAGCCGAACCGCCTTAGATCTTCGCGCGGTAGGTAGATTCGCCCCAGCGCCGCGTCTTCCTTCAGGTCGCGAAGGATGTTCGTCAGTTGAAATGCGATTCCGCATGTGCGGGCAGGCTCCAGCGCCTCGGAGCTGGTGAAGCCCCAGATGTGAATGCAGCACAATCCAACGGCTGAAGCGACCTTGCTGCAATAGTCGCACAATTCATCGAACGTTTCGAAACCCTGGTGCGCCAGATCCATTTCCACGCCGTCGATCAGGGCGCGCAGGTGTTCCGGCGGCAGACGATAGCGGCCGACCGTATCGGCCAAGGCCGAGAAGATCGGCGCATCGAACTCACCCACCAGTGCCTTGTCGAGCGATATCCGCCAGTCGCCCAGGGCCGCGCGGCGCTCGGCCACGGGCAGCGCGTTGTCGCCCAAATCGTCGGTCATCCGCGCGAAGGCGTACAAGGCGCACATCGCCCGCCGCTTGCCGCGCGGCAACATGAGAAACGAGTAATAGAAATTACTCGCCGTGCGGCGGGTCAACTGGCGGCAGTGCGCATAGCTCGACTCAAGGGTCGTCGTCATTGGTCATCGGTCATTGGTTTTTGGTCTTCGGTATTTGGTCTTTGGTCATTGATTGCTCGCCTTTGCGCAACAAATGACGAGGGACAAATGACATTTTCCGCCAAACGCACCCTGCCAATAGCCACGCCTGGTCGGTGCGCGAAACTTTGGGGCGCTTCGTCCATACGTCGTAGTCGATGGCCCTGATTCGCTTGAGGATTTTCAGGCCCCCGTGGATGAAAAGCCACACGTCCGATCCCAACACCCGCGGCACCTGGTCGACGAGCGGCAGTCCATTGCGAAGGTACGCTTCGGCGCGTTCGACCTCGAAGGCCAAGAGACGGCGAAACTCGGGCGTCGCCGCATGTCGATCGAGAACTTCTTCGTTGTAGCCGAAGCGGCGGCAATCGGCCAGCGGCAAGTAGAGCCGACCGCGATTCCAATCGTTCGCGACGTCTTGCCAGAAGTTGGCCAGTTGCAAGCCGGTGCAAACTGCATCGGACAGTTCGCCTCGTGCGTCGTCATGGGAGCGTCCCAGGTGGAGCACCAGCCGGCCGACGGGATTGGCCGAGTTGCGGCAGTAGCCCAGCAGCTCGTCGAATGTTTCGTAGCGGCAAACGCGCTGGTCTTGCCGAAAGGCCGCGAGCAGGTCGAGAAACGGTTCGGATGGGATCGCGAACTCGCGAATCGTGTCGCCCAGCGCGACGAACACGGGGTGCCGGGCTTCGCCCGCGTAACAGGCGCGCAACTCGCCTTCCCACCAGTCGAGCAATTCGAGGCTGCGGCCACGGTCGCCCGTCTCGTCGGCCAGGTCATCGGCCCAGCGGCAATAGGCGTAAATGTGGTAGAAATGTGGTCGCAGCACGCGCGGCAACAGCCAACTGGCGACGGCGAAGTTCTCGTAGTGCGTCCGGCCCAGGCGCCGGCAGTAGGCGCGGCTGAACTCCAGCGAAGGGGTGGTCGACGCCGCGCCGCCGGCCCCGTAGGGCGACGGACCATAGCGGGCCAGGTCGGCGGCGAAAGCAGTGGCGGACATGGTGGATGAAGGATCTCCGTCGAATTCGGCAATAGGCGATCGTCTACCGTCCGCGGCGGCAATCCATTATGATGGCCTCCGGCACCGAGACTAATCGCATGAAGATCATTCTAGCCAGCCCGCGCGGCTTTTGCGCGGGCGTGAACATGGCCATCGAGAGCCTGGATCTTGCCATTCGGCTCTATGGGACGCCTATTTACGTCTATCACGAGATCGTCCACAACAAGTACGTCGTCGATGCCTTTCGCGAGAAGGGGGTGGTGTTCGTCGATCGGCTCGAAGATGTGCCCGAAGGGGCGCACCTACTCTATTCCGCGCACGGTGTTTCGCCTGAGGTACGGCAGCTTGCCACGACGCGCCGTCTGCAAACGATCGACGCCACCTGCCCGCTGGTGACCAAAGTCCACCTGGAAGCCATCCGTTATGCCGACGAAGGTTATACCATCATCCTCATAGGACATGAGGGGCACGACGAGGTGATCGGCACGATGGGCGAAGCGCCGGGCTCGATCGTGCTGGTGGAGAGCCCGGACGACGTGGCCGGGTTGGAAATTGCCGATCCCACGAAGTTGGCCTATTTGACCCAAACGACGCTCTCGGTGGACGACGCCAACCGCATCATTTGCCGGCTGCGCGAGCGGTTTCCGGGGATCGCCAACCCGCCCAAGGAAGACATTTGCTACGCCACCCAGAACCGCCAGGAGGCGGTCAAGGGCCTCTCGCGCGAGGCCGAGCTGGTACTGGTGCTGGGGAGCCGGAACAGCTCGAACAGCCAGCGGTTGGCAGAGCTGTCGATCGAGAACGGCGTGCCGGCCTACCTGATCGACGGGGCGACCGACATCGACCTGGGCTGGTTCCGCGGCGACGAGACGGTGTTGGTCACGGCGGGCGCCAGCGCGCCGGAGTTGGTGGTCGAGGATTGCCTCGAATTCCTGAAGCGGCAATTCGGTGCGACGATTGAAATCCGTAGCGTGCGCGAAGAGGAAGTCCACTTTCCCTTGCCGCGCGAGCTGCGCGTACTTGCCGCCGCGGCCGCGCGGAAATCGTAGGGGGGCCACCGCCCACCAACCCAGCGCGCGCAACGAACGCGCCGAAACGTATTTTCGGCCGCTCCGAGGGCATCGTAGAACGGAATTCATTCCGTTTCCCGCCTTCTAACGCAATAAATTTCGTTCTACGTGCGGCCTCACGACCACGTGGGCCCCCGGCAGCAGGCGAGTTGCCCGATGGCGTTGGGGCCGCTAGACTTGGAGGGAGGCAGTCCGCGTTCGAATTCACCCGCTTAAGACCTCTTTTTCGAAAGCGACGGCATGGGCACCAAAGCGCACAGCACAACCGAACGTCCGCTTACCCAGGAATGGAAGGATGTGCTCGAGGAAATCCTTCCGCGCCAAGGGGAATGGAGCGAGGAAGAGTACCTCGTCCTCACAGACCACCGTAGCCGGCTGGTCGAGTTCACCGATGGATTCGTGGAAGTGCTCTCCATGCCTACGAAAAAACACCAGATGCTGCTAAAGTTCCTGTTCCTCGCCTTCTTCAATTATTTCGAGACTCGAGGCGGTAATGTACTGTTCGCGCCATTGCGGCTGCGAATTCGGCCGCGCAAGTTCCGCGAGCCTGATCTGCTGCTGTTGCTGTCGCATAGTGACCCGCGCGGCCAAGATCGCTTCTGGGTCGGCGCCGACCTGGCCCTGGAAGTCGTCAGCGGAGACAAGCCGGAACGGGACCTGGTTGACAAACGGGGCGACTTTGCCGAAGCCCGTGTTCCAGAATACTGGATCGTAAACCCGCAATCCGAAACCATCACCGTCCTCCGCTTGAGCGGAGACGTTTACGAAGAAGCAGGCACCTACCGGCGCGGGCAATCGGCAACATCGGTCTTGAGGCCCGAGTTTTCGGTCGCCGTCGGCGAGGTGTTTGACGCCGCTCGATAAACGTTCCGCCGGGGCTGCCAGCCTCTTACCGTGCCTTGACCTTGTTCGTCGCGGGAAGCCGGGCGCCGCGATCCAACATCGGCAGTTGGAGCTTCTCCTCCTGCGAGGGTTCGTCGGGGTTTTCGATGAGGTAATCCCAGCCTATTGGCTTACGCGGCTTGCTGATAAAACGGCTCACCTGATCGATGAAGCCGTTCACGACCAGGTCGTCAAACAAATACGTCTTGCGGCTTTCTTTCTTTGGGGTATGTCCCGGCAAGAACTGATTGATGGCAACCGGCGACATGTCACGCTCATTGAGGACGATTTCCACCGATTGAAAGTTGCCCGCGTCCTGTCTGAGCCGAGGAATCGCCTCCAAAAGAATTTGACCTTTTTCCAGCGGAATCCCCGTATGGTTGTCGGCCAGCGTCGAGACCTTCATCCAGTAACGTTGCAACATTTTTTCGGCCGACGAGCCGAAGACGAAAGGAAGTGGGCTGTCGGCGATCGCTTTACCGCGCATCTCATCAGGCAGGCGCCGTTCCACCAACTTTTTCTCCGCCGCTTTGAATTCGTAAATGGACTTGCCGTCGCAAACCCAGTGCTCGCCCGGAGCGGCTTTCGTGTCAAAGACTCGGTAACTGCCTTTGTCCGGCGCCGCGTAATAGAGCTCGCCCTTGCTCTCGCGGGGGCGCCGTTTGTCGTCTGTATACGTCCCGTATTCACGCAGAGTGAATGTGCATGAAAACGTCTTGATGCCCCTTTGCTTTGCTTCCCATGTGCGCAGCACCAGATCGAGCACGGCTCGCTGTTCAGCGGTCAATTGGAACGGATCGCGTGGCTTTCGCGGCTGCGGAATGCCTGCAAAAGCCATGGGCCTGTGAGTTGCCCCTTGCGCTGGTTGCCGGGCAGGCTGGTTACCTGGTCCGCTCCGCCGAGCGGCCGGTACGGCGTCGTTCGGTCGCCGGGCCGGCGGGTCGGGGGAGCGATCATCTTGCGCAGCGAAACGCTCGGCCGGCGCTTGTTGCTGCGCAGGCTGACTACTTGGCCGGCTGCGCCGAGCGGCCGGTACGGGGTCGTTCGGTCGCTTGGCCGGCGGGTCGGGAGAGCGATCATCTTGCGCGGCGATACGCTCGGCCGGCGCGACCGCAAGCGACAGGCAAATGGCGGCAATCCAGCACCCACGAAAGAGCGACATCCTTGTCGTCTCCGGAATCGAGTTCAGGGGAGGGGACGAATGGTAGCAAAAAGCCTCGACCCACCCTAGGTCGGTTTCGCCAACCAAGCGAGCAGGGCCTCGGGCTGCGTGAAGCACTTTAACGTGAGGTCGGCGTCCGTCGCGCCCAACATGCCGTCCGGCTCCCGGCCGGCAGTGTAGAGCACCGTTCGCACGCCTGCCCGGCGACCGGCCTCGATGTCGAACACGTAGTCGCCGATCATCACGACCTCGTCGCGTGCCAGCCCCCAGAGATCACAGATTCTCCAGATTGCCGTCGGGTCGGGCTTGGCGGGCGCATTCTCCCGCCCCACCACGGGGTCAAAAAAATCGTCCCCACAACTCCTCCGAATCCCCCCATCCCCTTCGAACGCCAGGCCCAAGCGCGCCAGCGTGTCGAGGGCCACCTGGCGGGCGTTGCGAGTGAACACCGCCTGCCGGATTCGCCCGGCGCGAAGCCGTGCGACCAGTTCGGCCGCGCCCGGCACCAGCGTCGCCCGTTCGGCCCCCGCTTTTTCGTGCCGATCGAGGATCGCCGCGCATTGGCTACGGCGCGGTTCGGTGAGGGCCCCAATCGCCTCCAGAAGCGGTGTGCCGGGGGGAATCGCCATCTCCCGGCGCATTTGCTCGAAATCGAGCCTCGAATCGACGAGCGTGCCGTCGAGATCGAAAATCACGCCGCGAATTGGCGATTCCGGCCGCATGGCAGGGGATACGGGGGTGTGGAGGAGACGTTGGGGATGGTCTTTTTCGAACATTCGTAGAGTCGTCTTGACGCGTATGGCCCGATTGCCGACCATCTTGGCCGGTAAGGGCGCTCCGACGCAAGACGTAGCCGAATTCGTGAGCATTCCGGACATTTAGGATACGAATTGGAACTCTCACGAGTTCCCGCGCTGGGGAAAACCGGTATGAAGCTCGCCTTGGTCCATGATTGGCTCACCGGCATGCGCGGCGGCGAGAAGTGC
>Ga0307373_10002870_pt1 | contig 30709 bp, 28 predicted proteins | sample OX2MG_FD_202534 | JGI IMG/M metagenome (GOLD analysis project Ga0307373, IMG submission 202534) | Soil microbial communities from Risofladan, Vaasa, Finland - OX-2 | ecosystem: Environmental > Terrestrial > Soil > Coastal area > Acid sulfate soil | place: Finland: Risofladan, Vaasa | collected...
CCTTGGCCGTAGGCGCTCTAATCCTGATCCTGCCCCTCACTCAGCGCATCGCCCTACCCAGACAAGCAGTAACCCCGGGTCGGAGCGCGCTGGGGGTCGTCTTCAGCGCGACATCGGGCCGCGGAGCAGAGATCGCCGCGGTCCTACCTGCAAGCCCTGCCGCACGAGCCGGGCTTAGAACCGGCGATCTCATAACCACCATAGATGGCAGCCCAATCAGCTCACTCAGCGCCGCCCAGGACGCCATCAACTCCCGCCAGCCTGGATCTCGCATCTCCATCACGATTATCCGTGCCGCCCATAGCCTGAACATCCACGCCGTCCTCGGCCAGCCCATCGTGTTCAAGAATCCCGCCTACATCGGCGTGAGCGTGCACAGCGAGCCGACCAACGGCGTCCTAGTTGTCTCCGTGACCCCGGGCGGCCCCGCCGCTACGGCAGGACTCCGCGCAGGCGACATCATTACAGCCGTATCGGGGCAAGCCGACGGCGGATCAGCGGTCGGAACAGTTCTCCTGATCCAAAGGCTGCACCCGGGCCAACTCGTTCAACTCTCAGTCATCCGTAGGCACCAGACCATGACAATAGAGGTGATTGCCGTGAAGCCGCCAGTACGATAGTGCATGTTGTCAGTTGCTCGCGCTAACTGTGGATGGAGCCAAACCGCCCTTGACCTCGTCGGCCGGCCCGGCGTCTCAAGCCCGCTGGATTAGATAGTGCCCCGCACCAGTCTGCGTGGCTGCCTACGTCACCGCATCGGAGGGACTCCGCCAATCTTCGGCCGCCCGCTACCGGAGCCCGCCTTTCGGCCAGTCATCAGAACCGGCCAGGTCAGAAAGTGATTGGCACTAGAAGACTTAGCATCGAGTCTTCCGCCATGGCGTTGTGGGACTGTACACCAACGTCGCTCGAACGCGCGCCCGTTCAGGAGAGGGGGGGACGAAACGGTTGCAAGTTCTAGATATTCCGGCTAGCATCAAAGCCTTATAAAGGTGAGGAATCATCTACGAGCTCCCTGCGGCCGGAGGTGGCAATGACCGGTGAATGGCACCCTTCATGGAGAATTGATACCATAGCTACAATGGCCCTGGTCGTTATGGCTGGCCTTGCCGCATGCACTTCCAGTTCAGGTATTTCTACCTGCGGTCAGTATCTGAGTGCTAACAATAGCTCAAGGTCGGCATACGTTCAATCTATCGATTCTCAGCTTGCGCTTAATCCAGGCAATACCAGTTACTGGCTCACTGGTATTACTACTATCTGCCAGCAAGACGGCGCGCCGACCTCCGATATCAAACAACTCTTGATGAACCTGGGTTACCTTGGGCCAGGGCAGTAGATATAAGACGCGCCACGAGCGGACCTCGCTGACGCGAGCGTTCTCATCTGACGATCCGCGCGGGACCCGAAGGATGCGAATCGCTTTGGCGGGTTACCTGCCTTGTGATGCAGCAGCGGAGTTTGGCGCAGATCCGAGGCCCCGGCCGACAGCACCGCTGTCATCCGGGTCAGCCGAGACTATGGCGTAGAAGGGCACGCCATCGCTCGGCGGCGACGGCAGCGTCGCCCCGGTCCTGGTTCTGAAACTATGGCCGCCACAGTGGCTGGTCGAACAGCCGCTGCCGACCAAGCCGAGCAGCGCAGGTCCCTATACCTGGTCGATGGCCAGCTCCACCCAGACGGCCTTGCCGCTCGGCGGCTGGCGGACGCCCCACTTGCCGACACCTGGACCAGCACGCCGCAAAGGCGGCATCTTGTCGCCGCTACATCGCACCCTGAGCGTGCTCGACGAGCATTCACCACGATCGAGACAGTAGGTGGTGGTCATGCTCAAGACCTATGACACGACACGGCGTGTACATGCCGTCTCGACCAAATAAATCCATTCCTGAATGGAGCCTACCCCTGTATTCTGTACTATTTGCCTAGACCAGCCTTCTGCGTGATCGATTGAAGGAGTGTTCAAGAGTATGGCGAGGCGTTCGTTGCGCGATGAGGCCAAGCAGAGGGTTGCAGCGACCCGAATCCTGGCTGTTACCTGTACCCACGCTGAGCTGCCTGACGCGACTCAGGCTCTGTTACGGCAGCCGTAGTTCGTGATCTTGTAGCTGATTGCGCAGGCCGGCGCGCATGTGCCAGTGCTGGAGATCGGGTGCGGCTGTCGCGATCATGACGAGTCGTGACACAAGACCAGGATGCGACAGCCGCAGCTGTCACGGTAGCCGATGATGGCGGCGAGCTACTGAGAGAACTGCCCGGACAGGTCGCGGGCTGCTTCCCGCGCCGGGAGACCCGCCAGAACGCCGCCGAGATGGCCGGCGGGCTGCTGATGGAGCTGGAGGACCATAACTGCTGGACGATCGCGGAGGCGCTCGGGCACGCCGGTCCGCATAGGCTGCAGCACCTGCTGTCGCGGGCCGTCTGGGACGACCAGGAGATGCTCAGGCTGGCGGCGTCCTGGGCAGCCGGGCGACTGGACGACGGGGAATCGGTCCTGATCGTCGATGAGACCGCCGATGCGAAGTCCTCGGCGGACGCGGCCGGGGCTGCCCGCCAGTACAGCGGCACGCTGGGGGTATCGCGCTGTGCCAGGTGGCGGTCACGCTGACCTATGCCTCGGGCCGGGGACACGCCCTGATTGACCGGGCCCTGTACCTGCCGGAGGCGCGCGCGGCCGATGAGGAGCACCGGGAGCTGGCCGGGATCCCGGAAGAAACGGCATTCGCGACGAAACCGCAGCTGGCCGGTCAGCTGCGGGAACGGGCGCATCAGCGCGGAATCCGCGCCGCGTTCGCGGCGTACGTGCTCGCGGTCCGCGCCAGTACCACCCTCGCCCTCGGCTCCGGCCTGACCATGACGGCGGCCGGCGCGGTGAAGCTCATCCCTGATCGTGGCTGGCAGCGGCTGCGTACCGGCTCGGGCACCGAGGGCGTCCGCCACTCCGACTGGGCCATGCTGCAGATCACCGCCGATGACACCCCCGACGGGCAGGACGACGGGCACAGCGTGCTGCTGATCCGCCGCCACCGCTACACCCGGACCGTGTCGTTCTACCGGTGCTGGACCCCCGCGCCGGTCCCGCTCTGGCGCCTGATCGCCGTCGCGCAGATCCGCTGGCGGATCGAAGAAGACCACCAGCTCGCCAGGCAGGTCGCCGGCCTGGACGCCGGCCAGGTCATCCGCTGGAGATCCTGGCACCGCCGGAGCGCGATCTGCCTGCTCGCCTATATCTACCTGGCTGTCACAACCGCCGCCGACCCGGTCCCCGGCCTTGAGCTAATCCCCCTCACCATCCCCGAACTGCTGCGATTGCTGCAAGGGATAGTGATCCCGCAGCCCCGCCGTGACCCGGCCCACCGTCACCGCTGGTCCGCCTGGCGACGCCACCACCAGTACCTGGCCCGCCAGGCCCACCAGCGCTGGAGCGCCTACGCCGACGCGACACCGTGATCACGAACTACTGCTGCCGTACGAGAGCGGGGAAAGAGCATGCGGAGCTCCTCAGGCAGGGCCGGAACCAGGTCCATCTCTTTCTCACTCAGCCCGGGCGGCGACTGCAGGCGGAGCGCGAAGCGCGGGACGCATACACGGCGCTCACGCGCGTGATAAATGAATGCAGGTCATTCAAGAAGCTCCCCGAGTGGAACGTTGGGCAGGACGCATTCGGTAGCGCCTGAGGGCCGGTTGTCCATCTCACGGTGCGATATCGCGGTGAGATGGCGCGCCTGTGTGGATGCTCGTGAGGGGATCGCCGATGCGCCCGAGAGCGCTACCCTTGCCATGATGAGGAGATCGGCGGCCCGGGTCTTTACCGGCCAGACAAAAGTTAGTTCTTTGTCCGTCCGCGCGAGGCTGCCTCATCGCGACGTCAGGCCTCGCGCGGCGTCACGCCGAACTGCCGGAACAGGTCCGTGAAGAACCGCCGAAGCATGGGCTCGGCGTTCCTGGGGTTCTTGAGCTCTGTGGCGCCGAACCGGAATACCTCGTACCTGGCGAGCTTGAGCTCGCGGTCGGCGCGGGCGCCCTTGGCGTACACGGCGGGGTCCGGGCGGCCGTCGGTGCTGTAGTGGGTGGCGCCGTCGACCTCCAGGACGACTCGGTGGCCGTGGGGCAGCAGGAGCAGGAAGTCCATACGGAAGCTGAGCATGGCCTGCGGGCCGCGCTCACGGATTGTCTTGGGGTCCCAGTGCAGCCAGACCTCGGGCAGGAGCGCCGGGAGCCGGGGTACCGCGCCAGCGTGGATGTGGTGGTAGGCCTTGAACAGGTTCCGCTGCGGGGGCGAATTCTCGGGCAGGCTGCCGAGGAGCCTGTCGTAGAGCGTGCTCTTGGCCTCCTCATCGCCAGGGAGGTCCTGCGTGTCCTTCCACCAGGCCTGGAGGTCGCGCCACAGGACGCCCTCGTGCGTGGGCCGGTCGAAGACCAGGACCTCGTCGGCGTTGGAGACGATCTCGATGTCGTTGTTGATGGCGTCGATGATCCGGATGTCGGGCTTGGACGGCGAGGCGAAGATGAGGTTCTTCGGCTGGCCGCGTGCCGCGAGGGTCGAGGTGACGGCGAACACCGGGTAGCCGCCGTCTTCCCCGGTCTCCCGCAACTCGGCCCCGGCGGCGCGCAGGTGCGAGTTTATGGCGGCGACGACGCGCCGCTGCGCGTCCTCGTCGGGGACGACCGCAGCGGAGGCCAGGCCCTCGAGGAACCTGGCGAACCGGGCGTCGCCTGCCGAGTCGATCGCGCCCAGCTTGTCGAACAGGTCCTCGGCCGACCAGTCCCCAGGGTTGCGGAGCACGTGCTGGTCGATTTGCTTGCGCAGGCTGGACGCGCTCTCGGTCCAGAAGGCAAGCAGATCATCACCGCCCAGCACCCACAGTCGGCCCAGGAGGGACATGAACCGGTCGGGCTTGACCGTGACGTCGTCAAGGTCGAGGGCGTGGGCAATGTCGCGCCGGGTCCTCCTGGGGATCTCAAGGGCACCCTGGCCTGCCCACAAGATATCCTCGATCGTATTCCGGGTCGCGGCGTCCAGAGCAGCCGGCAGCCACCCGCCCAGCATCCGCCCGGCAACCACCGGAACGTCCTCGTCCGCCAGGCGGGCCAGGCTCCACTTGACGCGCTCGCGCTTGGTGAAGCCCTGCTCGGAGCCAGGTTCAGCCTGCCGGGGAGGATCCAGCAGGCCAAGGCCTGCACACGTCTCGCCAAGATCGTCGTGCGTGCAGAGGCCCACCAGGCACCCGGCAGCCCCCTCGACCAGGTCGCGCAATCGCTCAATGTCCATCCCGCCCGCCATTACCGCATTCTGGCAGAAGCCGGGTCAGCCCGCCGGGCGTGCGCGGGCCGGGTGGTCAGGTCGCGACCGCCGGGATGCCGGTGAGGTCTAGGCGGCGGTCGGTGCGCAGCTGGATCTAGCCGCATGTGCTGTTCGCCACCGAGTCCCTCACCCAGGCCCTGCGCCAGCTCGAGCAGCACGGCCGCGACGGGCTCCCGGTGATCTCCGACGACGGCCAGTACCTCCAGGGCTGGCTCACCACCCAGAACGTGCTCCAGGCCGTGGCCCGCCACATCCGCGCCGCCCAGGCCGGCACCGCGGACCCGCAGGCCGCCACCCCCGCGCCCGTCCTCCCTGGCCCGCTGGCCGCCACCGAGCAGCCGCCCGCGCCGCGGGGCGGCCACCAAGTACTCGAGGTCACCATCCCGGCAGGCTCGCTCGCCTTCGGCCAGCCGCTCGGCGCCATCGCCTGGCCCCCTGGCTACATCCCGGTCTCCATCAAGGACGCCTGCGCCCTGCGCGACCCTGACCCTGGCATCACCCTGGCCCCCGGCGACCGGGTCAGCCTGCTCGCCCGCACCCCGACGGCCTGATCCTCATCTCTCCCCGCCGACCCTCGTCTCGGTTTGGGTGGCGGGAGGAAGTCGTCCTTATCGCCAAGCCGCAGCGGCCCGGACAAGTCGAGCTCAGCCGGTAACACGCGCGCCAGCATGCGTCAGGAACCGACGGCAAGGATCTCAGACCGCGAAAGGAGGGCATCTCAGTAACGCTCTCAACAGGATGATCTGCGGCCGGACGGCCGATATTCCAGACGCGACCGGAGACGCGCCCAATCGGCGTTATGCGCAGTATTTCCGGTGATCCTCTTGCTGGCACAAGGCTAGCTCAGGCGTGACAGGACCGCGGTCAGGTCGCTGACAGGCAGCCTGATCAGGGCGGAGAAGACGATGTCGCTGCTGTGCGGGTACCGGCTGGCGATCAGCTTGTACTGCCATCGTCCGTCGGCTCCGTCGTTGCCGCCCGGAGTGATGCGGCTGGACAGGCTGCGCGGATCGGTCAGCTCGGCCGGGTCGGACAAGGTGGCTAGCAGCATCCCGAGCTTGCCCAGGTGGACTGCCATCAGGTGCACTTGCACCACGTCGGCATCTGCGCGCAGGAGCAAGTTGACGCCCTCGGTTAACCCGGTACCGATGAGGCAGGCCCGCAGCTCGCCGATCAGTGCGTCATCTCCGCCAGTTCCGGTCATCGGCCCAGGCTAGACCGTCCGGCAAAACCGGGGCTGCGGCACGGCCGATGCCACTGCCGGAGCAGGCAGCATGGCGAGCCGGCTGCCTGGTCACGCGCTGGGCTCCCGCACCAGCAAGGGTCAGGAATCGCGGCTGCTCCATGTGCGGTATCCGGGGCCCCGCGGTCGGGATCTGAAGCCGTGATTTCTCCGCGTATTCGCCGGGCGCTCCGCTCCCTCTGGCCGTTCCGTCTGCTAGTCACCGCGCTGACCAGCAGAAACGAGCAGAAGCCAGGCCGGCCGACGGCGTGTCACACCGCTCCCTATATGTCCGCATCATTCCTGCGAGAAGGCCTGTGACCTGGGGTTTTGCTGTGTGGCAGGTGTTGGGTTCGAACCAACGTAGGCTGAGCCGACGGTTTTACAGCCATCTCCCGCATAGGGCCTGACCTGCGACTATGCCTTCACTGCGAGGAATTCTCCGCCTATTCTCCGCGACTCGGGCGTCAGGCCGTTCGGCGGCGCCAGGCGAGGAGCCGGCTAAGACGGGTATAGGCAAGCCGCCAGCCACGTCGTGCGGGCTGGCCTGCCTCAGGCGCTTGCGGGTAGATCAATCTCGGGCCGCCCCACCCCGGCGGAGCAAATGCCGTCTTCTTAATTAATGGTGTTATATGACGCCGCCTTCCGGAGGCCTGGCCGGGAAGCGTCCCTTCCAGGGGGCCGGGCGGCGCCTGGCCCGGTTATCCTGTCCCTGGAACGAGAGGAGGCGCAACCGATGACAGCCGAGCACGTACAAGGTGACGAGTCGCTGATTGCCATGCCCGCGCTGACACTCGACGCGCTGCGGCAAGCGGTGGCGGCCGTCGTGCCCTCCCGGCTGCCGGAGTTCTTCCAGGAAATTCAGGACGCTTTCAGCCAGGCCGGCGACGAGAACAGCGTCTTCCCGATCCGGCACTTCTATCAGCGCTGGGGTGCCACGATCGCGATTGAGCGTCGGCCTTCGGTGGCCGCGCGCCTGCACGCCGCCGAGCGCGCGCTCGCTGACCCCGACGCTGACGTCCGGGAGCGGGCGATCCAGGAAGCGGCCGAGATCGTCCAGGCGGCCTACCATGAGGTCGCGGGTGGCTGAGTGGCGCTGGGAATGTGTCAATGATGACCTGCTTGACGGCCTGCTGCCGGAGGCAAGAAACAAGCGCCGGCTTACTCCGCCCACATCGACGCGCTGCTGCACAAAGCACCCGGGCTCACCAGCAAGCAGCTCTGGGAACACCTCGTCGATCACACCGACGTCAAGGCGTCCTACGACACGGTGCAGGAATATCACAGGACATGGCGGCACCGGCAGCGTCCCGGCCACCCTCACGCGGACGCCTCACCGCCCTGACCATCGCGATGCAGACGGTCATCTGAAGCAAACAGCCCCCCGGGTGCGCCCCGGCCCTCCGGCTGCATTCGCACCGGCGCGAACGGAGATTGCCTCATGATCACTGAGACGAAACCAGCACCACGCCTCTCAGCTATCTGACCTGACCTGACGCTCCTATTCTAGTCAGGCCCCTCCTCGACCGGGATTGCAAACCCACGACGGCTCGCGCGGACGATCGCGCCGATGCGGCGCACGCCTGCCCGGGCGCTTGGCGGCAGGACTGGGTTACGGACCATCCGGTCGGCGCATCACGACGTCGAGCGGCGGCCACGGCGGGCCCAGTCGCAGAGCGCTGAGGAGTGCGCGAGCTGCTCGTTGCCTATCCGGGAACTGGTCGCCCGGATCCCAGCGCCAGGCGGCGACCATGGCAAGAACTAGGCCCCGGCACTCAGTCAGCAGGCCTTCATCAGCGGCGGCATAGCGCTCGCTCACATCTTCGGGGACATGGGCGAGGTCGAATTCGACGGGCCCGCGGCAGCACGTCTCGAAATCGATGAACAACAGTCCGGACTTCGTGCTGAGCACGTTGCCCGGGTGCGGCTCGCCGTGCAGTAGCTGCTCGGCACCGCCGCGGTCGACGATCGCCCGCCTGCGGCTCCGCAGCGTAGTGATGAGAAGCTCCCGATCTGCGTCGGCAAGATCCGGAGTGAGGCTGCTGCTCTCCGCAAGGCGCTGAGCCTCTTCCACTCGATCGGTGAAGTGCGGCGTCCTGACATCGAGCTGGCGCATTCCGGCATGCAGTCGCTCGAGCGCATTCGCGTAGTCGGCTGGTGAGACCTCCCCAGGTGCCACAGGCTTGTAGTAGGTCCACACCGTGACGGCGAAGCCATCACGCTCATAGACGCGCGGCTCTGCCCGGGGGTCCAGAGCAGCCACCGGGCTCTGGGTTTCGGCGAGCCGCCGGGCAAGCCCGATCTCGAACTGTGCGACCTGATGCGCTACTGGCGCGACGCGGGCAACCATGTCACAAGGCAGCAGGCGCACAGTGAGCTTGCTCGAATCGTGAAGAACGATCACGTCATCGACGGGCAGGCCAAGCGCTGAGGCGATCGACATGGCCGCAGCCAGCGCGCGCTGAATCTCAGATGGCTGCATCCAGCCGATCTTCTCACCGCTGCCGCCCTCCGAGACTCGCAGGGCTCAGCAGGCGGGGCCCTCAAGTGGCCGTCCGTGTCACAAGTCAGGAAACAGCTCCCGGGTGCGCCCCGGCCCTCTGGCTGCATTCGCACCGGCGCGAACGGAGATTGCCTCATGATCACTGAGACGAAACCAGTGCCACGCGTCTCAGCTATCTGAGGCAGCGCAGGTCGGTGACACAGGACTGCCTCAGGATCGCGGAGACAGGACACCAGACGGCACATAAGGCCAGCCCCTACCTCATCGGCAGAATGAGCGGCACCGATCCAAGTCCCGAGCCAGAACGCGAGTAGCCGGAGCGCACCGACGAGCAGGCTCGGCTTCTCGGTGAAGGCCGCGCATATCGGGTATGCAGCACCGAGCCACCGAACACGCGCTGCGCCGCCTGTCACCTGCGGCTCAGACGGCGCGCTGAGGCGGGTGCTCGCGGCACGAGCGCAAGCCGGAAGGTTCCAGATCATTCGGCAGTATGTTTGAATATGGGCGTGACACCGGCACTCCTGCCCGTGATACCCGAGCAGTGCCGACTGGGGCATTCATGGGGTCCCGGCCTAGTGCACGTCAGCTCGGAACTATGCGACTGTCCGCCCGCCCGGGCAGCCCGAGGCGGCCACATCACGATCCGCTGCCTGGCCGAGTTCGGGCACGGCCAGTGCCCCGAGGAATGGCAAACACCACGGCACCAGCACGTGAACAAGGAGCCGCTCGGCCACCCCTGGCCCGGCTACCGCAGAGATTGACCGGCGCGATTCACCGACCGGCTCAAACCAACAGCCAGATGACGCTGTCTCCATAGTGTAAGGCTCGTTCCGTACTGCCTTCGGGCACTGTCGCATGTGGTTGGCGTAATGCGTAAATGGCATTCTGGATGCACCGGCAGGCCCACTGCGGCAAGCTCACGGCCTTCGTAGAATCGCCTCGTCACCGAGCGCCTTGGGCTGCTCAGGGCCTTGGATTGAGGCGGCGCAGTCCGTCTTATGACGGGTCGGCTGGGCGTGTGGCTACAGAATCGGCTTGCGCTTGCGCTTGCGTTGCCCGCCCGTTGACCCGAGTAGAAGTCGGGACTTACAATTAAAGGATGGATGAAAAGGTAATCAAGATGTCCACTTCTGACAGGTTGCCCGGTCCAGAAGGGCTCCGAGAAGTCAAACAATCCGCGCTGATCACCTTCTCCTACTGGTCCAGTATCATCGAGGCAAGTGAGGCTGCCCAAAAATGGGCGAGAGAGAATGGCTATGATGCGATTATCGGAGTTCGATTTGTTCCCCACCCAAATGGTTCATACGCCTATCCGATTAGCCGTCAGGGGACTAACGCAGATGTAAAATGGGCATGTTACGGTACGGCGATCGCCTGGTAGATGCCGCGCAAGTTGTGGGACTTCCTCCACGATCGCAGTTGGCCACCACGGCCAAGTCGAGCCCTCGTGAGAGCCCGACATGCCAGGTCCGTCGCGTCCAGGTGCAACTCGTGCTGCACGACAGCGGCCCAGAACCCAACTGCGGGCGGCTCTCGGTCCGCTCGTGGACACAAGACGCTCGGATGACGCGTAGCTGAGGAGGTTCGCGTTCAAGTTGGTTCCGCTTTTCCAGACGCAGAACCCGCTTGCGACGGCCGGTGGCAGCCTCGCCGGATCTTGGGCGGGATTGCGCTAGCGCGGTCGGTGATCCAGCCTTGCTGTCGTGACCGCCACGCTGTTCGAGGCTCGGTCCGAACAATTATGTCCTGGGTCTTTGAGTTCAATCCACCGGAAAGCCCCATCAGGCCAGGACAGGAGCTGCCGCACGGGCGATAGCACAGTTACCATGCCCATGTCCTTCCAAGTCACGATCTACCAGCCATGAGAAAGACCGACAAGTATGCCGCCGGCGACAGCGAGCAATATAAAAACTACCGCGGCCCAGACTGCCGCTTTTGCTCGAGTGAATAGAGCGATAATAATCGATAGTATTGCAAGTCCGCCAGCCCCGGCAGCGAGACCCAGGAGCGAATAGAACGTTGAAGGCGCGACCGCCGCATAACGGAGAAGATTGATATGATGAAAGTGTCTGTAAACGAGCATACCCAACACCCTCGTACCTATCAGGCCGCCGCCAAAAATGCCCGAGAGAATTAGTCCGCCTACGCCAACAGAATGGCGGCGATTAGGAATCCGCAGCCCGACGAATCATTCTGATAACCTACGATTCTAACCTTAGTAGGAGGCATCGGCAAACCTTACGAGGTAAGAACACTTAACAGGTGTCCAATTGATAGCATGACTTGATAGAACTAGTCAAGGGCATGAAAAGAGGAAGGCCATGGGTTACGTAGTCTTGTCGCGCTGAACCAAACGTGCATATGGATATAAGGTGTTTCCATCCCGAAATATGGCGTCTCGGGGAACGCGCGTGAGCGCTCTTCTTGGCGCACTGGGCTAATCGCGGGCGGCCAGAGCGCCGTACTGGGACATCGGCGCTGCCCGCTCCAACAACCCACCAAAGCTATAGACATACATTCTCGGCGACTTGGAGCCAATCGTTGACGCGGCGCGAGGTCAGCGGCTTGGCCAGGAAGGCTCATCGATGGGACGACGCTGATTCCCAGCATTAGCGGCGGTCCGAGCAGATCGGCGGGCGGAAGAGATAGTCCGAGCGACTTCGCGGTTGGGCAGGCCGGTCTTCGCCGCGGTGGCGGCCAGGTCGTCGAGGAGGTGCGCTCGGCCGGTCTCGACGGCGCGGCACGCGGCCCAGAACAGACCGGAGTTGCGGTTGCCTTCCTCTAGCCGCTCTACCCACGCGACCAGTCGCCCCGCGTCTTCCAGCGTCGCGGCCTGATGCCGGATCGACTGCTCGCGCTCAAGTACCAGCAGGCGGGTGGCCGCAGTCCAGTTCAGGGTGCCGGGCTGGGTGCTATCCGCGGTGAGCAGCCGGTATAGCCTGCCACCGACGCGGGAGGGCGGCGCGAGCACATAGCCGCCGATGGCCTTGAAGTCCAGGTGGTGGCGGATCAGCCGCCCCACGGCTGGCCGGTCCCACTGAAGTACAGGTGCAGGCCGCCGTTCGGGGTGGCGACGATCGTGGTTGTCCCGTCGAGCAGGCGGGTCTGGGCGAGCTGGCGGTAGGCGGTGAAGCCGTTGCCGGCCTGGCCGTGCTGGTCGACGTCGAGGACGTCTGGTCCCGGCGAACCGGTCGCGATGGCGACGTTTGCATCGGGCATCCGCCTCCACCAGGAGCGGATGCGGTCGGGGTCCGTACTGGAGTCGCGGAACCCGTGCCGGGTGGCAGGTTCCTTGGCGCCGGGCTGGCAGGGGAAAGACCGGCCAGCCGCGCCCGGCGTAAGCGAGCGCGGAACCGAACATGCCACCTTCTTCGCCGATCATCACAGAACCTTTCGTTTCGAATATACGTTCGTAACCGGGACTGAGCCAGCAGCGCGAAGTGCTGTGCGCCCGACCGGCGCCGTGCCGTGGCATCAAGGCACATGACAGGAGCCGGCCTCTCTCCGGGCGGAGGTCGAGATGAGCGTGCTGCGGGGCCGCCGACCAGCTGCCGGCGGCCCCGCAAGCGGTCAGGACTGGTCAGGCTGCCTCGTCCATCGGGCAACTGATCTCGGACGTACATCCGCCGCTCGGTCAGGTCGCAACCGTCTACGTCCACCGGCACCCCGGCGGCCCGGACGCCGTCCAGTGCTGCGAGGAGGACGTCGAGGTTGTCGATCCGCTTGTACCCGTAGGAACGCCCGCGCCGCTCCCGGGCCGATGCCGATGGAGGGCCGAAGGCAGCGGACGAGGAACTTGCGCGGGTCGCCGTCCAGCCAGCCGTTCACGTTCGCGTCGTACATGGCCGGTCGCTGCTCGCGCATCCGCCTCAGGTACTGGGCCGGGATGCCGAGCTTGTCGGCCAGGCCCTGATCGCACACCTCGGTCGGGGTGTAGGTGCCCGTGGTCATCGTGACGCCGTCGGTGCCGAGAACCGGGTCGGTGCCGTCGATCACGAGCTGGCCGCCCCGCCGCGCGGATCGCGGTAGCGGGTGCGATGATGTCGACTTTGCGGGCCTGCTGATCGCGCAGCATCGCCGCCAGGTCGCCCAGCGTCACGTTGCGCGCCACCGCCGCACCAGCAGGGCTAGTGGTATCTGAAGTCATCGGTTGCCATCCTTCCGGTAAACGGTCTGTCCCGGGCGGCGGGAGCCTCCCGGTGGGCAGGCAGCAACGCGCCGCAGCGGAACGGGGCCGCACCACCGGCCGGCCCCGGGCGGGCAAGATGTTTCCCAGCGGGCACGAATGAGCGTGCTGCGACGGCCTGGGCGTCGCAGCGGCCGGCGCAACCGGCACCGCTGAACGGCCCGCGGCCAGGAAAGATCTCTGCCCGCCCGGCGGTGAGCGCAGCGAAAGGCCGGTTGCGGCCACCAGCGCCCTCGACGCCCTCGCGCTCACGATGGACGGCAAGCCCGCCGCCGCCACCGTCGTGGCCCGCAAGCGATCAGTCTTCTACGGCGTCCTGGGCTACGCGGTCGAGCTCGACATCCTGCCCGCCAACCCCATCGACAAGGTCCGCTGGAAGACCCCCGCCACCGCCGGCCAGATCGGCCGCCGCGTCGTCGCCAGCCCGACCCAGATCACCCGGCTCCTCGACGCGGTCGCCGCCCAAAAACCCGAACTTGTCGCGTTCTTCGCCTGCCTCTACTACGCCTACCTGCGGCCCGCCGAGGCCGCCGCCCTGACCATCAGCAGCTGCGCCCTGCCCGGAACAGGCTGGGGCCGGCTCACCCTCACCGGCACAGCCAAGCGCGTCCCGGCCGGATGGACCGACGACGGCACCGGCCTGGACCAGCGCCAGCTCAAGCACCGCGCCCGCGACGCCGTCCGCGTCGTCCCCATCCCGCCCGTCCTCGTCTCGGTCCTGCGCGACCACATCAGCCGCTTCGGCACCGCCGCCGACGGCCGCCTGTTCCAGGTCACGTGGGGCCAGCGCGGAACCGGCGGCGTCGTCACCGCCAAGGTCTACGGCCACGTCTGGCAGAAAGCACGCGCCGCGACACTGACCAAGGCTCAGCAGGCATCACCGCTCGCCGCCCGCCCCTACGACCTGCGCCACGGCGGCATCACCCTCGCCCTTAACGCTGGCGTCCCCGCGCCCGAAGTGGCCACCAGGGCTGGCCATAGCGTCGAATGTCCTGTGGCGGGTCTACGCCGGCTGCGTCGACGGCCACGACCAACTCTGGAACCGTCGCATCGACGAAGCCCTCACCACCGACCCGGACAACGGTCCGGACGACCGGCACTAGCCACCCCAGCCCACGCCGCACGGCCAAAACTGTTCCGTGCCTGTTCCGAAAACACCCGCCAGAAGCCGGGAACAGCCGGGAACAGCCGGCACAGAACGAGAACAGCCCCAGACCACGAAGACGCAGTTCAGGGGCTATTTCACGAGGTGGTGGCAGGTGTTGGGTTCGAACCAACGTAGGCTGAGTCGACGGCTTTACAGCCATCTCCGCCATGTGCCCTGACCTGCAGCTATGTCCTCACTGTGAGGTTTCTCCGGCTATTCTCCGGCGCCGCAACGCCGCAATCCGGAGGTGTGCCCGGGGCCTCGAACCATGCGATGTCTGGCTGGTCATCCCCGCACCTTCGGCGAGCTGGCCGGATACCAGCCTAGCGGACTGGTGAACTAGGGCGCGTGAGCGGCGCCGCTTCCCATATGCGTCATCCACGTGCACCGCCGCACTGTCGTTCGCCCAGCTGGCCGGCCTGAGACGAGGCGGCCGCACTGGGCGGGTGGACTTCACTCCAACGCAGCCGCCTTGGGCAGCAGCACTGACCGCTCGCGGGTGTTGCGGCACAGCCGGGCGGCGAGCTCCAGCTCGGCCCGGGCCTCGGCGGTCCGGCCGAGCCGGACCAGCAGCTCGCCGCGCACGCTCGGGAGCAGGTACGACCCCGATAGGCGGCCGGAGGCGGCCAGTTCGTCGACCATGCACAGCGCCTGCTGCGGTCCGCTCGCCATCGCGACGGCCACGGCCCGGTTGAGCTCGACAACGGGTGAGGGGGCCACGCGGCCGAGCGCCTCATAGAGGAGCACGATGCGCTCCCAGTCGGTCTCCCGCACCGAGAGGGCCGTCGCGTGGCAGGCGGCGATCGCGGCCTGCAGACCGTACGGTCCAAAGCCCCGCCCGGTGGCCGTGGCCGTGCCGAGCACGGCCAGACCGCGGCGGATCGCCGACCGGTCCCACAGGTGCCGGTCCTGGTCCTCCAAGAGCACCACCTCCCCATCGGGCCCGGTACGTACCGGAAAGCGCGCGGCGGTGAGCTCGAACAGCGCGAGCAGCCCGTGCACCTCCGGCTCAGCGGGCAGCAGGGCGGCCAGCATCCGGGCCAGCCGAACAGCCTCGTACGCGAGATCGGGGCGCAGCAGGCGGTCGCCGGTCGTCGCCGTCGAGCCCTCCGTGAAGGTCACGTACAGGACGCTCAGGACCCCGCCGAGCCGCTCACGCCGCTCCTCGGACGGCGGCAGCTCGAACGGCACGTGCGCCGCGGCGATCGTCTTCTTCGCCCGGGTGATCCGGGCCTGGACAGTCGGAGTGGGCACGAGGAACGCCCGGGCGATCTCCTCGCTGGACAAGCCGCCCACCACGCGCAGCGTGAGCGCCACCCCGGCCTCGGGCGAGAGCAGGAGCCCACGGCGGGCCGTCCTGCCGGCCGGGTGCGGCCACCGCGCCCGAGCTGAACTCGCCCTCGGCCAGCTGGCCCGCGAGCATGGCGTACCGCTCGTCGAGTGCCGACTTGCGGCGGAAGGCGTCGATGGCCCGCCGCCGTGCGGTCGCCAGCAGCCAGCCCACCGGGTTGGTCGGCGCACCGTTGCGCGACCAGGTGACGACTGCCTCCGCCAGCGCCTCCTGCGCGACATCCTCGGCGAGCGCGAAGTCCCCGGTGTAGCAGGCCAGTGCACCGACGATCCGTGCGGACTCGATCCGCCAGACGGCCTCGACGGCCCGCCGCGCCGCCTCGGCGCTCGGCGGGCCGCGGCGGCCGCGGGCATCAGAGCTGGCCGGTCCGCTCGCGCCACGCCCGCTCCTTGATGATCCACTCGTTGTCCCGCGGGAACTCGTCGATGCCCGGCACGCGGCGGATCTCGCACTTCGAGCCAGCGATGGCCGGGAGCCGCTTGGCCCACTCGACAGCTTCCTCCTTCGAAGCGACGTCGATCACGTAGAAGCCGCCGAACAGCTCCTTCGTCTCGCCGTACGGACCGTCGGTGACCACCGGGGTCTGTCCGCTGAAGTCGACCACCACGCCCTGGGACGGGTCGTCCAGCCCCTCAGCGGCGACGAGCACGCCCGCCCGGATCATCTCCTCGTTGAAGCGGCCCACCGTCTCGAGCATCTCCTCGAAGGGCGTCTCCATCATCTTCGCGACGGATTCGTCCGTGCCTCGCATGATCAGCATGTACTTCGCCATCTTCGGTCTCCTTGATCGGGAGTCGCCTCTCGACCCTCTCTATCCCAGGTCGAACGGCGTAGTCGCAGATCGACTTTCGACGGGCGCCATCAGGCGGACGGGCCGGCGCGCGAGACCACCCAGATGAGCTACCGAAAGGCCCCACCTGACCATCCCGGACATATAGTCTATGAATCACCGCAGGTCAGAGCCGGAATCCTAGCTCCCTCGATCGGCAAAGCCTGCTGGCAGAGCCGTCCCTATGACGGGCTCCGCGACCCGGCCGCGCCAGGCCGGATGTTCACCCCGAACGAGATGTACGCAGCTCTGGTCGAGGCCGTCGGCTACGTACCGGTGATCTTGTCCGCCGACGACTACGTCGAGCTGCTACCCGCCCGGTGGCGCCATCGGCGGACGGCGCGCAGACAAGGCGGGCAAATCACATTCTGGACGAGCGCCGCGACACACTTGCTAACGGGGTGACCTGGTCGATCGCGACGTCATAAAGCGTCGCAAGAAGCCGTCCGGCGAGGTAGACGGCACTGCGAAGTCAATGTCCGCGACGGTTCTGCTCCCTCCCTGGCTGGATGCCGCCAAGGCGGCCCGGTCCAGGTCAGCAAGCTCGCTGGCGAAGACGTTAGCCAGCGAGTCAGCCGCTGGCCTGCTGTCTCGCCCGCAATCGGCGGTGCCGCCCGCAGCCAGCCGGCTTCCTCGGCGGGCCATTCAGTCCGGACGCTGGACAGCATGGTCAGAGGCGGGCTCGTCAGACGAGCTCCAGGCGCTTCTCAAGTGCGCTCGCAAGGCGCTGCAGCGTGGACTCCGTGGGATTACCCGCACCGCGTTCGATGCGGCTTATGTCAGCCTGACGGACCCCGGATCGCTCGGACAGCCCGCGCTGCGACAGGCCGCTGGCCACGCGGGCGTCGCGGAACTGCATGCCAAGCTCGATGGCAGCCTCGAACCTCCGGCGCAGCTCAGCCTCGCCTGACGTCTCGGCCCGCTCGCGCCCGGCCACCCAGTCATCGAACCTGGTGCCCATCGCGATCCTCCCCTCCGCACAAGACGTGTCTATGCGCTTTAACGTATCAGCATCGAGTATGCGCTTTAACGTATCGCGCAGTCAAGGCTCTTCCGTCGGCTAGCGCCGCTTCCCAGCACGCTTCTGTGATTCCCGGTGGGTCGTGAGCACCTTGCGGGCCTTGGCGATCTCGCGCTGCTGCCGGCGGTCACCAGGGTCGCGTGCCTTGTCGTAGCCGCCGAGCAGCAGGATGATCCTGCGCCCGGCGGTACAGAAGAACACCCGCAGCATGATCGCCTCGGGCGCGCCGCCGACGTCCTCAGATAGCAGTCCTTCCACCTTGTGGCGGATCTCACTTGCCGTCCAGCGGACCCGGAACTCGTAGAGCCCGTCGCCGAGCGCCTTGCCGTACTCGGTCTCGACCACATCCAGGCCGCGTCGCGCGAGCACGAGCCGGACTGCCGCGGTGAACGCGGCACGCTTCTGCGGCGAAAGGCCGTCGGCCCACTCCCGGCAAGGCTCTCGTCCATCGTTGCCGGCGTAGAACTCGATATTCCAGCCGTCAGCATCAGCCACAGTCGTTCAACCTACAGATCACCCGAGGCGATAGTCGCCAGTCCGGAATCAGGTGTGGACAGCCACGATATAGACCAAGCGGCCAGGCCGGACGGCCCTGCCGGGGCCAGGCGGAGGCCGTCAGTTGGCAGCCTGGGCGATCCGCCGCGCCCGCGCCGACAGAGAGCGCCCTGGACCGGTGCGACTAGCGCCGAGCCCGGCACAGGCCGCACCGGGCACGATCCGGGGCCGGAAACCTCTCCGCGTATTCACCGGACACGACGGCGCCTCCGCAGGCCGCGTCCGCCGCTTACCGCGCTGACCAGCGGAAACGAGCTCAAGACCGGGCCCGCCGACGGTGTGATGCACCGCTCCCGTTTTCTCGCTTTCCGACCACGCAAAAGGCGTCTGACCTGGCGCTTTGCTGAGTGGCAGGTGTTGGGTTCGAACCAACGTAGGCTGAGCCGACGGTTTTACAGACCGCTCCCTTTGGCCACTCGGGCAACCTGCCGTCCGCCGTCCGCCAGGGACGGCACGTTGAAGGATAGCGGAACCTACCGGATGCGTCAGCACCCGGCAGTCTAACCTTGATCCCGTGGCAGCAGAATCTTCCTTCGACATCGTGTCGAAGATCAATCGTCAGGAAGTCGACAACGCGCTGAACCAGGCAGCCAAGGAGGTCAGCACCAGGTTTGACTTCCGCGGCGTCGGTGCGTCCATCTCCTGGTCCGGCGACAAGGCCGTGGAAATCCGGGCTAACAGCGAGGAGCGGGCGAAGGCCGTCCTTGACCTGTTCAAGGACAAGCTGATCAGGCGGGGCGTCTCGCTCAAGGTGCTGGACGCGGGCGACCCCAAGCTGTCGGGCAAGGAGTACCGCCTGCTGACCAACCTCAAAGAGGGCATCTCGCAGGAGGACGCGAAGAAGATCTCCAAGATCATCAGGGACGAGGGTCCCAAGGGCGTCCGGGCTCAGATTCAGGGCGACGAGCTCCGGGTCTCATCCAAGAAGAAGGACGAACTGCAGGACATCCAGAGCCTGCTCAAGGGCAAGGAACTCGACGTCGCCCTGCAGTTTGTCAACTACCGGTAGCCAGGGCCGACCCGCAGGTCGTCAGTCAGCAGCGACCCGCGCTCGGCCGTCCGGCCACGAGCGCTTACCCGTCCGCCGGCGTGATGAGGCCGTAGTCGCCGTCGTAGCGGTGGTAGATGAGGTTCCCGCGCCGCGTCTGAGCGTTCACGAAGAACAGGAACGGCTGACCGAACGCCTCCAGCCGGTTCTCCGCCTCGGCCACGTCGAGCTTCGGCGCGGGTACTTCACTGACCGTGAAATCGCTGTCCATCAGCCCGAGCCGGTCAGCCTTCGGGTGCATCTGGGCCATCCGGTATCCGTGGTCGGTCCGGTACACCACGCTGTCCTGGCTGGTCGAGAGCTCGGTGAACAGGTGGAAGTCGTAGTCGAGCAGCTCCATGTCGGCGGCCGCCTCGTCCGGCGTCATCCTGGCCAGGCCATATGACTTGTGCCTGACCACACTCCGCTCGTCCATCGGGCGCGGGAAGTAGGGCAGCCGCTGGGCGGGAACGCTATCGTGCCGCCACTCGCCAGGTTCGGTGACGGGCTGGCTGCCGCGCAGCTTGGCCCAGTTCCGCGCCGCCCGCTCGACCTGGATCCTGAGCTTGTCCGACAGCATCTCGATCGCGTCCCGCATGGTCGCGGCGGCCGCCTGGGCACGGACCGGACGGCCGTTCAGGTCGATGTTGGCCTGCGCGATCGCGGGCCGCTCGACCGCCGGGTCGGCGGACATCGTCAGCTTCACCCGGGCGAAGAGCACGGGCTCGGCCGCGAGCCGCAGCACCGCTCGCACTCGCATGACCGCCAGATCCATCGCATCCTCGGGCACCGCGCCCTGGGCGTGAGTCTGAACTTGCAGGGTCTGCGTGTCAGCCATGGCGACTACCTCCCGTTGACTTCAGTGACAGGAAATCGGAGATGTGCCGCGACCTGGCCGGGCGGATCGGCGAGTGACTCCACCCGGCCGCCGTCGTCGAGCGTTCGCGTGACCATCTGCTCGAAGAGGTCGGGCAGCCAGCGAGACATCTCCGGGCCGTCGGGGCAGTCGGTCCCGGCCCGGCTCAGCGCGCCGCACCGGGTACAAACGTACCCGCCGGCAATCCCGCTGACCGGCACGACCAGCAGCTGGACCGCGCGCTGGTTCACCGCATCGAGGCAACGGAACAGGCCGGACACGACCAGCGGGTCGTACGGGCCCTCGCCCAGCCGGGTCTGCACCGCCAGCCACTTCTCGCGCATGCTGACCCAGTCGTCGATGATCGGGCGGGCGAGGTCTCTGACCGTGGCAGCCGCCATCGTGTTCGGGTCCGCAACGAAGCTGCCCGCGACCCGGTCCCGCGGGCCGCTCGGCAGCATGGCCGTGAACTGGCCGATGGCCTCCGCCTGGCCTCCGACGACGACCGGCTCCTGGCCGCCGGGCTGCATCACCCGCTCGAGCAGCGCGACAGTCCCGCGGAAGTGGTCGTGCTCGAGCTCGATGACCTGGTCCGCATGCACCCGGACAGCAGGCAGCCGGACAGCCAGCAGCCGCTCCACGTCCGCGTAGCTGATCATCGCGAGCCCTCCATCTCCGATATCTATTCGCTCGCGTCACGCAGGTACCACCCAAGAGGCGAAGGTCCCAGCCACCCGGTCGCTTCGTCCCCCCGGCATTGCCACCCTGTCTGCACCCACGTCAGCCCCCCCGTCAGGTAATCCCCCGGGCGATCCTGGGTATGTCTCAGACTGACCAAAGACCCTTCTAAAGATCCTTGCGAAGGGGTAGCTGGTGCGATTCTCGGACCGGACCGATGCCGGGCGACACCTGGCCAGGTCACTCGAGCGCCTGCGCGGCAGCGACGTGGTCGTACTCGGGCTTCCCCGCGGCGGCGTCCCGGTCGCGTTCGAGGTGGCCAGGTCGCTGGGAGCGCCGCTCGACGTCATCGTGGTGCGCAAGCTAGGGGTGCCCTACCAGCCAGAACTCGCGATGGGCGCGATCGGCGAAGGCGGGATCAGGGTCACTAACGACGAGGTGATCCGGCGGGGCGGCATCACGACGCAGGAGATCGCCGCCGTGGAGGAACGCGAGCGCGCGGATCTCGGCCAGCAGGCCAGCACGTTCCGGGCCGGCCGGCCGCACGTGGACGTCGCCGGCCGGACCGCGGTCGTCGTCGACGACGGGATCGCGACTGGCTCGACCGCCAGCGCCGCCTGCCAGGTGGCCAGGCAGATGGGCGCCAAGGAGGTCATCCTCGCCGTGCCGGTCGGCGCGCCGGAGTCCATCGAGTCGCTGACGAATGTCTGCGACGAGGTCGTCTGCCTGTATTCGCCCGAATTCTTCATCGCGGTCGGCACGTTCTACGACGACTTCCGGCACGTGTCGGACAGCGAGGTCATCGATCTGCTCGCGCGGGCGTCCGACGCCGTGCAGGTGACCGCCGCGACGACCACAGCCACCCCCCGCGGCCGCCCGGCCGGCCCGGGCACCACGCCGGCAGCAGGCAGCGGGCCGGGGTCAGACCGCGAAAACCAGGGACCTGGGTTCGCAACGAGGAGCCCGCCGGAGACCGCCGGCCCGCCGCAGCGCGACGAGCACGTGGACCTGCACGTCGCCGACGGGGCGATCACCCTGGCCGGCCATCTCACCCTTCCGGCGAACGCCATCGGCACCGTGGTCTTCGTGCACGGCAGCGGCAGCAGCAGGCACAGCCCGCGGAACCGGTTCGTGGCCGAGCGGCTGAACGACGCCGGGCTCGGAACGCTGCTGTTCGACCTGCTCACGCCCGACGAGGAACTCGAGCGGGCTAACGTGTTCGACATTCAGGCGCTCGCGGCCCGGCTGGCCGACGTCACCAGGTGGCTGCGCGAGCAGCCGGGTGAGCTGCACAAGGCGCTCGGCTACTTCGGCGCGAGCACCGGGGCCGCCGCGGCGCTCTGGGCCGCCGCCGAGCCCGGCGCGCATATCGACGCGGTGGTCTCCAGGGGCGGCCGCCCCGACCTCGCCGACCCCAGGCTCGCCGAGGTGGACTCGCCCACCCTGCTCATCGTGGGCAGCCGTGACGAGGTGGTGCTCGGCCTGAACAAGCAGGCACAGCAGCAACTGCGGTGCGAGAGCCGCCTGGCGATCGTCCCCGGCGCCACCCACCTGTTCGAGGAACCAGGCGCGCTGCAGACCGTGACCCGGCTCGCCCGCGACTGGTTCACCAGTCACTTCGCTCCGCCGGCCTAGACTCGGACAGGTGACGATCACGGACGGCCCGGTGCTGACGATGCCTAGCGCACCGGTGGCGTTCCACGTGATGGCCAAGCCGACCGGCGCGATCTGCAACCTGGACTGCGAGTACTGCTTCTTCCTGTCCAAGGAGATGCTGTATCCGGGCAGCAGGTTCCGGATGGCCGCCGAGCTCCAGGAGACCTACATCCGCCAGCTGATGCAGGCGCACGCGCGAGCACCGGAAGTGATCGTCGCCTGGCAGGGCGGCGAGCCGACGATGATGGGCCTGGACTTCTTCCGGCGGTCGATCGAGATCGAGCGCGCCTGCGCCCGGCCGGGCCAGCGGGTGCTCAACACGATCCAGACCAACGGCACGCTGCTGGATGACGAGTGGGGCGCGTTCCTGCGCGAGAACGATTTCCTGGTCGGGATCTCGATCGACGGGCCGCGCGAGCTGCACGACACCTACCGCGTCGACAAGGGCGGCAAGCCGACCTACGACCGGGTCATCCGCGGCCTGGACGTGCTGAAGCGGCACGGCGTGGACTGGAATGTGCTGACCACCATCCACGCGGCCAACGGCGACCACGGCCGGGCCGTCTACACCTTCCTGCGCGACGAGCTGGGGGCCACGTTCATCCAGTTCATCCCGATCGTCGAGCGGGCCACCGAGCAGTCCCTGCCCGTGGCGGATGCGGGCTGGGGCCACGGCGTCACGGGCCGGCCGCTCTACATCCAGGACGGGAACCTGGTCACCCACCGCTCGGTCCTGCCCGATCAGTACGGCCGTTTCATGATCGACGTGTTCGAGGAGTGGGTGCGCCGCGACATCGGCACCGTCTATGTCCAGATGTTCGACACCGCGCTGGCCAATTTCCACGGCGAGCCCGGCGGGATGTGCGTGCACGCCGAGACCTGTGGCCAGCAGCTAGCGCTCGAGCACACCGGCGACCTGTACTCGTGCGACCATTACGTCGAGCCCGGTTACCTGCTGGGCAACATTAACGAGCGGCCTTTGTTGGAGCTCATCGTCCTTCCGCAGCAGCAGGAGTTCGGCCAGGCCAAGCGCGACACGCTGACCAGGTACTGCCTGAATTGCGAGGTGCGGTTCGCCTGCAACGGCGGGTGCCCGAAGGACAGGTTCGCGACGACCCCGGACGGCGAGCCAGGGCTGCATTACCTGTGCCCGGGCTACAAGGACTTCTTCGGCCACGTCAGCGAGCCGATGCGGGCGATGTCGGAGCTGCTGCGCGCGGGCAGGCCGCCCGCCGACCTGATGGCCAGCTATGCGAGCGCCGACTCCCGCCGCGGCCGTAACGACCCGTGCAGCTGCGGCAGCGACCGCAAATGGAAGCGATGCCATGGCGCACCGCCCCAGTCCTCATGATCGTGGTGGGTTGACCGTGCTATACGGGCTGGTCCGCTGTACCACGGCAACCCGCCACGATCATGAAAGGCCAGCAGCTACGAGGCGACGGCTGCCTGGTGCCGGAAACCGGCGACCGCGTCGTGGCCTGGCAGTGTCGGGCGCGTAGCCGCGCCTGACAGAACTGCTGCCAGCTCAGCGAAGGCATGCGCGCGGTCGGCGTCCTTGGCGTGCTCGGCGCACAGCCCGCTGGCCCTGTTCGCGCAGTCCCAGCAGCCCTCCGGCGCCGCGCCCGACGTCCGGTAGGCGAACGCGTCGATCAGCGCGCAGAGGACCGTCTCCAGCTGCTCGCCGGTCAGGGCCTCGCAGCGGCCGGCCTGCCTGGCCCGGGCGATCAGCGAAGCGACCGTGGTCGCGTTCCGCTTGTCCCACTGACTGAGCCTGGACAGGAACCGCCGGTCGACGGCGGTCAGCTCGACTCCGCTCAGCGCGTCGTCGAGCACTGCCCTGGCCATCGCCCGCCCGGAGTCTGCCGTGGCGCACCGCACCCGCGGGCGGATGCTCAACGGACTAGGCACCGCGATGCCTGCGCTGGCTGCTTGCCCCTGAGCGAGATCAGTCATGTGACCGCGGCCTCCTTGAGTGCAAACTCGGATGACGCGAGTATGACGCGCCGCGGAGCCGAGTGGTTGACACGCTGCGTAATCGAAGTCGAGTCGTAACACTACGGTCAGTTAGGTAACCTCATCTTGAGATGGCGCGCCGGTCGCATGTGACAGGGGTCGCACTAACTGGCGCCAGGGAGTAATAGGATGCACTGAGGTGCACGCCCCCCGTCCGCCGTTCCGGCGAGACCTCGGAACGACACCATCACAAGCCGGTCGGCAGGCAGGCTTCGGCTGCTAGCTGGCGGATTAGATTGCGCCCGCGGCGTGTTGTCGTGAGCGATATGTAGACAGCTGTTCACAATCACACGCGCCCGCCCCCGCAGGGGTATCGCGCCTGAACGGATACGCCGTCACCGCACCGCGTGCGCGGCTTCGGCGCACAGAGGAGGCACTCCACTGTGACCAAGCAAGTCCAGCAGCTTGACCGGGTAATCATCAGGTTCGCTGGTGACTCCGGTGACGGCATGCAGCTCGCAGGTGACAGATTCACCCAGGAGACGGCGTCGTTCGGCAACGACCTGTCGACGCTGCCCAACTTCCCGGCTGAGATCCGCGCTCCGGCCGGCACCCTGCCGGGCGTATCGAGCTTCCAGCTGCACTTCGCCGACCACGACATCCTCACCCCCGGCGACGCGCCCGACGTGCTCGTGGCGATGAACCCGGCCGCGCTGAAGGCGAACCTCAGCGACCTGCCGCGCGGCGCCGACATCATCGCCAACACCGACGAGTTCACCAAGCGGAACCTGGTCAAGGTCGGCTACGAGACCAACCCGCTCGACGACGGCTCGCTGTCCGGCTACCAGCTGCACCCGATTCCGATCACCTCGGTGACGGTCAAGGCGCTCGAGGGCTACGACATCAGTAAGAAGGATGCCGAGCGCGCGAAGAACATGTTCTCCCTCGGCATGCTGTGCTGGCTCTACAACCGGCCCGCTGAGGGGACGCTGCGCTTCCTGGAGACCAAGTTCGCGAATAAGCCCGAGATCATGAAGGCCAATATCGCGGCCTTTCAGGCCGGCTGGAATTACGGCGAGACGACCGAGGAGTTCTCGGTCCAGTACGAGATCAAGCCCGCCACCCTGCCGCCCGGCCAGTACCGCAACATCACCGGTAACACCGCACTGGCGAATGGCCTGGTCACGGCGGCTCAGCTGGCCGGGCTGCCGATGTTCCTCGGGTCTTATCCGATCACGCCGGCCTCCGACATCCTGCATGAGCTGTCGAAGTACAAGCGGTTCGGCATCCGCACGTTCCAGGCTGAGGACGAGATCAGCGGCGTGGGTGCGGCGCTTGGCGCCGCGTTCGGCGGGGCGCTCGGCGTCACTACCACCTCCGGGCCCGGCATGTGCCTGAAGGCCGAGACCATCGGTCTGGCCGTCGCCGTGGAGCTTCCGCTCATCGTCTGTGACATCCAGCGAGCCGGCCCGTCCACGGGCATGCCGACCAAGACCGAGCAGGCCGACTTGCTGATGGCCCTCTACGGCCGCAACGGCGAGTCGCCGCTGGTCGTGCTCGCCCCGGCGACTCCCGGCGACTGCTTCACGACAGCGCTCGAGGCGACCAGGATCGCGGTGAAATACCGGACGCCGGTGATCATCCTCTCCGACGGCTACCTGGCGAACGGATCGGAGCCCTGGCGGATCCCCGAGCTGGCGGCACTGCCTGACCTGCGGGCCGAGTTCTCGTTCGCCACGGCTCGGCCAGCCGGCGACGAGGAAGCCGGCCGGCCGCCGTTCCTGCCGTTCCAGCGCGACCCGCGGACGCTGGCCAGGCCGTGGGCGATCCCCGGCACGCCCGGGCTCGAGCACAGGGTCGGCGGGATCGAGAAGGCCGACGGCTCGGGCGACATCTCCTACGACCCAGACAACCACGACAAGATGGTCAGGCTCCGGCAGGCGAAGATCGACGGGATCGCGGCCGACATCCCGCCGCTCGAGGTGGACGACCCTGACGGCAACGCCCGGGTGCTCGTTCTCGGCTGGGGCTCGACGTTCGGCTCGATCGGCGCGGCGGTCCGGCGGATCCGGCTGGCCGGCGGCTCGGTCGCCCAGGCCCACCTGCGGCACCTGTCGCCGTTCCCGGCCAACCTGGCCGACGTGCTGAAGCAGTACGACAAGGTGCTGGTCCCGGAGATCAACACCGGGCAGCTCGCGCTCGTCCTGCGCGGCAGATACCTGTGCGACGTTATCTCCTACAACCGCGTTCGCGGGCTGCCGTTCCGGGCGGCCGAGCTGAGCGGCGTGATCCAGGATGTGATCTCCAATGTCTAATCCGACCGACGGGGCCGAGGCCGGCGCGGGACACGCCGGGCCCAGCAGCGGCGCCGACCGCCTGGCTTCGCTGACCCTGGTCCCGCACGCGGACCAGAAGCTGTCCATGAAGGACTTCAAGTCCGACCAGGAAGTCCGCTGGTGTCCCGGCTGCGGCGACTACGCCATCCTGGCGGCGATCCAGTCGTTCCTGCCCGAACTTGAGGTGCCGAGGGAGAACCTCGTGATCGTCTCGGGCATCGGCTGCTCGTCCAGGCTGCCGTACTACGTGAACAGCTACGGGCTGCACTCGATCCACGGCCGTGCCCCGGCGATCGCGACCGGCCTGGCCGCGTCCCGGCAGGACCTGTCGGTCTGGGTGATCACCGGCGACGGCGACGCGCTGTCGATCGGCGGCAACCACCTGATCCACGCGCTGCGCCGCAACGTGAACGTCAAGATCCTGCTGTTCAACAACCGGATCTACGGGCTCACCAAGGGTCAGTACTCGCCTACGTCGGAACAGGGAAAGGTGACTAAGTCGACGCCGTATGGCTCGCTCGACACCCCGTTCAACCCGCTGTCGCTCGCGCTGGGCGCCGAGGCCAGCTTCGTGGCCCGGACCATCGACTCCGACCGCAAGCACCTGACCAGCGTGCTGCGCGCCGCAGCCGACCATCGCGGCACCGCATTCGTCGAGATCTACCAGAACTGCCCGATCTTCAACGACGACGCGTTCGCCCCGGTGACCGAGCCAGGCGCGCGCGACGAGCACGTGATCAGGCTGGCGCACGGGCAGCCGGTCAGGTTCGGGGCCGGCGGTGAGCACGGCCTGCGGTTCGGGCCGCTCGGATCGCTCGAGGTGGTGCCGGCCGGCGGGGCGGAGACGCCAGCGGACGGCTCGCTGCTCGTGCATGACGCGCACGCGGCCGACCCGTCCTACGCGTTCGCGCTCAGCAGGCTGGACAGCATCGACTTCACGCACACGCCGATCGGCATCTTCAGGGACGTGCAGCGGTCGACCTACGACGACGCGATGTCGGCGCAGATCGACGCGGCGCGGGAGCGGCAGGGTGAGGGTGACCTGTCGGCGCTGCTCGCCGGCGCCGACACCTGGCGGGTGGCCTGAATCCGCGGTGAGCCTTGGTGCGGCTGCACGCCGCCGCCAGCCGTCCGCACGCCCGCTCGCGCACCGTGCCGTCGTTCCGCCAGCCCTCAGTGCGCGACATAATGTGAACGCGGGTCACATAGCTGGAAGGCGCGATGAGCGTGCGGGTGGAGCGGTCGGGGCCGGTGACGACGGTCATCCTGGATCGGCCGGAGGTGCGGAATGCCGTCGACGGGCCGACTGCCGTTGCGCTGGCTGGTGCGTTTCGGGAATTCGACGCGGATTCCGATGCCGCCATTGCCGTGCTGTACGGGGAGGGCGGGACGTTCTGCGCAGGGGCCGATCTGCGCGCGGTAGGGACCGCGAACGGGAACCGGACGTCGGCTGACGGGGACGGGCCGATGGGGCCGACCAGGCTGAAGCTGTCCAAGCCCGTGATCGCCGCGGTGGCCGGTCACGCCGTCGCCGGCGGACTTGAGCTCGCGATCTGGTGCGACTTGCGCGTCGCGGAGGAAGATGCGGTCTTCGGCGTGTTCTGCCGCCGGTGGGGCGTGCCGCTGATCGACGGCGGCACGGTCAGGCTGCCGCGGCTCGTCGGGCTCGGCCGGGCGCTCGACCTGATCCTCACCGGGCGCGCGGTGCACGCCTCCGAAGCGCTGGAAATCGGGCTGGTCAGCCGGGTCGTGCCGCGCGGCGCCGCGCGGCACGAAGCTGAACAGCTAGCAGGCGAGCTGGCCGCGCTGCCGCAGGCGTGCCTGCGCCATGACCGGATGTCGGCGATCGAGTCCGTCAGTGTCGATCACGACGCGGCGATGGCTGGCGAGTTCGCCCACGGCATGGCCAGCCTGTCCGACCCGGCGCTGATCGCGGGCGTCTCGAGGTTCCGGGATGGTGCCGGGCGGGGCGGGGCGCCGCCCTAGCCGGGCTCAGGCTGCGCCGGTGGCCAGGACGGTGCCCGTGGTGGCGGTTTCCTGATCGACGTGGCCGGAGATCTCTTCCAGGGTCCGGCCCGATGGCTCGGGGAGGACCAGGGTCAGCAGCGCGCCGGCGACGGACACGCCGGCAGTGAGCAGGAGCGTGCCGCGCAGCCCCAGCGAGGTCTGCAGGATCGGGAACAAGAAGACGCCGATGAACGCGCCGAACTTGCCGATCCCGGCCGAGATGCCGTGGCCGGTGGCCCGTACGGAGACCGGGAACAGCTCGCTCGGCATGACGAACGTGGTCATGTTCGGGCCGAACTCGGTGAAGAAGTAGCTGAGGCCGTACACAGCCAGGAAAGGCAGCACCAGAGTCGTCATCCCCGGCACGATCGCGATGAAGCCGAAGCAGACGGCCATCATCACGAAGCCCCAGAGCTGCAGCCGCCGGTGGCCGATGTGGTCGATCCGCGCGATGCCGAGAATGTAGCCGGGCACGGCGGCGACGACGAAAATGGCGAGCTGAATGCCGATCTTGGTCATGGTGGACGCGGTCGGCGAGATCAGCGCCAGGATCTGCGGCGTGGAGATCGTGTTCCCGTAGTAGGCGTAGTCGAGCAGGAACCAGCTTCCAGCCGTCCCCGCCAGCAGCACGAGCAGCCTGCGGTCGGTGAGGAACGCGCGCAGGCCCATCCGGCGCTGCTCGCCGGCGGTTCCGCTCGCCCGCACCACGCCGCGAGTGAGCTCGTGTATCTGTGCTTCGGCCTCGACCCCGCGACCGAGCACCTGCACCTGGTACCGCGGCGACTCAGGCATGGTGCGCCGCAGGTAGATCACCGCGGCGGCGGGGATAGCGCCGATGCCCAGCAGCAGCCGCCAGGTCAGGTCGGTGGAGGTTCCGGCGCCCAGCAGGCCGAGAGCGATGAGCGGCCCGACGATCAGGCCGAGGGCCTGGGTCGAGAACACCAGGCCGACCAGCCGGCCGCGATCGCGCGAGTTGGCGTACTCGCTCATCAGCACGGCACTGACCGGGTAGTCCCCGCCCACGCCAAAACCAAGCAGGAACCGGAACGCGATCAGCACCCAGAATGACGGCGCGAGGGCCGAGCCGATCGCGGCGACGGCCATGATCGCGGCCACGATCCAGTACACGCGCTTGCGTCCGATCAGATCCGCGACCCGCCCGAAGACCAGCGCTCCCAGGAAAGCCGCGCCCAGCATGGTCGCGTTCAGCAGGGCGAGCTGGCTCGTTCCGAGATGCCAATCCAGCGTGATCAGCGCGGAGGCGACTCCGATGACGAACAGGTCATAGGCGTCGGTGAAAAAGCCCATCCCCGACACCACCGCGGCCCGCAGGTGGAACCTGCTCAGTGCCGCGCCATCCAATGCGCCAATCAGGTCGTCCCCGGCCTGCGCCAACGTTCGTTCCCCTCGGATCTAGACGGCCGCCACGAGGACCTCGCCTCGCCGCGAGGTCTGTGCCCCGCGCTTGCGAAGGTAGGAGAGTCAGGCAAACCAACACCGACTTGAATATGAATGATTGGTGAACGACGAGCGACATCTCGGGTGCGCGCACAGATCGCGCACGAGTCGTCACGGTAAGCACCAGAATTCGGTGACAACCTCAGCCGTCATATGACCGTCTGAGTAGTTGACAATAAACCGGCCGACCTGGGATGGAACGAAACTAATGAGTCATCGGCTGATCTCGCGCTTGCCCGCGAAGCTTGCACTGGGTGTTGTTCTCACGCTGCTCGTCAGCTCGGCTGCGAGTGCTGCGGGGGTGGGGAGAGCGAGCGCCGCGTCAGCCGCCGCCCGCCAGTCTGCCCCCCACGTCAGCTGCGTGGCTGCTAGCCACAGCAACGACAAGCTCGCCACGAAGATGGCTCACGATATCGACGCCCGCCTGACCGGCCGGACGTCAGTCGTCGGCCTGGAGGAGACCGACACCGGGACCGGCATCACCTGCACCTACCACGCGGCCTGGCATTTCTACGCGGCGAGCGCCATCAAGGCCACCATCCTGGCGGCGCTGCTCCGCAAGGCGCAAGAACAGCACAGGCAGCTGACGGCCTCGGAGAAGAGTCTCGCCTGGCTGATG
>Ga0307373_10002871_pt1 | contig 30706 bp, 26 predicted proteins | sample OX2MG_FD_202534 | JGI IMG/M metagenome (GOLD analysis project Ga0307373, IMG submission 202534) | Soil microbial communities from Risofladan, Vaasa, Finland - OX-2 | ecosystem: Environmental > Terrestrial > Soil > Coastal area > Acid sulfate soil | place: Finland: Risofladan, Vaasa | collected...
CAGTGCGGCTGCGATTTTGGTTACATGATCGAGTTCGCCGACGGATTGTACGGGCGAATCCGCGAACGACTTTGATTCAGCGAGTTACAGATCCTTCCATTTCTGCAGCCGGCATTGCTCAAGATTCTCTCGCAACGGTTCTTTCGATTGCGTGCCTTGTTCGCCGATGGCCCGCAGCCAGTCGTCGACGAGTTGGCCCGCTTCATCGAACGGGCTGGCGACGGTCGGCCTGGCGCGCGGATCCTGGACATCGGTCGCCCACTCGACGAATTTCGCTGTCTTGGCGCGCGTTTCCGTAAGCATGTCGTTGATTCGCTGCGTGTCGGCGGCATCGGCATCGCGTAGCAGGGCCGTTTCCAGGAAGTCGATGCAACGATCGGCCGTGGTCCGGGCATGATCGTAAAGTTTCTCTCCTTCTTCGAGCCGAATGAGTCGCCCGATCCGCGGCTTCGAAACCTGCTTTGCCGCCGTCGCTTGGGCTTCGCACAACGACTTCGCTTCGCTGAGCGCGCCCACCAGATTCGGGAGGCTCGGGGCGTCGGCGGCATTCGAACGACGAGTGGCGCCACGGGCGCGATTCGGCTCCTGCCTCGCAGGCGCGCTGTCGGCGCGTGCGACAGCGGGGGTCGCGAATACAGGGACAAGTTCTCCAGCGAGGGGCGCCGTATCCGTCGCCGAGGCGGTGACTGCGGCCGGAGTGGTGCTAGCGGCCGGAGTGGTGCCAGGTGCGGAAGCGGTGCTAGCGGCGGGCGAGCCTGGGCTGGCAGTATGCTTCTGGCACCCGATCGGGGCCCCGATGAGAACGAGCGTCAATAACTCCGGGAATCCAACGGCAATGGGGCATCCGAACCTGTTTTTCGCGATTTTCATGCAAGCGTCCTTTCCGTTACGTCCGTGACGGCCGGAAAGAGTAACCGCGAGCCCGATCGGACTGCAATAGCGATCAACGTCGTTTTCAATAGAGCGCAATCGCCCGTCCCGGTCCGCCGTGGCAGCCGCGGATTTTGACCGGGGCGAAAATGAAATAGGCTTCTTCGGGCAGCTTGCCGACTCCTTTCAGGAACTCGACGGCCACCATGCCTTTGCTTCCCAGTGCCCAATAGGTCGTCATCGCACGCTCGGGATCGCACCCGCCCAATGTCGGACCGTCGGTCGCCACGCAGCGAATGCCCTTCTCGGCCAGGTAGACGACGGCCTCGGGACCAAGGGCCGGCCACCCCTCGCGCTTGCCGGCCAGGGGATCGGCCATGAAGGCCGTTCCCTCCGGCAATGATTTGAAATAAGTGTCGGTGTAGCCGCTGTGGAAGACGACGATCTCGCCCGGCTTGAGCTCACCGTGCTCCTCCTCGTACCGCTTGAGATCGGCGACGGTGATTTCAGGCGACCGCGGCCAATTTTTTCGCTCGGTCGTCCCGATGCGATGTTTGACGTCGACCACACGGGCCCAACCGCATGCCTGCGAAAGTGGCACTTTTTCGGTCGTGACGTCGCTCGTGCCGCGCCGCCCGAATTTTTTCTCGAACCTGGTCAGCCAGGCACGCACGTCGGGCGCGTAGTTCGCGTCGTCGAATTCTTTGGGCGGTAAGGCGTACGCCGGGGGGACTAAATGGGTCCCGGCGTGCGAGTCGATGATGTGGGTCACATGGTAGGTCCCCAGATTCGCGGCGAAGAACAGCGGGACCGTCAAATAGGGCTGACGGTGGTTGCCCACGCCCGGCCCCGGCCACGTCACGGGAAACTCGGTGGAAAGGACCACCGAGAGATCAACGACTCTCTGCTCGCGGGCCGAGTCGATCAGCCGCCTGGCCAACGGATCGCCCACGACGGCCAGGCACCGGCACTCGCTATAGAGGCCGTCCGCGTGCTTGGGTCCGAGCATGCAGTAAAAGGCCCCGGTGGTCGGCAGCTTATCCAGGTCGGTAGCGCTTTCCGTCCAAACCATCCCGTACTTCAATCCGGCAAAATGCGTCGGCTCGGCCAAATCGGGAATCGGCCCCATGCTGGGACTGTCGGTGCCCAAGGTCATGACCTTCCGGCTCGCGAGGTACTCCATGCAGCCTGGGTCGGGGTCGGGCCACGCGGGCGTTTTGACCTCGAGCGGTTCGGCCAGGAACCGGCGCCCCTCGGGCAGCGGCTGGTAGTACTTGTTCGTGTAGCCGCTGAAGAAAAGAACGGCGTCGCCCGGGCGAAGCGGCCGGTGTTCTTTTTCCCACGCGATGACGCGATCTTTCTTGATCAGTTCGCTGCGGCCGAGAGTTTTCGAATCGACCAGATCCTGGCAATCGATCACGCAGGCCTCGCCGCAGAACTGCCAGGCCGGCACTTTGTCGGTGAACATCCTGCCGTGGGGCCCGGCATTGGGCAGATTCGTTTCCGGCGATGGAACGGAGTGAGGGGGAACGTCGAGCTGCGTGCCGGTGTTCCCGTCGATGACCAGCACGTCGCCGTTCACGCCGCTGAGTGGACCGATTTTCAAGTATTGGTTCATCAAGAACGGCGGCCAGCCCGCCGGCCAGTTGCACGGGTACTCGGGCGCCACCATCAACGAAAGATCGACCACCTCCGCGGCGGCCTCTTCGGCGGTGAGACACGCTGGGCACGGCCCCACGCAAACAAGAACCAACGCCCAGCCGAGAGCCGGCGCGATTCGCCGATTGACCTGAGTTTGAGTCAACCTGTGCCGTTTCGTCAACAAGACGCACCTCCCGCGTGCAAAGACCGCATTTCCGTCACCGCCAGACCGTCAATCGTGCAATGCGGCCCGGCGCACGTCAATGCCCCTGATTTGACAGCACGCGGCCGAATCCCGATGATGAAGCCCGAAACGCCATGGAAATCATCGACGGCTATACCCACTGCGGAACATCGAAGTACGAACCGATCGAACGCGCGCGCGAGGTGATGGCGGCCGCGGGCGTTCGCCGGGCCGTGTTGGTGCAGCACCTTGGCGAGTTCGACAACTCTTATCTCGGTCGCATCGCGTCCGCCGATCCGGAGCACTTCGCCGCCGTCTGCCTGGTCAATCACGAATCGGCCGATTGTGGCGAAACGTTACGCCGCTGGGCGGCAACCGGTGGGTTCAAAGGAATTCGGCTCACGATCGACGTTTTTTCCGCCAAGCCGGAACTGGCCGCGACCGCCGTCGAGTTGGGCTTGATCATCGTGCTCTTTGCGCCGCGTGGCGTCGCCGGAGCGCTCGGGCCGCTGGCAAGCTTCCTCGACCGGCACTCGCAAGCTCGGCTGGTGGTCACGCACATGGGTAATCCCGATATGACGAATTTGGCGCGCGTCGCAAGTTCGGACGACGTGTTCCATCTGGCCGACTACCCGAACGTCTACTTTCAGATCTCAGGTATGGGAATGTTCATTGCCTGGCCGCACGAGCCACTCTATGCGTTGATCGAGCGAGCCTTCGAGCGGTTTGGCGCCCCGCGGCTCTATTGGGGTTCAAACTTCCCGGTGGTTGGGGGCCAGTCCGACTACCAAAGCGATCTGGCCCTCGTGCTCGATCACAAGCTGCCTGTGCCGGAGGCGGCAGTTCCAGCGATCGCGGGTTCAAACGCCAAACGCCTTTGGTTTCCTGGGATTCCATAACGCCGCGTTTGACTCGGCGGTAGTATCGTCTTAAGTGGAGTCTTCGAGTAGCATAGAACATGGGATTCGGAGAGTAAAATATGGCCGATTTGGCAACCGCACCGTTCGGATGGGAAAGGACGGCCCTGGCCGTGGAGAAAGTCAAAGAGCGGCTGCGGCGGGCGACTGCGGCCCTCGGACAGGCGGGAGTGCCTTATGCGGTCGTCGGCGGCAACGCCGTTGCCGAGTGGGTCGGCCGCGCAGACGAGGCGGCCGTTCGCTACACCCAGGACGTCGATATCCTGATTCGCCGCACGGATTTCGAGGCCGCGAAAGCCGCAATGGCAACGGCCGGTTTCGTACATTGCCAGACGTTGGACGTCGACATGTTCCTTGACGGCCCCCACGGTCGACCCAGAGACGCGGTCCACCTTCTCTTTGCGGGTGAGAAGGTGCGGCCGAATGATGCGACACCGAGTCCGGACGTCGCTCAGTCCGAGCTGGGGGCGCAGTTCCAGGTGGTGTCGATGGAAGCGCTGGTGGTCATGAAGCTCAACGCGTTCCGACTCAAAGACCGAGTTCACCTGTTGGATATGATCGGCGTCGGATTGTTGGACCAGACCTGGCCGGCGCGACTTCCGCCCGAGTTGGCCCAGCGCTTGCAACAACTCCTGGACAATCCGGACGGATAAGCTCAGGCCGCCGCGGCGACGGCCAATTCCTGGGACACGGCTTCGATCTGGGCGGCGCCGATCGTCCGCTGCTCGTCGGCATAGCCGATGAGCAAGGCCAGGTCGCAGAGGCGATTGATCCGGCGGGGGACGCCGCGCGTGAGATGAAACAGGGTTTCCACGGCGTCGGGCTCGAAAATCGTCCGCGTGGCCCCGGCGGTGTTCAGCCGGTGCGCGACGTAACTGGCCGTTTCTTCGAGCGTCAGCGGCCGCAGCAGGCATTTGGCCCCGAGCCGCTCGTCGAGTTGCGGCATCCGCTCAAGGACGCAAAGCAAGTTCGGTTGCCCCACCAGAAGCAGGGTCAGCGCAGGCCGGCCGCCGGACTCGAAATTCAATAATAGCCGCAGCATCTCGAACGTGCGGCCGTGTTCGAGCAACTGCGCATCGTCGATGGCGACGACGATGTGCCGCCCGGCCGAGGCCGTCTCGTCGAGCTTGCGGCGGATGCGCCCCACGCTCTCGGCGACCGGCGGCACGACGCCCGCGGCGCTAGCGGCGCCCAGCTCGGCGGCCAGGTAGGCCAACAGGTCGCCAGCCGGCATTTGCGGAAACACGAGATGCACCAGCGGCTGGAACCGCGCGGGCAACTGCTCGGCCAGCAGCCGCACGAGCAGCGTCTTACCGGTCCCGAAGCCGCCGCACAACAGTGCCGCCCCACGCTGGTTTTCGATCGCGTAGCGAAGCTTCAGGAGCGTCCCCTGATGGGCCTCGGCCGGATAATAAGTCCGAGGATCGACGCCACACTCGAAGGGTTTTTCCCGCAGCTTCCAATACGCTTCGTACATGGTTGGCTCACGTGAAGTTTTCGACGAGGTGCCAACGACGAACGCCGGCCTGAGCGAGTCGCCGTACCAGAGAATCACTTTCGAGCGGCGTGCGCCGCGCGTCGCGTACGACCACCGCGGCGTCGAGCACCGCCTGGGTCCCCAGGAGTCTGTCGGCGACAGGGCCGGCCCCGGCGGCCATGGGTCCGGCGTCGAAACAAACACAATCGAACTGCCGCAAGAGCGCATCAGGTTGTGAAGCCGGTTGGACGCCGGCGAGTTGCAGGTGCCCTGCAGCCACCGGACCGCGCAGCGCCAAGAGAGCAGTGCCATCTATGGTTTCCACGACGGCCTGGTCCAGTGAAACTTTGCCGGATAAGACGTCGTCCCAGCCGGCGGCGACGGACACGCCCGAGCGTTCGGCTAGTTGCGGCCGCTGGCAATCGGCGTCGACCAGGAGCGCTTTTCGCCCCTGATTCGACCAGTGACGCGCCAAGGCCAACAAGAGCGTCGTGCGTCCCTCGCCACGGCGAAAGCCCGTAATGAGCAGTGCTTTAGGCCCAAGCAGACTGAAATCCACTAATTCGGCGGCCAGCGCGGCCAGCCGAGTACCAGCCGTCGCGAGCAGGGATTCGCACGTTTCCGGCCAAGCGATCGACTGGCGCGTGCGAATGGGTGGCGTTTCAACCACCGCCGGAAATGCGACGTGCGGCGCCGGCGCCGCCGAATTGCTTTGGTAGGCCTTGATGAAAGCCCGATTGAGCGTGCTCATGGCTGGCTGGCGCCCTGGGGCGTGGCAAAGCTGCTTTCACTGATCGGTTCGATTTCTTGGAGCGTCGCGCCCATCGAGTCGGGCTGACCCGCTTCGGGACCGGCCGTACCATCGTAACGCGCCGCGTCGCCGCGTTCCGCGACGCGGACGACCGATGCTGGTTGAAGTCCAGGGGAAGAACCGTGCGAATCCAACGCGGTGGAATGCGCCGGTTCCGGTTCAGTTTCGGCGGGCGGCAGCGGCACCACAATCCGCGCCGGTGGGTCCGCCGCGTGTTGCGCAAGATTCGACTGCGATGCGTTGTCGGCGGATTGTGTCGTAGCGGTAGAATTCGATCCAGCCGGCGTATGGCAAACCCAGGTCACGAGAATCACCAGCGTCAGGCCCGCGACGCAGCCCAGCCAGATCTTCGGCCGCATCAATACGGCGTGATATTCCAATAATCGGGCGCAAATACGGTGGAACGGGTCATCGTCCAAAATACTCTCGGCCGACGACGGGGGCGCGGCTGAGATCACTTCCGGGATGGGTTTGTTCGTGTTGTCTTTTTCGGTAGCAAGGCTCACCTGTGGAATCATGGCCGGCGGCGCGGCGTTCGCTTCCAAAATCGCCCCGCGGGCAGGCCGCTTGGCGCTTAAGTCGGGTAGACGGACCACCGATTGGGGTCCCGAACCCGCCGCTAAGCTCTGACGGCCGATTTCCTCAAGGTAGGATGCCGTATGCATGGTCGCTTCCTGGACACGACGATTCGCTCGATCAAGAGAGACAATCGGCTCCGAACAGGTAAAACTTGAGGGTTTTTCCGATCATGCCAAAGGCGCGGTCCGTGCGGCCTTTCCAGCGAATTGACCACTTTGGGCTCAATCGCTAAAATCCAAGTCTCCGGCAGTTCCCGACTTAAGGTTTGTCGCCAAGGCCGTCGTGATGTCCGCCGATGGCGGACCCCGCATCTTGAATTTCCCCATGAGTACCAGCGATCACACACCGTGCCCATCGTTCGTGGCCTTGTTGTTTTTCCTCGGCGTCATTTTCGGACCCGCCGGCAGACTGCGAGCCGATGATCCGGCGGAGCTGCTGCTGTTGTTCGAGGATGATTTCGAAAAAGGCTCCGGCCGCTGGCAAGCGACCGACGCCAAGGCGTGGAAGGTCGTCGAGTCTGAAAGCAAACGGGTATACAGCCTGTTCCAACAGAGCAAGTACGAGCCACCGCACCGCAGCCCGCTCAACTTCAGTCTCGTGAGGGAAGTGAACGTGGGCGACTTCGCGTTGGAAACCCGCCTACGGAGCACCGTCAAGGATTACGCACACCGCGATCTGTGTTTGATCTTCGGTTACCAGGATCCCGCTCACTTCTACTACGTCCACCTCGGCAAGCAGACCGACGACCACGCGAACCAGGTCTTCATCGTCAACGACGCTCCGCGAGTGAAGATCTCGACTAAGACTTCGGCGGGCACGAACTGGGACGACGCCTGGCACGAGGTGAAAATCGTCCGCCGCACCGCGGAAGGGACGATCAGGGTCTACTTCGACGATCTGGAGACGCCCGTCATGACAGCCACCGACAAGACATTCACCTGGGGCCAGGTCGGCGTCGGTTCGTTCGACGACACGGGCGATTTCGACGATGTGAAGCTGAACGGCGTCCAGGTCGAGAGGCCGGGCAAGTGACGTTTCATTGATCCTGCAAACCACCGAATGGACACCGATCTCTCAGTTTGGGGTTTGGCCTGTCCTGCGCGGGGGTTCGCGGCGCGGGTACGGGCGATCGGACAAGTATTTCTTGATCTCTTCGTATGAGAACATGCCCGCCCTTGTTGCGCGCCCCGTAGCGGGCACAGACAATGGCCTGACTCGGAATGAGAGCAACTTCGCGCCGCCGACGACGACACTCAGGTTTTGTGGTTGGTTCATACGTTGGGCTCCTGTGTCATAATGATTCGACGTTCCGCGACAAATTGGCCAGCGACAAAAATTTGCACGGCATACTCGCCGGGCGATGCGGTAACTCCAGCGGCTTTTCCGGCATCTGCATGATCCTTTGCCAGCTAGTTGCCAGGATACGTTGTCAATCGGATCCTCACCTTGCCGCCTCGCCCGCCGCGGCCTGATGGCGTCCCTTCGACAAGATCGCGGTTCCCGCCGCGTCGCAGACGCGCAACTGAAAGCCCCAACCCTGCGCCCATTCTTCCTTCTGCTCGTTCTGGCAGATCTTGAGCAAGATCAGGTTGTGCCCTTTCTTGAGCGTGCCGCGACCGATGTACTGGTCCATGTCGACACCCGAATGGTAGACGCGGTGTTCGTGGACCAATTCGCCGTTGAGCCAGATCTTGGCCGCGTCGTCGCGACCCAGCCGTAGCTCGGCCGGCCGCTCCTGGTCCGACTCGAACTCCGCGTACGCGTAGGCCAACACGCCGTTGGCCTTGCCCAGCACCTGGTTCAAATCGACGATCCCGTACTCGTCCGCCGTGGCGTGCTCGATCCAACGCACGCGCCGCGGTTTGCCCTCCTGCGGCTTGCCGTCGTACTCAGCGGCCAGGTCGATCGATTTCTCGGGCGGATAAGCGACGTCGATCCCTTTCTCCCCCGTGTTGTCGAACGGGCCGATCAGCGCCCACTCGACGATGAACCCGAAGTGCAATGGCAGCTCGACCTTCAGTCCCAGCTTTTCCAGCTCCGTCTTGAGCTGCTTCACCTGGTCAAGATCGCGAGCGCCCGACAATGCTTTTCCAAACACCTCGCGGGCGTCATCGGGCCGCGCGGCCTTCACCAGTGCCGTGGCCTCTTCGAGCAGCCGGGCCACCGCGTCGCGCCGCAATTCGACGCTCGGATCGTGCAGGAAACCGGGAACCATCCGGTCCGGGGTCGTTGCGTCGGCCCTCGTCAGCCACTCGAACGCCAACCGCCGCGCGCGGGGTGCGTGTTCCGTATCGCGAATGAATGCCTCCAGCTCCAGGGCCGGCAAGGGGTTTCCCTCGCCCAACTGTCGCTCGGCGATCGCATCGACGGCCGCCCGCAGCCAGTTGGCGGCCAACGGACTCGCGTCGTCGAACGCGAACAAAATGGCGGGCAGTTCCTTGGCCGAAGCGGTCGAAATCTTGCGCCAAGCCTTTGTCGCCCCCAGCGTCCCAGCTCCTTCCGGTCCCACCGCCTTGAGCGTCTTCAAGGCCGCCGCCAGCTCGCCATCCGCGATGGTTTCGCCACGGGCGGTGCCCAAGGACCAGAGGCCGCAGGTGGACGCGATCAACAGAAAGAAGGAGACTCGCCGCGCGCCGGCGGGCCGTGGATTCATGGGATCGTTCATGCTATCTGGATTGGGGGCTTGAGTTTGGGTGGGATTTCGTTGAGGGGCGTCGACGCTTGTGGCCCCCATTGTAGCCGCTGGTTCGAACGAAGGGAATCTTTATCCAGTTCCCAGCCGGCTCGTCGCGGCTTATGATGATCTGCCGACAGCTTCAGCAAGTCGCCATGCGAACCCCAAACCCAAGGACGTACCAGCCATGACCGATCCATTGACCATCCGTCCCGACCAGGGTACACCGCTTTCTCGCCGCCGTCTGCTCGAAGGCGCCGCGGCGACCGCCGCCGGCGCGGTCGCGTGGAGCGCCGCGGCGCGCCCGGCCGCGGCCGCGGACGCACCGGCCGCGACGAAGGGCAACATCAACCAGTCGCTCGTCGAATGGTGCTACAAGAAGTACTGGAAGTTCGACGAACTGTGCCGCGTCGCCAAGCAACTCGGCTGCGCGAGCGTCGAACTGGCCGACCCCAAGGACTGGCCGACTTTGAAGAAGCACGGATTGGTCTGCGCCATCGCCACCAGCCACGGGTTCGAAAAGGGAATGAACAACCCCGACTACCACGAAATGTGCATCGAGAAGATCCGCGCGTCGATCGACGCCTGCGCCGAGTACGGTTTTCCCAATGTGATCACCTTCACCGGCTTTCGCGAGGACATTCCCGACGACGTAGGCGCGAAGAACTGCGTCGCGGGTTTCAAGAAGATTGTGGGCTACGCGGAGAAGAAGAAGGTCAACCTCTGCCTCGAGATGCTCAACAGCCGCGTGGATTTCGAGATGAAAGGGCACCCCGGCTACCAGGGCGATCACACCGACTACTGCATCGACATCATCAAACAGGTCGGCTCGCCCCGGATGAAGCTTCTGTTCGACATCTACCATGTGCAGATCATGGACGGCGACGTGATTTCCCGCATCCGGCAGCACGCCGACTACATCGCGCACATTCACACGGCGGGAAACCCCGGCCGAGCCGAGCTCGACGACAAGCAGGAAATCAACTACCCGCCGATCATGCGGGCCCTGCTCGAAATCGGCTACTCCGGTTACGTCGGCCAGGAATTCATCCCCACGCGCGATCCCCTGGATGGCTTGCGACAGGCCGTCGCGCTCTGCGACGTGTGAATTCATCTTGTGGACAGCCGCCACGGCCAATGGAATGGTTCCGCCGAGGACTCGATGTCGGCGTTTTTCCTTTGACTCAACGTGCCGTGAAGGATTATAACTGGTTCAAGGAACCCTGAGGCGGCCCGTCGACGGCGATCGGCTGGCGACAACGTCGCAACTGACTTCGCACGGTCACGATACTCACGGGAGCGCGCAGCATGAAATTGCAAGAGATCCTTCGTGTCAAGGGGAGCGGGGTCCACACGATCCATCCGCGGGCCACGCTCGATGAGGTCGTGCAGAAGCTCGTCAACTGCAACTGTGGCTCGCTGGTGGTCCGCGAGCCGGCCGAAGGCGGCGGGCCGCCGGGGGCGATGGTCGGCATCATCAGCGAACGCGACATCCTGCGGACCATCGCCGCCCGCCGCGGCGCGCTCGACGCGCTGCGGGTGGCCGACGCCATGACTCGCGACGTCATCACCGGCAGCCCCGCCGATTCGATCGAAGATACGATGGGCCTGATGACCGACCGGCGGATACGCCACTTGCCGATCGTCGAGGGGGGCGAGTTGGCCGGCATGATCTCGATCGGCGACGTGGTCAAGGCCCACCACGACCAGGTCGCTCTGGAAAACCACTACCTCAAGAGCTACATCCAGTCGTAGTGGGGCCCCCGGCCGCGATCAGATTCTATCGGTTAGCTCCCAATTTCGTCTTGTAACTTTTGATGCCGTTTTTTAGTTGCGCACGCGCTGGCTCTACCGCGCACGAATTAAGCAGACGGCTGGCGTCGGAGGCGGTTTCGACGGCAAGCTGAGCGGCGCGCTGTGTTGCGGCATCGCCTTTGTCGATGCGGTAATCGGCCTTGATTCGATCCGAATGCAAGTCCTTTAGCAACCGCCCGGCCTCGACGGCTTCGGCATGGCCTGACTCAAGGAGCAAGATTCGAACCAAACCATGGCTATTGGCCCCGGCTGGGATGTCAAACCCAAGATCGGCCAATAACTTTTGCCCAATGTGGAAGGCGCCATAATAGGCTCGGCTCACGGCGCTTCGAAACGACGCTTCGCCCGCGGCGGAATTCGCAGCCCACTTCGAGGCGACACGAATGAACTCGTCTCCATTCATTTTGGAATGATTGAGAGTCTTACGTCCCAACCGACCAAAAACGGCTCCGCCTTGACGTGCCATTCGCGGCGGCGCTGCACGATTTCCCTGACTTCCCCGGATGCCTCGACCGTTAGGACCAAAAAGGACTGACTTGGCGCCTCGGGGTCCGCTTCGGTCGAAACGCTGATAGGTCCGGGAAACAGTTCGTCGGTTATGGCAATCACAGGCGGCGGTAGAGCATTGCTTCCGGTGGGGCCGTCTATCGGCAACAGGCCCCATGATGGGTTCGCGGATCGATCGACAATTGACATGGTCTTAAACGTGAGTCCGCTGTTGCGCTTGAAAGGTGAGTGGCGCCACGACCTGAGATTCAGCCTAGCGTCACTCCTGGAGAAAAGCAAGTTCACTGGCACCGCCTAGGTCGATTTCCAGTCGAAGTAATTTGTGTCCCTGCCGCGCCCTAGAGTGTTTGTCGCGGTATCTGCCGCGCCCACATGTCATGCGACAGCCAACCTGATTAGCTAGCCGCTGCCCAGCCGCACCCATTGGTTGTCGAGCAGGAAGTCGAGCAGCCACGGGTGCGTCCAGGGGTTCCACGTCGGATAGCTGGCCGAGGCGACGGATAGCGCCAAGAAGACGACGGCCACACCGCGCGACCAGCGGCGGCCGGCGGCGGCGTCGCAGACGGGCAACATGCCCACCAGCCACAACGGAGCGAACCAGAACCCCCAGCGAAAACCGCTGGTCATTCCTCCGTAATTGCGGTCGCCCTCTCCCACGTACAACAAATAGAACGCGATCGTGACCAGTGACACCGACAAGAGGAGCAGGCCCATTGCCCGTTGGTCCGGCTCACGGCGAAGGCAGAGCCAGAACATACCGCCGAAGCTCAAAAGCCAGATCGGCGTGAGTGAAAAGATGCCGTGGTGGCCGATCAGCACGTGAAATGCGTAGACCGCCCGTTCAGGCTCCCCCTGGTCGATCGGGGCGCGGTCCTTGGCCTTCGACCAATACGAGTCGCGGACCTTTCCCTCGCGCTTGAACTGGTAGTCGTACCAGTTGTCGCCCTCGTGGCGATGGGCGTACGGCGGCGAAAGCGAATGGTGCGCCAGCCAGTTCGTCCCCAACGACGCGGCCGCCACGACCAATGCGCCGGGCACGAACGCGATCAACGTCGCGCGCGGCGACTTCCACATGAGCCCCACGGCCACCGCTGAAAAAAACGCCAGTGCCGGCAACTCGTTGGCCGCGGCGAAGGCGGCGAAGAAACCGGCCACCGCGAACCACCGTAACCGGCGCTCGCCGTCGTACCAGATCCGGAGCGCCGCGTCGAGCGTGATCGCCGCGCAGACGGCCGCCGGCAGGTGGTTGTTGATCGCCACAGCGAATGTGGAAAGAAAGGTGCCGAAGGTGGCCGCAGCCATCACGTACAGCTTGCCCCAGTCGGTCGTGCCGAACCGTTCGACCAGCCGCGCAACGACCAGGAAGAAAATCACCAGGGGCACGAGGTTGAACGTGACGATCATCCCGCGGCCGATCGAATACGGGTGAGTGGCCAGCGTAGCCCCGGTCCATTGGTTGATCAGCCAATACTCGCCGGCCATCAACGTGGCCAAGAGCGGCGGCTTGCTCGAGTAGAGCCGGCCTTCGTCGGCCCCGGGCGCCTCGCGCCCAAGGTCGTCGTGCTTGACCATGTCGATCGTGTCCCAATTGGGCTGGCCGACGATGTCGTCGATTGCGTAGGTGCCGTGTTCGACCAGCGCACGCACCGTACACCAACGGCTGCGGTCGTTGGCGCTCAAGAAAGGGCGCTGCTTTTGCCAATCGCGGCGCTTTTCTTTCTCTTTGAGGTGCTTCTCCAGGCGGATGTAATCGACCGAGTTGACGGCCAGCGTGCGGCCCACGATCGAGCCGGTGCTCAACGCGATCAGGAGCAGATAGACGGCCCGGCGAAGGCGTCGGCGAGGGTCGTCGGCGGGGCCGGTCATCGTGGTTCCCTTGTGGGCGGGTGGCATTCCTCGTCGGCGCACGCATCGCGTGGCGGGGTTTCTTCGCCGATCGAGTAGGTGTCGCTGTCGCGACCTTGGTAGGCAATAATCAGCTCGGCCAGGAAGCCGATCGACATCAACTGTCCGCCCAAGAGCAAGGCCCCCAGCGAATAAAGCACCGCCGGCCGGTCGTGCAAGGGGACGAGCCCCCACTCAGGCCGCAACTGGGTAGCGATCCAATAAATGGTCAGATAGCCCAGCCCCAGGCCACCTAGCACGAAGAATCCCAATCCAACCGTCCCCAGCGCGTGTTGCGGGCGTTGGCCGAACCCGGTCAGGAACTTGACTGTCAGCAGGTCCAGGAACCCTTTTACGACCCGGCCGAGGCCGTATTTCGAGCGGCCGAAACGCCGCGGACGGTGGCTGATGACGATTTCGCCCACCCGGAAGCCGCGTGCGTGCGCCAGCACCGGCACGAAGCGGTGCAGCTCACCGTAGAGCCGCACTTCGCCAAGGACTTCACGGCGGTAACATTTCATACCGCAGTTGTGGTCGTGCAGCTTAACGCCCGTCAAGCCGCTGACCATGCCGTTGAAGATTCGCGAGGGAAAGACCTTGTGCCAAGGGTCATGACGCACCTGTTTCCAACCGCTGACCACGTCGAGGTGCTCGTCGACGCGGGCCAGAAAACGGGGGATTTCGGCGGGATCGTCTTGCAGATCGGCGTCGAGCGTCATCACCAGTTCGCCCCGCGCCGCCGCGAACCCCGCGGCCAGCGCCGCGGCCTTGCCAAAATTTCGACGGAAGCGGATCCCGCGCACGCGCTGATCGACAGAAGCCAACTTCTGAATCGCCTCCCACGAACCGTCAGTCGAGCCGTCATCGACGAACACCACCTCCAACTCGTACCCCTGGGCGCGGGCCACCACATCGAGCTCGCCCAACAGAGTCGGAAGGCTCTCGACCTCGTTGTAGACGGGGATGACGGTGGAGAGCATGGGAGAGGAGGGATGAGGGGATGAGGGGATGAGGAGATGAGGAGATGAGGAGAAGTAGCGGAAGTCGTTAGACTTTCGACCGAAGCGGAGTACTTCAGATTTCCATGCGGCGGAACCGCGCTCGTCGAAACATCGGCGGGCGTATGACCGCCGAGACTTAGTGTAACTTGCCGCGTCAGGCCCTGAAACCCTTGTTCGCGATCCGACCGGAACGCCATCGTCGAAGGGCTTGAACCGGCCTCTGGATCGTTGAGTTTTGGGCGGTGCCCGCTCTACGGAGTCGTTGGCCGCAGCGCCCGGTCGATGAATTCGTAGGCCTCTTTGCGGATCTCGGGCGGGAAATCGTGTTCGCAGTCGGGATAACGAACGACGAGCGCGTCGTCGGCGTCGAACAGATCGTAGACATCTTTCACCGCGGCCACGGCCTTTTTCACGCCCGCCACCTCGAAGTTCGCGTCATGCAAGGGTGAATTCGAGAAAAATGCGCGCGGGGCGAACGATGCGACGACCTCGTAAAAGTCGAACGGCACATGGTCGGGGTCGAGGCCGTACACGTCGCGAAGCCGCGGCATGTAGCGGTCGCTGGTCCAGCCGGCAATTTTGCCTTCGTAATAGTCGTGGAAAGGAGTCCAACCACAGCTCGAAACGACGACCTTCAACCGCTCGTCGAACGCCGCCACGAACATCGCATTGTGCCCGCCGAGCGAGTGCCCGATCACTCCGATCCGTTCCGGATCGACCTCCTCGCGCGATTGCAGCAAATCGACGCAGCGCATGTGATTGAAGATTCCCTTGATCGTGCCGGAGGCGCGGCCGCTGGTCTTGAAATCGAATTCGTATTCGCCGAACGACGGATAATCGGGCATCAGCACGACGTAGCCGCGCTGGGCCAGTTCCAGGCCATAGTGCAGGTTTTTCATCGGACCCATTCCGGCCGGTTCGTCTTTGCCGATCGTGGTCGTCTGGTGTAACGCCAGCATGGCGGGCGAGCGCTCACCGGCCGCCCGCTCAGGTAGGAACAACCAGGCCGGCACACGATCGTTTTCTTCGGCGACGAACGTCAACTTCAGCCGCGTGAGGCCGTTAACCTTGCTGGTTTCGGTCACCCGCATGTCCAGCGGCGGCAGATCGTCGCGGCTGGGTAAAGGCCCCATCGCTCGTTGCATGCCCGCCGCGATATCCGCCTTTCGGCGCGCCCAGTTGTCAAGGGTTGTCACCGGTTGTTCGCGCCCGTGGTCGTCGATGTAGACCAGGAGCTTACTGTGGTTGGAGTAACGGTCTTTTTCCGGCGGCACATCCCCGGCCAAGGCCACGGCGCATGAAAGCCCTGTTGCGATTGCAATTCCCACCGTGCGCATGGTCAGTTTCCTTGGACAAAAGCGGATTCCCCACGAATTCAGTATCTTGCTCGGCGTCACGTGCCACAAGGTCTCAAATTGAGATCAAGAGATGGATACGAACGTCCGCATCACAGGTTCACAGTCGGTTGGTTCACATCAATCATGGCGCAAAATCGAACACCATTAAAGGCCGAACCACCGCCGCGGCGAGGCCTTTTCGAAAAATTCGCAATCGATCGAAGCGGCGCAAAGCATTGAAGTAAATACGGTTGTGTGCTATCATCAATTTCGTTACCAGGCATGGCTCGTGGTCGTGGCACGCTTACTGCACCATCATTGGGCCATGAGTGCATTCAATGTTTCGGAGCATGGCATGAGCACGGACCAACGCCGGCTTGGCCCCTTCCAATTGGAAGAGCGGCTCGGCGCTGGCGGCATGGGCATTGTATTCCGTGCGGTCCACGTTGAGACCAGACGACAGGTGGCCATCAAGGTCCTCTCTGAAAAGGCGGCAGCCAGTAAGAAGATCGTCGCCCGTTTCGCCAGGGAGTTAGAGATTCTCAAGGCGCTCAAGCACGCCAATATCGTCCGTTGCTATGGCAGCGGCCGAGAAGGTAAAGAGGCCTACCTGGTCATGGAGTTTGTCGAGGGCGGCTCGCTCTCAGCGCTCTTGAAGCGACGCGGGCGGCTTTCATGGGAGGCGACGGTCGAATACGCCCTGCAGATCTGCGACGGGCTGGCGTATGCTCATTCCTGGGGAATCGTGCATCGTGACCTGACCCCGGGAAATCTGTTGATCGGCGAGGAGGGCGAGATCAAGATCGCCGATTTCGGCATTGCCCGCGTACAGTTTGGCAAGCGCCTGACGGCCACCAAACACACGCTGGGGACGATGGCCTATATGGCGCCGGAACAGATCCGCGGCACGCCGCCGGTCTCGCACAAGACTGATCTCTACACTCTCGGTTGCGTGTTGTTCGAAATGTTGACCGGTCGATTGCCGTTCCAGGCCGATTCGACTGCACCGATGCTTTACGCTCACTTGGAGTCGCCGCCGCCGCGGGTGTCGTCGATCGTGCTCGATTGCCCCGTCTGGCTCGACGCCTTGGTGAGTCAAATGCTGGAAAAAGATCCCGCGAATCGTCCCTACGACGCGGGCTCGGTGGCGCAAGCCCTGCGCGAGGTGCAGCAGAGGGTGACGAGCGGGGCGACGGTGGCGGGACAGATGCTCAAAACCGGACCCAGCGCGATCAAGCTCACGAAGCCCGATGGGGCCGGCGCTCGTAAGCTGGTGGGACGCAAGAAACGCAAGAAAAAAAACCACACGCCGATTTACGAAAGCGCCTGGTTCCTGGCCGCTTGTCTTTTGGTCGTCGTTGGGATCGCCTGCTGGGTTTTTTGGCCCTTGAGCGAAGCTCAATTGTTCGCGAAGGCCGAATTGTTGATGGCCAGCGAAAATCGTGTCGACCACCAGCGCGCGGAGACCAAGTACCTTGACGTACTTTTGGGAAAGTACCCCGACGGCGCCTATGCGGCGCGGGCGCGCGAACTGATCGACAAGGTCGAAATGGAAGATGCCAACGCGCGCATCATGTTTCGCATTCGCCAGGGAAAACGGGCCGAGTCGCAAGCCGAGCAGTTGTTCATGGATGCCTGGCGTTTCGACCAATTTGGCGATCGCCTGGCGGCCTTGGAGAAATACCGTGGTTTGATCCAACTCGTGTCCGACACGGGTGACGACCGGCCGGTCGTACACCTGGCGCGGCGGGAAGTCGAGCGGCTTACCAGCGGTAGTGAGCGGGCCGAGGACCGCGCGCAATTCATCGAGTCGCGGCTGGCACGCGCCGACGAGTTATTCCAGTTGGGCAAGACGGTCGAGGCCCACGAGATCTGGACCAGCATCGTCAACCTCTATCGCGACAACACGGAACTTCAGCCATTGGTTGAAAAGGCCCAACTCCGGCTGACCGACAGAAACCAGGCCGGCAAGGCGAGCCGACCCGCTGCGCAGGTGCCCCGGCGTAAGCCCCCCGGTGGGTCGAAAAAGCGTCGGCCGGCCAATGACGACGAATCCGACGACGACGAAGCCGGCAGCGACGAAAAGCGCCAGCAGTCAGGCGAGTCATCGGAGGGGGCGAATTCGGAATCGGCCACGCCCGAGGCCGACGCGGCTGCGCGGGAGGAGAGGCCGCGGCCCAAAGCGTCCGGCCGACCGACGCGCAAGGCGCAGCGAGCGAAGCCCGCCGAGGATTCCGACGACGAATCGATTCCGGCGGACGATGAACTGTAGCGGAACTCGTGAGAGTTCCGAACGTGGGGCAGTTTGCCAACCTGCCATCCATTGGTAGCGGAACTCGTGAGAGTTCCGAATCGCACGTACGCTTCGGAATTCTCACGAATTCCGCTACGGCTCGCCGGACGCCGCGCCGATCGCTACTGCTTCGGCCTCCGCGGTGGTGGTGGGGGCGGCTGAATTCCGCCCGAACGTGGCGGGCCAGGTGGGGCCGGCGGCTTCGCCGCGGCGGCTGCCGGTTTCGAGGGCGTTGGCGGGCTTGCCGATGATTTGCCAGGCGTGGCCACCGGTTTTGCCGGCGTCGCCGTTCGTTGCGGCGGAGGAGGCGCGGCGCGTACCTGGCCCTGAAAACCGCCCGGTTGAATCGCCGGTGCGTCACCCGTGCGGCGCTGCCGCTCGTTGAACCGCACGAAGTTCGTCGCCAGCTTGATCACGTCGCCATCCTTGAGCGCGGTGGGAGCCGAGAGGGTCTGGCTGTTGAGCCGCGTTCCCAGCCGGCTGTGGTTGTCTTCAACCACGTACGAGCCGTCGGCCTGACGCGAAATGCGGGTGTGTTCCGATTCAAGTTCGGCGTTCATCGGTCCCAGGAACGGGAGCGGCAAGTGATCGCCGCGTCCCAGGCAAGTGACGGGCTGGCTCAGGATCAACTGCCGCCCCGCGCGATAGCCGTCGAGTACGGTCAGCCAAGCCTCGCGAAGCACGACTTGCGCCAGCCCAATCAAGGCGCCCACGGCCAGGCCCAGGATGACGAAGCCCGCGGCACGGCTCGACATACCCGAACCACCCACCATTTTTTGGATCGGATCAAATAGGAAGCCGCCCAACAGACCGCCCAGCGCGCCGCCGATCAGGCCGTTGCGCAGCTTGCGTGGAGCAAGGTCATAGAGTCCCTCGACGGCGCCGACGCCCAGCCCCAGGATCATCCAGCCGCAGGCGCGAGGCAAGCCGAAACGAAGCAGCACTTCACCCACGGCGGTGCCGGCCGCTCCGGCCAGCGCTCCGGCCGCGAGACCTGGCACGGCGCGGAAAACGAGCTGCTTCCACTGCCCATTGGCCATGCCCGCCACGACGTTCAGCCCAAGACCGATCGCCGCGCCGACCAGGCCGCCCACCACGGCCGATTCAACCACGCTTGACGGGCTCCCAAACAGGAATTCCGCGATCATCCAGCCGACCAGCGCGGCCCAGCCGCCGATGATACCGCTATAGTAAACCAGCCGGATGAGCGACATGGCGTTTGCGCCAGAACCAAGGGGGCGATTCTTAAACTACTATAACCGCCGGCGGGGCAGATCGCTACCAAGGTCGTTGACGTACCGCCGTTTTCGCCTTACGCTGAGGTTTAAGGCGGTGAGGGGCCAATTGGGCGAACTCGTTTCGGTGCTTCGGCTTTTTCATGGTACAATCATCGCCTGATGGCGTCAGCGAGTTGTCCAAGGCATGGAAACACCGTGGTGACGACGCCAAGGCATTGTTCGATACCGTTCGGTGGCGTGGCGCAATGTACATCGCGGGTTACTCCGCCGAGTGTTTGCTGAAGACCAAACTAATGCGAATGTTCGGCTGCCGCCACCTGCGGGAACTCGAGGACGTCTTGCGCGAGCGCGGAGTCCTTTCAGGGCGTGCGACTGTGTATACACACGACCTGGAATTGCTCCTCGATCTAACAAAGCGGATTGATGTCATGCGACGGAACACCGAAACGTGGAAGCAATTCAATCTCGTGAATCGCTGGATGCCCGCATGGCGGTATTCCGCGGACCAGTCGTGCCGCGAAGACGCGGAGGAATTTCTCGAAGCCGTTCAAGGCGTCGTGAATTGGATCGAGCACAACGTGTGAGGGACGCCGCGATGGCCGACATGGCCCTGAAAAACCGCATTCGTGATGCCCTAAAGCATGGTTACTTCAAGGATCCGGATGACTTGGTGGACGTTTCGGATGGTTACGACGGCAATGTCCATGTTGTGATCGTGAGCCGCAAATTCGACGGCCGTCGGATGAAGGAGAAACACGACCTGATCTGGTCGGAGCTCACCGGACACCTCCGACCCGAGGAATGGGGCCAGGTTACGCTTTCGATCGGCGTCAGCCCGGAAGAGATCAAAGCGACTTGACCGGTTCCGCCTTCGGATCGCGGATTGGAATCGGCCGCCGACTGCGGATTGGCACCGCAACTCCCATTGTGGAGTTCGGCTGTCCAATCCGAAATCCGCAATCCGAAATCCGAAATTCCCCTCACTCCGCACTGGTCTGCGAGTCGGCAAACAGCGCCCGGCTTTCCAGTTCCAACAGTGCCCGCCGCAACGGACCTTGCACCCGCTCCAGAGAGCGGACGACGTCGCGGTACTCAGTCGATTGTCGATCGAAGTCGGCCTCGCGGAACCGCTTCGCCACCATACGCATCCGCCGGCCGGCCGTGTCGGCGTCGCCGCCGGCCAAATCGGCCAAGGTCCACCAATAGTAATACACGAGCTTGCGTGGCGATTCCAACGCGGCCAACCGGAACGAACAGGCGGCCTGGGCGTAGTGCCGCTTCCAAAAAGCGTTCAGCCCATCGGCGTAATACGCACGGCCGAGCGCGTCCGACGGTTCGACCACGCTTAACTCGCTCGACTTGGGGCTGATTGCTAGCGCCGTCTCCGCCGGTGATTCGCCGCCGTCCGCCGGCGGCTTGAGCCAGGCCGCGTCGCCGCGCATCAGGTGCCCGCAAAGTCGCTCGATCTCGACGGTCTGTGATTCCTTGGCGATGCGACCGCGAAGGACCAGGTCGAGCTTGTCGGCTTCGCCGGTGTCGGGGGCGTAGTAGCCCCCCGTGATCGAACAGCCGCCCAGGAGCGGATCAGTCTCGACACGAATTTGCAATTCTGCGATCAACTCCGAGTAGGGAAATTCCTGATCGCGCGTGGTGTCTAGCCAATACGTTCCCTCGGGCAACCAGGTTCGGATCAGCCGCTCGAGTTCGCGGCCTTGCTGCGCGGCGCGGCAGCGGTCGAGCACGCAGTGGAATGTGAGCTTTCGGGTCGCCGCCGGATCGCCGCCGTCGGCAGTAACGAACAGCCACGCTCCCGCGAGCTTTGGATTGCCCTGCACGGCCTGAGTGATTCGCGTTTCGATTTGGTTGACATCGAAACCGGCGGTCTCCTGGGCCCGGAGCGAAGGCGACCACAGAGTCGGTAGGGCCAGCGCGGCCAAAAGTCCCAGCCTGGCCAAAAGCCATCCTCGCACGGTGCGCGGCACGGTCATCCTCCGTCGAAAGAAAGCAAAACGCCCAGTTCCAGCCTATTTGGAGGCTAGGGCGATTGCAACGGTGGGGCGAGCGAATTCCAGGCAAACTCGCTCGATCTCGGCGCGCGGAAAAAGGCCACGCAGGTGGGGCAGGTGCCTGCGTGGCCACGTTTCCATCACCGTTAGGTGATTGGCATGAGTCTACTCGACCGCGGCTGGTTTGTAAAGCAATTCCCGATCCCTGGATTGGCGGTTAGAGGGCTTCGTTGACTACAATGCCGAAATGCGGCAACACTCGGGCAGTTTCGCAATGAAGGGCTGGTGTAATTTGTTCAACTTGGGTTTCGCCATTTTACTCCTGATTGCCGCGTTGTCGTTGGCCGGCGGCACCGCCTCCGGCGCGCCCCCGGTAGCCGATACGCTGGAACGGCGGTTGTTGGCAGAACCGCCGGCCGACCTGGCCAAAGCCGCGCGCAAGCTGGGCGACCCGACCCGTGGGGCGCTGGTCTTCTACCAGCCCGGCCTGGCATGCGCAAAGTGCCATGTCGGCGACGGCGCGAGGCCGACCCTGGGACCCGATTTGGCCAGACACGATCAGCGCCCGCCCGATGAGCTGCTGGTCGAGTCGGTCCTCAGCCCATCGAAGACGATCAGAAAAGGGTTCGAGGCGGTGACGATCGTGACCGGCGACGGCGTCGCGCTCACCGGATTGTTGGTCGAAGACGGCCGCGATTCGATCGTGATTCGCGACGCCGCGCAAGACGGTAAGCCGGTGACGGTCGCCAAACACGACATCGACCAGCAGGCCAACGCGGCGCTCTCGCTCATGCCGGGCGGGCTGGTCAACCAGCTTGCCGATCGCGCGCAGTTCTTGGATCTTGTCCGCTACCTGATGGAGATCGCCGACGGGGGCCCGGCCCGAGCCCGCGAGTTGCGTCCCGCCGCGGCGCTCCTGGTTACGCCGCCGCTGCCGGAATACGAGGAACGCATCGACCATGCGGGGCTCATCGGCGAGCTCGACCGAGAGAGTTTTTCGCGGGGCTCGGCCATTTACCTGCGGCTTTGCGTCAACTGCCACGGCACGCAGGACCGGCCCGGCTCGCTGCCCACGTCGCTGCGATTCGCCACGGGCAAGTTCAAAAACGGCTGTGATCCCTACTCGATCTACCAGACCCTGACCAAGGGCTTCGGCCAGATGACCCCCCAGACCTGGTTGGTGCCGCGGCAGAAGTACGACGTGATCCACTACCTCCGCGAGGCGTACCTCAAGGAGCACAACCCCACGCAATTCACTCGCGTCGACCGCGATTACCTTGTAAAGCTGCCTCGGGGCGATTCGCGTGGACCGGAGCCGAGCCGGGTCGAGCCCTGGGTGCAGATGGATTACGGGCCCAGCTTGATCAACACCTATGAGGTCGGCGACGACGGCTCGAACTTCGCCTACAAGGGGATCGCGGTGCGACTCGACGCCGGACCCGGCGGCGTCTCGCAGGGGCGGCACTGGATGGTCTTCGACCACGACACCATGCGCGTGGCGGCCGCCTGGAGCGGTGAGCAATTCATCGACTTCAACGGCATCCAATTCAACGGCCGGCACGAAGTGCATCCCCGCGTTGTCGGTCAGGTCCAGTTCGTCAACCCCATCGGCCCCGGCTGGGCCAACCCCGCCGATGGCCGCTTCGACGACCCGCGGCCCCGTGGGCGCGACGACCGTCCCTACGGACCGTTGCCGCGAAATTGGGCCCGTTATCAGGGCCTCTACCACTTCGGCCAGCAAACGATCATCTCGTACACTCTTGGTGACGTCGCCGTGCTCGAATCGCCCGGCCTGGCCGGCGGCCCGACTCCGCTGCCGGTCTTCACGCGGACCTTCAATCTCGGCCCTCGCGCGACGGAATTGGTGCTGCAAGTCGCCCACCAGCCGGCCGCAAAACCGGTAACGATCGAATCGGCCGGCGTTGTGAGCGGCTCGGCGGTGGAGTTCGCCCCGGCGGTCCAGACGAACGGGGCGGAGCCTGCCGTCGAGCTTGCGTTCGACGGCACCGTCGTGAAGTCGGACTCGAACGGCAAGCCCCGCGCCCTCCGCGCCGTCGTGGCGGGCGTTACACCGCTGCCACCAGGGGCCGAGTGGCTCTCGACCGACTCGGGCAACCTGCGGCTCAAGCTGCCCGCCGGCGACGGACCGCTGCGCTTCACGCTTTGGATCACCGGAACTGGGCTGAACAACGGGCCGACATTCGACGCCGCGGCAGTCGCTTCGGCGGTCGCCATCGACAACCCGGAAAAGGACTTGGCACCTTGCACGCATGGCGGCCCTCCGCGGTGGCCGGCGACGCTTGCCACGCAAGGGCATCTCGGCGCCGACGACGGACCGTTTGCCGTCGACGTGCTGACGCACCCGGTCGAGAACCCCTGGTTCTGCCAACTGAGGTTTACCGGGCTCGACTTCCTCCCGGACGGCCGCCAGGCCGCCGTCTGCTCCTGGGACGGCGACGTCTGGCTGGTCGCGGGCATCGACCGACCTGAACAGGGGCTCACCTGGCGACGGATCGCCAGCGGGCTTTTCCAACCGCTTGGACTGAAGGTGGTCGAGGGGCGTATCTTCGTCACCTGCCGCGATCAACTGGTGGTCCTCAACGACCTGAACGGCGACGGCGAGACCGATTTTTATGAGAACTTCAACAACGACCACCAGGTGACCGAGCACTTCCACGAATTCGCCATGGGTATGCAGTCCGACGCGGCGGGCAACTTTTACTATGCCAAGTCGGCGCGGCACGGGAAAACGGCGCTCGTGCCGCACCACGGCACGCTCTTGCGCGTCAGCCGCGACGGGGGCCGCACCGACATCGTCGCCACTGGGTTCCGGGCGGCCAACGGCGTCTGCCTCAACTCCGACGGCTCTTTCTTCGTCACCGACCAGGAAGGGTTCTGGAATCCACAGAACCGGATCAATCGCGTGGTCGAAGGCGGCTTCTACGGCAACATGTGGGGCTACCACGACGTGACCGACGAATCGGACAGTGCCATGCGGCCGCCGGTTTGCTGGATCGCAAACTCCTTCGACCGCTCGCCCGCCGAGCTGCTTTGGGTGCCCGAGGGCGCCTGGGGACCGCTCGCCGGGGCGCTGCTCAATTTATCCTACGGTTACGGCAAGATTTTCGTCGTGCCGCACGAGCCCGCGGGCCGGCACGCGCAGGGCGGGATGTGTCAGCTTCCGGTGCCGCAATTTCCCACGGGGATCATGCGGGGCCGCTTCCATCCGACGGATCGCCAGCTTTACGCTTGCGGCATGTTCGCCTGGGCCGGCAATCAGCAGCAGCCTGGCGGGCTGTACCGCGTGCGCTACACCGGCCGGCCGGTCCATGTGCCGTTGTGCCTGCGCGCGCGGCGCGAAGGGATTGAGATCGTGTTCAGCGGCCGGCTCGACCGCCAGACGGCCGCCGACGCGGCGAACTACCGGGTCAAGACCTGGTCGCTCAAGCGAACGGCCAACTACGGTTCGGAGCACTACGACGAGAAGTCGTTGAAGGTATCTGCGGCCACGGTCTCGCCTGAAGCTCGCGGGGTGTTCATCAAGCTACCGGAGATTGCTCCGACGTGGTGCATGGAGATCGCCTATTCGCTCAAGAGCGCCGAAGGCACGACGATCGAGGGGGTCATTCACAATACGATTCACGAGCTGGCCCAATGACAACTCCCATTGGTGATGGCGTTAACGATGCGTAGATCGCAGGATTGGCCGGTCCCGCACGTGCCCATGCGTCAGGCGATCTGGCTCGACGGCCCGGTCCCTCCCGGTTATTGGCAAGATCCCAGGAACCGCCGCCGATACGTCTGCTGGTTGGGACAGCGGCTGCGATTCAGGAAACTGGAAGACTGGCACAAAATCAGCACCGCCGACTTCAAACGCAATCATGGTGCAGGTCTCCTGCAGTCGCATTATCGAGACTCGGCGATCGCGGCGGTCATGGAGTGCTTCCCTGACCACGAGTGGCACGAATGGGAGTTTCGAACGGCACCAATCCACTTCTGGCAAGACCAGCGAAATCACCGACGGTACATGTCGTGGCTGGGCAAGCAACTCGGCTTCCGCCGTCCCGAGGACTGGTACGGCATTACGACCGCGGATTTTCAAAAACACAAGGGCGGAGCCTTCCTGCTGCATTACGACAGTTCGGCGGTTGCCGCGGTGATGGCGTACTTGCCCGATTACGGCTGGAAGGAATGGCTGTTTACGTTCACACCCAAGGATTTCTGGAGTGCCCGTCGAAACCGAAGGCGGTACATGGATTGGCTTGCCGAGCAGCTCGGCATCCGTGACCCTGAGGACTGGTATGCCGTAACTCAGCGCGAATTCAACGCCAACGCGGGAAACCAGTTCCTTAAACTCTACAACGGCCTGCCATTTCAGGCCATAAAAGCGTACATCCCGAGCTACCCCTGGAAGGAATGGCTGTTTTCGAGGGTTCCGTTTCACTTCTGGCACGACCAGGAAAACCGACGACGGTACATGCGATGGCTTGGGCGAAAGTTGGGTTTCAGGAAGCCCGCCGATTGGCAAGCGGTCAGGTTGCGCCACTTCCAGGAAAACTGCGGCGCAGGGTTGATCGCCCGCTACGACTCGTACGTCGACGTCTTGGAAGAATACCTGCCCGGGATCGACTGGGCCACATCTCGCAGACGCTAGCCGATGCCGTGCCACAATCTAGGTGATCTTGGCGAAGAACTCGTCCGACGCCATGAAGTCGGCCCAGATTACCTGATCGCGAACTCCCAGGTCCAGCTCCGCAGCAAACCCGGCCTGGCCCAGCGGATCGGCCGGCCGGTCGAGGAAGTCGAGGTCGTCGATGAAAGGCACCGCGACCGACGGGCTCCCGTTGGCATCGCTGGGCGATTGGTAGTAGCCCGCGACTTCATCGCGGTGGAATTCAGGGCTGCTGAACACCAACTCGGCAACCTGTTCACGCGTCGTCCCCGCGGACAAAATCGCATTGAGACCGCTCTGGGCCGCCGGCTCGGGGTTCCTTCCCAAGGCCAGATTGAACAGATGGGTGATGAACCCGCTGTTCGTTCCGCCCGATTGAGCGAAGAACTCCGGACTGCCGGCGATGTCGGCCTCGACTTGCTCGATCGTTTCTTGCTGGCTGGCGAGGATTGGGACCCAGGCGGCCAGGCCGGCCGCGTCGGGCTCGCGGCCAAGGTACTTCTCGTAGATGCCCGTCACCACCTCGGCGGCCAGCTCTCCCTGCATCGCGTCGGAGATGATCACGGTCACGACTTGCAGCCGCGTTTCGCCCTGATCGAGCAGGTTCGTCCAATAGGCCAATCCCAAGTCATCCACCTGCCGGTGAAGCAGATCGCGGTAGACTTCCTGGATGAAGCGCTGGTTCACCGTCCCCACGGTCCCGTTGGGCAAGAGCTCTTCCTTGAGTGTCGCCGAGGTCGTAAACGACGACGAACCGCTACCGTCAAACACTTGGAAGGCGATGGGGTAGGTGCCCTCGTCGAGATAGGTGTGCGACCCGCTGACGGTGTACGTCGTGCCCGATTCGCTCACCGAGCCGGTTGAAGTCGAGCCGTCGCCCCATTCGATGCTCACGCTGAACCCGCTGGTGGGTTCACCGCCGGTGCCGTGCGTAAAAGTGGCCAGGGCGACGTTGGCGAGGGGCGACCGCTCGTAGCCGTTGACCGCCACCGCCGTGGCGGAAATTGTCTGCTCGGTAATGTTGGCCGCGGCGCCGGCGGTCGCCGTGCTGCCGCCGGCGTCGGCGATGGTCGCCGTGAACGTGTGCGTGCCGTCCTCGCCATAGGCATGCGAACCGCTGACAATGAAACCGCCACCGGAAGCGGCAATGGTGCCCGCGCTGGTGACGCCGTCGCCCCAAGCGATGGTGGCCGTATAGTCGGCCGCCGTCCCGTTGGGGTCGGCATCGGTGAACGTCGCCACGAGACCGGAGAAGGTCGCGTATTCGGGCGAAGTGATGGCCACCGCGGTCGCGCTCAACGGCGCATCGGCCACGTCGATGCTGGTGGTGGCGGTGCCTTTGGCGGTGCCTGGAGCGTCGTCGCTGAGCACGATCGAGGCGTTCAGCGAACCTTCCTCAGCGTAACTGTGGCTGCCGGATACGGTGAACGTGCCGCCGCCGCCCGAGACCGTGCCTACGTCGGTCGTGCCGTCGCCCCAGTCGATGGTGGCGGTAAAGTCAGCCGGTAGATTGCCGGCGTACGTCGTATCGCTGAATGTCGCCACCGTGCCCGTGAAGGTGGCGCCTTCCGTCGCGGAGAGGGTGGCGGTGCCAGCCAACAGCGTGTCGCCGTCGGCCACGGCCGCGGTGCTGGTGATCGTAGCGCTAAGCGTGCTCGGCGAGTCGTCAGCGAAAGCGGCGAGGACCTTGAAGGACCCTTCATCGGCATAGGTGTGGGCGCCGCTGATCGTGAACGGGCCGCCGGTTGAGCCCGAAACCGTGCCTGTGGTCGTGGTGCCGTCGCCCCAGTTGATGGTGGCGCTAAAATCGCCGGCGACCTGGTCTGGGTTGCCGGCGTCCGTGAAACTGGCCACACCGCCGCTGAACGCTTGGCCTTCCGTCGGCGTAACGGTCATCGGCAAGAGATTTCCAAAATCGCCTTCCGCGACGGTCGCGGTGGTGGTGGCCGTCGCGGCCGCCGTCCCCGGCGCATCGTCGCTGAGGGTGATGGTTACCGGGAACGACCCTTCGTCGACGTAGGTGTGAACTCCGCTGACGGTCAGATCCGCGCCGCCGCCACCGCTGACGGTACCGACGCCGGTCGTGCCGTCGCCCCAATCGACCGAGGCCGTGAAGTCGCCGGCGACGTTGCTCGCGAAACCCGCATCGCTAAATGTGGCCAAGGTCGCGCCGGTGAAGGCCGCTCCTTCCGTGGTTGAGATGGCGGCCGCGGTCGTCAGGCTCAGAATGTCGGCGTCGGCCACCCTAACACCGTTGCCGATGGGCCCCAAAGTGAAACTCGCGCTCGGCTCAGTGACGGCGACATGGTAACTACCGTTCAACTCATCGGCGTAGGTGTGGTTGCCAGTGACCGTGAAATTGCCGCCGCCGCCTGAGATGGTGCCAGCGGTCGTCACGCCGTCGCCCCAGTCAATCGTGGAAGCGAAGTCTGCGGCCGTATCCGGGCTGCCGGGGTCGTTGAACGTCGCCGCCTGGAAGCCGGTGACCGCCGTACCCTCGGTCGCGCTGATGGTGCCGCCCGACAAAAGGAAAAAAGTGCCCTCCGAGATGGTCGCGGTACTCGCCGCGGTCGCGGTCGTCAAGTCCGCCGAATCGACGATGGCCACGGAAACCATTTCGCTGCCGTCTTCGGCATAGGTGTGAATACCCGCGACCGTGAAGTTGCCGCCTCCGCCCGAGACGGTGCCGACATCGGTGGTGCCATCGCCCCAGTCGACCGTCGCGGACATATCGGCCAGCGTGTCCGCGGATGTGAACGTCGCCACTGAACCGGTGAACACCTTACCCTCGACAGGCGTAATGACCACGCCCGTCGGAACGACCGTGAGCAACGAGCGTGACTCCAAGGTCTGAAGTTTGGGCCGGAATTTGTCGCGCCGGCGGCGAGCAGCCCGGTTCGTATATTTCTGGTCGAAACGCTTGTGCCAGTCGGGGAGAAACATGGTCAGGTCTCCTTTGCGAAACGTCAAAATGCGGAATGTGGACGTTGTGCGGGCGATGGGAAGTGCAGGTAGTATCGCTAAAATACCCTGATTGAATCACCAGCATAAGATCGTCATTTGCGCTTTGCAATAGGCAAGATAGGCATTTTGGATGTGGGCAAGGGCGTTTGCGGGGTGTTGGTGGGCTTGATCGTAAGATTGCCGATTGCACCGCCAGCGGCTTGGAAAGCGAGAGAAGCCAGGTCTGCTTCACACTAAGGGCGCAGCGCAAGCAAGGTACGTGGAATACTGCGCCTTGCTTGCGCTGCGGGTTAGTGTGGGGCTGCCGTGCTTGAAGCCACTGTCGCGAGCAGTACCGGCGCGCAAGCCATTTGGGGCGGTTACTCGCAATGTCGCCTTTCGCTCTGCGAAAGAACGTTCTTCGGCGGAGCGAAAGGCGACAGACAGAAAGCGCCAGGTTCCGCGTGTCGTGCGAGTTGGCGTCGGAGCGGGTTACTTCTTCGACGCCGCACCGACGAACTCGAACAACGCCTTGGTCGACGGATCGTCGGACAGGCCGAGGTTCTCGTTGATCTTGGAGTGAGTGGTCTCTTTGGCACCGAAGACCGTGACGGGAACCCCCGCGTCCTTGAGCACGGCGCCGAGACGTTGCGCCTGCGCGGTCGTGTCGGGATGCTCGGCGACGTGCAAGATCAGGAACGGCGGAATGCTCTTGCCCTTCGCCACGTGCGTGACGGCGGAGAAGTCGCGGTGCTTCTCCGGATCGTTGCCGAACTTTTCGCGATGACCTAGCTTCACCTGCGGCTGACCATGCACGCGACGACGCGTCTCGGCCGTCTCGATGATGGCCGGTACGTCGAATGTGTCGCCGTCGACGGGCACGCAGCCTTTGATGATATCCAGCGACAGTCCCTCGGCTTTCAGGTAACGCTCGTCGGTGCAGATCAACGCCGCCAGTTGGGCGCCGGCGGAATGGCCCATGACGAGCAGCCGCTTCGGATCACCGCCATGCTCGGCGATGTGGTCGTGGACCCATCGAATGGACTTCGCGACGTCGCGGATGATGGTCCCCATGTCGACGTCCGGCAGGAGCCGGTAGTTCGTGGAGACGAAGACGAACCCTTGGTCCACGAAGGCCTTCGGCTTGCCTTGCACGCTCGATTTGTCGCCCGTCTGCCAGCCGCCGCCGTGGATCCAGATGACGACGGGCAAGTCCTTTGCGTTTTCAGGCGAATAGACATCGAGCTCCTGGCGTTCGTTCGCGGGCTCGGCGTAGGGGATGTTTCGCTTTACGTTCTCGGCCTGCGCCAGGGACACGAAAGCGAAGACGATGACGAGAGGGGAGAGTCGTTTCATGGTCGGGTGCGGTGGCCGTCGGTGTAATGTAAAGTGCCAAAGCGGTTGCGTACTCAATTTGCGATATGATTTTAGCCTGGCGTCGAATGCCCTACAACCGGTCCGCAACGCCGCCGCGCGTGCCAATGGGCGGCGATCCAACCTCCGGCCGCCGCCAAGATGCAGGTCCAGAGCGACTGGCCGATCACGTGAAACGTCGTCAAGAGCCGGGCACCCATCGTGGCGCTGAAGGCGTGCCCGAACACCAGCCACAGGTACGCAGCCCCCACGACCGTGAAGCTCGCCGCGAAGTTGCGCCGCGGCCCGCGGTGGAACCAGGCGGATAGCCCAGCGGCGACGATGGCCACGACCGTCGTCGTGACCAGAATACTGGCCCACCACTCCGATGGCTTGACCAACGCCGCGCAGGCGACGGCCACGAACGTGACCACCCCCAACAGACCGGCAATCGAGAATTGAGGCCTGAACATGGCGTCCTCCGCGGTTTTCAGACAATCGTCT
>Ga0307373_10002872_pt1 | contig 30703 bp, 30 predicted proteins | sample OX2MG_FD_202534 | JGI IMG/M metagenome (GOLD analysis project Ga0307373, IMG submission 202534) | Soil microbial communities from Risofladan, Vaasa, Finland - OX-2 | ecosystem: Environmental > Terrestrial > Soil > Coastal area > Acid sulfate soil | place: Finland: Risofladan, Vaasa | collected...
CGGAATCGACCTGATAGTCGATGACAGGTCATTCCAGCGGCGGAAGAACGAGAGGGGCCATCCCACGACACAAGGCCGGATCGCTTACCGAGGGCCGAACGGGAGCCCGTCTATGCCGAAGGTGAAGCTCGACCTCACCTCGGACGAGATCCTCGTGCACCGGCCGGTACTTCGTCCCATCGTACAGCAACTCGCTGCCGGTGCACCGGGTCGCGAGCTACTCCATTGTCGAACTATTCGGTAGCTTCGAGATCTCGATCCCGGCTGGCCGTGATCGAGTCATCCAGCACATACCACTCCGCCCGCCAGAAGCGTTGCTTTGACGTGGCCCCAGCTAGACTGACACCAGCATGCATTTGTCCGACAAGCGGGCCCGCAAGCGCCGGCTCTCCCTGCTGCGAGGGTAATCATGGTGGCCAGCCTGACCAGGACCCCCAAGTGGTTCGGGGCCAGAGCAGCGCTTCTCGAATTGATCGACAGCGACAAGTGGGCCCCGGGGCAGAAGCTGCCCTCCGAGCCCGAGCTGGCGACCGTCCTCGGAGTCAGCCGGGCCACGCTGCGCGAGGCTCTGCGGTCCCTGCACGAGGAGGGCTACCTAGAGCGCAAGCCGGGCGCCGGCACCCGGGTCGTCAAGCGCACGATCCTGGAGAACAGCCTCGACAACAACTTCGGCGTCGCGGACATCATCCGGTCCATGGGCATGGTCCCCGGCACCCGGAGCCTGGAGATCCGCCTCGCGTCGGCCGCGGACGACGTCGCGCATGACCTGCAGATGACCCCGGGCAGCCCGGTCGCCATCATCGAGCGAGTCCGGACCGCGGATGGCAAGCCTGTCGTATTCTCGCGGCACTTCTATCCCACCCACGGTGCCGACGACGGCGCCTCCGCGCTCTCCGGCCTGGAAGGCGAGTCGCTCTACACCCTCCTCGAGACCAGGACGGGCATCCCCGTGCGGTACGGCACCGCGATCATCGAGCCCGCCGTGGCCGATGAGCATCTCGCCCGGCGCCTGGAACTCCCACGCGGGTCACTGCTCATGCACTTCCGGCAGGTCGACTACAACAGCGAGCACGTCCCGGTGATCCTGTCGAGCGAGTACTTCCGCAGCGACGCGTTCCAGTTTACGATCTTCCGCCGAGGGCCGCGGTCTGACAGTCCCATGCCGTCCGGCATTTGACCCGAACCACGACCGGCCCGTGAACCCAAGCCGTCGCTACTCGGCCGCGGTTTCCTCGACCAGCCGGTGCGGTGCTGTCAGGGATCCGCCATGCTTCCGCACGCCGATCACCGCTGCAACGATCGCGAAGACCACCAGCGCGCAACACGCCACCGTGATGGACGTCTGGGTCAGGAAGTTGGTCGGATGGAACACGAACGTCTGCAGGAAGTTCTTGTACAGGATGTAGATGTTGATCACGATCCCGAGCACCGGCAGGATCAGGTTCGTCAGCCAGTTGATCTCTGTCCGGTGATACCGGAAGTGATAGATGATGTTTGCGAGGCACGTCAGCGTGTACGGGATCAGGATCAGGAACACGTACGCCTGCCCGATCCACGCGAACGCGAGCAGCGGGTCGTTGTGCTGGTAGACGGTGATGAGCACCGGCAGCACCAGGCAGCAGGCCAGCACGAGTAGCTGAGCGTTCCACGGGTTCTTGTGCTTGTCGGTCTGTGCGAACAGCTTCGGCGCCATCCCCTCCCGCGACAGCGCATAGAGCTGGCGGTTGGCCGCGATCGTCACTGCGGACAGCGACGCGAAGATCGCGGTGAAGCCGGTCAGCGGCACCATGATCTTCAGCCATCCAACGTAGTGCTCCGCGACCAGGTAGATCGGAGTGAACTGGCCCGAGTTCACGTAACCGGCCATGGTGTGCGCCGAGACGCTGTTGACGATGCCGAACGAGGTGAAGGTCCAGTACGCGCCGGCGCCGAGCGTCACCAGGATCGTTGCTCTGGGTACCAGTGACCGGGGCGTCTTCGTCTCCTCGGCCACCGGTGCGACGATGTCGAACGCCGCGATGGACAGGACCGCGAACAGCAGTGCGTTGGCGAATCCGCTCCATGACGTCGTGGCTGCCGGGTTGAGCGGCTGGAGGGACAGGTTCCCGGCGATGCCCTGCTTGATCATGATGTAGATCGAGAGCAGCGCGACGAAGCCGGCTTCGATGCAGATGAAGATCCCGACCGTCCGGGCCGAGACACGGATGTCGCGCTTGGTCAGGTAGCCGACCGCGAGGACAGCGAACACCGCGCCGAGCATCGCGGTCAGCGTCCCGGAATGGACGCCGAAGACGTTCAGGAAGGAATTGAAGAACAGGCCGAACATCACCGGCTGCAGGATCGAGCCGACGATATAGGTGACCACCAGGATCCAGCCGAGCCAGATGCCGAAGCCCGGCGTGGTCGCCTCCCAGAGCCAGGTCAGCGTCGAGCCGGCGGAAGGGCGCCGGGAGTTCATCACTGCGTAGCTGATCGCCGTCGGCAGCATCAGCAGCGTGACCGCGATGAACGCGAGCGGCACGACCGGCCCGGTGAGGCCCTCCATGATCCCGAAGTTGAAGTAGGCGGCCAGCGCCAGGCCCATGTAGGCGATGCCGAGGATCACCAGGCCCGAAAGCTTCAGGGCGTTCCGGTGCAGTTCCGTCGGAGCCTCCGCGAGCGGCGCGGTATCCGGAATGTACAGCTCGCTGCTGCCCTCGCTCATGATGGCGTCCTCTCGGGCATTCGGTGTGCTCTTATCCGGTCGGATCACGACCGTCTGGACTGAGCCAGCCAGATTTGTCTGTCTGACAAGTTTGTAGACCCGTGCGAGCCGACATGTCAATAGCCACGCCTCGCGGCTCCGGGCATCATCGATGTTCCTAGCTGGCCAGTCACGCACTTCGTGTGCTATATGGACCAGGGCAGCGCCCGTCAGCGCACCAGGCCGCCGGATGAACCGGGTCTTGACGACTCGCCGAACTCCCGCCTAGGTTCAGTTATGTCAGACAAACTTGGCGACAGTCCGCTTCCCGGACGGCAGCTCACGTCGCCCAGGGTCATCTGGCGCCATGATCCGGAAAGCCAGACCCTCGAGGCAGGTGCTCCTTGTCGCTGGTTTCTCAGCACGCGATGTTCCGCGATGCCCAGCGCGTCGGCTATGCGCTGGGATCGTTCAACGTGGTCAGCCTGGAGATGACCTACGGCGTCATCGATGCCGCCGAGGAACTCCGGTCCCCCGTCATAGTCGCCGTCACCGACGGCCACCGGGACTACTACGACTTCCGGGCGCTGGCGGATGGAATCTGCGCGGCGGCTGACGCGGCGTCGGTCCCGGTCGGCGTGCATTTCGACCACGGACTCACACTCGGTTCTATCTCCCGGGCGCTGAAAATGGGCTTCACGTCGGTCATGTACGACGGGGACGGCAGTCCCTGGCAGCAGCGCCTCGACGAGACCCGTGCCGTCACCGAACTCGCGCACGGCGTCGATGCCCTGGTCGAGGGCGCGCTCTCAGCGCAGAGCCGGGAGATGACCGGCAACCCGACCGGTGACTGGGCACTGCCACCCGACGACCTCGTGGAGGAGTTCCTCTCCGCGACCAGCGTCGACATCCTGGCGATCGGTGAGGGGACCACGGACCTCGATCCGGCCCGGGTGTCGGCCATCGCCAACATCCCGGGGGTGTTCAGCTCGCTGCACGGCGGCTCGCAGCTCCCGGACGAGACCCTCGCCTCGATGATCAGGGCAGGCCTCGCCAAATGCAGCGTCTACAACAAGATCGCGCGGCAGAGCATGGCCTCCGCCGCCGACTACATTCAGGGCGGCGGCCAGGACCTCCTCCAGCTCGGCGCCGCGATCCGGACGGGCTTCGCGGCCGGGGTTGTGAAAGAACTGCAGCGCTTGGGGAGTGCAGGACATGCCTGACAGCAGCACTCGGCTCTGCATCGCGATCACCGCGGACTTCGACGGGCGGTACCTCGGCCGGCTGCGCGAGATCGCCGACGTCCGCGTCGGCGGCTGGGGCGTGACCGGATCCATCCCGCCGGAGTCCGCGCTGATCGAGTTCCTTGCCGGGGCTGACGTCCTGGTCGTGGCCTGGGAGCCGATCACGGAGTCCGTGCTGGCGGCGACGTCCCTCCGCTACATCGCATCGGTCCGCGGCGGCCCAGGCGGCAACATCGACCTGGCGGCCGCCACCCGGCACTCGATCCCGGTCACGGGCACGCTCGGGCGCGAGGCGATCCCGGTCGCCGAGTTCGCGTTCGGCCTGATGATCGGGCTGCTCCGGTATATCCCGCTGACCTCGCACCTGCTGCGCACCGGAGACCTCGCGTCGTTCGACCCGCCACCTCCGGGCGACATCGGCTGGGGCATGGACCCCGGCGACCCCTGGCTCACGTACCGCGGAACGGACCTGGCCGGCCTGTGCCTCGGGCTCGTCGGTCTCGGCGCGGTGGGACGGCTGGTCGCCGCGCGGGCTCGCGCGTTCGAGATGGAGGTCGTCGCCTACGACCCGTACGCCAGCCCGATGGACGGAGTCGAGTGCGTGTCCCTGGACGAGCTCATGCGGACCAGCGACATCGTCTCCGTGCACGCCCGCTACTCGCCGGACACGCACCACCTGGTCGGCGCTGACCAGATCGCCGCGATGAAGCGCTCCGCCATTCTGATCAACACCGCACGGCCCCATCTGGTCGACCGGGATGCGCTGCTCGCCGCCCTCACCGGCCAGCGCATCGCCGGTGCCGCGCTCGACGTTCACGGCAAGGAACCGATGAACCCGGACGATCCGTTCCTCGCCCTGAATAACGTGATCTGCACGCCGCACATCGCAGGTTCGTCGGCGGGCGTGACCGCGAACCAGACTCTCCAGGTCGTAGAGAACATCGAGCGGTTCGCGCGCAGCGAGCCGCTGCATCACCTCGTCAACACCGGCGCCTGATCCCGGCCGATCTGAGCAGGAGGAAGCTTCATGGCGCTGATCGGGATCGACGTTGGAACGAGCGCCACCAAGGGGCTGGTCATCAGCGATGACGGAGCCGAGCTAGGTGCCGCCCGGGGCAGCTACTCAGTCGCCTACCCTGGTGACGGACGCGCCGAGCTCGATTCACGGACCGTCTGGGAGACGGTCCGGACGATCCTCGGGACGCTGGCGAGCGCGGCCCGCGACCACGGCGACGAGGTCAGGGCGCTGGCCTTTTCCGTGTCGGGCAACGAGGCAACCCCGGTGGACGCCGCCAGCAACGCGCTCTACCCGACGATCATGGGCACCGACTCCCGGTCTGCCGGTGTCGTGGACTGGTGGGAGCAGAAGGTCGGCAGGCTTCCGATCTACGAGATCACCGGGATCCCGGCGCATCCGATGCATCCGCTAGTCCGGCTGATGTGGCTGCGGGACCACGAGCCGGAGGTCTTCCGGCAGACCGACAAGATGCTGTGCTGGCAGGAGCTGATGGGCCTGTGGCTCGGCGCGCCGCCTGCCGCCGATCTCTCGATCGCGTCCTGCACTATGGCCTTCGACATCCGTGATCGGACCTGGTCGGAGCGCATGCTCTCGGCCGCCGGGATCGACAGCGAGCTCTTCCCCCGGGCTGTCCCGTCCGGGACCGCGCTCGGGGAGATGTCACCGGCTCTGACCCGGGAGCTCGGGTTCGGCAGGCCGCCGGTGATCGTCGCCGGCGGATTCGACCAGCCCACGGCGGCGTTCGGCGCGGGCCAGATCGCGGCCGGGGATGCGGGAGTCGGGACCGGTTCCTGGGAGGCGCTGCTGGTCGTGACCGACGGGGCCACGCTCACCGAGCCGATGCTGACGGCGGGGTACTCGTTCAGCTGCTATGTCGTCGACGACCTGTACTACACAGCAGGCAACAACCCCGGTGGCGGCTCGGTCTTGCAGTGGTTCCGGGACACGTTCGGGGAGAGCGAGATCCGCGCCGCGCAGGCATCGGGGGGCAGCGCATTCGACCTGATCGTCGGACAGGCTACGCCGTCACCGTCGAATCTGCTGGTCCTGCCGCACTTCGAAGGCTCCTACAACCCTTGGATGGACCCGTGGTCGCGCGGCGCGGTCGCCGGCCTGACGCTCGGTACGACCAAGGGCGACGTGATCAAGGGGTTCCTGGAAGGGATCAGCTATGAGCTGCGGGAGAATGTCCAGCGGATGGAAGCCGCGGGCCTGCCGCTCGGGGAGCTGGTGGCGACGGGCGGCGGCGCCCGGTCGGACACCTGGCTGCAGCTCAAGGCCGACATGACCGGCAAGGTCGTGAAGACGGTCAACATCGAGGAGACCGGCTGCTTCGGCGCCGCGTGCCTGGCCGGAGCCGGCGTCGGGGTGTTCTCCGAGGTGACCGAGCCGATCCGGCAGTTGTTGCGGACCGAGCAGGTCTTCGAGCCTCGGCCGGACCACCAGCGGTTCTACGAGGACTCGGCTCCGCGGTACCGGGCCTTCTACGAGGCGCTCCGGCCGCTGAACGACCGGCCGGGAGCGCAGGCGTGACCGCCGGGCGGCCGCTCAGGGCAGAGTCCAGCCCGCTGCCGGCAGGCACCCGGGCCCGGGTCGTCGTCATCGGCGGCGGGGTCATCGGGTGCAGCGTGGCCTACAACCTCACCCGGCTTGGCTGGTCCGACGTCCTCGTTCTGGAACGCGGCAGGCTGACCTGCGGCACGACCTGGCACGCCGCCGGGGTGGTCGGTCAGCTCGGCAGTCACGACACCCTGACCAGCCTGAAGCTGCAGAGCGTCGCGCTGTATCAGCAGCTCGCCGGCGAGACCGGGCAAGACACCGGCTGGCGCCAGTGCGGAGCGCTCTGGGTGGCGAGCACGCGGGAGCGGCTGATCCAGCTCCGCCGTGCCGTCGCCTCGGCCACAGCTCAGGGCATCGAGGCGAGCATGATCAGCCCCGCCGAGGCCGCGCAATCCTGGCCGCTGCTCCGGCACGACGACCTGACAGGCGCGGCATGGTTTCCCGGCGACGGCAGGGTCAACCCGACCGATGTGACCCAGGCGCTGGCCAGGGGAGCCCGGGCCGGCGGCGCCCGGATCGCCGAGGGCGTCACGGTCCGCGGTATCTCGGTCCTGGACGGGGCTGTGCGGTCGGTGACGACCGACGAAGCGGGCCAGATCGAGTGCGACATCGTGGTCAACTGCGCGGGCCAGTGGTCCAAGATGGTCGGAGCAATGGCCGGAGTGACGGTCCCGCTGCATTCAGCCGGTCACTTCTATGTCGTGACGGAGCCGATCGAAGGCGTGGTGTCGGGTCTGGCAACCCTGCGGGACCCGGACGGTTACATCTACGCGAAGGAAGAAGTGCTCGGACTGGCCGTCGGCGGATTCGAGCCGTCGGCCAAGCCGTGGGCCAGCCCGGACGCCATCCCCGAGCCGTTCGAGTTCAGTCTGCTGGGCGAGGACTGGGACCAGTACCGGATCCTGCTGGAGAACGCCGCCTACCGGATTCCGGCTTTCGAGAAGTCCGGCATCACGACCTTCATCAACGGGCCGGAGAGCTTCACCCCGGATCACAACTTCATCATGGGCGAGGCGCCTGAGGTCCGGAACTTCTACGTCGCCTGCGGATTCAACTCGGCCGGCATCGGCTACGCGGGCGGGGTCGGCGGCGTGCTCGCGGAATGGATCGTGTCCGGCGCCGCACCCTGCGATCTCAGCGCGGTCGACATCCGGCGGTTCGCTCCGTTCCATGGCAATACCCGCTGGCTGCGCGAGCGCGTGCAGGAAGCCGTCGGGCTGCACATGGCCATGCCCTGGCCGAACCGTGAGTTCGAGACTGCGCGCCCGCTCCGGCGGTCCCCGGTGCACGACCGGCTCGCGGCCGAGGGCGCGAGCTTCGGCAGCAAGATGGGCTGGGAGCGCGCGAACTGGTTCGGCTCTAGCCCGGATCCGGATACGACGTACTCCTGGGCCCGGCAGAACTGGTTTGACGCCGCGGCCGCCGAGCACAAGGCAGCGCGCGAGACCTGCGCGCTCTTCGATGTCACCTCTTTCTCGAAATACATTCTGAAAGGCCGCGACGCCGAACCCGTCCTCGAGTACCTCTGCACGAACATGGTGGCGGTGCCGCCGGGGCGGATCGTGTACACCGGGATGCTCAACGACCGGGCTGGCTACGAGAGCGACCTGACCGTGACCCGGATCGCGGAGCGCGAGTTCCTGATCTCCACCGGGTCGGGCCAGCTCGTCCGGGACTTCAGCTACATCGAGCGCGCGATCCCCGGCGACGCGCACGCGGAGATCGTCGATGTCACGTCCGGCTACGCCGCCTTCGCGCTGATGGGGCCGCACTCGCGCGCGCTGCTGCAGAGCGTCTCACCCCAGTCATTCGGCAACGAGGCCTTCCCGTTCGGTACCAGCCGGGTCGTCTCGATCGGCCTCGCGACCTGCCGCGCGACGCGGATCTCCAGCGTGGGCGAGCTGGGCTGGGAGCTCTGGGTGCCCGCCGAGTTCGCTGTGACCGTGTTCGACACCCTCCGCGCTGCCGGGTCGCGGCACGGCCTGCTGCTCGGCGGCTACTACGCGCTTGAATCGCTGCGGCTGGAAAAGGCCTACCGTGCGCTCGGACCCGAGCTCACGCCCGACTACACGCCGCTGGAAGCGGGACTGATGTTCGCGTGCAAGCTGAAGTCCGGTATCCCGTTCCGCGGGCGCGAGGCGCTGGAAGCGCAGCTCGCGGGCGGCGTACGGCGCATGCTGGTCTCGCTCGTGCTGACGGAGCCCGATGCCGTCCTCTGGGGCGGTGAACTGGTTCTGCGCGAAGGCAAGCCAGCGGGGTTCACGACATCCGGTGCCTACGGTCACACTCTCGGTGCGAGCGTCGGCCTGGCGTATATCGAGCGGTCCGACGGCGACGCGATCAGCGAAGCATGGCTCCAGCAGGGGCGATACGAGGTCGAGGTCTCCGGTCAGGTATGCGACGCGACACTGCACGTTCGCCCGCCGTATGACCCCGATTCCTCCCGCGTCCGAGGACTGAAATGTCACCGATGACTTCACCGTCATCGAAGTCCCGCACTCAGGAACAAGGGACAAGAGTCGTGTCATGTCGCACGCTGGCCTGGTGCTGCTGCTGAGGCTGGAGGCGAAACAGGAGCGCGGGCTCGGATCGAGAGGGATCGAGGGTTCCTGGGTCGGCCGACCGCGCCGGACGCGCGAATCGAACGCCGGCGTCCGTGACCTGCTTGCCGCCTTCCCGACGCTGACCGCGCTGCGCGGAGCCGGGAAAGCGCGGATCGAGCAGACGGTCAAGGCCCGTTCCCCGCGGATCGCCGGCAAGGTCACCACAGCTGTGACCGCCGCCCTCGGCGCCCAGGACATCACCGTCCCTGCCGAGGCCGCCACCGGGCGGGTCATCGCCGGCCTGGCTGCCGAACTCGACCGCGTCTGCGCCCGCCGCGACGCCCTGGCCGCCGAGATCGAGGAGGCATTCCTGTCCCACCCTTTCGGTGAGCTGCTGGCCTCCATGCCAGGGATCGGCCCGCGAACCGGCGCCCGCATCCTCGCCGAAATCGGCGACGGCTCCGCCTTCGCCAGCGGCAGCAAGCTCGCCGCCTACGCCGGCCTCGCGCCCGTGGCCCGCCAGTCCGGCACCTCCCTGAACGCAGCAACCCGCAGCCAGCGCGGGAACCACCGGCTCAAGAACGCCATGTTCCTCGCCGCCCTCGCCAGCCTGCGCGACCCAGCGTCCAAAACGTTCTGCGACCGCAAGCGAGCCGAGGGCAAACGTCACAACGCCGTCCTGATCTGCCTGGCCCGCCGCCGCTGCGACGTCATCCTCGCCATGCTCCGCACCGGCCAGCCCTACACCGGGACCCGCAAAGCACAGCACGCCGAGCTTGCCGATGCCGCCTGACCACCCTGGCCTCTCCGAGGAGGACGTCCTCGGACACGGTGGCTGGCACCCCCGTTACGCCCGCGTCCTTGCGATCACCAGCGGCGGCGACTACAGCTTCGCGGTCGTGGACGGGAACGGCGACGGCGCTGAACTCGAAGCCGAAATGTGGGAATGGAGCAGCCGAGGCGGGGGAGCGAACGGGCGGCCACATCGGCAACACCTACTACGCCTACGGCAGTGCGCCCGGACGTCAGACGGTCACGATCAGCTTCGACGGCCGCCTCCACGACGTGCAGGTCAGCCGCCACGGAGTCTGGGCCTTCATCAAAACCCGCACCCACCCCCACGGCCACGGATTCCCTCGCCTGACAGCTTGACAAGAACATGGGGACACCCCCGCAGTCCCCGCTTGTCGCCACCGATGAAGTTCTCATGCGCGGCCGCAGCCAACGACAACTGGGCACTCCACGAGCTGGCGATGAGGCGGGACGGGGTTGGGGATAAGGAAGGCGTCGAGCGGTTCGCGGCCAAGGCCGGCGCGGCACCCCTCGCCGACCGAGTGCGGGCAATGCTCGCCGAGTTGCAGCTGCCGAACGGGCTGCCACCCATCAACGAGCGCTGACCCGGGCAGGCCGTTCACGCTCGCCATCGAGGTCAGCCATCGACCATCTCCCGGCGCGCAGAACCGGATGATCTGCACCTTTTTTCTACCGCGGTCCGCACAACTCCCGGCTGCACGGAGTCGCTTGGCGCGAGCTCCTGGTCGGCGAGACCCTGAGGTCAATCGCCCATCGTCTAGGCGATCGCAGCCACTTACGCACCCGGCCAGTCCGCTTGCAGTTGCTAGTCTGGATACGTTCTGTAATGAGTGAAGTCGCATGATCCTGGTCGGCGTGGAACGAGTCGTGGAACGACTCCCGCGGGCGCTCTGTGCATTCAGGGCTTTCTGAGCGTCCGGGCGATGCAATCTGTGCAGGCAGGGCGCTCCGTACCGCGGAGTTGTGCGCTTTAATCCGTAGGTTCCGGGTTCGAGCCCCGGACGCCCCACCTCGTCTGACCTGCGGCTATACGCCCCATAAAGATCAAAACCAGGTCCGTCTGCCGATGAAGAAATCCGCTACTTCGATTCTCTGCCCTAGTCACTGCTCTCGCACGGCTCGCAGGAGTCGCTCTGAGCGCCGGCCAGACCGGTCGCCCGCTCATCACGGAGCGTGACGGCCGTTGCATCAGAGCGGGAACCCGGACGTGTCGCGAGACATGCCACGGCGGCCCTCATGCGGCTAATTCGCTACAGATCGCCGATTAGTACTATTCTGATAGGCGTTTGCCGAACGCCGCGCGCGGAACATCCGGTTCAGTGGCCGGGCTCGGCGCCGAGCATGCCGGGCTGCGCCCGGGGCCTTCAGGTCCGCTTGTCCAGGATGCATTAGGCGGGACCGGCGGAGCGGGCGCCGCGTGTGCGCATGCCGTCCTGGGTGACGAACCCCTGGAGGTGCTGGGTGCCGCGGCGGAAGATCCCGTAGTCCCCGCCGGCCACGCAGCTGCCAACCGGATGATGGCTAGGGGTGGCGGATACGGAGCAGTCCGCGTTGCATGACGGTCACCGCTCCGGCGAGGCTGTCCAGGCTGGCGAGGCTTACCAGGTCGCTGATCGCCTTGATGACTGTCGCGGCGGACTGGCCGGTCAGGCGCAGGACGACGATGCCAGCGTGGCTGCCGGGCGGATAACTGCGGATGTCTCCCAGGCCCCGGTCCAAAGAGATCAGTATCCGCGCGGCCGCAGTCGCCGCGGCGACGACATCCTCGTCAGGCGCGCCGACCAGGTCTTCGGCAATGACGGTGTCGACGTCGTGCCCGGCCGTGGCCAGGACGGAGGCGGCTGTGGCGGGCAGGTTCTCGTCGAGCTTGAACTTCATTGTGACTGCGGGATCGGCAGCAGTTCCTCGCGGGCGAGCGCGGCACCGTACCCTGCCGCCGCGCGGATGCCCGCGACGGTAACCGTAGGGTACTCGGCAGTGATCTCCTCGGCGGCCATGCCCGCCGCCAGGCAGTCCAAGATGACGCTCACCGGCACGCGGGTCCCGGCGATCACCGCCTGGCCGTGCATCACCCGCGGGTCGGCGGAGATCATCTCCATCTGCTCGGACGTCACGGTCTCAGTCTGCCCCGCCAGCCGCAGGAACGCGAACCCGCCACCCCAACGGCCGTCCCCACGTACCTTCGCCGCGAACGGTCACAGAACGTGAGCGACGAGTTCAAGCGGCACCGTCGCCCCGGCAGCCGCACCGCCGACAGACGCGGCCTGCCAATGGACTTGCCAATGGGAGCCTTGCGAGACAAGCGAAAAGAGAATGCCCCGACGCAGTTGCAGTGACAACGTGGCACGGTCCCGTCCAAGGACCGCTTCGCCAGCTACAACGGCACCGCCCCCATCGACTTGCCCTCCGGCGACCAGGTCCGCCACCGGCTGTCCAGGGCCGGGAACCGGCGGGTCAACCACGCCCTGCACATGATGGCCGTCACCCAGATCCGCAACCCCGGCACCCCCGGCAGGATGTACTACGAGCGGAAGCGCTCCGAGGGCAAGACCCCGAAAGAGGCGCTGCGGTGCCTCAAGCGGCGGCTGTCCGACCTGGTGTACTGCCAGCTGACCGCCGACCGCCAGGGCACAATCGACACGTGCGGATCACCTACGACCCCGCGGCCAACGCGGTCTACATCTACCTCACCGGCGAACCGCTCACGCCCGGCCGCGTCACCATCCAGGCAGGCACGCCGCCCGGAACCGAAGGGTTCATCGCTCTCGACTGGAAAGACAACCGCCTCATCGGCATCGAGATCCTCGACGCGACCCGTCATCTTCACGATGACCTTCTCCAGACTGCCGAAATCCTCGACTGACCCAGGCTCAGCAGTAGGGCAGCCGAGCTATGGAACCATTCGCGGAACGGCTCGGTTAGTCGCGCCTACCGCACGGTCCGCAGGTCCCGGCAACTGCACGGCCTGACTGGCGCCGCCCGTAGCTGCGCTCTCGGGCATGGGTCATCGCTCCACCCCCTGACCCGTGCGGGCAGGCGGGCCCGGCAGTCCAGGCGCATTGTTGCCTGCCTGAGCCTCGCCGAAGAGAAACCCGCGTGGTCCACCCCAGCAAGGGCCGGGCCGGGTGTGCGTGGCCGGTGTCCAGCCCTGTTACCGGCCTGCCTCGCGCGGTCACACACGGGTCAGCCCGCGGGCCGCGTGCCCGCCCCGTCTCCGGGAGCGAACTGACGGCAGCAGAGCAGGAACCGGTCGATGTCTTCCTCGTTGTTGAAACCATGCGGATCCACTCGGATGCCGCCCTTCGGGCCCAGGGTGCCGACATCGACGCCTTTCTCGCGGCAGGCCGCGAAGATCGCCTGCGATTGATCATGCAGGAATACCAGCACGGCGGCCCGCTTCGCCGGGTCCTGCGGCGTGACGACGTGCTGTCCGAGTTCGAGCAGGCCGTCGATGCACAGGCCGGCGAGGTGCCCGGCGCGATCGTAGATACTGTCGAGGCCGACCGAGCTCAGCAGTTCGATTCCCGCACGCGCGGCCGTCAGTCCTGGCAATGCCGGCAGGCCAAGCTCATAGCGCCGGGCATGGGGAGTGACTGGCGGCAGGCTGGCGGCAGGCCAATCCCCTAGCGCGACGTCGAGGCCGATATAGCCGACGTCCAGCACCGGAGCGCTGCCGAGCAATTCCTGACTGACATACAGATAGCCGATGCCCGGCGGGCCGAGCAGCCATTTCATGCTGGTGGTCACCAGAACATCCACGCCCTGCGCCATGACGTCCAGCGGCATGATGCCAGCCGTCTGTGCGGCGTCGACCATCAGCGCAGCCCCGTGCTCATGTGCCGCCTGGCTCAGCACGCCCAGGTCGTGGCGCCGCCCGGATTGGGGAGCCACGTGGCTGACGCAGACTGCAAGGGTGTCCGCGTCGATTGCCTCGGCCACGGCAGCGGACGGGTCATCCATCCCGTCGGTCGGGAGGTACCTCACCTTCCGGCCGATCGCGTACCACGGATAGACGCTTGACGGGTAGCTGGTGTCGTCCACGACGACATGCCCGCCAGATCGTGCCGCCAGGAGCCGGACGGCGATGTTCGCGGCCCGCGACGTGTTGTCCGTCAAGGCGATCTCACTGGCGCTGGCGCCGATCAGCCCTGCGAAGGCCTGCCTCAGCGCGGCCATCTCGCCCAGCATCGCTTCCTCGGTCATCACCGAGTTCGGATCGCCGGACCAGGCCTCCGTCCAGGTGTCCCACGCGCTCCGCACGGGAGTAGCGGCAGGCGCCATGGCCCCCGAGAACAGGTACGCCCTGGTCCGCAGCGCCGGGAACATATCTCTGAACGACCTCAGATCGCCTGCCATGGTCTTGCTCTCGTCCGTCATGCGTTTCAGCCTCCTGCGTTCGATGTGTGCCCGACGATCTCCGCCCTGTCAGCCCGGGTGCGGAAGGTCACGCGCGTTCGGTCAGCGCGGAAAAGATCATTGGAGAATTCGAAAGAGACACCGTCCCCGGTCCTGGAGGTCCGCGTGATCGCCAGGAGCGGCGACCGGTTCTCGATCCCGAGGAGCGCCGCCTCGTCCGGGCTGGCCTGAACCACCTCGAGGTGCTCGATGACGTCTTCGGGCGTCATGGCGTACCGCTCGGCGAGCAGGTCGTAGATCGACCCGCTCAGCGGCAGCTCAAGCATTCCCGGAACCCGGTCGGCGGGCAGCCTGGTGCGTTCCAGGGACAGTGGGACGCCGTCGGCAAGCCTGATCCTGACGATGGTGACGACCAAGCTTCCCGCGGCCACCTCCAGGTGCGCTGAGGTGGCTTCGTCCGCGGTAGTGATCGTGGCTGACAGAACCTGGGTGCCTGCGACGAAGCCTTGCCGCCGCAGGTACTCCGGCAGGCCGACAACTACGGACAGGTCGCGATCCACCTTCGGCTGGGCCACGAAGGTACCGCCAGCGCGGCCAGGTACTCTGCGGACAATTCCATCCTGCGCGAGCCTGGCCAGAGCGCGGCGCAGCGTCGAGCGGCTGACGGAGACGGCGGCCGCGAGGTCGCGTTCCGTTCCGAGCTTGTCGCCAGCGCGGAGTTCGCCAGCAGAGATCATGTCGAGCAGACGGCGTCGTGCCTCGTCTAGCTGTCTCATGTCAGGACCTCGGCTCGCTTCACGACCGCGGCGCACCGGTCACCAGCTGTCACGTCCGTCAACGGGCCAGATGTCGACCAGGGTGTCACCGGACACGCAGTGGTAGAGCGGATACATCGGCACCGTCTGCCAGGCATGCGGAGGAATGACGCTGATCCGCTTGCCCACGGCAGGCGGTGCCGCCCCCGCCGGAACGTCGATGCGTCCCAGGTCGTCGCCGACCATCGAGTATTCCGATCCCGGGGGTGCGCCGGCTTGAATCAGCGGTTGTAGCTGGCCAAACGTGCCGTCGATCTCCTTGGCTCCCCCGTCGGTGATCACGAAGCCGTCTCCGGATGAGCTCAGGACGCTGACCGAGACCGATAGCGCCATGCCGAACGGAGGCTGACCGTCCAGGCGCAGCTGGACCCCGGAGTAGTTGACGTCCATGTGAACGTACGTTCCGACCTGAATCTCCGTGAACACGCCTGTTTCATGGTCGAAGTCGTGGGTGCCCGTCCCGCCGCCGGATACGACTGGAGGAGGAAGTCCCGCGGAGGCTAGGCGGTCAACGGCGACCTTCAGTTCCGCGAGACGCTCGAGGGACGCGCGGCGGCGCTCCTCGTAGCTGGGGATGCACAGGATCAGCCCGTTGTAGCCCTGCAGCCCGGCATACCGGAGGCCGGGCGTGCTGGCCACGGCACTCGCCAGCCGCACGAGGGTTTCGGCGTCATGCGCTCCGGTCCGCCCCCCGCCCAGCTCGTAGTCCACCATCACGTCGAGCGCGCGCCCGGACCGCCTGGCCGCGGCGGCCAGGTCCGCTATGTTCGACACGCTGTCGGTGACGACGATGAGGGACTCCGACTGCGCGTTCAGGACAGCCAGCCGGTCAAGCTTCCCGGGCGTCACGACCGTCGAGAAAAGCATGATCCCGGGAATGCCCCCCGCTGCCGCGGCCTCGGCCTCCGCCAAGGTCGCGCAACATACGCCCAGCGCTCCGGCTGCGATCTGCCGACGGGCTATCTCGACGCATTTGTAGACTTTGAAGCAGGGGCGCAGGCTGTAGTTATTCGCCCGTGCGTGGGCGGCCATAGCCGTGATGTTGCCGTCGAGCACATCGACGTCGACGACGAGCGCGGGAGTCTCCAGCTCATACCGGGATCCGGGCAGGCCGATCAGGTTTGCGTTAGGTCCGAGCGGGCCTGTGGGCTTGTTGTTCATCGCGACCATTCCAGTTGCCAGTTAGGTCCCGGCCGCATGACAGGCGACCACATGCTCGCCCGACCCTTCGCCGGGCGAAAATGACGGCCGCTCACTCGCGCAGCGTGCGTGCGCGAGCGGGCAGCGCAGGCGGAAGAAGCATTGGCTGCTCTCGGACGTCGCCAGGGCAAAACCTGGCTCATCGTCCTCGGCGGCCCGGCCCTCGGGGACGCGCCCGCGCCGCCGGTGCAGGCGCGGGAGCGCGTCCATCAGGCTCCTGGTATAGGGATGTGCTGGCGAACTGAAGATGTCCGTGACCGTCCCCGCCTCCACGAGCCGGCCTGCGTGCATGACGGCTACCCGCTGACACAGCGCCCGCACTACCTGCAGGTTATGAGTAACGAAGACCAGGCACAGATGGCGCTCGGCTGCAAGGCGCGCCAGCAGTTCGACGATCGTCGCCTGAATGGACACGTCCAGCGCGGACGTGACCTCGTCGGCGAGCAGCACGTGCGGATTCACCGCGAGCGCCCTGGCGATCGCCACCCGCTGCCGCTGGCCCCCCGATAGCTTCGCGGGCCGGACCGCCAGTATCGACTCGTCCAGGCCCACCGACGACATCAGGGCTGGTGCACTGATCGGGTCCCGGACGCCGGCCGCACGCAGGGCCTCGAGGAGCACATGGCCGATCCGGAGGCTGGGATTCAACGACGTATACGGGTCCTGGAAGACCATCTGGATCGCTCGCCGTTCCATCTTCGAGCGGCTGTGACCCAGCTCGCGCCCTTCGTAGAAGATCTTTCCGCTGGTGACTGGCTCCAGTCCCGCGATGGCTCGGCAGAGCGTAGATTTGCCCGAGCCGGACTCGCCGACGATTCCCAGCACTTCTCCCCGGCCGACGCTGATGCTCACGTCGTCGACTGCGGTGACCACCCGGGAGGGGGCCTGCGGGCCGGTCGCCCTTGCGCTTCCGGCCTTGTGGAACGTGACGCTCAGCGACCGAACGTCCAGCACCGTGTCAGTCACCCGGCCGTCCCCCAGTGCCCAGGCGCGTGACATCACTCGCCCTGATGCAAGCACTCTCACGATCCGGCGCGACCTTCTGGAGCGGGAACTCCCCCGTCTTGCAGCGATCCTCCGCGAGGGCGCATCTGGGGTGGAATTGACAGCCAGCTATCTGGACGACCGCGCCGGGAATCTCTCCGGGGATCGCCAGCAGGCCCGGGTTATCCGATTCGATGTCAGGAACGGCGCCGAGGAGTCCGTGCGTGTAGGTATGCATGGGACTCGAGAAGACGTCAGCCACTGCCCCCCGCTCGATGATCTGGCCCCGGTACATGACCGCCACCTGGGTACAGGTCTCGGCGATCACTGCCAGGTCATGCGAGACGAAGATCAGCGCCATTCCCTCGCTGCGCTGGATCTGGCCGATCAGCTCCAGAACACGCCGCTGGGAGGTCACGTCGAGTGCGGTCGTCGGCTCATCGCAGAGCAGCACGCGAGGACGGCAGGCCGTTGCCATCCCGAGCATCGCCCGCTGCCGCATCCCGCCGGACAACTCGTGCGGGAACTGGACCACATGCAGGGCCGGATTAGGGAGCCCGAGCCTTCGGAGTGTCTCGACCGCCTCGGCGCCCGCCGCTCGCCGGCTGAGCCCCTGGTGTCGGCGCAGCCCTTCGCTGATCTGCTGCCCGACGCGCATGACGGGATCCAGCGCGCTGGTGGAGTCCTGGAACACCAAGCCGATGCCGTTTCCCCGGAGTCTCCTGAGTCCCGCGCTGGAGGTGGCGTCCGCGACGCACGTGCCGTCGTACCAGATCGAGCCGGAGGCGATCCTGGTCCCGGTCGGCAGGATCCCGATGAGCGCCTTCAGCGTCATGGTCTTCCCGCAGCCGGACTCGCCGACCAGGCCGAGCGCTTCGCCCGCATTCACCCCGAACGATATTCCCTGGACGACCGGCCGAGTGTGCGCTCGGACTCGCATCGTCACGGTCAGGTCGCGGACTTCGAGAAGGTACCCCATCAGTCCCCCTGAAGCCGCTGCGCAATGCCGTCCCCTACCAGCGAGAACGCGAGTCCCGTAAGCACCACGGCAAGCGCCGGGAAGGTCGCTATCCCCCAGCGGGTGGTCAGGAACGCGCTGCCCTCTCCGATCATCGCCCCCCACTCCGGCGTCGGCGGCTGCACGCCGAGCCCAAGGAAGCCGAGCGTCACGATGGCGAGGATGACGTTCAGGACGTCCGACATCGCGTAGACCACGGCCTGACTGATCGCATTCGGGAGGATATGACGAATAAGTACCCGTATAGAGGACAGGCCGGTCATGCGGGCAGCCGCCACGTAGGGTCTGGTGACAGCGAGCCTGACCTCTCCGCGAACTATTCGCGCGTAGGACACCCAGCCGACCGATATAAGCGCAAGCAGAATGCTGGCTGAACCTGAGCCCAGGACGAAGACCAACGCGATGATCAGCACGTAGAACGGGAAGGCCATCACGAAATCGACGCACCGCATGATGACGGTGTCGACTATCCGGCCGACGTACCCCGCCAGCAAGCCGAGCGCGGTTCCGATGGCGAGCGAGACGGCTACCGCGGCGCAGGCGATCTCGAGGTCGGTCCGGGTTCCGTACGCCACACGGCTCCAGATGTCCCGGCCGAGTTCGTCTGTGCCCAGCCAGTGGGCGCCTGAAGGCGCCACCAGCATGTCGCCGATGTACTGGTGGTCCGGAGGATAGGAGGTCAGGACGGGAGCGAGCACGGCAACGGCGAGGAGGCCAGCCAGCATGACGACCCCGGTGCTCAGCGTCGGCGTCCTCGTGACCGCCGCGGCCAGCCGCTGGCCGCGGCGGCTGGCAGGGCCGGCCACCGTCGCGATCACGTCAGCTCCAGCTGCGGATCCAGCGCCGTGTGCACCAGATCGGTCCCGAGGTTGACCGCCAGGACGAGGATCCCATAAACGATCGCCACGCCCTGCACGATCGGGAAGTCGCGGCTGAGGACGGCCTGGACCATCAGCGTGCCGATGCCTGGCAGCGCGAATATCGTCTCGATCGCGACCGTGCTGCCGACCAGGTAGCCGATGTTCAGGCCCAGGACAGTCACGGTTGGCGCGATGGCGTTGCGCATGCCGTGCCGGACGAGGACTCGCCATGCTGACAGGCCCCGCGCCCTAGCTGACGCGATGTAGTCCGAGTCCAGCACGGCGATCAGGCCGACACGCAGGCTCCTGGTGAGCGTCGGGAACATTCCGATGGCGATGGTGAGGCTCGGAAGAATCAGCGATTCCAGGTGAGCCGGCACGCTCGTGCCGTACCCCGCAACAGGGAGCAGGTTCGCCCGGATCGCTACGAGGAGCACGAGGACGATCCCGATCCACACAGACGGGATGCCCAGGCCGGCCAGCGACAGCAGCCGGATGACCTGGTCGGCGATGCGGCCCTTCAGGCTAGCGGCAACCGCGGCCAGCGGCAGGGCCAGGACAAGCGCGAGCACGGCGCCGAACATCATCAGCAGCAACGTCGGCAGCAGCCGCTGCAGCACGAGCTGGGAGACGGGCACCCGGTAGAACAGCGACGTGCCGAAGTCACCACGCAGCAGCCGCGACATGTACAACCCGTACTGAACCCAGATGGGCCTGTTCAGGCCCCACTCCCTGTGCACAGCCGCCAGTTCGCCAGCGGTCGCATGCGGACCGAGCAGCGTCCGCGCTGGGTCACCCGGGATGAGGTGGATGAGAAGGAAAACCACCAGCGTGATACCGAAGAGGGTGACCAGCGCGGACACCAGCCGCCTGCCGAAGTAGTCGAGGAAGCGTCGCATCGGAGCGTGCCTATTGGCCGCCTGCGCTTACTTCGCGATCCAGACATCCGCCAATCGGTAGTTGCCGGTCAGGAGGATGTGGAATCCGTGCACGCTGCTGCTCAGCGCGTACACCCACGGCGACAGGAAGAGCGCGGCGATCGGGTAGTGAGCGTCGTAGGTCCGCAGGTACTGCGCGTACAGGCTCTTGCGTTCCGCTGGGCTGAAAACGGCGCCCGCCCGATTGCCGACCGCCGTCAGCTGAGCGTCACTCCACCCGACCCAGTTGCCGCCCGTTCCCGACGCGGCCTCGACAAGCTCGCTCGAGTCGGCGATATCGGTGTTCACGTAGACGGTCGCCATCTGGTACTTCAATGCCGTGGTGTCACCGAACCAGGTGCTCGGATCCAGCGGCTGGATCTTCACCTTGATCCCCAGCGGCGCCAGTTCCTGCTGCACGATCTGGCCGACCGCCGACTCGAGAGCCGAGCCCGAGCTGATGTTCAGGGTCGTGCTGAAGCCATGCGGCACCGTTGACGCCGCCATGTCGGCCTTAGCCTTGGCAAGATCGAACGGCGGAACCGGCTCGGGCGACGAGAGTGGGATATTTGGTGCCAGGAAGGTCCCTATGGGCGACCCGTTACCGAAGAGAGCCGCCTCGACCAGCGCCTTCCGGTTCAACGCGAGATTGATCGCTTCGCGCACATGAATGTCCTGGAAAGGCTTGACGTGCTCGTTGAACAGGAGCATTTCCACCTCAGTCGATGGCTCCTCCGCGAGGGCATCTCCGGGCATCGACTTGATCTGCGACAGCTGTGACCAGGCGGGGAACTCGTCGATCTGGACCTGGCCGCCTCGCAGCTCGAGCAGTCGCGTCGTATCGGATGACACGACGGTCCAGGTCACCGAGTCCAGGTACGGCTTGCCCGACTGCCAGTAGTAAGGATTCCGCTTCGCGGTCAGCGACTGGCCATGCACCCAGGAGGTAACTTCGAACGGCCCTGTTCCAATTGGCTTCTGGAAAAATTTCGCTGCCGTCTCACCGGCGAAATTGGCGGGCAGGATGCAGTTCCCGTAGAGCGAGACGATTGCGAGCATGGAGGCGACGGGCTTCTTCGTGTGGAATACGACCGTCTCGGGGTCCGGCGTGGTGATGCTCGTGATGACATCGTCGATGAAGCCCCAGACCGACGTCTTGGCCATCGCGCGCTCGAAGGAGAACATGACGTCCGCCGAGGTCATCGGCTGGCCGTTCGAGAACTTGACGCCGTGGCGGAGGTGGAATGTCCAGGCCAGCTTGTTCGCGGAGAGGCTATATCCCGTCGCGAGCCAGGGAATGAAGCCCTGGCCGTTCGGAGTAGAGTCATACAGCATCTCATAGATGTTCTTCATGATGAGAATAGACTGATTGGCGTACGTCTGGGTCGGATCGAGAGATTCCGGATCTCCGACCTGGGCGATCGTGATGCTGCCGCCGCGCACCGGCGATCCAGGGTTGGCGGACGCCGAGCCACCCTCGCTCGAAGTTCCGGAATTGCCCGAGCAGGCAGCGAGCGGCAACGCTAGCAGAATAAGGGTCCCGACCGCTGTGAGTGCTCGCCTTGTGGACTTTGCGCGCCTCATTGAGTCACCTGCATTTCAGTACCACAGCGAAGCTGTCTTTGGGATGTGACGGCATAGCGAATTGACGAGCCCGGCCGTCGATTAGTGCGGCAAGTGCCCGCCCGGTGTCTAGCAATTTCAGTGACATTGCCAGCGAGAACCCGGCCGACCGGCATCGTCGCCGCGTCCTGCCGCCTTGCCCGCAGGCTCGGAACCTACCATGTTGAATCAGACCAGATCAATAGGTTCGGTCTGCACTGTTGCTCCTCAATGCCGCTAATCGGTATGCAGTTAGGCAGTGCCATTGCCGCCGGCGGCGGCGCGGTCAGCAGTCATCCACGCGCGCGCCGAGGATGAGCAAGTTGCCGAGGAGCGATGCTGCTTGCATCGTCGTGCCAGCTCAAAGCTAGTGTGGCCGAGACAGGGACCCACCGTGCAGGTGCCGAATGTGCCATCACGCGGGCACCCGCGACTGCGGTGCAAACCCTGAACCGAATCCCTGGAACTCGATGGACCAGGTGGCGGCCACCACACCGGCTGCCGCCTCTCGGGCATCCCGGTGACCTTGGCCGCGCACTCCCGCGTTCCTGCGCTTATACGGACGCGACCTACCAGCGACTGGCCGCCGGGCCACCCCGGTGACCGAAGTAGCCGCTTTGCTCTTCTTCGGTGGCCGGGCGGCCGGGTGCGCGACCCGCTGGGCAACAACTAGTGCCTCCAGGCGCACGCATATGATGTCGAAACGCCCCTGGAGAACAGCCATGCGCCAGCGCAGCCTGACACCGCAGCCTGACACGGCAGCATGATGGCCCACAGCCCGGCGATGACGTCTGCGTAGCCATCTGCCCGTCGCCTAACATCACGACCGCTACGTTCTGTAACCGCATCCCGTCGGCGATCACCCGGACGGGCGCTGGTGGTCTAAAACCAGGTAGGAGTGGCTCACCCGAGCAGGCAAGAGTCCAGCCAACCATGCCGTGGCCCCAGACCCGCCTGTGAACACGATCCACACGCTGCAGGAACCGCGCTGACACCGGGCTTGGACTATAGCATTCGATACATATACCATGTGATGCATGGCGGGACTGTACGCGATCGAGATCGAGGCCGAGGTCCGGTCCTGGCTGTCGGTACTGAGCGACCGGGACTTCGGCCGGGTCGACTTCCTTGTCGGCCTGCTCGCCGAACGGGCGGAAGACCTGGGCGAGCCGTACACCAGGCATCTCGGGGGAAAAGTCCGCGAGTTGCGGTTCCACTTGTTAGCCCAGCAGACCAGGGTCACGTACTGGCTCGCGCCGGGCCGCCGGGTGATCTTGCTGACCGTCTTCCGCAAGACCCGTGGCGCCGAGGCCGCCGAGGTAGCACGGGCCCTGCAGGCCCAGAAGAGATGCGAGGCCGAGCATGGCCCGGCCCATGACACGTACGACCGCGAGGTGCAGCCATGACCGCCAGCCACGACTCTTACGAAGACCTCGCCCGCGACCGCCGCGCCGGCGCGGAATACCGCCTTGGCTACGCCGAAGCCGAGCGCGCCTTCCTCATCGGCCGCGCCGTCCGCGACCGCCGCCTGGCGCTAGGCCTGTCGCAGACCGAGGTGGCCCGCCGCGCTGGCATGACCCAGCCCGCGCTCTCCCGCCTGGAAGCCGGCGGCGTCATCCCTACCATCCCTTTGCTCGAGCGCATCACGTCCGCCCTTGACGCCGACCTCATCGTCGAAATCTCACCTCACGCGGCCTGACGCCCCTGCGAAGGCAACGCTCACCTCCGGATCGCGAAAGCGCGGGCTCTGGACCGGGCCGGGCCGATTGCCCACCGACCAGGCGGCCCGGAGACGACCGCACCCTGGCTACTCCTCGTGAGCATCCAAGCTGGTCACCATCCGTAAGCTCCACCCGCGCCAGCCATGAAGTCACCTCGCCCGGGCTGAACCCGAGAGCCGGACCCTGCCAATGGATCTGCCAATGACACGCCTGCGGCAGGTGCGAACGGGAGGGATCGCGACGCGAATCCAGTGGACGTCAGCGCAGGCCAGGACATCGGCGAATCGGATGAGCGTGCTTTTAATCCGTAGGTTCCGGGTTCGAGCCCCGGACGCCCCACACGGTCTGACCTGCGGGTGACCGGGGTGGCGCCGTCCCGCACTCGGGCGTGTCGTGGAACGAGCTGGTCCGCAACTTCGGTGCACACAACGCACAGAATGCACAGTCGGCAGTCACGCTCCGTGAGTGCCGGCTGCTGCAGATGCCCGCACAGCCCGTGCCAAGCAGAACGGGCTGAGCAGCAGCCGAGCCGTCGGCGTTCACCCGGCTCGGCTGCACCCGCGGGCGGCGGCGGAGTACGACGTCCGGTACTGGCTCAACGACCTTGCCTCGCTGATCTTCTTCCTCAAGGCCATCCCGCTGCCCGAACGGTTCGACCCGGACGCGCACTGGCGCGCCGTCAGCCACCTGATCTCCGACTGCGGCTCCCCGCGCGGCGTCCAGACCAACGAGCACCGCTACCTGCTCATCACCGAGAAGTCGGCCGCCTGACACCCTCACCCCGGGCTCACGCTCCAGCTTCCCTACGCCGCTCGGACCGTGGAATCTCGTCGTCACGCCAGTCTCAAGACGTCCGCTTCTGCCGCGATGAGGTATGCCGGGAGGGCCGGGGTGCCGAAGCAGGCCGTTGCATTGGTTCGATAGAGATCAGGGCAGCACCATAGGCGTCCGGCAAGGTTCCGCTGCGACAAGGAGGCATTCGAGAGGAGAGTGTGCGTGCCGATTCGCGCCGAGGGCCAGGTTGACCCGCGCTGGGGACGAGCCGACCGGGTCGCGGTCGCCAGCGTGGTCGACGGCCAGATCGCCGGCTGGCAGGAGTTCACGGTCGGCTGGGGAACGCTGCATGACGCGGGAACCGAGGGTGCCCATCACGCCCGGGTGGCACGTTTCTTGCGGGACAACCAGGTCCAGGTGGTCGCGGTCCGCCATGTGGGTCCGGGCATGCAGCGCATGCTCGGCTCGATGGCGATCCAGGTCGTCGACGGCCTTGGCGGCGACACGCGCGGCGCGGCGAGCGCGGCTGCTCTCTGAGGCCGTTGGCGGGCGGTGCGGGTGGGTTCGTGCGAGGCCGAGGCGACGGTGGGCCGTGGTCAGGCGGAGCGAGCGCTTCCAGCGTCTTCAAGCTGGTGCTTCAGCCCGGTCCAGATCCGGCGCTCCATGCGTCCGCCAAGGGCGGCGACCAGCGGACCGAGCATCCGCATCCAGCCCTTCGGGCGCACCTGCCAGTCCCAGCTCATGACCGTGCCGTCGCCCTCAGCGGCGAAGGTCAGCCCTCCGGTCGTTTCCATCATCGAGCTGGCCGTGCGCGAACTGAGCCGGTGCGGCCGTTCGAACTCGGTCAGCTCAACAAGCATCTCACCGCCAGCCTTGCCCATGCGCGCCCGGAATCGCGTGCCCAGCCCGATCGGCAGCGGGGTGAGCAACTCTACGCCGGTCATGGCCGGGTTGAATGATGGCTCGTTGCGCGAATCGGCGGCCGTGTCGAATACCCGCTCGACCGGCGCCGCAATGCGGATACGACCGCTGATACGGGCCATTGTTCCAGGGTACTTCTGCCCGCTGCCCGGATCGTCCAGAGTCCTCACATGAGGGTCATGCTCAGCCAGCTCGGGCCCGCCGAACAGCGCCGAGAGACTACCGGCAGAGGTCCAGGCGCCAATAAGGACCGCACTCAATTGCCGCGATGAGGCACATCGATACCACCGTGCCTGCTGGTGGTCCAGCTATGGGCAACTGCGACCCAGCTGTGCCCGACCAGGCAGGGCGTCGAGGACGCTAATGGGCGTGCACCTCACCTCCACATCCGTTCGCGCCGCTCGCAGAGCCTGACCTACTTGTTGACGGCAGCCGCGCTCATGGCAGCGCGCTCAGTGCCAAGGCGACGGTCTGGCCACCTGGGCGGTACGTAGCTGGTCAATCCGAGCGGTGCCGCCGCGCGCGGGTCGCGGCGCGCCGGGCACGGCCCGCGGTGCGGCGGTGTTCAGTCCGGCCTGCCCGGTGTCTGGTCTGGTCTATGCCGTGTGCCGGGCCACGCTGGCCGGCCCGGCATACGGCGTTCACTCGAAGCCCAGGTCTACGCCGGTTCGGCCGGTGGCTGCAAGTCCGAGAACATTCCATGCAGGGTGGCGACACCCGCTTTCTCAGCGCGCACACTGAGCACGATCTGGCCGTGTCCGGTCGCCACCGTCCACTCTGCCCACGGGCAGCACTCGTTCTCGACGGCGACGAGCTGGCGCAGTTCCTCGTGCACGCCCGGTTCGGTGCGGAAGGTGATGCGCAGCCCAGCGGCGGTCTCGGCACGCTCGTCCATGGCTATGGCGGCGAGCCGGTGCCAGCGGTTTGCTTGCGCCGCCAGGCCTTCGGATGTCAGCAAGCAGGCGACCGCGCCGCCGGCCGCATCTGATGTGGTTCCTGAACTGGCCACCTCTTTGTCCTTTCGATGGTTTCCGGGACCGGACCCAGACATCCTTGCTGTTAAAGTCAACTTGATGTCAAACACGGGTCCTCCCGACGCCGCGTCCCGGCTGACGATCGGAGATGTCGCCGCTTTCACCGGCAAGCGCCCTTCCTCGATTCGCTACTACGAGGAGATCGGGGTGCTGCCCCAGCCGTCCCGGGTAAGCGGACGACGCGTCTACGACAGCAGCACTGTCCGCATGCTCGCGGTGATCGAAACCGCGCAACGCGCAGGCCTCACGCTCGGCGAGATCAAGGCGCTGCTGTCGGCCTCACCAAATGATGCCCAGGCGGCACAACGGCTCAGGGAAATCGCTGAACGCAAACTGCCGGTCATCACCGCCCTCATTGAGCGCAGCGAACTCGTGCGCAGCTGGCTGGAATGCGCTGCGCGCTGCGAATGCCCGAACCTCGGCGACTGCCCGCTCTTCGACGACGCTTCGCCTCCGCCTCGCTAAGCCACCCCAATCCGAAGGCCAGACGCAGGCGTGACGCTGGACTCAGCTGCCGCGGCTGGTCGCCTGATGTGCACCGAAAGTGGGCGGCGGGACCTATTTGGTTCAACGTTCTGGCCGCCGCTGGTCCTACGCTAGAGCGCATGACGCTCCCGTCCGGTATCCCCATCGACGAGCTCGATCCCGGCATCCGCCCGCAAGACGACCTGTTCCGGCACGTCAACGGCCGGTGGCTTGCGCGGACCGAGATCCCCGCCGACCGGGCGCGCGACGGCGCGTTCCGGATTCTGGCTGAAGAGGCTGAGAACGCGGTGCGCGAGATCGTGGAAGAGGCCGCGTCGGCACCAGAAGGCAGTGAGGAGCGGAAGTTCGGCGACCTGTATGCCAGTTTCATGGACGCCGACCGGGCAGAGCTGCTCGGCTCGCAGCCCATCAGCCAGACGCTCGCGGCGGCTCGAGCCGTCAGCTCCATTCCGGAGGTGCTGGAGACGCTCGGGCGGCTGGAGCGACTGGGAATCGGGGGTCTGTACCGGCTCTTTGTTGACACCGACCCTGGCAACCCGGAGCGTTACCTGATGTTTTTCGAGCAGGCTGCTACCTCGCTGCCGGACGAGAGTTACTACCGCGAGGAGCGGTTCGCTGGCGTCCGCGACGCGTTCGTCGGTCATGTGCAGCGCATGTTCGAGCTGGCCCGGATGCCGGACTCCGGCCGGGCGGCCAGACGAGTGCTCGCGCTGGAGACGGCGGTGGCCGGGCACCACTGGGACAACGTCGCGAGCCGCGACCGCGAGAAGACTTACAACCTGTTCACCTGGACCGGTGTGTTGTCTGAGGGGCCGGATCTGCGCGGGTGGCTGGCGGCCCTGGACCCGCCCGCTGGCGCCTTCGACGAGATCGTGCTCCGCCAGCCGAGCTTCAGCACCGGGCTGGCCTCGTTGCTCACCGACGAACACGTTCCGGCTTGGCGGGACTGGCTGTGCTGGCAGGTGATCCACAGCGCTGCCGGGTACCTGTCCGAGGCGTTCGTCCAGGAGAATTTCGACTTTTACGGCCGCGCCTTGAGCGGCACCCCCCAGCTGCGTGAGCGTTGGAAGCGGGGTGTCGCGCTGGTCGAGGGAGCGATGGGGGAAGCTGTCGGGCGAGCCTACGTCGGGCGGCACTTCGCGCCTGGGGCCCGCGAACGGATGGACGTCTTGGTGGCCAACCTCCGCGAGGCTTACCGCCAGAGCATCGCGGAGCTCGAATGGATGGGGGCAGACACCCGCCGGCGGGCCCTGGACAAGCTGGGGAAGTTCACGCCGAAGATCGGCTACCCGGTCAGATGGCGGGACTACTCAAGCCTGAGGATCGACCCGACGGATCTCATGGCCGACGTGCGGGCCGCTCACGCTTTCGAGTTCCACCGCCAGTTGAACAAGATCGGCAAACCGATCGACCGCGACGAGTGGCGCATGACCCCCCAGACGGTCAACGCCTACTACAACTCGGGCATGAACGAGATCGTGTTCCCGGCTGCGATCTTGCAGGATCCGTTCTTCAGTCCGGGCCGCGACGATGCGGCCAACTACGGAGCGATCGGCGCGGTCATCGGCCACGAGATCGGCCACGGCTTCGACGACCAAGGTTCCAAGTACGACGGTGACGGCAGACTCACCGACTGGTGGGGCGCAACGGACCGGCAAGCGTTCGAAACCCGGACCCGGTCGCTGATCGAGCAGTACAACGCCCTGGCGCCGAAGCAGACTCCTGACCAGCATGTGAACGGAGCGCTGACGATCGGGGAGAACATCGGGGACCTCGGAGGCCTCGGCATCGCATGGAAGGCCTATCTGGTGTCGTTGCACGGCGCAGAGGCACCGGTAATCGACGGCTTGACGGGCGCCCAGCGCTTCTTCCTGTCGTGGGCACGTGCCTGGCAGCAAAAGACCCGGGACGAGGAAGTCATCCGGCTGCTCGCCATCGACCCGCATTCCCCCGGCGAGTTCCGCTGCAACCAGATCGTGCGGAACCTCGACGAGTTCTACGCCGCGTTTGATGTCGGCGCCACCGACGAGCTGTGGCTCGAGCCCGCAGCTCGGGTCCGTATCTGGTAGCCAGGGCCACACTGTGCAGCACAGCCCCCCCGGCGGTCGTGACCAGCGCCGCCAGAGGCCCCGGCCGGGCCATCGCGGCCCGCCCAGGTCACGCTCTGGTCCTTGCCCGCTGCGCAACACGACAGCAGATCCAGTCGAGGTTACCGCGCAGAGCGACTCAATCTGCGCTCTCCAACTGGCCAGCCCTGAAAGCCACGACTTGTCCAGATCGGCGGTTCAGGAGCCATGCCAACAGCGGTCGGTCATGCCCGCTTTCGCGCATAACGAGCCAACTGGTGCGTCGAATAACGGAGGGACCAGATCACCGCCGACCCCGAAGGCGGAACTCTACGCCTACGGGACAGGCAGTTCCATCGCAGCGACTCCCGCTTCGCCGAGCGGCTCGCTCGCCCCGGTGAAGGGCAGAAACCCGGCTCGCCGCGTCCCTACACGACCGGGATCCCGGTGCAGATGGCCGCGATGAGAGGGGAAAGCCTGGCCGGCTTGCGCTCGGTTAGCTACCAGACGGCCCCTGGGCGACGTAGTGCAAGTCGGCTTCCTTGCCGCAACCACACACACGAGCCACAGACGATGCGTGGCACGAGTGCGCGGGGGCGGCCGTCTCCGCGGTGATTTTATGTGTCGGGTTCATTGGCGCCGCCAGACACCCCGACGTGCTGACGGCTCCGCATCCGACAGCTGCTGGCGCGATAATCGGGAATGGGCTCATCGGTGATCACACCGGTGACCTAGCGATTAAGGAGCGGGTCGGCGCGATGGCGATGGTGGCGGGCCAGTCCGATCCATGTGACCTGGACCTGCTGGCGGTCAGCGATCGGTTCAGGCTGTTCAACTTCACCCGCAGGGACGACTACGTCGCATACCTGTGGGTGCTAAGGGCCATGGACCAGCTGCGCGGGATGCACGTCGCCCAGTCGCACACCGATGACGTCGCGGTTGTCCTTGCCGAACTGGCAGCCACTCACGACGGCGTACCTAACAGCGGCGGCAACCTCCGCGACCGCCTCGACTACCTGGTCGAAGACGGGGTCCTGCACCGGCTTGAGGACGCGTCCCGTGCCGGAAGCCTTGCCAGGTACCGTAACCGCCAGTCGGTATACAGTTCAGCGAGCTCGGGCACCGCGCCTACACGGCGGTCGAGAGCGTCCTAGCCGCGCGGGTGCAGGACGCGAACATGTCGAGGCTCGTGTTCTCCGACATCCTGCGCGACCTTCATGACCTGGCCCGTGCCAACAACGAGGGCGACGGCGACGAGATCGTGCGGCGGCTGACCAGCCTGGACCGGGTCATGGAGGACATGGCGCGCCGGTCGGCCCGGTTTCACCTGACGCTCGGCGACATCACCCGATCGACCGATGCGTCGCCCGAGATGTTCCTGCTCTACAAGAACGCTCTGATGGCACACATGAGTGACTTCATGGCCGAGCTTGACCGGTACCTGCCACGTCTTTCGCACGCGGTCGAGCACGTCGAGGCGACAGGGATCGAGACGCTGCTGCAACGGGCCGCCGACGCCGACGAGCGCCCGCTGATGGGTCACGACGAGGTCATGGCGGACTGGCGCCGCCGCTGGCTGGCAGTACGGGCCTGGTTCGTGGCCGGCGCCAGCGAGGGCTCCCGTGCCGTCCAACTGGCGGCCGCCACCAGAGCGGGTGTGTCCAGCGTGATCGCGCTGCTGCGCCAGATCACCGAGTCGCAGCGGGGTGGGGTCAACCGGGCAACTCAGCTGCGGCATCTGGCCGCTTGGGTGACCGATGTGGCGGACGACGACGCCGCCCACGCGCTGATGTCCGCCGCCTTCAACCTGCGCCTGGCCAGGCACCTCGGCGGAGTGCACGACGATAGTGAGCTGATCTCGCCCCGGCTGTCCTGGCAGGACGCTCCCGGCGTGGAGGTCGCTGTCCCTTGTTCCGGCGCGGCAAGGTGGCCGCGCCTGGCGTGCCGGCGCGGATTCAGGCCCACGTCGGCCTGCGCGCCGAGCTACGCCGCCGCCAGGCTGCCCTGCGCGCCGCAGAACGGCAGGCTGGCCAGCAACTGCTCACCGCAGGCCTGGCTGGGCAGGTGCTTGACGAAGCCCAGACCGGT
>Ga0307373_10002873_pt1 | contig 30702 bp, 31 predicted proteins | sample OX2MG_FD_202534 | JGI IMG/M metagenome (GOLD analysis project Ga0307373, IMG submission 202534) | Soil microbial communities from Risofladan, Vaasa, Finland - OX-2 | ecosystem: Environmental > Terrestrial > Soil > Coastal area > Acid sulfate soil | place: Finland: Risofladan, Vaasa | collected...
GTTCCTCCAACTCTCGATTCACCGCTATCCGCAGCGCCAGAAACGTTTTTGTCGCGGGATGCAGTCTCTGCCTTCCCCTTGCTTTTCGGGCCCCTGCCACAACCGTTGCCAGGTGTTCGGTGTCGCGAATCGGCCGCGCGCGAACAATTGCCCTGGCGATCTTGCGTGATTCGTGCTCTTCGCCAAATTGATAGAGCACGTTGGCCAGATCTTTCTCTGACCATTGATTCACAATCTCTGCGGCTGCGAGCGACTCCTCCGGATTCATGCGCATGTCCAGCGCCGCGGGCCAGCGAAACGAAAAGCCGCGCTCCGGAGTGTCCAGTTCCAAACTCGAAACGCCCAGATCGGCGATCACGCCATCGACCGCCGCGAGTTTCAAGCCGCTCACCACTTCGTGAATCTTAGAAAATTCCGTGTGCATCAGAATCACCCGTCCTTCAAATTCTTTCAGCCGCTCCCGCGCAATTTCCAACGCTTGCGGGTCGCGATCCATTCCCACCAGCCGGCCTGTTGTCAGCCGCCTGGCGATTTCCAGGGCGTGTCCGCCGGTTCCTACCGTCGCATCGACGTAGGTCCCGTCTGGCCTGATCCGCAGCCATTCCAAAATGGCTTCGGCCAGAACCGGCGTGTGCAGCACGCTCAAAATCTAGTGCCGTTCCAACTTGGCTCACCTAAGTCCGGATAGCCACGAAGCAAGCCGCTGTTTCAGGTATCGGCCTCCGCGCCCAGACTTTAGGTACCGTTCTCGCCGGTACGCGTCCTCGACGCTCCGGCAAGCCTCGTAATACACCAGGCGGAGGGGACGGCGATAAGCCGTTGAGCGCACTTGGCCCCGCTCATGCTGCTGCCAGCGTTCTCGCAGGTCGGCTGTGCATCCGATATAGAACTTCCCATCGCGCCCGCTGGATAAAACGTATGTATATTTCATCGCATTCCGCAGTCGTGTTCCCAGACAGTTGGAACGGTACTAAATGCCCAGGTCGTCCAGCGCCTTGTTGTCTTCCGCCGTGATCGGATTGCTCTTCATTTGCTCCAGGAACCGGGCGTGATTCCAAACTTCCAGGTACGTCAGTTGCCCGTTGACGCTGACTTCGCCCTTCATCTGCGCCGAATCCCGAAGCACGGGCGGAATCAAAATCCGTCCCTGCCCGTCAAGCTCGACCACTTGTCCGAAGTAATTCGTTCGCGCCAGGAATTTGTGCTTGGCCTGATTGTGCGAGGAAAGCTTCGCGAGCTTCTTCTCGATCTCGTCCCACACCTTCATGGGATAGATGCGCGCGAAGTCGCCGTTCTCGCTCGTCACGTAGAACCGCTTGCCCTGCCGGCGCAGTTCGGCCAAAAAGTCGGCGGGAATTTTCACCCGTCCCTTCTCGTCCACTGTCGCTAGATGGCTTCCCCGCAGCATTTCTGGCCTTGCTCGACGCGGCCTTCTGGATTCCCGTCCCCATTTGCCTCAACCACTTCTTACCACTTTTTCCCACTTTGTGCCCCGATTCTAGTCAGGCTTCACTTCTTGTCAAGAGGAATTGCGTGAAAAAGTAAAATATTTTTTGACCGCGCACGAAAATTCTTCGCTCGCGCTTCGCCACGGAATGCGAGATATCGCTACATATGGTGTATGGACTGCTCAACGCGCACTACGACTAGCCGCACGATTGCGTGGGCCGTCCGCAAATGTGCTCTAAAGATTAACGAAGAGAGGAAACGCGTGCCGGAATGGAACAGCTATTGCCCAGGGCCCGGCCCAAGTCGAAGATTGCTGAGCTTCTGCAGCAGATCTCGTTCGTTTGGGTCGAGCCCGCGCATGAATTCGGGATCCTGCAGCTTTTGCTGGCGCTCTTCGGGACTCATTCCGCCGAGCACGCGGAGCCTGCCCATCAGAAGCTGCTTGCGGTCTTGCGGCAATTTCTTCCAGCGCGGCGCAAGGTCGGTGACGACTTCCCTGCGCTCCTGCGGCGTCATGCGCTCGAGAATTCGCTCACGATTGCGCATCGCGTCGCGCTGCTGCGGTGGCATTTGATTCCAGCGCTCGAGATTCCGGCGTATTTGCTCCTGCCGCTGCGGTGGCAGATTCCGGAAACGCGCGTTGTTGCGCATAAAACGCTCTTGCTCTTCCGGCGAACGATTCCGCAGTTTCTCGATCCACTTCGGCGGCAGACCCATCATGGCGCGCGCATTCGGCTTGCCCGGAGGCCTTCCGGCCCGTTGTTGGGCGCGTTGCATCTGGCGTTGTTGCTGCTGAGCCTGACGCTGCATGCGCGGACCTTGGCCTCGTTGCCCGCCGAATCCTCTTCGCGCTGGGGCGGAAAATCCCAAGCTCGCGATGAAAAGCAGCGCCGCAAGGCCAGATCCGAGTTGGAGGAATCTTCGCATCATGATTCGTGATTAGCCGCCGCTCCCTGAATCCGGATCATTGCCCGGCTGCGGGCTTTGTTGCGGCTGGGTCGACGCCGGCAAATCCGAAAGCGCATCAAAGTTGCTGAGCACATCATAATTTTCGAGAACGCCCAAATCCTTGATCATGCGGAACTGCTCTTCGCTGTTCGCCGTGGCGATTTGCGGATTCACCGATCGCGGCTGCCGTCCGCCAACCCAGACCGACAAAGCCACGAGCAGCGCCACGGAAAAGGCAAATCGCGGCGCCGGCAGCATCCCCGCCCAGAATTTGGGCCGTGGCGCCGCGGCAATCCGCTGGCGCAGACGCGCGTCAAACCCGAGCGACGGCTCAACCGCGGGAACCTCCGCCATCACCTGCCACAGGCGGCGGAATTCGTCCGCGCGCTCCTGGCACGCGGCGCACAGCTTCAGATGCGCCTCGACCACGCCGCGCTCGTCGCTGTTTGCGCGGCCATCGAGATACGCAACCAATGCATTCGAGATTTTTTCACAGTTCATGTCTTTTTCCCTCCCCCGCGGCCTGCGTTGCCGGTCTTGCCACCAGCAGCGCCAATTGCACCCGCAAGGTTTCGTAGGCGCGGAAAAGCAGCGATTTCAGCGCGCTCTCCGAGCAACCCAGAATTTTTCCGATCTCCGCGTAGTCCATATCGTGGTACTTGTGCAGCACCACGGCGGCCCGCTGCTTTTCCGGCAACGTCAAAATGGCTCCGCGAATCATTCGATTTCGCTCGCGCTCGATTAGCCTGTCGTCCGCGCGCGCTTCCCGCGCCGGGAGTTGAAACGCCGGCCCGTCTTCATCGCCGGGGGCGTCGATGGAAATCTGCATCTGCCGGTAGCGCCCGTCGCGAATCGCATTCAACGCCAGATTCGTCGCGATGCGGAAAAGCCACGTGGTGAACTTCGCGCTCGGCGAATACTCTTTGCGTGCGCGGTAAACGCGGAAGAAAACTTCCTGCGCGAGGTCTTCCGCCGCGGCCTGATCTTTCACCATGCGGCAGAGGAAATTGACCAGCGGCGTCCGATACTTGTGCAATAAAAGCTCGAAGGACACATCGTCCCCCGCCTTTACGTCCAGCATCAATTGGACGTCGGACCTGGCCATAGCCTCCACATTGTATCTAACACGCGGGAGCGGTTAAAGTTGCGGGAACAAAGGCGTGCCCGGGCGGATAGCCCCAGGCCTTAATTCGGTGGTGGGTCTGTTTGAATTTTCTTGATCGTGACACAAAGAGTCAAAATTCAAACTGACCCGTTACTCTTAACTCGCCTTTAATATGCTGATTCTATGGGGCTTATCCCTGGCAAAGGCCGGCAACCCTAAACTTGGAAAACGAGTTTCAGCCCCAGCATGATTGCCACGCCCAAGAACACGAGTAACGCCATCCGTGCGCCAGGCTCGTGGTTCACTTCGGGAATCAGGTCCGACGCCGCCACGTACAGCGTCACGCCCGCAGACACAGGCAGCGCAATCCCCACATGCGCGCGCCACATCAGCATCATCGCGACACCCACGAGCGTCGCCGCCCCAAGAATCGCCGATGACAAAAACGCCGCGCGCTTCCCCTGCCCGCTGGCCAGCATCAGCGACGCCACGGTAAATCCCTCGGGAATCTTATGCAGGAAAATCGCCACAAAAATCAACAGCCCCAGCGAACGCGACACCAGCAGCCCCGAAGAAATCGCGACTCCGTCGAAAAACGTGTGAATCGCCAGCCCCAGCACCGCCGCGTATCCCACGTGCGTTGCAGTCATCGCTTCGACGTGCGTCTCTTCGCCAAAGTGAAAATGCGGGGCGAGCGTATGCTCGAAAAAGTGCACCAATAAATATCCGGCGAGCACCAGCAGCAAAACTTCTGCTGCTTCAGAGGCCAGTCCGAAGCCCCGAGGATAAATCTTGTATGGCTGCGCAGCCGCGAGCCGCAGCGATTCCGGCACCATCTCAAGGAGCGCCACCGCCAGCATGAACCCCGCGCCGAGCGCGATGAAGTATTTCAGGTATTCGCGGGACCACTGCCGCCGTATGACGAAAAATCCGCCCACGAGATCGGCGCCCGCCGCGAGCACGCCGAGCGACAGTGCGAACGCAATTCGAGTCGCGGTTGCCCGAAACGGCGCTTCAGCCGGAATGGCGGAAAAGTATAACGTCGCCGTCCTCCACAATATATTCTCTGCCTTCGAGCCGCACCTGGGCGCGTTCGCGCGCCGCCGCCCAGCTTCCCGCCGCCAGCAATTCTTCCCAGCGCACCACTTCCGCCTTGATGAAATGCGCTTCGATGTCGCTGTGAATGGCGCCCGCCGCGCGGGCCGCGGACGTTCGGCACGGAATCGTCCAGGCGCGGCATTCCGGCTCGCCGCACGTCAAAAACGAAATCAGCCCCAGCAATTCATAACTTGCGCGCAGCAGGCGGTCGCGGCCCGGCTCCGTTAATCCATAAGCGCTCGTCAACTCCTTCTGCTCCGCCTCGCTCAAATCCACCAGCTCCGATTCCACTTTGCCGCAAAATGCCACCACGGCCGTGCGCGCTTTCCCCGCCAGTTTCGATAAATTATGCCGCGCCACCGCGCCCTGCATGTCCGCCGCTTCGTCGTCTCCCAGGTTCAACGCAAACAGCATGGGCTTGCGCGACACGAACATGAACCCATTCACAATCTTCTGCTCTTCGGGCTTGAAGTCGAGTTCTCGCAGCGGCGTTTCCGATTCGAGCGCCTTGATGCAGCGGTCCAGCACGTTCTTTTCGGCTTCCACGGCCGGGTCTTTCTTTTTTTTCAAATCTTTCTCGACGCGCTCAAGCCGCTTCGCCGCCTGCTCCAGGTCGTTCAGCATCAGCTCGATTTCAACGCTCTCAATATCGCGCAGCGCGTCGAGCGAGCCGCTCGGATGCGGCATCGAGGGATCCTCGAACAGCCTGACCACGTGCATCAGCGCGTCCGCCTCGCGCAACGGCACGAGCGAAGCCGAATCTTTCGCGCGGTCTTTCTGCAATCCGCCAATGTCCACGTATTCGACCGTCGCGTAGGTGATTTTCTTCGGCTTGAACAGTTCGGCGAGCTTCACGATTCGCGCATCCGGCACGCGCGCGATTCCCACGTGCATTTGCCCCGGCTGCGTCTTGGCATCCACCCGCACGCCAGTCAAAATCCGGAACAAGCTCGTCTTCCCAACTTGCGGCAGCCCAATAATCCCCGTCTGCATGATCTAGGCTCAGAGGCGGCGTCCGGAAACGGACACTGTGCTGAAAAAACTGCGAAAAAACTCGATTAGACTTGGCATGGGTCGTTTTTTTTCAATGAGTTGGCTCAATTTCTAATTTCCCATAGAAACTCGATTAGAATCTCCAAAGCGCATAAAAAGCGAAAAGCCGCCAAAAGGCGGCTTGCGTTTCGCTTACGCGAATTGTACGGCTAGCACTCCAGCCGAGGAGTCCTATATGCCGGAGGGTTAACAAGAAGTCAAGAAAAATCGGTGCGGATAGAATCGCGTGTCAGTCCGCCTTCTTTGCGGCTGCGATCTCTGGGAATGTAACCTCCCCATCCGTCAGTACCATCAGGAGCTTTCCGTGTTTCTTGACCCACTGAAACGGGATGTTCTTGCGATACCGCTGTTGATAAGGCTCGGGAAATTCTTTAAGCCATTTCTGAAAGAAAGATTTCATAGCGCTGCCGTGCGCATAACGGAGCTCAACCTGGCGCAAGTTATCCAAATGATTGAAAAACAAGTGACCGACCTCCATGTCGCGCTGCAGTTTCTCCCTGCCTGTGTTCTTGTGGTATTGATACTCGTAACTCCCTCCAGAAAAGGCCGACTTAACCTCGTGGCCCGAAAGGTCTACACCCGCGGCAAGCTTCTTGCCGACGTCTCGAACCAATATGGAAGCAAAAACTTCCCAGTCCGAAGACATTGCCGCACCGGGCGGATGTACCTCGCGAGCGTTGTAAAGCCGAAGTTTCCCTTGTAGCGGGCCGTACATGTAAGCATGGAAAAACATGAGTGCCTTTTCGAAATCCAGATCAGTCGGCGGACCAGCGGCTCTCTTCGAGTCTTTGCGAACCATCAGTTCTTCACGCAACCTGCTCGAGATTCGTAGAAGCAGCTAAAGGCCAAAGAAGGTATTGATTGAGCCAGTTAACAACCGGAACAACCACTCCATCGCCGAAAATATGGTACGCATCATTGTAACCTGATGGCAGAGGATAGCTATCCGGAACGCCCATCAGTCTAGCCGCCTCACGAGGCGACAGCAGGCGTGTTCGCACGCGGCCTTTTTCGGTAATCACAACGGTTTGACGACTTGAGCCTCCGACGGGAGTTCTCAGACAACCTGAGATCCCGTCAAATCGTACTTCGGCACGTTGAGCCATGACCCCGTTTGGGCCAGGTCGCGTGCGTTTATATATGGTTCCAATTTGCCGACTCACTACCGTTAACGAATCCCTGACTTTCTTTCGGTGAGCCGCCGTCATGAGCCGGAGAAGTCTACTTGTCTCGGAATAGCTATGCCACTGCGTTCCCTTGGGGATTCTCTCAATGAGAGACGAAAGCCCCGGGACGGGTTTGTTGGGAATCGGAAGAGACCACCACACCCATCGGTCCGACAGGATCCGGGGTAAGCCGTTTTGCGCCCTGATCAGCGCGTTTGTGTGCCAAGGCTGACATGGTCCGGCAGCGATTAAGCGTTGCGGGATATTCGCTTGTTCATGGCTGCCGATCACGAAGAGGCGGGGCCGAGATTGCGGGACGAAATGGATCGCGTTGATAACAAGAGCGCCTACTCGGTAGCCATCGTCCACGAGTGCCCGCACAATCGCGGTGAAGTCCCTTCCCGAATGTGACGTCAGAGCGCCGCAGACGTTCTCAAGAACGACGACCTTCGGAGCCCGACCCTCCTCCACCAAGCCGCTAATGAGCCGCCAAAACGGCCTGAAGGTACCGCTTCGTTGGCCATTCAAACCTGCGCCATTCCCGGCCAAAGAAAGATCTTGGCAAGGGAAGGATGCCCAGACGAGATCAGCGATTCCCGGCAAGTCCTTCGTCGTGAGTCGCGCTACGTCCCCGACTTTCAATTCGGGAGCGTCCCCTAGAAAGGCACGGTAAGCGCTGGCTTTCTTCGGGCAAATGTCGTTTGCAAATGTGCAAAGCCAGTCTGAGCCGAGGCCCAGACGCGCCATGCCTCCGCCGGCAAAGAATTCGTACCAATTTCGAGTACCGTTCACGTTGTGGATCTCAGGAAGCGAGATATCCGTGACTCAAGCTGCTTCCCAGGCCGAATTTGACACTCCCACAAAGCCATGACTTTCCATCCTCGCGATCGCAGCAGCCGGGCATTGGCCGCGTCTCGGAGCGCATTCCTGGCTTGCTTCCTGTTCCAGTACGCGCGATTCGATTTAGGCAGCTTCGCTGCTTCGCAAGTGTGCCGATGCCAGAAGCAGCCATGCACGAGAATGGCCTTTCGCTTTCGATAGAAAACGAGGTCCGGTTTTCCCGGAAGGTCACTCGGACACGTGCGAAATCTCACTCTTAATCCTTTGACAATGCTGTGCACCATCATTTCCGGCCGCGTATCGGTGGAGCGCACCTGGCGCATTATATCACTACGTTTTTTTCGGGAGAACGTGTCCATCAGTACGTGCTAATTTAAGACAAAATCTTGATGAACGCTACCATTTTGGGAAAGTTTTTTCAGGCCGACGCGCAGGGGTCGAGTTGCGGTATCCTGTTCGGCTTATGAATGCCACCGCGAAGGCCGCTCTGGGTTCCGTAGACGTGGTGCCGGAGGCGAATCTCTGGCCGTTCGATCACAAGCTCGCTATCGAGCATCTCTCTAAAAACGACCGCCGCCTCGCTCGTCTGATCGAAAAATCCATCGAATTTACATTGGACATCGAAGCGGCCCAAAGCCCCTACGAAGCGCTTCTCGAAGCCATCACCCACCAAAGCATTTCGGGCAAAGCCGCCGCGACAATCTTTGCGCGAGTCAAAGCGTTTGGCGCGAACGGCCGCTGTCCCACGCCCGAGGAAATCCTTCGCGTGCGTAAACCCGCGCTGCGCAAGACGGGCCTTTCGGGAGCGAAGGTTCTAGCAGTGAAGGACCTGGCGCAAAAAACCATCGATGGCATCGTGCCCACGCTCGCTGACGCGAAAAAAATGTCGGACCAGGAACTGGTCGACCGCCTGGTTTCCGTTCGTGGCGTTGGTGCATGGACCGTCGAGATGTTTTTGATTTTTCGCCTCGGCCGTCCCGACGTGCTGCCCATCCACGATTACGGCGTGCAAAAGGGATTTGCCCTGACGTATGGCAAGAAGGAAATTCCGAAGCCGCGTGACCTCGCTCAATTCGGCGAGCGCTGGCGGCCCTATCGTACCGTAGCGGCCTGGTATATGTGGCGAGCCGTTCAACTAGCAGGAAAAGACGCGCGCAAAATCACCAAGAAAACCACAGCAGTTCGAAAGCGCGCGGCCAGGATCAAATCATCGCGCTGACGCAATTCGCTAGCAGTCACTTGTTCAAGGGAGGCGTAACAACAGGAGCGCTCGGAAGCGGCCGCGGAATCCTCTGCCACACGGTCAAGAACAGCGCCACGATTCCCGCGATCAGCACGCTCATCTCCAGACGCACGGACAGCACATGCAAGTGATCGAACTGCTGGCGCAATGGGCTGCTCGCAGGCGTGTTCGCGTATGAGCCCATCTGCTGCCGCAACTGGTCCATCGTCGGCGTAATCCACAACTGCGAAACGAGTGTCACGAGCAGCATCAGCTCCACGAGAATCGCCGCGGGCTGCACCAACCCTTTCCATGAACGCGCCGCGATCAGGGCGACGATCAGATAAATCAACGCCGCAATGATTCCCAGGATGTGCAGCTGCAAAATCAGTATGGCAACAATATTTCCGGCCTCATCGGGGCTTTTCAGAGTGTTGAAGAGGACTCCGGCAACCATGCCGAAGAAAATCATGCTGCCCACCCAGGTGCCCAATGTGAAAACCTTCAGGAAACGCCAGATCGCTGTCATCGCTTTTCCATTGAACTGAAACTCCGTCGTTCGTGCACGATAATACGCCCGTCCACGTGCAATTCCAACGGCGGAATATTCCGGCCTTCGTGAAACGCTTGGAAAGTCCGCGACTAGTGTGTTTGTCGTTTTCGGCGCGGCAGGCCAAACGCTATCTGAATAACTTTGTCACCCAACGCCGGGGGACAGGCGAACAACAGCAGCAATTCCCAGAGCAACAAATATAGGAGAAAAAAGGAAATAAATTGCTCCACCGGGCCGGCCGGCGGCAGCCTGTACGGTGGAATGGGGGGCGGAAGCGGAGCTTGGAACATGAGGGCGCATCCTTAGCATCATGAATTTGGGCGGGACGCGACCATCTTGCTCTGAACGGTGCGTTGCTACACAATGCGTTTAGCCATCCGTCCTCTTCCACAGGATCCGGGTGGTCAGGGGCGCATGGGTGTCACAAGCACCTGTGCGTCCCGCTCATGATTACGCTAACTCCTACTTATCTCGGAAGTCAACAACGCGAATTCACAGTGCTGCACAATAAGAAACTTCTCGCCTCATCCAAAGAAATCTGCCTCGGTCTGATGGCCAATTGAGCACAGCAAGCCGCTCGCGCTTCCGCCGAAATAACGAGATGATGGCAAAATTAACGGTGGGCAATGGTGGGCGATCAAGGACTTGAACCTTGGACCTCTCCCGTGTGAGGGGAGCGCTCTAACCAACTGAGCTAATCGCCCGCGCAAAGATTATCGCACAGCAGGATTATCGCACGGAAGGGCAGACAAATTGCACACCATGGTCACCGCCGCGAACTCGCAGCTTGCCCAGATTCAGCAAACCATCGGCCGCGTCATCAAGGGCAAGGAAGAAGTCATCCAACTCGCCCTGATTACGCTGCTGGCGCGCGGTCACTTGCTGATCGAAGACGTTCCCGGCACGGGCAAAACAACTCTGGCGCACACGCTCGCGCGCGCGTTTCGCTGCTCGTTCCAGCGCGTCCAATTCACTTCCGATATGCTGCCGAGCGACGTGATCGGCATCAGCGTCTTCAATCCCAAGCGCGAGGAATTCGAATTCAAGCCTGGGCCGCTCTTCGCGAACATCGTCCTCGCCGACGAAATCAATCGCACCACGCCGAAAACGCAATCCGCTCTCCTCGAAGCAATGAACGAATCGCAAGTGACGGTCGACAATCACACGCATCCGTTGCCGCAACCTTTTCTCGTCATCGCCACGCAAAATCCCATCGAGCATCACGGCACCTATCCTCTGCCCGAATCGCAGCTCGATCGCTTTCTGATGCGCATCCGCATGGGCTATCCCGCGCGCGACAGCGAAAAGCAAATTCTCCGCAACAATGGCTCGGCGGGCGTTGAAGAAGTCCCGCCCGTCATGGAAGCCGCGGAAGTCGCCGCCATGCAGGAAGCCGTGATTCGCGTGCGCGTCGACGACAGTCTGCTCGATTACGCGCTCGAAATTGTGGAACGCACGCGCCAATCGGAGCAGTTGAGCCTCGGCGTCAGCCCGCGCGGCGCCGTCATGCTTCATCGAGGCGCGCAAGCCCGCGCTTTTCTCGAGGGCCGCGATTATTGCCTTCCCGACGATTTCAAGAATCTTATCCTGCCCGTCTTCGCGCATCGCGTGGTCGTCAGTTCGCGTTACACCTCCACGCGCAAAAAATCCGAGCAGGCCGAATCCATTCTCACCGAAATCATCGACACCACTCGCGTCCCGCTCTAATGTTCGCGCCGCCCATTCGCGTCGCGATTCGATTGCTCGGTTTTCGGCGAGTCTGATTAAGTGGAAGGCAGCGCCGGCGTCTCGCCGGCTCTTTTGTTTTTGGCGTCAGCGCGCGCCAAGCGAATCGGAATAAAAAAGGCGCATCGAACAAGAAGCATCTAGCTATGGCCTCTCGAGTCTCCCATTGGTGGCGCGAACGCGACAAGCCCGGCTGGCGCAATTTCGCCGCCGCGCTGGGAACGCTCGGCTTCGCCCTTGTCCTTGCGCTTTATTCCGCGGCGATGGCCGAGAGCGGCCGCACGATTTTTGCCGCATTGGCCGCGGTTCTCGCGCTGGCCATGGCCGGATGGGTCGCTGTCGCCATCGTGCCCAAAATGGCGCGCCGCACCAGCCTTCGCTGGCTTCTCTATCAAGTCGATTACCGGCTGACGCGCGAAGGCATCATTTACCTCGCCGCCGTTTTCGTCATCGTTCTCGCCGCAATCAATACCGGAAACAATCTCCTGTTTATGATTTTGGCGTGTCTGCTTGCGGGGATTTTAATCTCTGGAATCATTTCGCGCGTCGTGCTCACCGGCCTCGAATTGAATATTGAATTGCCCGAGCACGTTTTCGCCGGCCAGCCCATCCTCGCGACGGTCGAAGTCCGCAACGAAAAAAACATGATGCCGTCGTTTTCCTTGCGTGTCGTCGGCACGGGAGAAAAAACGGGCGGCGAAATTCTCTCCCAGCCCGTATATTTTCCCTACATCCCGCATGACAATTTTGCGCGCCAGAAAGTGGAACTGCTCTTCCCGCGCCGCGGCGTCTATCGGCAAAGCGCGTTCGGCATTCGCACAAAATTCCCGTTTGGCTTTCTGGAAAAAACGCGCCACGTCAATTCCGAAATGGAGCTTGTCGTTTACCCGCACATCGAGCCTACCGACGAGTTCTACGAAATTTTGCCGCTGCTCACGGGCGAGATCGAAACATTGCATCGCGGACGCGGCAACGACCTCTATTCCATTCGCGATTATGTCTCCACCGACAGCGCCCGCTTCGTCGACTGGAAAGCCTCCGCGAAATCCGCCGCGCTGAAAGTCCGCGAATTCGCTCGCGAAGACGAACGCCGCCTGGTCCTCGCGCTGGATTCCTTCGTCGGCCCCATCGGCGCTGACGCGCGCCCACAGGAACAATCTCAGCGACAGGCACCTGCGTTACCTGAAGATGTCCGCTTCGAGCGCGCTGTCTCCCTCGCCGCCTGCATCGCCTGGCATTTCTACGAAGCGCGCGCCGTCATGCAATTTTGCACGCCCGATATGTCCACGCCGATGACCGCCGCGGGCGACATCATCTACGACGTCCTCCGCGAGCTTGCTTGCATTCAGCCGCAGCGCGAAACCCCGCGCTCCGCATTCCTCGAAACCCTCGCCGCCGAATCCGAGGCCTTCAAAATCGTCATCACCAATCAGCCCCAGGGCAGCATTCCCACGTCGTTATGGGCCTCCTCCTACTTCATCTTCCTCGACTCGCTGTAGTCAGCGTCTATGTCTGGTGTTATCTGACTCCCGCAGCTATTTGCACTACTGCTCAACTGACGCATTGACTTTGTGCGAGAATGCCGCAGCGATGAATCCTCCGCCGCGTCAACTCGCATCGCTTCGCCGCAGGCTCCTCTTCTGGTATGGCGCGAATCGGCGGGATTTTCCCTGGCGGCGGGGGCGCGACCCGTATCGCATCTGGCTCGCGGAAATCATGCTTCAGCAAACGCGCATCGCCGCCGTGCTGCCTTACTATGACCGTTTCCTGGAACATTTCCCGAACGTCCGCGAACTTGCCCGCGCGCGCGAATCCGAAGTCCTGAAATTTTGGGCGGGCCTCGGCTATTACAGCCGCGCGCGAAATTTACATCGCGCCGCCAAGAAAATCGTCCGCGAACACGCTGCGCAATTCCCTTCTGACATCAACGCAGCGCTCGCGCTCCCCGGCATCGGCCATTACACCGCAGCCGCAATTCTTAGTATCGCGTACGACGTACCTCTCGCCGCGCTCGACGGCAACGTCGCGCGCGTCCTCGCGCGACTTTTCGCCGTACGCGGCGATCTGCGCGCGCCAAAGACGTGGCGCAAACTCGCCGTCGCGGCACAAACACTTCTCCCCTTGAGCGCCCCCGGCGACTGGAACCAAGCCATGATGGAACTCGGCGAGACGATCTGCACGCCGCGCTCGCCCCATTGCGCTGCGTGCCCCATCGCGCGCCACTGCAAAGCCCGCGCCCTCGGCATCGCGGACAAATTGCCTGCTGCCCGGCGAAAACGTGCATCGGCCAACGTGCGCATTGCCGCCGCGGTTCTTCTCGATCCTCGCGGCCGCACTCTGCTCACGAAAATTCCCGGCGCGCACGACTCCGTTCTTTTCTCGCGCCTCTGGCAATTCCCCGCCACCGCCATCACTGTCGCAACCAACGGCGATCCCGCGCACGCTCCAGCCAATGAACTCGCCGAGTATTTGCGCACTTTTCTCAAAATCCCAATTCATTCGCTGACCGCGCTGCCCCTTGCAACTCACGCAGTGACGTTCCGCAAAATCACGCTCGCTCCGTTTCTCGCGCGCGTGACGCGCGTGCCCAAGCGCCCCGACTGCCGCACTCTGCCGCTCGCGAAACTGGCGCGTCTCCCCATTTCCAGCGCCACGCGCAAAATCGCCTACGCCGCCATTTCTGCGTTGCCCCAGTAACGCCTTCGCTCCGCGCCCCAAGCACCCGCCCATCACGCATCCGCCCCAATGCTAAAATTGCTCGATGGCGACCACCCTCCCAGCCCCGTCCGCGCTTAAGGCCGCGCCGCCGCCCGTCATCCAGCGCTATTTCGAGGTGTCGCTTTTTCTATTGGTCGCCACCGGGATTCTCGCGCTCATCTCCACGGGCAAACTCGACCTCGTTACCGTGATCGCGGCGCCCGTGGCCCTCGGCTACAAAGGCCTTCGCATTTCGCGCGGGCTTGGCCCTGAACTCACGCAACGCAGCGCCACCATGCTTGTACTGGCGTATTTCGTATTCTTTCCCGTCGACCTTTGGATTTTCTCGCGCGACCTCGCCTCCGGAACGCCCAACCCCATTCTCTACTCCGCGCTGCTCGCCGCGATTCACTTGCTGATCTTCGCGTCGCTCGTCCGCCTGTATTCTTCGCGCACGGTGCGCGATTATATTTTCCTGGCGGTGCTCGGGTTCGCCGCGATGCTCGCTTCGGCCATTCTCACGGTCAACACCACATTCCTCGTCGCCCTGGCCGTGTTTTTGCTCCTCGCCGTTTCCAGCTTCGTCGGCCTGGAAATCCGCCGCAGCTCCGAAGGCGCCGTTTCGCCATCGTTCGATCCGGGCAGCACCGCCGCGCGACGCCTTCATCGCGCCCTGGGATTCACATCCGTGCTTGTCGCCGCGAGCGCGCTCGTTTTAGGCGGAGTGATTTTCTTCCTCATCCCGCGCTTCACCGCAGGCTACATGAGCGCGTTCAACCTCCAGCCCACGCTGATGACCGGCTTCACGGACAGCGTCGCGCTCGGCGAAATCGGCGTCATCAAGCAGAGCCGCGCCGTCGTCATGCGCATTCGCGTGCAGGGAGATCCCGCGCGCGCGATGGAAATTCATTGGCGCGGCATGGTCCTCACCAATTTTGACGGCAGGCGCTGGTTCACCTCGCCCGCGACGCCGTCCACCATCGTCCTTCCGGATGGATCCGGCGCTTACCAGTTGAATCCCGCGGCGCTTCCGGCGAACTCGTTCTATCTGTTGCGCTATACCGTGCTGATGGAACCAATCGCCACGGACGCCATTTTTCTCGCCGCCAATCCCGCCACTGTGTGGGGGCGCTTTGGGCCAAATTCCTCGCAATTCGATCGCGCCGGCGTGCGGAACTATCTGATCGTTGACCAAACGGGATCTGTCCTAAATCCATTTCATAATGCGGGCGCGATGCACTACGACGCCGCCTCGCGGATTCCACTTATCCCGCCGCAAAAATTGCGCGACGCCGGGACCATGTATCCGCCGGAAATCAGCGCCACCTATTTGCAATTGCCCAAGCTCGACCCGCGCATCCAATTGCTCGCCCAGCAAATCACCGCGCACGCCCCCACGCCCTACGACAAAGCCGCCAACATCGAACTGTATCTGCGCACGCGCTTCGGCTACACGCTCGATTTATCCGACATGAATCACCGCGATCCCCTCGCGTATTTCCTGTTTGTCAAACGCGCGGGCCACTGCGAATATTTCGCTTCCGCCATGGTGGTTATGTTGCGCGCCCTCGGAATTCCCGCGCGTTACGTCACCGGCTTCCTCCCCGGCGAATATAACGACCTCGCGCACGATTACATCATCCGTGCCAGCGACGCGCACAGTTGGGTCGAAGCCTATTTCCCCGGCTACGGCTGGATCACGTTCGATCCCACGCCGCCGGGAGACGCAAAGCACAAAGGCATGTTCGCCAGATTAGGTCTCTACTGGGATTGGTTTCAGTTCGATTGGAATGAATGGGTCATCAACTACGATTTCGCGCACCAACTTTCGCTGGCTCGCGGCATTCACAAATCGTCGCGCGCGTGGTCTGACCGCGCCTCGCGGTATTACCAGGCGAAGCGCCGCGAAACAATTGACCGCTTGAAACTCTGGCAGGCGCGCCTATCGAGTTCACCCTATTCGCTTCCGGGCGCGCTCGTGTTTCTACTTCTGCTGCTGATTTATTTCCGCGGGCGGGCCATGGGCGGCTTTCTCTCCATTCGTTGGAGCCTTCGCGCTCACCGAACTGGACAACTGCCGCCAGACCTCGCCGCGTTCGAATACCGCCAGATGCTCCGCCTGCTCGAACGCCGCGGCTGGCGCAAATCCGCCGCGCAGACGCCGCTCGAATTCGCCGCCTCGATTCGCGTTCCCGAATTCGCCGGCCCCGTCGCCGAACTCACCGAAATGTATCAGTCCGCGCGCTTCGGCTCGCACCCCGCCGACGCCCGTCGTGTCATCTCACTGCTTGCCTCCCTCAAATCCGTCCGGGGCCCACGAACTAACCCGATTGGGGCCAAGTGATCACGCTATCTTGGACAGCATGCTGGCCAGGTGCTGTGAGCGGACACACACAGTGAGGTGTGGCTCCTCGATATTCTGGGGCCGCATTACCGCTCTCGAAACTACGCCGACGAGCTCTCCCGCGCGATTCACAACAGGACCACCGCTCATTCCAGGATGAAGGTTAGTATCAACCTCAAATACTTCAACTTTTGCTCCCCCAGAACCGTCTAGAGGAGGAAACGACATATCAGATGCGACAGTGCACCCCCACACTCTCGCATTTAACATGGGCTTGCACTCCGCTTGCTGGACAAGGTCGCGGTAGGTCAGGGGATAGCCAATCGCAAGGACACTCTGGCCGTAGAGCGCGGGATTCGGACTAATGTTGACCGGAGACAACTGGGGATCGGGATCTTTCAGCTTTAGGACAGCAAGATCAACTGCTGGTTCAGTGGCTACAATGTCAAACGAGAAATATCGCCTCTGTCCCATTGTCTTTGTGAGGTAGCTTCTTGAAATATCGATGCCGCTGATCACGTGCATTGCTGTCGCAAGAATCCCGCCCTGAGAGATCGCGAAAGCAGTTCCGATAACCCGTCCTGAAACAGATTGTGCATCGAGGGCGTAAAATGACTCGTGGACTTTGTCGAAAACGGCTTGAAACATGTTCGGACCATTCCAGCTAAGACCTTGACTGTCACCCAATATTACTGAAGGCTTTGTGACTGCGGCGGCGCGGATTCCTACTTAATCTCCATCACTTCTCGTTCCTTCGTCGCCGACAAATCCTCCACTTTTTTCGTTTCCGCGTGCGTGAGCTTTTCCAGCTCGTCGAGCGCGCGCTTTTTATCGTCCTCGCTGATTTTCTTTTCCTTTTCGAGTTTCTCGACGGCTTCCTTGATGTCGCGCCGGATATTCCGCACCGCCGTGCGGTGATTCTCCAAAATTTTGTGAATCATCTTCACCAAATCCTTTCGGCGCTCCTCCGTCAGCGACGGAATCGGCACGCGCAGCACTTTCCCGTCCGACGTGGGATTCAGCCCCAGATCCGAAGTGCGGATGGCCTTGTCGATCAGCGGCACCGCCGTCGGATCCCACGGCGAAATCGTGATAATCGTCGGGTCGGGAATGGAAAGCGAGCCAAGCTGATTGATCGGCATCGGCGTGCCGTGATAATCCACACGAATGCTATCGAGCAGCGCCGTGTTCGCGCGCCCCGTCCGCACGCTCGCCAAATCCTTGCGAAAATCCTCGACTGCCTTCTCCATGCGCGTCTTCGCCTGCGCCAGCGCGTCCTTCGTACTCGCAATCGTCGTCATCAGTTCCGCCTCACGCCTTTATTTCTTTACCTCTTGCCTCGCCGCTCTCTGCGCCTCTGCGGTGAATCTTTACGCCTTCCGCTTTTCGATTTTCGAGTTTCGCTTTTCGATTTTCGTTTCGCACGGCCTTTTCACGCCGTAACCATCGACCCGACCTTCTCCCCCATCACCACGCGCCGCAAATTCCCCGGCACATTCATATTGAAAACCAGAATCGGCATTTTATTATCCATGCACAACGAAATCGCCGTCGAATCCATCACCGAAAGCCCTTTTTGAATCACGTCGAGATACGAAATCTTGTCGAACATCCGCGCGCCCTTCACTTTTTCCGGGTCCGCGTCATACACGCCGTCCACGCGCGTCGCTTTCATAATCACCTGCGCCTTGATTTCCATCGCGCGCAATGCCGCCGCCGTGTCCGTCGAAAAATACGGATTGCCCGTTCCCGCCGCGAAAATCACGATGCGCTGTTTCTCCAAATGCCGCGTCGCGCGCCGGCGAATGAACGGCTCGGCCACTTGATGCATTTCGATCGCGCTCAGCAATCGCGTGTGGCATCCCAGCTTTTCGAGAGCGTCTTGCAGCGCCAGCCCGTTGATCACCGTCGCTAGCATTCCCATGTAGTCGCCCGTCGCGCGATCAATCGTGAACGATTTCTGCCGCCCACCGCGGAAAATATTTCCGCCGCCCACCATGATCGCCACCTGCACGCCGAGGGCGTTCACTTCCTTTAATTCCTGAGCAATCCCCGTCACCGTTTCCGCGTGAATGCCCGCGCTCAGCGGCCCTTGCAGCGACTCCCCGGAAAGTTTCAAAACGATTCGCTTATAGACGGGCGCCGCTTCACCGTCTCCAATCTTTGCGGCAATTTTTGGCGTGGGCATCTCTCGGTCTTCCCGTCTTCTATCGTGTGCTGAAGAATTGGCGTCCGTGGTTCCCACGCATTCTAGCAGAGATTTTCGCGCGGGGGCACGCCTGACTTACGTTTGTGTCTGACTTGCGCTTGTGTCGCCCGCCCTTAGCCCGTTCCTGTAGGGGCCGACTACGGTCGGCCCGCGCCTGACGCATGTCAGCCGCTGAGTGTGCGCGGCATCCACGATTCCCGGTAACGCTCGAAACGAAGACGCCGGAAATTTTCACTTCAATTTAGCAGATGACTATCGGATTTTTTGCGCCACATTACGGACCGCGGGACGGATATCGTGCGAAAAAAATAAATGAGGTTTTTCCGAGAGAGTTGTTACTTATGGGGATCATCGGCCGCGGGAGGCGACCCCGCAGCACTACCCGCAGCCGGCGAAGCCCCTTGCGGTCCCGTTGAATCCTGGCCAGCCGCGGCCGCGCCATCCGAATCGCCCACCTTGAATCGCGCGTACCGCCGCACGGCGATATTCTCGCCGAGCTTGGCGATCGCCTGATCGATAAGCTCCTTCACGGTGATGCCTTCGTCGCGAATGAAGTGCTGTTCATACAGGCAATTCTCTTCGTAGAATTTTTCCATCTTGCCGCTGACAATTTTCTCGACGATATTGTCCGGCTTGCCCGACGCGCGCGCCTCTTCCTTGTACGTATCGCGCTTGCGTTCGAGAACGTCCTGCGTCACTTCCTCGCGCCTCAAAAAACGCGGATCGAGCGCGGCCACGTGCATCGCCACGTCGTGGCATAGCCTTTGAAAATCTTCCGTGCGCGCCACGAAATCGCTCTCGCAATTCAGTTCCAGCAGCACGCCGATCTTCCCGCCCGCGTGGATGTAGCTCGAGACAAGCCCCTCCGAAGTCGCCCGCTGCGCTTTTTTCTGCGCGGCCGCCTGACCCTTCTTGCGCAAAACGCTCGTCGCCTTCTCCAGATCGCCCTGCGCTTCCACCAGCGCGTCCCTGCACGTGGCAAATCCCGCGCCTGTGCGCTCGCGCAACTCCTTCACCAGTTGCGCCGGGATATTCGGTGTATTTTCCGGTGTCGCCATTTTCGAGTCAGCATCCTTCCAAATAAATTCCGAAACCGCTTGTCAATTTCGTGGTTTTACAAACCCGCGAAATTCTCCGCTGTTACGCCGCGCCTTCTTTCGAGACGTCCACGGCGGGAGCATCCTCTGCGGGCGCTTCCTCGGCGGGCGCTTCCGCCACCGGCTCGCCTTCCACGAAATCGCCTTCCTGCTTTTCGTACTGCTCGTAGGCGCTCGTGTCCACGTACTCGACGCCCTCTTCGCCGCCCTCCGCGCCCTCGGCCGCTTTCTGCTCGGCGATTTGCGTTTGCTCGTATTGCTCGCGCCCGGCAAGCACCGCGTCCGCAATCTTCGACGTGAACAACCGTATCGCGCGCAGCGCGTCGTCGTTTCCGGGAATCACCCAGTCGACCAGATCCGGATCGCAATTCGTGTCCACGATCGCCACCACCGGCACGCCCATGCGCCGCGCTTCCTTCACCGCGTTCACTTCCGCGTTCGGATCGATCACGAACATCAAATCCGGCAGCGTCGTCATGTTCTCGACGCCCTCGAAATTCTGATTCAAGTGTTTCAGCTCGCGATCCAGTCGCGCCGCTTCTTTTTTCGGCAGCGTCGTCACGCGCCCGTCCTCCACCATCGCCTTCAGCAGCTTCATCCGCTTGATCGACTTTTGCAGCGTCGCCCAATTCGTCAGCGTCCCGCCCAGCCAGCGGTGATTCACATAAAACATTCCACAGCGCTTGGCCTCTTCGGCAATCGCTTCCTGCGCCTGGCGTTTCGTTCCGAGAAAAAGAATGGACCGGCCCCGCCCCGCGTGGTCGCTCACTTGCCGCGACGCTTCACGGAACATTTTCAGGGTTTTCTGCAGGTCAATGATGTGGATTCCATTGCGTTCGCCGAAAATGTACTCTTTCATTTTCGGGTTCCAGCGGCGTGTCTGGTGGCCAAAGTGAACTCCAGCCTCCAGCAATTCCTTCATCGTGATTTCTACCAATTTTCCTCCTAGTTAGATGGATGCTTCGATCCCGGCTCGCAAATTCGTTCCCCGGAACAGCATCCTTTTTTGCCGGTATCTTGCCGGCCGTGAATTTAACTGCAAAAAACAATCACGATTTTTTGCAAACGATAAATTCTAAACTCCGGCATTTCGCAACTCGTCAACTTGGCCCGCATTCCAGCCTCCAGATTACCTCTTGCTGAACTGGAAGCGCCGTCGCGCGCCCTTCTGCCCGTACTTCTTGCGTTCCTTCATTCGCGAATCGCGCGTCAGAAAACCGTTTTTTCTCAGCCCAGGCCGCAGCTCCGCGTTAAAAACCGACAGCGCGCGCGAAAGTCCCATGCGCACCGCGCCAGCCTGCCCGCCCACGCCGCCGCCTTTCGCGGTCGCTTTCACGTCAAGCTGCTGCAAAGTCTCGGTGAACTTCAACGGCTCGACGGCGGTCGTCAGCCACGCCACATTCTTGAAATATTCTTCGACCGTGCGGCCGTTCACCGTGAACTTGCCCGAGCCCATCCTGATATACACGCGCGCCACCGACTCGCGCCTCCGGCCCGTCCCGAAAAACTGCTTCCCTGCTCCCTCATCCGAATTTGGCGACGCTCCCAAAAATTCCTCCCGGAAATCCCGCTCTGGAAATTTATTTCTTATCTGTCGCGCGCTTGACCCGCTTATTCCGGCCAACGAACGCCGCGAAGTCCGCGTTCTTCACTCGCCACTAGCCACTATTTCTTCGTCTCGAGCTTCACTGGCTTCTGCCCCGCATGCCGTGCAAGCTGTTCATCGCCAATATAAATGCGCAGCTTCTTCGCGCGACGCGCCCGCAATTTATTCTTCGGCAGCATCCCCAGCACCGCTTCGCGTATCACGAAGTCGGCTCGTTGCGGCATCAACCGCTTGATCGGGACTTCTTTCAATCCGCCCGGAAAGCCGCTGTGCGTGTGATAAATTTTCTGATCGATCTTATTGCCCGTCAGACGTATCTTCTCGGCATTCACCACCACCACGTGGTCGCCGCAATCCAGATGAGGCGTGTACCGCGGCTTGTCCTTGCCAATCAGAATCCGCGCGACGCGCGTCGCCAGCCGCCCCAGCGCCTGGTTCGTCGCATCCACCACAAACCAATCTTTTCCCGTCGTCAGTTCTTCGACGTCCCGGCCCCTCGGAATATACGTGCGCATCAGCTCTGTACGCCCTCTCGCTTAAAAGACAAACGATAACGATACGTTACCCCCGTATTTTTGTCAACGCGCAGCGTTGACCGGTAGTGGGCTACTTTGAATCTTGACCCGATGGACAGGCGTATCTCCCCTATGTCATAATTGGGTATGCCAAAGCGCATTAGAAAGCCGAGGAGACCCGCAGACGTTAATCAATGGGCACATGCCATCGGGAAGGAATCCACGGCCCTAGAAACCCCGCCAGTTCCCACTAAAGCGCAAATCTCGCAGATTATGTCCGCGATGGGAAAGAAAGGCGGAAAAATCGGCGGCAAGCGCCGTTTAGAGACAATGACGCCAGAAGAACGCAGTCGCATCGCTCTAAAGGCCGCTAGGACTCGTTGGAATAAACCACATCCCGCGCCAAAGTGATAAGGCCTTGATACTCTTAAGACATCAGGGTTTCGGGTCGGGCTTGCATTCGAGGCCTACGGAATATATGCTACGAACTGCACGATTTTGAGAAAACGCTCTTCCCAGTCGGCACAGACGTAAAGAGGCCGTATTTGTAAGTTGTTTTGTTTCTGTTTGTTGAGTTGCCATCGATTGGCGCTTATCGTGCATCTAAATAAATGCAGGAAAAACTGGGAGTTGACTTTCCCGGTCAAAAGGCGTAAAAACAGCGCTGCAACGGGGAGGCAGACAATGATGAAAGACACCGCTGATCCGCCACGCACGAACCTCACTTCCACTGGTTTCTGAGCCATTCTAAGTGTTCGTAAGCCGTTGGTTGTGGCCCATCCCTTCTGATTTTCTCTACCCAGGGGGAGATTGTAGAGTAGTATCGTATAACGATACTGCGGTGGATGTTTTTTAGCGTTTCCAGATCAGCCAAGCCACTTCTGGCCGCGTAGCTTAGCTCCTCAAAAAAATTCAAAACATCGGCTGCTACGGTTTTCTTGTGCTGATCTTGTAATATCGCGCAAACCTCTTTCGCGTCTTTTTCATCGATTTCTTCTATTAAGCTTCGCCAATCTTCTCGTAAAGCAGCGAAGTTTGGCTCATTCCACCTCTGCGCAAGGGAGAACGACCTAGCGACTTTTTCGGCTGCCAGAGATGTATCCCTTTGCTCAATGGTTATCTTGAGTCCCCTTCCTATGTAATATGCGCTGAGTAGGCCAGCGGCTATTCCTATAGAAGCACCGAAGAATTCGATCTCCGGCCTCCACATCGGGTTGCGCGCAAAGAGAACGGTGAGCATGACCACCAAGATAACCAGCAAGACCGACATTGTGACCGGAACTTGTAGTTTGATAATCTCGCCGGGGGACGAACTTTTGGCCGCCATAGTAGTCTCCTTACTTTTGAACTATGCAGCACTCCTAATTGCTCGATACTTTCCGCTCGCTGTTTTTTCCGCGCTTCCATGCTTCACTAACTTAGCTAAAAGCATCGCAGCCACATTTGATTTAGTTCCGGCACTTTCAGCCGCCTCTTGGGCTGACAGCTCTGCGCCGGGCTTGCTCAGAGCTGCCCATAGCTTCTTTGGTATGGTTCCTGACGCGACCTTATCAGGCGCGGTGGTCGTTGCGGCTACTTTAGGCCCGCGAACGGCTTTCTTGCGCCTTTTAGCGGTTGCTTTGAGTGCCGACGAGGAACGCATAGACGCTGGCAACCAGTCGACCAGTCCCCAAGAGCGACCAAATTTAACAATGCCACCGCCAGACCGCCACGTCCTCATCAGAATGGAGTGAACAATCGCGGCGAAGCTGGTTTTTGCCGTGGTTTCGATTCCGCCTTTCGTCAACGCATCAGTGATTTCGCGTGTAGTCATTTTCCGTTTTACGATCTGAAGGCACAATTTAGCGGCTTCTGGAATGCTCTTTCCGAGAAAGGCACCAACGGGGACTTCTCCGCCGTACAGGCCAACCGAAACGCTATCAGCCATGTTTGACATGGAATCTCCGGCTTTGATCGCAAGAGCGCCGGAGGCCATCACGGCCCTAATAGACGTGATAGCTTGGTCGAGCGCGGCTCGTTTGGCCTCTAAATCCGCAAGAAAAGTCCCGTAGTTCAACGTTTTCTTCTCGTTATCGGCGTTCATGGTTTCTCCTTTGTTTTTGGGCCTAAACTGTGCTATAAAAGCCGAAGAGGGCATGAGGTCGGGGCGGTTTTCACCGCCCCGGAGCCTCGCGGGCGTATTTAGCCCGCTCAGACTCTCATATCGCTACCCTCTCTTTCGACTATCAGGCTCGGGATTCCCTAAGAAAGAAACCGAGCCTGGTAGCACTAACCCGCAGTAAATCACAAAGCCCAACCCGTTGCAAGAAAAATCGTAGGCGTCCCGTTTGTTCGGAAGTCCCTGAACTTATGCGTAACTTGACACAGCAAGGGTCTGTCTGCCCATAAGCGTGGCCGTCAACGCATACACGTCGTCGGACAACGTGTACACGTTGGCAGTCCGCGGTTACGCGTGGAAAAACTAGCTATTGACATGCCAAGACGCTTTAGCATACACTAAGGCCATTATGAACAAGCTCACACACGAACAGCGAGTCCAAGCCGTCAACTGTCTAATCGAGGGGTGCTCCATCCGCGCGACCGTTCGCATGACGGGCATTGCCAAGAAAACCGTGATGCGGCTGCTCTGCGAAGTTGGCGCGGTCTGCGAAGATTATCAAGACCGCGTGCTTCGGAATCTCTCTTGCCGTCGCGTGCAACTCGATGAGTTGTGGGGATTCAATTACTGCAAGGCTAAGAACGTGACGCCCGAAATAGCCGATAAGGTTCCCGCCGCTGGCGATGTATGGCTCTGGGTTGCGCTCGACGCCGATACAAAGCTCGTTCCATGCTGGCGATTAGGCGACCGTAGTGCGCGGACGGCATATCATTTCGTGCGCGACTTGGCATCTCGGCTGAGCAATCGCATTCAGCTAACGAGCGACGGGCACCGCGCATACGCCGACGCAGTGGAAGAAGCTTTTGGTTCCGAAGTGGACTATGCGATGCTCGTGAAACTATATGGTACAGATCGCGAAGAAAGCGAAGTTCGTTATAGTCCGGCGGAGTGTATCGGCTGCAAACAGATTCGCATGATTGGAATGCCGAATCCGAAGCACATTAGCACGAGCTACGTGGAGCGGCAAAATTGGAGCGCACGCACAGCGATGCGGCGTTACACTCGGCTGTCGAACGGTTTCTCGCGCAAGATTGAGAATCACGAAGCAGCGGTTGCGTTGTATTATTTCTCCTACAACTTCATCAAGATTCACCGGACGCTGCGCGTGACTCCCGCGATGGCGGCTGGCGTGACAGACAGGCTTTGGGATGTCAGCGACCTAGTGACGTTGTGGGAGTCTTACGAAGCGAGGGGTCAAAGAGCGGCTTAAATGAAAGTAGCCCACTACCCGTTGACCGATAGTGGGTCAGTTTCCGGTAAGCGCGTTAATCGAGCGCCTGCGTAGTATGATTGTCAAACTATTATGCAGGACTTTGCATTGACAACTGTTGGCTTGGTGCTATTGTCGCTGCCCGCTATACTCCTCGTCCTTGCGTGGAAGTCTGGGAAACGACGTGGCGCTTTTCAAGTGGCCTTGAGGGAGCGAGTCTTTACGGCGGCTCTGATTGGCACTGGCCTGACTTATTTGTGGTTCTGGATTGCATTTCTTACCCTTCCTCACCTTATTTCTTTTGGGGCATACGAAAAGATTGGGTGGATAAGCCAATCGTTCTCTTTCGTTTTTCTTGTTCTCTCTCTGGCTGGAACGGGTACCGCTCGGCGCTTGGCAGTACTAGCAGCCGCGGGGGTTGCTATGTTGTGGGTTAGTCTTGGATTTTGGTGAAACCAGCGGCTAACCCAAGGGAAATGGACGTGTAGTCGCGTAATCGGAAACTGACCCACTACCCGTTGACCCTGAGCTAGCGGAGGGCTCACACTTTTCAGTCAATGAATCGCTCACCAAGCTACTATCAGCTCCGAGTGTCGTCGGTTACAAGAAGTCTCAGGAGAATATCCAGAGCGACAAGGAATGCTACTGCCGTTCCGGCCGCTTCCACGTACTGAAGGGCGACGGCAGCGGGTGTTGAAACTAAGTTTTGGATGGGGTAGAGCACGATACCGAGGAAACAACCAAGCACGACAATCCGCTCTTTGCCTTGAGCAATTCGAAAAAAGACAAAGCAAAGCCAAAGTAGATATCCATAGAATGCTCCGTTGACGAGCCACGACGCCCAATTAGGCAACATGAAATCCAGCGGGAATAGCCAATAAAAATGTCTCGTGGGATGAATGTACGCGTCACGAACAGTCACTGCTGTTAAAAATCCTGTCAGCATCACGCCGATTACAGCAGCCCATCTATTGGGAATCAGCCCGGGTTTGCGCGACGCCTGCTCCATTTGACCCGGATTATATAGCCAACGCGTTCCGATTTGCGTGGATTCGCAATCCCAATTCATGGCACGCTGCGGCGGGGTGAACGAATGAAGAGAATACTGGAAATATTGAGCAAGCCTGCCGCGATGGCCAGCGGATGGACCAGCGCAATCCTTTGCTTCAGTGCAGCCGTCGGATATTGGTTGGCCGGCGAGCACCGGAGAGCAATCTGCTGGGTCGTGCTGGGTGCGGTCGAAGTGGCGGCGATTGTTTTGTAGACGTCCTGTAAACCCTGTGAGCGCGACAAGTCACTGCGGAGAGTCAGGCTGCATTCTTTGCCGCACTTTCTGGATGTCTTCGTCGAACGTGTCCGCTTCCGCTTGCAATCTTTTCCGTTTGCGCGGCCCAACATCTTTGCCAAGCATCTCGCGTTCGATTCGCGCGCGTTCGCTCTTGAGATGCGCCAGCAATTCCCGATCGTCCTTGTAAAGCTCGCCAATCGCCCGCTCGACCGCGCGCCGCGCCGCGATCCTGAAATCCCTTCCCTTGCTTCGCCGTCGCCGCATCCCGCAATCATGCCACAACGGTCCGCGTTTGGTTGTCTCCGGCGCCAGTGCGCGTCGGCGGACCTGTGCGCCCGGGCAGGCGGGTACTCACCCACCTGCCTCGCGAAATCCAACCGACGAAGTTGGTCCGAAGAAGTTAGTCCGAAGACGTCGCGACGGTTTTTGGAGCGCTGCTCCCGCTGCTTACGTTGCTTACGCTGCTGCCGCTGGTGCTGCGCGAGTGCGATTTGTCGGCGGAGCCGGAAGCTTCGCCGCTCTTGTCGATTTCGATCGAGCCTTTGAAGTACGCTCCGTCCTCGATCATGATCCGCGCGGTCGTCAAATCGCCCACCACCGAACCATCTTTTTTAATCTCGATGCGGTCGCGCGCCCGCAAATTGCCCTTCACGTTGCCGTACACAACCACCTCGCGGGCGATGATGTCGGCCGTTACTTTCGCGCTTGCGCCGACGGTCAGCTTGCGGTCTTCCAGTTGAATCAGTCCTTCGACGCTTCCGTCAATGCTCAAATCTTCATTGCCGGTGATTTCGCCCTTCACGTGCAAGCTCGCTCCCAGCCGCGCCGCGGCGCCGCTGGACGTTGATGGATATCCAGGCTCGTTCGGGTTCATTGCCATTGACTTTCCCTCCCAGTTTGGCGGTTGTGTTTTCGCCGGAGTCGTTGCCGATTTCTCCGGCGCCGCGGATCGTACGAGCGGTTCCGGTTTCTTCTCGTTGCCCCACATATGGCCCTCCTTGGGTCCGAAGGCGACACTAATCCCAGCGAAGTGCACTTCGGGCTGAGGGACTCTGAATCTAATCGCTGCCCCACAACGAGGCAAGCATAAATTTCCGCTCCCGTGTCCCGCCCAGCAACCGCCCACACGGCCAGTCGCGGATGTACGGTTTTCGCCTCTGTAGGGCCCGATTATGGTCGGGCCGCGCCGCGCGAATGCGCGGCCTGTCTTCGTAGGGGCGACCCTTGGGTCGCCCGCGCCGCGCGTATGCGCGGCGTCACCTCCGCAGCGGCGCTTCATCGGACTAATCGCGCGGGTGTCATTCCAAGGAGCCACGCGACGAGGAATCTGCTTTTCGTTTCTTCGTAGCGTCGCTGCTTGCTTGCCCTGACGCAGGAAGGGAACGAAGTGAAGGGCAAGCGCGACAATACCCGCCGTTTAATGCAGTCTTCCTTTCGCGCGCTTCTCCCGCGCGAAGTAGTCAACCGGCAATTGGCAACGGTATATAATCAGAGCCTGAATAGACTCTTTCAGGTTTAGCGGAGAGTAAGATGCCAGTGCAACGCGATCTGCTGGAATTTTCGTCGACTCAAGAACCGTGGTTAGCAGACCTGATTCGGCGGGCATTCACCCAGGCGATGATCACTGACGCCGACATTAACGACGTAGAGATAATGCTTTTGGACAGACATGACCAATCGGGGACCCAGAGCTCGGCATGCGTTCCAATACCCTTATGCGAATCCCACCTCCCGGTTAACGCCGTGACCGACGACGGACATGTGACGCTGAAGGAACTGTGTGGGATTACGAATGTAGACCGACTAATCCCAGGGCAGAATCTTCCCTTTTCCTCTGAGGGGGTCACAGTCATCTACGGCGACAATGGAAGTGGAAAAAGCGGCTACTGCCGCATTTTGAAGCATTTGTGCAGAGCACGAAAGGATCGTCCAGAACCTATCCTGGGAGACGTGCTTAGCCCCGGAACGAAGCTACCGGCGACAGCGACAGTCAAATACGCTATACAAGGCGTCGAACAAGAACCCCTCGCGTGGTCCGACGGCGATCCTTCTCCAGCAACGCTTTCGCGAATTACGGTCTTCGACGCTAAAGCCGCCCCTTTGTACGCAGATAAGCAGAGCGAGATCGAGTTCCTTCCACACGGACTAGACGTATTGCCGCGCGTTGGCAAAGCCTTAGAGCTTCTTGCGAAGCGGTTCGATGACAAGATTGACGCACTGAAGTCATCAACGGCACTCCCACCGGTCACGATCAACACATCCCTCAAAGCAGGCAAGTTCTTGGAACGGCTTACCAGCGGGGCAACCAGTCGGATTCCTACCGTACAAGAAATTGAAACAGCGAGCACTTGGAATGACGCGTGCGAACGCGATTTATCAGAACTACAAGTCAGAATCGGCAACTTAACCCAACCCGAAAAAATTGCTCAAGAACTCCGAGTAGCCAAAATGGCGATCGACGGCGTCGCGAGCGATATTGATGCGATTGCGGTCAAAATCGATGAAGCAGCTCTCGCGACTATGTCGAAGGCAATTTCGGATTTTCGAGCGGCTAGGGACGCTGCGAACCTCGCAGCGGCGGGACAATTCGCTAGCGAGCCGCTAGGCCGCGGTGTCGGAAGCGAGCCATGGCGGAACCTTTTCGAGTATGCCAGACAATTCAGCGCGCTCGTTTATCCTGGCGAGAAATTCCCGGCCGTCGGACCCGGCAAACACTGCCCCCTGTGCCAACAACCGCTAGAAGAAGAGGCGTCTGGGCGATTGCTGCGCTTTCAGCAATTCGTGGAAAATCGAGCCCAGCAGGATCTCAACGCAGCCTCGGACCGGATAGCAACGTTGTCCCGTGAGGTCGAGCGCATCAGCCTTCCCGGTGAACAGGACTTGAGGGTACGCCTCGCATCCCTTTCTAGCTCCGAAGACCCGTCCGATGCATCTCTCGCAGAGGAAGTTCTTAACTTTTATTCTTGCATCGAACGACGACTGTCAGACATGAAGAAGTTGCTCTCCGAGCAAAACGCGGCCGGATCGGTTTCGTTCTATCCCCCTTCCCCAGCACTATCTCTCCGGACCGCGTCGCAGAAATTCGACAAAAGACTCCTCGATGGGACGAAGACAGATCACCACGAACTCGAAGCGGTACGAACAGAGCGTGACGAGCTGGAAGCGACAAAAATACTGCATCAAAACGTTGCGATTTTCCTAAAGACGAGAAACCAGCTGCTACAGTTAGAGATCGCCCAAAGCTGCCGCGAGTCATGCAATACGTATTTGATTTCGCGCAAGAACAACAATCTTCGTGAAAAATACCTAACGAAAGAGCTGAAACAGCGCGTCCGCAAAGAAATCGTCAGCCTAGGACTTCAGCACCTTCCGTTAGCGATCGAAGCCAAGACAGATCACGGAACAAGCTTAGTTGGCGTAACGTTAGAAAAGAGCGTGAACGTAACAACATCACGAATACTAAGCGAGGGCGAATTTCGTGCTCTGGCCCTTGCGTGTTTCTTTGCAGAAGTCGATTCTATTCCAGGGGAAAATACGATCATAGTCGACGACCCAGTCTCTTCTTTGGACCACTCGCGCATTCGGCAAGTCGCACGCCGCATTATCGAAGAGGCAGCAAGAAGGCAGGTCATCGTTTTTACGCACGACCTAAACTTTCTCTATGATCTATGGGAGGCCGCAGGCGAAGGTAAGACACCAATGACTACTCATCAACTTGAGAGGCAAGACTCGACGACTTGTGGCGCAATTAAAACAAATGACGCGCCATGGCCGGCAAAAAGAGTCAAAGAGCGGCTAGCAGTCATCGAGAAAATGCTCAATCAGATGCCCGACCCCGCCGGGTGCTCCCAAGAGAAATATTGGCGTCATACCGAAGACTTCTACACGCGATTGCGCCAGACCTGGGAAAGATTCGTAGAGGAGAAACTGTTGAATTCGGTGGTCGGTCGGTTTCAAACCGGTGTGCAGACTCAGTCGCTAAAAGGCGTGTCGGTTGAAGACGATGATTATCGCAGAATTTTCTTTGCCATGAAAAAGGCATCCACTTTCTCCGGGCATGACACGGCAGTATCTAGACAAACGTCGCCCCCTTCCCGAGAAGAGATGAAGCGAGATATCGACGAACTGAGAACTTACGAGAAAGAACTAAACAAGAGAAGGGATCAAATTGAGAGCAATCGGAAGGCGCTTGAGGAACCCCCCACGACTCTGAACAACTAAGCGCTGATCGTTACGGACGTTACCGCTGACAAATGGCCGCGATTATGATATATTCACTTGAGGTCAGCAGTACGATGCAAGCGGCAACGCAGCACAGCGGCCCGCGGACAGACTTCCCCAGTCACACCCCCAAGTTCGAGCCAAATCAGCCCATTTCTAATCGGTACAACAAATTATTAGAATCGCCCGTAACTTACA
>Ga0307373_10002875_pt1 | contig 30697 bp, 19 predicted proteins | sample OX2MG_FD_202534 | JGI IMG/M metagenome (GOLD analysis project Ga0307373, IMG submission 202534) | Soil microbial communities from Risofladan, Vaasa, Finland - OX-2 | ecosystem: Environmental > Terrestrial > Soil > Coastal area > Acid sulfate soil | place: Finland: Risofladan, Vaasa | collected...
AAGCCCCAGTTCGCGGGGGCATCGCTTCGCTCTGCCGCCAGCCACCCCCCCCTCCCCTGTCTACTCAGACCGTATCAACGCGGCGCCCTGCGGTCGACGATGGGGCTGCGCTCGGCTTCAGAGACGAAGTAGCCGTGTTCGAGGAATTCAAGCGTCATGCGATGCACGGTCGGGCTGACGATGATGAACGAGTGCCGCGCCGGCACGATCTTGAAATCGCGAGCTCCGGCCAACCGCGTGGCGTCGACGCTGAGCGTGTTGTCGTCGTCGCCGGGAAGTCGCGAACTATAGCCGCGATCGTCGCCGCGCCCGCCGGCGATGATGCCGAACTCGCCGGCCGGGACCGCCAGTTGCTTTTCCAGTTCGCTCCAGCCCGAGCCCAACTGCACGGCCGAGGCGCCCAGCACCGCCACGAAGAGATCTTTGTCCGACCACTTGTCCGCTCGCAAGCTGCCGTGATTCGGCGGGGCCAGCATCACGAATCGTTTAATTCGCGGGTCGGCGTTTCCTCCCGCGGCGCGGTCGGCCAGGTAACGCCGGACCACAATGTTGCCCAGGCTGTGGGCGACGAAATTGATCTCCTCGATCCCGTCCAAGTGTTCGATCACGCTGGCGAGCGCCCGGGCATGCGCCGAAACGTCGGCGCGAGTGCTCGGATAGGTCAGATTGACGACCGCGAACGATCCGCTTTCTTGCAGGTAGTTCGCCAGCGGCTGCATCGTGCTGTGCCAACCGCCGAGCCCGTGCAGCAAGATCACGGCGCGGCCCTTCATCGGCGGCAAGTTTCGCTCGCGCTTCAGCTCCTCGAAGCGAGTCAGGCACTGTTCGAACGAACCCCAATCTTCGCGTCGATTGTTTTCGTCGAGCAAGCGGCAATGCCCGGTGAGCGCGTTGCGCTGGATATGCCAACCGCGGCGCCAAAACTCGTCGCCCCAAAGTTGCACGCCGCCCAGCGTCGGTGCGTTGCGCTCGATGTGCAGCCGCCCGTCGGTGTAGCGCACCGTGCGGTGCGGCGGCAGATCGGCAGACGGCGAAGCGGGCGCGTCGGGACCGGCGGAAGACGACGGTCGATCGGTGCGCGGTCTCTCGCCGGCGTCGGCCGCCGCGGGCGGAGTCGGCTCGGCAGCCAGACTGCGCGACCAGGCAAGGCACGTCGCCATGCTCGCGACAAACACCGTGAAAAACCACCGGCCGCGGCTTTGCCTTAGGGTCACGAGCGGCGTCTCCCCTGGTTTGGGCGGACTGCTGGAAACGATCGAATGGCAACGAGCGGGCATTGATAATACTGCTGCTTCCACGGATTTTCCAAGGTCGGTTCGGCGCGCCGCGCTGGCGCAGAGACGGCTTGCAATGGGCCGCCTTTTCTCCTATTCTCCCGCCTCCCGCGTTCCTGACACTTCTAACGTCCTATGCACGCATACAAATGGTTGCCCGGTCTGCTGGCGGCGGCCGTTGCTTCGGCGACAGGTTGCGCGGCTGCGCCCGAAGCGCCCGGTCCCGAAACGATGTCGGCGACGTCTACGTCGAAAACCGTGCCGCGCTGGCAACAGCCTCCCAGCGCGCCTGCTCCCGAACAGCCTCGCGGCGCGCCCCACGCGGCGAGCGGTTCGCAAGCCATTGCGGCTCCGGGGTCTTTCGACCCGCGGCGTTCGTCGTCGGCGGTCCATCCGCCTGGAGAACCTGGCGCCGTCTCAGGCTCGCCTGCCGTAGTTCCAAGCGCAGCGCCGGCGCCTTCGTTACAGGCGGTGATCGCGGAAATTGAATCGTTGGGCGACGTCGATCCGCAGGTGCAAAAGCGGCTGCTCGAAGACCTGCGTCAAAGCGACCCGGCGCTCTGGCCGATGATGACTCAACAAATCCGGGCCACCCTGGCCTATCAAAAGCAGCAAGCCGCCAAGGCTGCCGGCAATTCGCCGTCAGCGGCCCAATCGCAGCCAACCGCGGCTTTGGCTTCGACTCAAAACAACCCGCGGACGATTGCCGCCCAGCAACGCGCCGCGGCCGCCAACCTCGCGCCAGTCGAACCCAACAAGACGACGCCCAGCCAACCGGCGCCGCAGGCGCTCGCAACGCCAGGCGCGCCCGGCATTGCTGCATCGCAGCCCGGTGCCCGGGCGGACCCGGCCGCGCCCGCCCATCCCGCGACCGCCGCCGGCCCTGCGAACGCCGTGCAACAAGCGTCTTACGAACAGCCGGCGGCGGAAAAAACCGAGACGAAGCCGGCGACTTCGAAGTCGTCGGCTGCCGATGGCGACTGGGATGCTCCGTTAGCGTCGGCGATCGCGGCTCTCGAAAGCCAGACTCGCGAGCCGGCTCATGACGCCGAATCGACCGCCCGCCACGTCTATTTGAGAATGCTCTACCTGGCCGCCGGACGCCGCGACGACGCGCTGCGTCCCATTCCAGGCATTGCGCCAGGGCAGCAGGATTATTGGTCGAAGCAGCTTTTTGCGCTCGGCGCCGTTCTCGACTCGCAAACCAACTCCGACCCCAGCCGCCGAGCGGCCGAAGCGGCGTCGCACTTGTCGCAAGCCGCCGTTAGCCTCGGCCAACTTGGCCACCTGGTGGTCAAGAACCTGAATTTCTGCACCGAGGTCGTCAGTTACGGCGTCTTCAAACGCTTCGAGAGCCATGAGTTCAAGCCCGGCCAGCAGGTGCTGCTCTACGCCGAGGTGGAAAACTTCAAAAGCGAAGAATCCGCCGAAGGCTTCCATACCTCGCTGCAATCGAGCTATCAAATCCTCGATTCGCAAGGGCGCCGGGTGGCGCACGACGATTTCGCGCTGACCGAAGAGCATTGCCAGAACCGGCGCCGCGATTATTTCATCCGCTATTTCCTCACGCTGCCGGCGATGATCTACGACGGACGCTACACGCTCGAACTGACGATCGAAGATACGCTCGGCCGCAAAATCGGCCAGTCGACGATCGAGTTCTCCGTCCAAGGCAAGCCCAAGTAATCGCTTCTCGCCGGCGATTTCCCCGGCCAGCGGTCGAAAGCCTTTTCCCAATCCGTACAGCCTTCCAATGCTCCCGTGCTATCGGGACAAACGCTGAAAGCTTTCAGCGGCCGCTGCCGATGAACACCACTGATTGACGAGTTTTGTAATGTTGATTTCCCCCTGGTGTTCGCAAAAGGAGCGCGCGATGGCACGCTACCACGCCCTATCGATTGTCCCCTTAGCGGCATGTATGCTGATGCCGCTCGACGGCTCCCTGGCCTTCGGCCAGGAGCTGTCGCCCGCGACCAGCGAGCCGCGAACCGCGCTGCTGGTCACCGAACCTGCCGGCGGCCCCGAGTCGCTCGACGATTATGGTTATGGATACGATTATGAAGCGGGCGGTTACGGCTCGGAAACGGCCTTGAAGCCGGCCGAAACGGCCGCCGCCGACGACGCGAACGGCGAAGAAGCCGGCGTCGCGCACGAAATCGAGGTGGTTCGAGAGCGGTATCCCAACCGCAGCGTGAAGATCGAACGCGAAGTCACGCAAGACGCTCAAGGCAACTACGTCAACCACGGCAGTTGGAAGATGTGGGACGAGCGAGGCGTGCTGATCGCCGAAGGGCGCTATGAAAACGGCGAGCGCGACGGCACGTGGAACCGCTGGTATCGCGGCAACGAAGCCGACTTGCTCACGAAGACCCCCTACCAGCAGTTTGCGGCGCCCTTCGTTTCACAGGCCATTTTCAAGCACGGCAAGCTCGACGGCAAGTGGTCGATCTACGACAGCAAGCAGCACAAGGCCAGCGAGTGGAGCTTCGCCGACGGCCAGCGCGACGGCAAGTCGATCTGGTATTTCGCCAACGGCCGCAAAATGCGCGAAATCGATTTCGACAAGGGCGAAATCAACGGCGAGTTCAACGAATGGAACCTGGAAGCCAAGCAAACCGTCAAGGACGTCTACCAGCACGGCCGCAAGCTGGCGCTGAAAACCGAGTATCATAACGGCGGCAATAAACAGAAGAAGTCGGAAGGCATGTATCTCTACGCCAAAGAGATCGTGCAAACCCCCGACGAATGGTGGGACGCCAAGACCGCCGTCTACATCAAGCAGGGCAGGGACGAAAAACACGGCGCCTGGACTTCGTGGTATCCGTCGGGACAGAAACAAATCGAGGGCGCCTATCAGAACGACCTGCAGGTGGGCAAGTTCGCCTGGTGGTACGACAACGGACAAGTGGCGCTTGAAGGTTCTTACGACGCCGGCAAGCAAATCGGCGAGTGGGTCTGGTGGCACCCCAACGGCCAGAAGGCGACGTTGGGCGAATACGCCGACGGCGGCCCGACCGGCCGCTGGCGCTGGTGGGACTCCAACGGCCACGTCCGCGAAACGGCCGATTTGTCGCACGGCGAGAGCAAGATCGTCGAGACGCCCAGGTCGGCGCCCGCTCAGGCCAACGGCTCGAAGAACGAGGCGCTGCTGCCGAAGCCGATTACGCCCCGGATTCACTCGCAGTTCCAACGCTAACGTTCGCCCGTCGAACGCAACGTTTTCGAAAAGCGACGACGGTCGCCCGACGCAAGCCGGGCGGCCGTTTTGTTTTTGGCGTATCGCGGCAAGAAGCCGAAGCTCCGACCGGGCTTATCGAGACGCGTAGCGCACGCCGGTCGCTTGCGTCTTGCGGCGATAGATCTTGTCGGTGCTGGTCACATAGAGCGTGTCGAGCTTATGGATGCGGCGGTTGGGCACGTCGGTAAAGAATAAGTTGCCCTCGGCGTCGACCGCCGGACCTTCGGTGAACTTGAAGCCCGAGGCCGCCAGCTCCCAATCTTCGCCGTCGATCAGCACCATCGACAGCGGCATGTCCTGCGCCGTTGCCGCTGCTGCGGAAAGGCAGGCGGTCAGACAAACCCAGACGCTGGCGCGGAGGCGCACGGTTTTCCCAGCGCGGCGCAGCCGCAACCAAAGTAGCAGGCACACTCCGTGTGCCGTAACCGGCGCTGTCGTTCGGCGCCATTCCCGCGTTGGCGACGGCACACGGAGTGTGCCTGCTACTTTGGCGCAAGCGTTGTCAATCATCATTCGGGCTCTCCTCGCGACCCCTCGCCGATCGATCTGCCGCCTGCGCGGCCTACTCCTGCTTCTCGCCGGCCGGCTTGTAATCCTTCCACAGCCAGCGGAGCGAGTCGGGCAGAATGGCGCCGCCTTGCTTGCCGTTGTGGCCGCCGTCGCCGAACACGAACTCGTAATCGTACTTGGCGAACTTCAGCGCGGCGGCCATCTGCTGATTCGCTAGCGGCCAGTTGCCGTGCAGGTTGTCCAGGTCGCCCGAGCCGTCCTGCAAGAAGACCTTGATCGGCTTGCGTTCGGTTTTGCGGATCAGCGCCGGGTAAACGTGCCCGCCGCGAATGTTCGTGAAGCTGCCGACGTGGCTCAGCACGCGGCGAAAGGCGTCGGGCCGCTCCCAAGCGACCGTGAACGCGCAGATGCCGCCCGAACTGATGCCGCAGATCGCCCGGCCTTCGGGGTCATCCGTCAGCTTGTATTCCTTGCTCACCTCGGGCAGGATCTCTTCCAGCAGGAAGCGGGCGTACTGATCGCTCAGCGTGTCGTATTCGAAGCTGCGATTCTTCCGCGACATGCCGCCCGGTTCAGAGGGCGGAATCTCGCCGGGATTGATGAAGATGCCGATCGTCACCGGCATTTCCCCCTTGTGAATCAGGTTGTCGAACACGACCGGCACGCGGAAATCGCCGTTCTCGCGCTCATAGGCGCCGCCGTCCTGAAAGACCATCACGCAGGCCGGCTGCTCGGCCTTGTACTGTGCAGGGACATAGATCCAATAATCGCGCTCGGTTCCCGCAAACACCTGGCTGGTCCAATGTTTCTTGATCACCTTGCCTTGCGGCACGCCCTCGTGCCGTTCGGAATCGGGGCCGTGCTTGTAGTCGTCGGCTGCGCGCGAAAAAGAGGCCGCGGCAAGAATCAACAACGCCGGCACAAGTCGCTTGAACATCGAGTCTCTCCAGAAATCCGCCATAAACCGCGACCGGTCGGCCGCGAACCGGGTTCAAGGCTACTCGCGGCGGGGACCGATCGCAAGCATGCCCTTGAATTCCTTGAAAAACGCGCGCCGAGATTCAGTCAATCTCCCCGCGCAAGCCGGGCGCCCCCGCCCGGCAGCGTGACCAAAGCGGCCCAGCCCGGCGAGGGCGCCCGGACCTCCATGAGACCGGGCGAGAGCGCCCGGACCTCCAAGAGGGGGGCGCTGGACAAGGGCGCCCGTCGCTCGGTGATGCGCCGAACGCCGCCTCGTCGGTCGTCGGCGCCGAAGATGGTCAACCGCGCGCGAAGCACAACGGCCGATTCGCGCCCTGCGGCGTCTGAGCGGCGGAACGACGTTCCCGTGCCGCGGCACTGCTAACCACCGCGCCGGACGAGCACGAAATCTTGATCGCAGGAAAAGCGATATCCGCCCTGGCCGTCGGCGAAATGCCGGCGGATGTAGCCTGCAACTTCCTCGCGCGACGGCGCTGTCAGCAGGCCCTGCGGCTGATCTTGGGCGGCAGCGGCGCTCAGCGGCAGCAGGTTGAGCATGAATTCGGCGATCGTCTCTGCTTGCAGCACCGCGCAGAAAGTCGCTTTTCGCGGAGCGAAAAGCGACTTTGGTTGCGGCTTCGTCGCACAAGTTTAGCCTAAACTTCGGCCTTCGAAGGCTTCGATGGCCTGGCGAATTTCGTCGGGGATCGGCTCCGGAATCTGACGGCGGTAATCGAACACGACCAACGTCGAGTGCGCGTCGGCCACGATCGTCCCTTGTGCGTCGCTGGTGATTACGTGCTCCATCGTCAAGCTGCTGCGGCCCAGCCGCGTAATTCTCGCGCCGCAGCGAATCGCGTCGGGATACGTCACCGGCTTGCGATAGTTGCAGGCGAGGGCGGCCAGAATGACGCCGATCTGATCGCGGGCCATCGATTCCGACAAGCCAATGCGGTCTACGTAGGCGATGCGGGCCGATTCGCACCACTTCAGGTAAACCGTATTGTTGACGTGCAAAAACGCATCCTGGTCGCCCCACTGCACGGGCAGCGCGACGACTACGGGGAAATCAGCGAGCGGATCGGGGGCGGTGGGCATCGAGCAGTTTTCGCGAAAAGGCGGCATATTGGTCATTTCGCCATTGTTAATCTAGGGCAAAAAAACACAAGGGGCCGCTTTTCTGGACAGTTTGCAGCGGTCGTGCGAGAATTGAGTTTGTATGAAACCGCACGCCGGATTGCTCGCGATACTGCTGGCCTGCTGCGGCGCCTCCGCGTCGGCGGACGTGGTCGTGTTGGCGAATCGCGCTCGGCAAGCGGTCGGCTTCGAACTGCTCGACGAGCAACAGATCGCTCGAAGCACGCGGCTGCCGCGCGGCGCCGCCTGGTCGTTTCCCGCGAATGACGCGCGAGAGCTCCGCTTGACCATCGGCGGCGAGTCGTTGCGTTACGAACTCGAGCCGGGCGAAGTGTATTACTTTCACGATCGCGGCGGCGCCGGGCCGACGGAGTTGGCGCAAATCCGCCTGCGCCACGTCGAGCGCCCGCCGATCGCCGACGAAGCCGAGCCGCCCGGCGAAGCACAGCAGGCCGAGCCGCCCGATGCCTCCGGCCGCTCGGTCGGCGTGTTTCGCCTGCCGGTGAAGATTCTCGTCGACGACGACCAGCGTGCCGCCCGGCCCTATTGGGAGCCTCGTTTGCGAAAGCGCGTGGCGGCGGCTTCGGAAGTTTTCGAACGCAGTTGCGGCATCGGCTTCGAGGTCGTCGCCGCCGACGTCTGGAAGTCGAGCGATCGGCTGGCCGACTTCGACGCCTCGCTGGCGGAATTCCAGCGCGAGGTCGATCCGAGCCCAGGACGGTTGGCGATCGGCTTTAGCAGCCAGCACCGCATTTCTTTCGGTCAGGCTCATTTGGACGGCTTCCGCGGCCCGCTCGGAAAGCATGTGCTGTTGCGCGAACAGTCGCCGCACGTCTCGGAAATCGAGCGCGTGGAATTGCTGGTTCACGAACTCGGCCACTACCTGGGCGCCGCGCACTGCCCCGAGTCGAGTTCGGTGATGCGTCCGCGGTTGGCGGATCGGCAGGCGCTGGCTCGCAGTTTTCGCGTCGGCTTCGATCCCTTGAACGTGTTGGCCATGTCGACGGTGGCCGAGGAAGTGCGCAACCGGGGCGTCGAGCACTTCGGCTTGCTCAGTCCGTCCGCGCGGCGGCGGCTGCGCGATGTGTATGCCACGCTGCTCGAAACGCTGCCCAGCGATCCGGCCGCCGAGAGCTTTTTGGGCTACATCGCCGACCCGGCGCCGATCCGCGCCGCCTTGAAGGAGGAAGTCGAGGCCGAGCACGAGCAGGGCGAACCGCTGGCGAAGCAAGAGGCCGCCGGCGAAATGCCCGGCGACAGAGAAGTCCAGGCGCTCGAGCCGCCGCTGGTCGTGGCGACGCGGACCGCACTGCGGGCCATTTCGGCTCGGGCCCGCCGATTCCAGCAACAGACCGCCGCCGGCCAGGCGGCGCCGAGCGGGCAGGAACTCTTCGCCGCCTACGTCCGCGCGGCTGCCGAAGCCGCCGTCGAGCAGCCGGCCGACGTCCGAACGCAGGCGTTTCTGCTGGCGCTCGCCATCGGGCTCGATCGTTCCGATGCGCTGCGAAAGTACGCCGTGATGAGCGATCTGGTGACGAGCATCGAACCGTCCGGCGAGCGCGACCGACGCCTGGAAGCGCTCGGCGCCCCTACGATCGAGCAGCGGCACGATCTGGTGCAGCACTTCGTGCTGGCGGCCGCCATCGCGTCTTCCTCCGGAGCGAAATCGGCTGAAGCCGTGGCCTTGGCCAAGCAACTGCACGACGCCCGCTATGGCGGCGGATTCAGCTTCGCCGCCTGGTGCGCCGATCTATCGGGCATCGCCTTCGCCCGCCGCGTACAAGACGGACCCGAGTCGCTGGCCAATCTGGCTCGTGCGTTCCGCGTCGAGACCGTCCTGCCGAGCCTCGACGGCCTGCCCGGCGGGCTGTCGATCAAGGAGTTCAAAGCCCGTTACGGCTCGGCCACCGACGAACGTTTTCGGGAACTCGACGCCGAAATTCGGCGCCGCCTTGCCGCCTTGCCGGGCAGCCCATCCGACGGCGCCGATTAAGCTGCGACTGCCAAAGCCCAACGGTCAAACTGGCTTTGAAGAGGTCCTACATCCCTGAAACTTTGCGGTAGTTCGCTTCGTTCAACACCCAGATCGGATCTTTGCCGAAGATCACGTAAAAAGTCTCTTGCGGCGCGGCCTCGCCGGCGAGCGACAAGCGCACGCGAAATCGCGGGTTTGCGTCGTCGCCTGGCTCCGGCCCGACGATCTCGTAAGAGGCCAGCTTCTTGCCCTGTTTCCACTGCGGGTCTTGCACGTTCACGCTCGCTTCACTGGCGCCGACCCCCTCGGGCCCTTGGCCGGCTTTCCAGGCATCTAGGGCCGCGGCTAACGACGCGCGGGCCGCGTCTTCCGTCGGAATATAGTCCGTTACGTCGGCGCGGCTGCACCCGGCCGCGGCGCTTATCGCGCTGCCCAACAAGCAAATCATCGCCCACGCACGTCGCTCGCGAAACATCTCAAGCCTCTTTCATGAAACGTTGGAAATCGCTAAATCGTTGGCGGCCGCCAAGGCCGATTCGTCGGGCCGCCCGTTCGCCGCCGGCCGTGGCGACGCGGCGCAGTGCAGCTTTTGCCAGCGCCAACGGCGAACCCAATAAAACAACACCGGCAGCAGCAGGTCGATCACTTCGTCGGCGATCAGGATGCCGCCGAGTACGGGCGCCGCCATGGGCTTGATGACTTCGGCCCCGACGCCGGTCGCCCAGAGCATCGGCGCCAGCCCGATGATCGTCGTGCCTTCGGTCAATAGCTTGGGCCGCAGCCGATGAACGGCGCCGTCCATCACCGCCTGCCGCAGTTCGGCCAGGCCGATGTGCTCCAAGCCGCCGCGTTTTTCGAGCGCCTCTCGCAGGTAAACCAGCATGATCACGCCGGTCGACGCGGCCATGCCGAAACAGGCGATATAGCCGACCAGCACCGTGACCGAGAAATCGTAGCCCAGCAGCCACTGAAACAGCACGCCGCCGGCGACGGCGCCCGGCACGGCCAACAGCATCAACAGCGCATCGGCCAGATCGTGATACGTCCAATACAGAATCAACAGGATCAAGCCCGCGACCAGCGGCGAAACCAACAGCAGCGTGCGGTAGGCTTGCGCGTCGTGTTCGAATTGCCCGGCCCATTCCAGGTACACGCCTTCGGGCAGCGGCACTTGCTCGGCCACGACGCGCCGCGCCTCGGCCACGAAATCGACGGCGCCTCGGCCGCGGACGTTGAGCCGCACGTAATTTCGCAACAGACCGTTTTCGCTTTTGATCGACGCCGGGCCTTCGACGATCCGCACATCGGCCACTTCGGCGAGCGGCACGAAGCGGCTCGACGCCGCATCGTTTCCGCCGCTGGCCGGGCCGCGCACCGGAACCAACAGCCGGCCGATCGCCTCGGCGTTGTCGCGAAATTGCCGCTCGTAGCGCACGCGGACGTCGTGCCGCTCGCGACCTTCAAGGGTCGAGGTCGCGACCTTCCCGGCCAGAGCGATCTCGACGATCTCATTGACGTCGGCCACGGCCACGCCCGCCTCGGCGGCCCGCTGGCGGTCGACGCGAATTTCCAGATAGCCTTTACCGCGCACGGCCTCGGCCATCACGTCGGCGGCGCCCGGAATCTTTTTCACCACGGCGGCAACTTGTTCCGAGACGTTTACCACGTCGTCCAGATTGATGCCGAGCACGCGCACGCCGACGTCGGTGTTGACGCCGGTGAACAGCATGTCGACGCGGTTTTGAATCGGCCGGGTCCAGACGTTGGCCCAGCCGGGCATTTGCAGCGTCTGGTCCAACTCGCCGCCCGGATCGGAAAGCTCCGCCGGCTCGGCGCGCCAGAACATCGCCCGGCGGTGCATGTCGGCGGCCAATCGCTCTTGCAGGGCTTTCAACTTCGGCTGCGGCGCCACGTCGGGCAATTTTGGCGAATGGTGGGCATGATGGTGGTGATGCTGCCCGGAGGTATGGGCCGGCGGCGGCTTGTCGCGAAAACGGCGGACCTGCGCCAGGTAATCGGCCAGCCGCGAATCGGCCAGCCGACCGCGAGTGAGCAGTTCCTCGATCGCCACGCGCGCGAACGTCTCGCAGCCGCGCTGCGCCAGATCGGCATTCAACCCGTGCATGTGCTCGTCCCACCGTGCCAGCCGCCGCGCTTCGACGTCGGCTTGCAGCCGGGTGAAGAAGGTTTCGGGCGCCTTGCCCAGCGCTTCGCCAGTGAATTCGATCAGGCTCTCGAAGACGTTTGGCGCATCGGCGAACAGGTCGACGCCGCCGTCGACCAGCGCAAATTCCTTCAAGTTGCGGCCCGCTTGCTGCGCCATGGCCGTGACGTCTTCCAGCGAAGCCGACATGCCGAAATGATGACCCGCGTGGCTGAGCACGGCTTCGGCGACTCGGGCCGTCTCGCCGTCGGTCAACGCGCGCGGCAGGCGGCCTTGGCGCGTGAGCCGCGAAGTCAGACGTTCAACCAGGACTTGCACCAGCCGCGGCCCGAGCGACCGCTCGAAGTCGTGGTTGCGGTGAAAGGCGTACTCGCGCATCAGGCCGTCGAATCTTGGCAGTGCGGCGGCGACGGCCTCTTCGACGAGCGGCTCGCGGGCCGCGTCGTCTTCGGGCGCCGCCAGGGCGCCGCTGTCGACCAGCGCGTCGAGCGCGAGCTGCGTTTGGCGGCGAGCTTCGGCCGGCGGCAGCTTGCGCTTCGGCCAGTGTTCGCGAGGGCGGAAGTCGACCATCGTCTCGAACATGTCGACCGGCGCCGGGTCGGAGGGCGTCTCGGCACGGCCGGCCTTGCCCACGACCATCGCCACCTCGGGAAAGCGGCAGAGAGTCATGTCGCGGGCCTTAAGATCGTCGGCCGCTTCGGCGATCGAAGCCCGCGGCACGGTGATCGGCATGTCCATCACCATGCGTTCGTCGAGCGGCGTGGCCTTCTGCCACAGCAAGGGCTGCATCCGCTGCTCGGCTGCCAAGGCGACGATGCTCAACGTCGCTGCGCCGACGAGCGATCCCTTCCAAGTGCGCGTGAGGGCCGCCACGCTCGCCAGAAACGCCAGCAGCACGGCGAGCAACAGCCCGCGGCTGCCCAGCGGCGCAGAGCCGAGCACGAACATCACCCCCAGCAGCCAGACCAAGGGCGCCGGTCGGTCGAGGCAGTAATCGAGCACCGGGCGGTAGACGTCGATCACGCTTCGCACCAGCCAGCTCGAGCGTTCAGGCCGCAGCCGGCCGCGGATGAAGATCGTACACAGCGCCGGCACGAGCGTGATCGCCAGCAGCGCAGAGGCCAGCATGGCGAACGACTTGGTAAAGGCCAGCGGGCGGAACATCTTGCCCTGAATGCCGCCCAGGCAAAACACCGGCAAGAACGAGATCAGCATGATTGCCACGGAAAAGAAGATCGGACGGCCGACCGTCTGGCAGGCGGGCAAGATCAGCCGCCGCAGGTCGCCGTGCGCCGGCCGGTCGCCGAAGTGCGTTTGCAACCGGTGCATGGCGTTCTCGGCCATCACGATCGACGAATCGACCAGCACGCCGATCGAAACCACGATGCCGGCCAGCGACATGATATTGGTCTGAATATCGGCGACGCCCATCGCCCGCAGCGTCCACATCGCCGCGAACGAAGCCAGCGCGGCCAAGGGCAGCGTAACGGCGATCACCAGCGAGGTGCGGAAGTGCAGCAGCACGACGAGCACGCAGAGCGCGGCCGTGGCGATCGCCTCGACCAGCGTTCCGGTGACCGTGGCCACGGCGGCTTCGATCAGCGGCGTGCGGTCGTAGACCGGCGTGATCCGCACGCCCGGCGGCAGACCGGCCGAAACTTCGGCGATTTTTTGGCGAATGCGGCGCGTGACTTCCAGCGGGTTTTCGCCGTAGCGCATCAGGATCACGCCGCCCGCACATTCGTTGCCGTGCATTTCCAACACGCCGCGGCGAAACTGCGGGCCAAGCGCGACGCGAGCCACATCCGCCATCCGCACGGCGTCGTCGCCGTCGCCGTCGCCTGCGAGCACGGTCTGCTCCAGGTCGGCGACGACGCGCGCGGGACTGGCCGCGTCGTCTTCTCCGTTGGACCCGGCCCCCAGCCAGCTTACGCCCCGCACCAGATATTCGGCGTTGGCCTGTTCGATGGAGTATCCGCCCACGGCCGCGTTGCCCTTGGCGATCGTCTCCAGCACGGCGCCGGGCGAAAGTTCGAACTCGGCCAGCCGCTCGGGATCGAGTTCGATCTGATACTCGGCCACGTACCCGCCGACGCTGGCCGCTTCGGCCACGCCGGGCACGCTGCTCAATTGAGGTCCGACGTACCAATCTTGAATGGCCCGCAGCCGCGCCAGATCGTAGCCGTCGCCTTCGACGACGTACCAAAAGATCTGCCCGGTCGCCACGCCGTCGGGCGCCAGATAGGCCGACACGCCGGCGGGCAACTGTGCGGCGGCCCGCGAGAGCCGCTCGGCCACTTGCTGCCGGGCGAAATAGAAGTCGGTCGAGTCGTCGAGGATCACGCTCAGCGAAGCGAAGTTGAACTCGCTCGACGAACGCACCACGCGCACGCCGGCCAGCCCTTGCAAGTGAACCGAGAGCGGATAAGCGACCTGGTCTTCGATCTCGTGCGGGCTGTGACCGGGCCACTCTGCGAATACGATCAGTTGATTTTCGGAGACGTTGGGGATCGCATCCATCGGCGTGTGATACGCCGAATAGACGCCGAAGATCGCCAGGCCCAGCGCAGCCGCAATCACCAATCCGCGGTGACGAATCGACAGTTCGATGATGCGCTCGATCATGGCGAGTCAAAGGCCGTTATACGTAGGTCAGGCTTTCAGCCTGACCTACGGGTTCTCACGTTTCTCCGCTGCCGAAAGCTTCTTGAGATGTTTCGCCGGGTCTTTGGCAAAGCTCGCCTGGCAGCCTTCGCAGCACAGCCAGACGACGCGATCGCCCGCGGCGGCCTTGATGGGCGCGCCCATCGAGCCCAGCGGCAGGCCGGTCACCGGACAGATTTTTTGCCGTTCGGCCGCACGCCGCTCGGTTGCTGGCAATTCGGCCAGCGCCTTGCGAATCTCGGCGGCCTCGGCGTCGGAATCGCTCTCCGACTTCCCCGCAGGCGCCTCGGCGGCCGGCCCGCCGCCGCCCGCCCGCGTGGCCCCGAAGTAGCTGGCGGCGACGCTCGGGTTCAAGCGAGTTTCGGCGTCGACCAAAAACGCGCCGGCCGTCGCTACAAACTGCCCCCGTTCCAACCCGCTGATCACCGGATAAAAGCCGTCGCAGCGCGGACCGACGACGACCTCGACGCCGTCGAACATGCCAGGCATGGTCTCGACATAGACCACGCGGCGCTCGCCCGTGTCGATCACGGCGCCTTCCGGCACGGCCAACACCTGCCCGAACGGCCGATAGCTGACGACCCGCGGCAACAGCTTCATCCCCTCGCACGCCTCGCATGCGTGGCCCGGTTCGTGTGCGGTGACTTTCGGGTGCATCGGACACCGCCAGGCGACCCGCTGGAGATCGTCGAGCGGCAATTCCATGAGCGGGTTGCCATCTTCGGGGCATTCGCCCGGCTGCTCGCGTATGAGCGACGGATGATCGGCGCAGACGTAGAGCATGCGCAGTTCGCCTTCGGCCGGCGGCGGCGGATCGGCGGGCTGCGAGCGGAACGGCTCCAGTTCGGCGACCGGACGTTCGATGCGCACGCGCACACGCATGCCCGGCCATAATTCGCCCTGCGGATCGGCGAGAACGAGCCCGACCTGCACGCGGCGCGTTTCCTGGGAAACTTGACGATCGACTTCGAACACTTCGCCGCGCCATGGCTCATGCCCCGCGAAAGCCTCGCACGTCGCCGAGCACGCCGCGCCGGGCACAGCCAAAAGAATATCTTGCTCGCCAATCTGGGCGTCGATCATCGCGGCTGTATCGTTGGCATCCGCTTGCGATTCGCCGCCAACGCTTTCCACTTTCGCTGCGGCCTGTTCCTGGCGATCGCGCACGCGGCCGATCGCTACGACCGAGCGAGTCAGCGGCAGGAATTCGACCTCCGAAGTGTGGATGCCCGCCAACTGCACGCGATAGGGCGAGAGCTGCATCCGCGAGATGACGCCGTCGGGCAACTGCACGGCTCCGCCTTTGCGGCGACGGACCAAGGGCATATTGCAGACCGAGCACTTGCTGGGCCAAGTGGAAATCACGCCCGGACACATCGGGCAGAAATACTCGGTGTCGGGCGAGACCCCGCCGCCCAGCGCGCCGGTAGTCGCAGGCGCCGTGAAGCGATCCCAATAGTTGCGCAGCACGTGCCACTTGCCGACGATCAGAAACGCCGCGCCCAGCACGACCAGAAATCGCAAGCGGACCTGTGCGAGCTGCAAGCCCCAACGGATTTTTTGCCAAGGCGTTCGCGACCGGCCAGCCTCGGGGGCCGCACGGCCGTTGCCGGCAGTTTGCGCTTCTGGCGAGTTTAATTCGTCGACGGACACGCGAGTCGCTCGAGTAAGACTTTCACGGGATCGAAGCGGCCGATGTCGTCTGGCTTTGGGCGCCGGGGGCCGTTGGCTCTTCGCAGGCGTCCCAATGGACGACGGCATCGTAATCTTCCTGCCGAAAGACCCACAGCGGATCGACGCCGACCAGGTAGTAGCGCACGTCTTGCTCTTCGCTGGGGTTGTCGAGCTTGAGCCGCACGATGAACGTCCGCGGACCTTCGCCGGAGACCTCGCCCAACAGCTCGTAGCCGACCAGCCGCTGCCCCGGCCGCCGGGTCGAATCGGCCACCTCGACCTTGATCGGCGCCGACATTAATTCCAGCGTCCTCGGCGGCTCTCCGCGCTGCCACGCGGCGAGCACTTCGGCCAGCGCCTCTTCAGCCTGCGTCGCGCTGGGAACGTAGCGATCGTAGCCCGACGACGGCCGGCTGCACGCCCCGACGCAAGGCAGGGCGATTGCCGCGGCTATCAGTTCAACAACCAAACGCGTTCGGATCATGGCGTGGGCTCCCCGCGTTTATAGCCCGACTTGGCTCAACGCTTCGCTGCCGCGTCGCGTACCCAAGGCGCGCCAGGTGTTCAGATCGATGGCGTCGGGCACGAAGCGCACCGACCCGTCGCCCATGCAGACGTTGACTCCGCCCGGATGATAGCTGCCAGGCGAGACCTGCATGGCCATGTTGCTCATCGTTCCCGGGAAGCCAATGCCCCCGCACGTATATTGGTTGGGCACGGCCACGTGGTTGTACTGCGTGCAGCAGTTCTCGCCCATTACCCAGCTATAGCCCCATTTGCTGGTCAACGGCGTGGCCGTGGCGGGGGTGATGTTGCTGCACGTCTGCCAGGTGGCCAGCAGCGAGATCTGATGCGGCATGATGAACATGTCGCTGCGCGGGTTGGGCGCTCCCGTACCGCGGATCTTCTCGCTGAAAAACGCCGTATTGCTTAGTCCGTCTTGCACGGCGCTGAATTTCAGCCCGCTCAAGTAACCGAAAATGCCGGTTTGCACTTCGCCAGGCGCGGTGATGGCGTTGGGATCAGTGCTGTCGAGGCGATCGCAGAGCCAGCTTCCCTGGTTGGCCGCGTAGTTGTTCTGTCCCGGCCAGTCCGAGGGGACATTCGCGCCGTCGGAGGGGCACAAAAAGATCGGCACGCGCGTGGTGCAAGCGACGTTGTTCTGGCCGCCCGGATTGGAGAAAGGGGGCATGAAATTGATCACGCCGGCCATACCCGGCGTCGCCGGCGGCCAGCGGAAATCGAGCGCCGCGTACAATGCCTGCTGCTCCATCATCGGCAGCAGCAACGAGTGTTGCGACCAACGCGCGTAGACGGGCACGCCCGGATAGCTGGGCCCCTTGCCGAACGGCAGGTGCTTGTGAATATCGTGATAATTCTGGATCGCGATGCCGATTTGTTTCAGGTTGTTGACGCACTCTCCACGGCGCGCCGCTTCGCGCGCCGCTTGCACGGCGGGCAGCAATAATGCCATCAGAATGCCGATGATGGCGATTACCACCAGCAGTTCGACTAAGGTAATTGCAGTTCGGTTGCGGGGCATCGATATAAACCTCAAGCTTTGAGGGAAGATAAAACCATTCACTTCGTTGCGCGTGACAAGCGCTTCGCCAAAACGCATTTGCGAGCGGCGCAGCCGAATGCCGCGATCGAACGGCGGCGCAGGCGCGTTAGTCAGCGTTTCTCGCTCGGAGACGAAGGCGCGCAGCAGTTGCCGATGCGGCGTTTCATCGCCGAACTGGCTCGCGGCCGGCGGTCAGCGGTCGCAGTGCGCTGGCGCGCATGCTGCGACGCGGTCCTTGATGCCGCGCGAGAGAGTTGGACGGCCACTGCTTAGCGCGCTGCTGCTCAGCGGGCTGCCGTTCAGTAAGCCGGGGCTCTCGGTGCGGCGCCAGTCACGCCAGTGCAGGCGCGGGCAACCGAGGAGGGCGAAAGATCGATTTGCCCAGAAACACGGGACGAGGGCAAACTTCGAGGGCGATCCAGCGGGTAGAGTCGAGTCGCACGGCGGCGATCTCGGGCGCCGACCAACTCCAATCGTGCCATTCAAGCGACGACGACGGCGAGGGTGACGGATCGAGCGGCGGAACTGACCGCTTCGAGCAGTTTGGACCGTGGCAGGGGGCCGAGCGATCCGGGCGCCCAGGCAGAGCAGACGTGTCCGGCATGCCGCCTGCCTGATGATGATTGGCGAGCGGCGTCCCGGAGTGCAGATCCCCCGCGTCTAGATCATGGATCAGCACGTAATCGCCGCAACTTGCCGCTGCGCGAGCCGCAAACCAGTTCAGCAAACCGCACAGCACCGCCGCAGCCGCGAAGCATCGGACCACAGTGAACTGAGCGTTGCACTTCATGATTACGGGCTTCAAAGGGCACGGCGTACGCAGCGTATCGCGCAGCCCATAATACAAGACCAAACCCTAACTTACAATAAAAAAATGCAGCAGATTTCCCGCGGCGCGCGCCGCAAGCCTCGAATTCCTCGGCGTTGAGCTTTGCGCCGGGGCATGATCGCGGGCCGTCAATGGGCGATGGCCTGCTTCAACGCAGCCAACCGTCCGCGGACCTTGGCCTTCAACTCGCCCGAGGCGCGGCGTTCGGCCATTTGGTAGAGCACGGAAGCGACTTGCGGCTTGCCGCGGGCCGCCGCACGCTCGGCTTGGTTGAGGTACTTCAAAGCCTCACTTTCTTGGGCCGCCAGATCGGCCGCATGCAGCCGCCGGGCTTTGGCGACGCTGCCCGACGGCGCCTGGGCCGCGGAACTCTGCTCGCTGCGCGCGGCTCGGCGAGACGAGCCCGGAAGCCCGCCATAGGATTTCCGGGCTTGATTGAGCAGTTGCCGATCCATGGCATCGAAGTCGTGGATCGTCGCATGGACAGTCGTGGTCGAAGCGCTCATCTGCCGCCCGACACCGCGCGAGCGCCGCCCGAAGGAAGGGCCGTAGGCAGTGGAACCCATGCTCGATCCGCCGAAGCCGCCGAGCGAGATGCTGCCGCGGTCGGGCGCCGAAACCGTCGTGCTGACGCCAAACATGGAGTATGAAGGCAGTTGCACGGTAGCCGGCAGTTGAGCCGCCGCGGGACCAACGCAACTGGCGAACGCGCCTGCCGATAGCCAAGAGATTCGCACGAACATGGTCGACGCCGCCTTTGCTGGATAGAAAGCGGGTGGCTGCACCTGCGCCGATTCTACTCCTGGCTAACGGTCTGGCCAAGCCTTCTGCGGAATCAAGGAAGACGGATCGCATGGCAGGCGCCGCAGTTGTCCCAGAAGGTCAATCTCGCATGGATGCATTGGACCCCGCCGGCCACATTTTCCGTTGTGTCGCGTTACGAACGTCAATGCGACCGCATTAGGCTCAAAGGCGGCGACTTGCCGGTTGCCCGATGCGTCGATTTTTCAAGCACTTGTCTCGCACCACTCCCCGGTTTTCGGCGTAGAATAAGAAGAATAAGAGACGCGGAGAAGGGTCAAGACTGCCGCCGTGGAGGGAGGTCGAGATGTTCACCAATCGAATAGGCGCCTGTGCGGCGATGATTGGCACCGTCTTTCTCGGCTGTTTGGGGCCGCAGGTTTCTAAAGCCGGGCAGCCCCCCGAGTTGCAACCGGTGGCGACTTCGACCGATCTGCACGAGGCCCACTCGCTCGACAGCCCCGCTTGGCGCGAGACTTTACGGACGTGGAACGAGTGGCTGCTCGCAGACCGGAGCTATGTTCCCGACGAGGCCGAACGGCTGCACCAGGAGCTCGACGCCCAGCTTGCAGGCATGTCCAGTGCGCAACTGGCCGATTTTAAAAGCGATTTGGATGCCAAGCTCGCCTTGCTGATGGGCCCGACGGGCCGGGAATATCGGCTGTGGGTAAACGAGACGCTGGCGGTCGCCTCCGAGGCCTATGCCCGCAAGGTTCGCGCGCATTTACCCGATTTTGCGCACATGTCGGCAAGCGAAGTGCAAACCGTCCTCGATCGTTTTCAGTACGATCGATACCAGGCCCAGCAGCGCCAGGAGGCGTATCGTCGTCTGCAACAGCAACGCATAGCCGCGACGCGCGAAGAATTGTACTATCAACGTGAAGCATCGGACCGGGCACTCGCTCGGGCTGGCAGTCGCGGGAATATGGACGGACATTTCGCCGTACCGCCGCAGCACCAGCCCCACGTCAAGAAATTTCACGGCCAGTACGGTTATGGGTACGGCTTTGGCTTTGGCGGCGGCATTGGCTTCCCGATCTTCTTCTGGTAAGCCGTTACAGCGATGAAGCTTAGACGAATGTGTACTTTTTCGTCTTTCGATGGCTATAATCTTCCGTAGGGTTAAATATTGCGGAAGAATCGCCTCGTATCCCGCCTGAGTGTGGCTCGTCCCCTCTTTCGGTGGTTTTGTCGCGCGAACCCGCTCGCCGAGCCGATCGCATCTTGGGTCAACCAGGATCTTGGGTGGAACAATGCCCGGGAACCGATCGGGTATCGTAGCGGGCGCGGACGAGCGCCGAAATCGGCCTGCCAAGCGTCGCCAACCCCGGCTCCAGAGTTTCATGTCACAATATAAGTTGCGTTCGCCGAGCCAACCGTTTTGGATGCGCGTGGCGCTTGGGCTGTTCGAGTTCTCGGCCTCGCTGAAGCTGGCGGTCGTGCTGATCTTCGCTGCGGCGATCGTGCTGGCGCTGGCGACCTTCGTCGAAAAGTATTATGGCACGCCGGGCGGACAGTTCGGCATGTACGGAACCTGGTGGTTCACCGGGCTCAACGCCCTGTTGGCCTGGAATATCTTCTCCGCCGCGGCGATCCGCTATCCCTGGAAGCGGCACCAGACCGGTTTTGTCATCACGCATATCGGACTGCTAACGCTGCTGTTCGGCTGCCTGATGAGCCGCCGCGGCGGCATCGACGCTCAAATGCCGCTGTTCGAAGGCGCCACTGGGCATCTGGCTTACGAAGATTCGCAGCATTTCATGCTCACCCGGCGGACGCGTTCGCCGGCCGAGACGTTGGCTAAAGCCCTCGACCGCAAGGGCGAAGTCACGGCGATTCCCTTCGTGTCGGGCCCGTTCAATTGGGCCGACTATCAAACCAAGCTGCCGTTTTTGCCGTGGCGGCTTGCCCGCCGCGATCAGGGCGTGCTCTACGACCAGGACGGCGTCAAGCTGGAAGTGCTCGATTTCTACAGCAACTCGGAAGAGGTGCAGGCCCCTTATGTGCGGCTGTGGATGACGGTCCCCAGCCCGCCGAAGCTGGGCGCCGACGGCAAACCGCTGGCTGCGGCAGAGCGCTGGATGCCAGTGGAACTGAACATTCGCCAGATCGACCACCCGCGTTTCAGCCGCTATCGCTTCGGCACGGGCGCCCGCGAAGAAGTCGGCGGCGGCAAACTCGTGTTCATCCTTTCCAGCGGCGACGCCGAAGTGCAGGCCTTCCTCGACAGCCAGCCGGAGGGCGAGCTGGGCGAAAAAGGGCAGGTCGTGTTGTTCGCTGGAGGCCAGAAGTTCACGCTCGACGTGGCCGAGAAGCTGGGCCTAGGCAAAACGCCGCTCGGCAAATCGGGCTACGACGTGGAAGTGGTCCAGTATGTCGGCACGGCCGATCTCGACCGCGACGCCCCGCCCGACGAGTTGCACGTAGTCGAAGCGACCGTGCAGGAAGGCGCCGAACAGCACGGTGCCGAGAACCCGGCCGTCGAGCTGTGCGTCTCGCGCGGCGACAAGTCGCAGCGCCTGCTGCTGTTTGCCGATACTCCGGAACTCAATCTGCAAGATTACGGCGACGAGGTGTTCGGAACCTACTGGTTCGATCAAGGCAAGAAATCGGGCGCCGACTTGCTGGCCGGCAAGGGTGGCTCGCGAATCGACCTGTTGCAAGGCCCGTTGGCCGAGGACGGCACGGCCAGGCTTTACTATCGCTACTGGAATCGCAAGCAGGTGGTCGTGGCGAAGGAGTTGCCGCTCGATGAAACGGCGGTCGACGCCTTCGAAATGCCGATCGCGCAGTTGAAGATGTACGTCGACCGCACGCATTTCACGCCCAGCGACCGCCCGCAGACGAAGATCGTGCCCAAGAAGTTCGACAAGGCCGTCAACGCCGTGGCCGCGAACCGGGCCGCGAAACTGAGGCTCACGGTCGACGGCGAAAGCGAAGAGTTTTGGCTGGAGGGCAAACCGGTCGAAACCCAGCCTCGCCCGCCGATCGAGCACACGGTCGCCTCCGACAAGCAAGTCGTCTCGGTGGCCATGCCGCTGGATGCGGTCGACGTGGGCTTTCGCGTGTGGCTGAACCAGTTCGAAATGAAGCTCGACCCCGGCACGAGCCAGCCTTCGCACTATTCCAGCTATGTCGACATCCTGGCGGCCGACCGCGACAAAACGTTTTTGCGCGACCTCAAAATCACGATGAACGCGCCGGTCGATTTCGCCGATCCGCGCGACGGCCGCTCGTACCGCTTCTACCAGGAAAGCTTCATGGGGCCTTGGCGGCCGACCGACGCCGAGTTCAAGCGGCTGGTGCCCGGCTCGTCGAAAAAGAAGTTGCTCTACGGCTCGGTGCTGACCGTGAATTACGATCCGGGCCGCGGCGTCAAGTACGCCGGCTGCTTGCTGGTGATCGGCGGCATCGCCACGATGTTCTACATGCGGGCCTATTTCTTCAAACCGGCGGGAAAAGCCAAGGCCCAGGCGACGGCCGGCGCCGCCAAAGCGATCTCGAAACCTTCGCGGCAGCCCGTGGCGCGGTAGCGCCGCGGCCGGGCCGAAACGAATGCGAGGATGCCCATGAAATTGCAACATTACGTCCTGACGCTGGCGGGCTGTCTGGCGCTCTTGGCCGCTTTCGGCGCCGCGGCCGGCGCCGCCGAACCCGAGCGGATCGACCTGTCGGCCTGGCGGCACATTCCGGTGCTGCACCACGGCCGCATGATGCCGCTCGATTCGTTCGCCCGGCAGGCCGTCGAGATCATCTGCGACCGCACGAAGCCGAAGCTCGGCCTGAAAGGCGTCGTGCCCGAGGACGAACTGAACACCGACGCTTACGCCGCCGCCCGCGAGTTGTTTCCCGCCGGCCCCAAGGGCAAGCCCCAAGCGCTCGAAGCCCGCTCGTTCGACGCCGCCGAGCTGCTATTGAGTTGGCTGGTCGAACCGGAGAAGTGGGAAGACGTGCCGTTTATCGTGGCCGAACACGACGAGCTGCGCGAGAAATATCTGGGCGTGCCCGTGACCAACGAGAAAGGCGAGCACCTGCGCTATGTCTCGCCGCGGCAGATCGAAGAGGCGACCGCCCTGCACGAAGCGCTGGCGGCCATGCGCCAAGGCCGGCGGCAGGCGATGCTCAAAGAAGAAGAGTTCGTCGCCAGCGGACTCGACGCGAAGCTGGTCGAGCTGCAGCAGGCCTATTCGCTCTACCGTTCGCTGACGTTCAACCCCGCGCGCCAGATCACCATGCCGCGGCAGGAGGCGATGCGGATCGAGAGCCGCTTCCTGCAAAAGTTCGAGAATACGGTGCAAACCTGGTCAAGCCTGAGCGACGGACTGCGCGGGCTGCCGATGCTGGGCGAAACGGACGACCTTGCCGCCGGTCAAAAAGCCCTGACCGAAATCTACCAACTGGTCAATCAACCCGACGCCTCGGCGGAACAGATCGAGCCGCACCTCGAAGCGTTTCTTGCGTCGGCCAGATCGCTGGCCGCTACGCTGAGCCGGATGCGAAACAACTTGCTCTCCGATCCCGCCGGCGAGCGTCTGGCGAAGCTCGATCCGCAGCAGTTGGAGCAGTTCCGCTCGCTGTTCCGCGAGTTCGATTCCGAGGCCGGCGAGATCGTCAAACAGGCGCAGGAAATTCGCATCGCGCTGTACGACAACGGCGATTGCCTGCACCTCGCGCCGGCCTTGAACTCGTACGCCCTGGAGAAGGACCGCGCCCGCGAAGACGACGCCCAGCCCTGGCTCAGCTTGCAAGCGGTGCTTTACGGCTCGCCGCAACTGCTTGCCAGTTATCCGACGGGACCGTTGGCCGCGGTGCGCGACAGTTTCTCGCGAATGGCCAAGGCCTACGCCGGCTCGCCGAACGGCCCGGACGCGAAGGAATTCGACGGCGCCTCGCGAGCGCTGGCGGCGAGCTTGCGCGAGCTGGCCGACTCGATCGAGCCCATACGACAGAAGCTGAAGATCGAATCTCGCGACGACGAGCTGATCGCCCACACGGCCTATCCGGCGCCGGGCGAGATGGACATCGAAGTCGATTACAACCGGATCGAGCCGTTCAAATGGTCGTGGATCATCAGCCTCGGCGCCGTCTTCTCGTTCGGCCTGGCGTTCGGCATGATTCGCAAGCCCATGTTCTGGCTGGGCATGTCGCTGCTCTTGGGCGGGCTGGTCTGGACTGCCTTCGGCTTCGGCATGCGCAGCGCCGTCACGCACTGGGCGCCGGTGACGAACATGTACGAAACGGTGGTCTACGTGCCGTTCTTCGTCTCCATGCTAGGCGCCTGGTTCACGCTGTTTCCGCTCACCTGGCCGGGGCTGAAGAACGCCTGGCGCTTCTCGGCAATTCCGGGCACGTGGGAGAGCCAGGAACCGACCGCGGAGCAGACGAATTTGTTCGATCGCTCGACCTGGACGGTCGGCGGCTTCTTGATGCTCATTCCGCGGGCCGCCTTGATGGCCGCAGTGTTTTACGCCTTGGCCCGGGCGCCCTACGCGGCGGGCGGCCGCACCGTCATCAACCTGCTGCCGAACATCGACGCCGGCCAATCGCTGCCCGACGGCAACGATTTGATGACCTGGTTCGTCGGGCTGTGCGTATTCGTCCCCTCGGTCTGGTACTTGCCGCGCGTGGCGCTCAGCGCCTTTGTCGGAATCGCCCTGATCCCGCTCAGCCTCCGCGGCCGCTTCGGCGCCGTGATGGAGCAGGTCTACCCGCGTTGGCCGTTTGCACTGTCGTCGACGTTCGCGGCCTTTGTGGGCGCCTTCACCGCCTGGTGGTCGCCGGTGCTGAATGAAAACATCGAGCCGTTGCAGCCGGTGCTGCGCGACAACTTCTGGCTCCTGATCCACGTGCTGACGATCGTCTCCAGTTATGGCGCCGGCGCGCTGGCCTGGGGCCTGGGCAATATCTCGCTGGCCTACTACCTGTTCGGCAAGTATCGCGATCCGTCGCCGCATGCGGCGACGGCGCCCGGCTTTGGCCCGGCCAGCCACGAGGTCGATGCCTCGCATCTCAGCCGTCGGCCGCCCGAAGCTTGCGCCACGCTGGCCGGCTATACTTACAAGGCCGTGCAGGTGGCGGTGATGCTGTTGATCACCGGCACGATTCTCGGCGGCCTGTGGGCCGACGTCTCGTGGGGCCGCTTCTGGGGTTGGGACCCGAAGGAAGTCTGGGCCTTGATCTCGGGCCTGGTTTACCTGGCGATTCTGCACGGCCGCTACGCCGGGCTGTTCGGCAATTTCGGCCTGGCGATCGGCTCGGTGCTCGGCGCCTCGGCGATCATGTTCTCCTGGTACGGCGTCAACTTCGTGCTCGGCGCCGGGCTGCACGCCTACGGCTTCGGCACCGGCGGGCAGTTGGAAGTCGGCGCCGTGGTGCTGGCCAACTGGATCTTCGCCGCCGTCGCCGCCGCACGCTACCACCGCGAAACCCGCATCGTCGCCTTGCCCGAGCACGCCGAGACGCCCGCCGCCATCGAAGCCTAGCGTATCTTCGACGCTACATCGACGAGCGCCTGGCGCTGAGCCTAGGCGAAGCCCTCGTTGTATTTCACAGTCCTGCGTCTCTGCCGCCCCTACGGGGCTATGTGGTTCCGTGCCGAAAGGTCGCTTTGAACTACCAGTAGTTAATCTCCGGCGGTTTTCTGTTTATGATGGAATCGGCCGGGCAGGACGTCGGTCTCGGCACGTTGAACAGGGTTGCACGTTGAGAACGACATGTCCGACACTGCACCGAATTCGCCGCCAGCCGACGACGCGGTAACGCCATCCCCGCCGCAACTCGGCGAATCGACGCCCTGGCGACGTTTTTGGCGCCGCTATTCGCCCTATGGCGAACTGCCGCGTTCGTCGATCATTTCGATGCTGCTGCACTTGTCGTTGGTGTTGCTGCTGATCCTGTTTTCAGGCGCCTTGAAGCCTCGCGAGCGCACGCCGCCGACCATCGACGTGGTGCAAGTCGGCGAAGACTCGGGCGCTGCGCCAGGCGCGGGTGCAGGCCTGCCGGGAGCGGAGCAAGCCTTGGCCGAGTCGTCGGCGGCCGACGACGCCAGCGCGGATGCGCCGCCTGACGCCATGCCGCTCGCATCGGTCGAGACTGAGGTGCAGCCGACGGATCTGGCCGTCGACAGCCAAGGGCCTTCGGCCGAACAACTGGCGGCCGAAGCATCGAAGGCGGCCAGCACCGCTTCGCGCGCGGCCCGGCAGGCCCGCCGCAGCCTCGAACGCGCGAAGGAACGGCTGAGACGCAATCTCGAACAGCAGGCGGCCCAAGGCTCGGGGACCGGCCGTGACGGTTCGGGGGATGGCGGTCCGGGCGACGGCTCAGGGGGCGGCGGCAATGGGGGAAAAATCGCCACCGATCGCGCCGCACGCTTGGACCGTTGGTATATGGTCTTGGAGAACGCGTCGTGCGAACGGGCGCTCGACGAATATACGGCCCTGGGCGCCGAGATCGCTTTTCCGGCAGGCAACGACCAGTATCGCTACTTCACGCTTCCGATCTCCAACCCGCCGCGTTCGCGGATCCGCAGCCTGGACAACGAAACCCGGCTGAGCTGGACTTGGCCGTCCTCGGCGCCCGTGCCCGGATACGCATCGGCTCAAGGCGACTCCACATTCGCCCAAGACATGGCCGAGTACTTGGGTCTGGCGCCGACCTCGTTTTTCCTGCTCTTTTTTCCCGCCGCCGTGGAACAAAGGATGGCGCAGTTGGAACTCTCGTACGCCAATCTTCGCGAAGACCAAATTGCCTACACCCTCTTTCGGATCGCTCAGCGAGGGCAGAGCTACGAGGTTGAGGTCGCTGCGCAGGGGCCGCGTTAGCGGCCGGCGAAATTGGCGGCGGCGGCACGAGCGGTTATAATGGGCGGCTCGGGTATGTAGCCGCGGCCGGTCGGCTGCGGCGAGCCGAGGGAGAGGCGACCGCGATGGCATTCGATCCGTATTGGCAGTGGCTCGAAATCCCGCCCGATCGACGGCCGGCTGATTTCTATGCACTGCTCGGCCTGGCGCCGCTGGAGTCGGATCCCGAAAAGATTCGCTCGGCCGGGCTGGCCCGCACGGCTCACGTGCGCCGCTTCTGCCTTGGCCCGCACGGCGCCGAAGCCACGCGATTGCTGGGCGAATTGGCCAACGCCTTCTCCTGCCTGGAAGATCCGCCGCGGAAACAAGTCTACGACGATTCGCTTCGCGTTCCGCATCCGCCGAGCGAGCATGTGGAAGTCGCCGACGGCCGCCCCGCAAGCGACCGCGCCGAGCAAGCCCCGCCGCGGCAGCAGCTTTTGCGGCCGATCCGCGTGCCTTCCGTCGCCGCTGGCGCCATCGCCGAGGCTCCGCCCCGTGTTCAGGGGCAAGTTGCCCGGCCTCGTGTTTCGCGCGGAGTAAGGTCGGCTCGGCTGGCGGCGCGGCGCCGCGCTCGCCGGCGGTCGGCCAAGCGAACGGTGGCCTGGCTCGTCGCCGGCTGCGCGTTGTTGGCGGCGGCGATCGCCGTGGCGGCCCGTGAAAAGAGCGTCTCTCTGGATCCGGACAGTCCGGCTGCGTCGAACGTCGCGAACTCGGCGCCGCAGCCTCAGATTGACAAGATTGACGAGCCTCAGCCCCCAGAGCCAGTTTCGGAGCCGGTTGAAAAGCCACCTACGTCGGCGCCGCCGTTGCCAACGCCGCCTGCAGACCAAGACGACGAGCCGCCCAATCTTTCGCCGGTCGATAAGTCGGAAGCATCGGATTCTGCAACGAACATCGAGCCGGAAATTCGTGCGTCAGCCCCGGCGGCGCCCGCGGCTCCCGAGCCCGAATCGCCGGCCCCGGCGTCTAGCATTCAGCCGCAATCTCCGCAGAATGTTGCGCAAAATCGCCCGCCGGGCGCGTCAAAGAATGAAGGCGCCCGAGCTGATGCCGTAGACCGACCCGCCGCAGACGGTCCGCCGGCCGAAGCCGACGACTCCCTGGAAAAATTGAAACGGTTGCAGCAAGATGCCGAAGCTCAAGACAAGCTTACGCTCGGCGCCGCTGCGCTCCAGGAGGGAAACTACAACGTCGCCATCCACAATTTCGCCGCCGCGATCGAGGAATGCGAATATCGCTACAACGACGTCACGCGGATGGCCGCCCGGCAACTGGACTTCGCGCTCGGCAGCCTCAAGGATGCCCGCATTCCGCCGGGCGAGATCGTGCGCGAAGCACGCAAGACGCTGAAAGAATTCCGGCAGCGCATCGAGCGTTCCAAGCGGCGGCCGGCGGTGAAGAGGTAGGCGATGGATCGCACGACGCCGGCGGCGACTTGCTTTTTTCTCATCCTGCTCGCGTGTCTGTCGCCGGCGTCGGCTTTAGCCGATGGCTGGCACAATGCGGCGCTGACCACCTCATCGCTCGACGATTGGCTATCGGACGTGAAACAGGCCATACCCGACGTGATGCAACGGCTCAATTCCACCGAATTGGTCTCCGGCCAGGGGCTCGAAGCGCTGCGAAAGCGGGCCAAAGAGGGCAGAGCTTCGGGCGGCTCGGGGCGGTTTCCGCGTCGGGCGGGAACCATCGAGTCGGATCTCACCCCGCAGCAACAGGCGCTGTTGGGCCGTAAGGCCGACGATTGTCTGGAAGCTCTGGCGTTCATGAAGCCGGAGAATATCTTGCCCAGCGAGTTTCCCGACTTTCCGCTGCAGAAGCTCGGCACGTATCACGACACGGCCTCGAAGCTGCTGCGGATGATGGGACGGCCGGGCGTGACCGCCGTGGTGAACGAGCTGCGCTCGGCGCTGATGGGCGCCGGCCGCCAGGCCGATGCCGACGATTATTCGCTGCGCAGCGATTACTTTGACGAGTTGCTGAACATCCTGAAAGACGCCGGCGACCGCGGCCAACTCTCGAAGGCCGACGAAGAGAGCCTGCGCGAAGCGGCGTCGGGCGCCAAGCCATACCCGTTGGACGACTTGAGCGAAGAGGTGCTTATCGTCCTCGACGAGCTCGACGTCAATACGCGTCCCTTGCCGGAGCTGATCGACTTGCTGGCGCAAATCAAAAATCCCGTGGAAAACCGGACCATGCAGGGACGCATTCGCAACCGGCTGCCCGGCGCCAGCGCTCAAGAGTTGCTGGATTTTTTGCAGGCCAAGCCTCCCACCGGCCTGCGTCAGGCGGCGATCGGCGAGCTGGAAAAGCGGTTCGCGAAAGCCAGCGTGCTGGAGCTGCTGCAAATCCAGGCCACGGTCGACGACGCCGCGATCGATCGCCGCGCCGCGGCCGAACTGGCCGGCCGCAGCCCGCGATACTCCGAAGTGAAAGACGATCTGGCCGACATCATCAAGTTCGCCGCCGACGATGCGTCGCCGCTGTCCGACCCCGCGCGCCGCCAGCTCGCCAATGCCTTTCAGCGTGCGCCGATCCGCGAGATCCTCGTCTGGCTCGGCAAGGTCGACGCAAACCTTCAGGCCCTGATCTGGCGCCAGGTCGAAGGCCGCATCGCCCGCGCCGACCGCTCTCGGCGCTTGCTCTATCGAGAAGTGGCCATCGAGTGCCTTGAAGACAAGAGCGCCGAGCGGAAGGAGCAGCGCGCCGCTTGCGAACTGCTCGAACGGCTCGACGCCTCGCTGGTCGTCGGGCCACTGGTCGAGGCCTTGCCGCAGCTACAGCGCGAGATCTGGCCTCGGGCCGGCGACGTGCTGCGCAAGTTGACCGGTCAAGACATCGGCCCCCGTGCGGGCGACGGAGTCGCCGAGCTCATCGGCGAGGTCGACCAGTGGCGAAAGTGGCTTGAGCAGCATCCCGATTTTGGCGGAAAATAAATCCGCAAGTCGCGAACGAGATAAGTGATGGATTGCACGAAATGGGCGGCGACCCGGCTTTTATCGATCACGCTCGCGTGTCTGGCGCCGGCGTCGGCTTTCGCCGACGGCTGGCACAATGCGACGCTAACCACCTTGTCGCTCGACGACTGGCTCTCGGACGTGAAACAGGCCATTCCCAACGTGATGAAGCGGCTTAATTCCACCGAGTTGGTCTCCGGCCAGGGGCTCCCAGCGTTGCGCAAGCGGGCCAAACAGGGCACGAGTTCGGGCGGCGGATCGGGGCGGCTTCCGCGCCGGGCGGGCGCCATCGACTCGGAACTGACGCCGAATCAACAGGCGCTGTTGGGCCGCAAGGCCGACGATTGCCTCGAAGCCCTGGCATTCATGAAGCCCGAGAACATCGTTCCCGTCGAGTTTCCCGACTTTCCGATGGACAAGATTCCCGAGTACCGCGACACGGCCGCCAAACTGCTGCGGTTGATGGGCCGACCTGGAGCGGTCGCCGTGGCGGGCGACCTGCGCTCGGCGCTGATGGGCGCGGGCCGCACCGGCGACCCCCTGGTTGTCGTCTCCATCGGCGACCCCCTGCCTGTCGTCCCCACGGATAATACATTGTGTGACGATTATTTCGATGAGTTGTTGAAAATCTTGAAGGAGAGCGGCGACCGAGGGCTGTTGTTGCCCAAAGACGAGCGGTCCCTCCGCGAAGCAGCGAGCGGAGCCAAACAGGGCGCGCTCGCCGACCTGTCGCGAAAAGTGCTGGACGTGCTCGGCGAAATCGACGCCAACACGCATCCTTTGCCGGAGTTGGTCGAGTTCTTGAAGGAAACCCGCGATTCCTTTGCAAACCGCAACCTGCAAGGTCGCATCCGCAAGCGGATGCTCGAGGCGAGCGTCCAAGAGTTGTTGGATTTTTTGCAGGCCCAACCGCCCGCCGGGCTGCGTCAGGCGGCGATCGGCGAGCTGGAAAAGCGGTTCGCGAAAGCCAGCGTGCTGGAGTTGCTGCAAATCCAGGCCACGGTCGACGACGCCGCGATCGATCGCCGCGCCGCGGCCGAACTGGCCGGCCGCAGCCCGCGATACTCCGAAGTGAAAGACGATCTGGCCGACATCATCAAGTTCGCCGC
>Ga0307373_10002876_pt1 | contig 30682 bp, 25 predicted proteins | sample OX2MG_FD_202534 | JGI IMG/M metagenome (GOLD analysis project Ga0307373, IMG submission 202534) | Soil microbial communities from Risofladan, Vaasa, Finland - OX-2 | ecosystem: Environmental > Terrestrial > Soil > Coastal area > Acid sulfate soil | place: Finland: Risofladan, Vaasa | collected...
GGTCGCGGTCGGTCTGCCGCTCGGCGAGATCGTGCGAGCCGGTGAAAGCGCGAGCGAGGCCGCGTCAGCGACAGCATTCAACAAGGAGACATCCAGCGCGGCGCAAAACTCGGCCGCACCTGCCGCCGCGTCCACTTCGACACTGAACGCATCCGCAGGCAAGCGCGTTGCTGCGTCGCCGCGCGCGAAGCGGCTTGCGGCGGAGCGTGGTCTGGATTTGTCGTGCGTCGCGGGCAGCGGACCCGATGGGCTCATCACCGAAGATGACGTGCGAAAGATTAGCGCCGCGGGGGTGCCAGCCGCACCCGCGATAGCGCCGGGGGCCGCGGCTCGTCCACTGGTCGCCTCGCGACGCGAGAAGCTCACCCGGATTCAAGCAGTAGGCGCCAGAAACCTGAGTGCGAGCTGGAGTGCGATTCCGCATTTCGTGCAAATGGTGCGTGTGGACATGAGCCGCGCGCTTGCAGCGCGCAGCGCCATCAAGGGATCCGGCGGCCGCGTCACGATCACCGACGTGATCCTTGCGGCGACCGTAATTGCGCTAAAAGAGAATCCTCGCGTGAACGCGAGTTACAGCGAAGGCGAGCGGCTGATCTACGATGAGATAAATCTTGGAATCGCGGTCGATACGCCGGATGGATTGCTGGTGCCGGTCATCCACGACGCCGGTGTGCTCGATGTCGCCGGAATCAGCGCGCGCGCCGCGGAACTCGCGGAGCGCGCGCGCGGCAAGCAGTTGCGCCCGGCCGATATGGAGAACGCAACCTTCACGGTGTCGAACCTCGGCGCGTCCGGAATCGAAAATGGAACTCCGGTGATTTTCGCGCCGCAGGCTGCGCTGATGTTCGTCGGCGCGATTCACGACCAAGTGCTGGCAATTGACGGCCGTGCCGAAGTGCGGCCGGCGATGCAGCTTGCGATCGCTTACGACCATCGCGCGCTCGACGGCGCGTCGGCCGCGCACTTCACGACCCGGGTGAGGGCGCTGCTCGAGGCGCCGGATTTTCTTGGGCTCAACGCAACTGCGAATCCAGCCGCCGTCACCCGTCATCGCGAAGTGACGATTGACGCTATCGGCGATTCGCTGAAGACTCGGGTGACCTACGGCCCGCTTAGCTGGACGCTCTCGGCCGATGACGCGAGCGGTCCCGATCCGGTCTCGTCGTTTCTCGGTGCGCTCGGATCGTGCCTGCTGATGTCGCTCAGGGTAGCCGCGCAAGCACGCAATCTAACTGTCGGCAAGGCGTCGGTTACCGCGCGCGCCAATGAAAAAGGGCATCTCAAAGAAATTCAAGTAGAACTTCAAGTTGAAACGAGCGCCGGCGACGACCAACTGCATCGGCTGGTCGAAGTTGCGGAGCGCGGATGTCATATTCGGGCGATGATTCGCGACGAGATCGCGGTCGCGCTCAAGGTCAGGAGAATTTAACGCGGCGGGAGAATCGATCTGGATTGGTCAGATCAATCTCTGCCGATATCCAATTTCTTTTCTCCGTACACCGAGAACGCGGGCTGTGGCTCCTCAAAACTTAATCCACGCGTACGGAAATGCGGGAGTTGCTACTGAAAATTACATCTGAACCGGAATTCGAGCGGCTGCGAGAATTGCTATCGAATTGATGGTTTAGGTGAGACGCGCCGCGGTCGGATGCTCGGTGATGGCGGCGCGCACGATATTCCGGCGATCGCGCGATCGATCGCTCGAGCGTAAGCATGCTGGCGTTATTGCGTTGGCGAATGCAGAAACGCCATTCTCTTCGGCGCTTTCGGAGTCTTTAGTAGACACACCGGATGCTTTCAGCCCGACTTGGGCGCAATATCGCGTCGATGCCAAGCTCGTGGCTGGGCGGCGTGCCTGAACTGGCCGGGTAACAGATCCGCCGCGCAAGCCGGCCCGAGTCAACGGTGAGCAGTGCCGCGAAGGCGCGGGACAGGATCCCCATTTTGGCGGAGAAGATAACGTTTGATCTTGCCCGAGGCGGTGCGCGGCAAAGCCTCCAAAAAATCGATCGTTTTTGGCAGCTTGAAGCGCGCCAGGCGATTCTCGCACCATTCGCGCAGCAGCGCCGCCTCGGTTTCGAAGCCATCGCGCACGACCACCGCGGCGGCGACGCGCTGGCCCCATTGCGAATCGACCACGCCATACACCGCCGCTTCGGCCACGGCGGGATGCGCGAGCAGGACGTTCTCGACTTCGGCCGGGTACACGTTCTCGCCGCCGGTCACGATCAAATCGCTGCGCCGATCGTCGATATACAGGAACCCGTCGCAGTCGAAATGCCCGATATCACCGGTATGCAGCCAGCCGTCGCGCAGCGCGGCGATGCCCGCGCCATGCTGCCGGAAGTAGCCGGCCATCACGGTGGGACCGTTCACCTGGATTTCGCCGCGGCCGCTCGCGTCAGGCGAGCCTAGCTTAAGTTTGATTCCGGACAGCGGTCGTCCACACGAGCGCGGCCGAACCCGCGAATCGCCGACCATGGCAGTCGCTACTTGAGACGCCGCCTCGGTGAGGCCGTATGTCTGGGCAACTGGCGCGCCAAGTTCGATTGCGCGCCGCACCAGCGCTTCCGGTATCGGTCCACCGCCGAGTAGTACGCAGCGCAAAGTGCCCGGATACCGTTCGCCCCCGTTTTCGTCGAGCATGCGCAGGAGCATCGTCGATACTACCGACACGAGCGTAATTTTCTCCGCCCGAAGCGCGGCGTTGGCGCGGGCAGGATTGAAGTCCGGATGCAGATGAAACGGCACGCCATCGATTACGCTGCGCAAAACGATCGAAAGCCCTCCTACATGATAGAGCGGCAGCATCAGGAGCCAACGATCATTTGGCTCGATCCCAAGATGGGCGCGCGAGGCGCTCGCACTTGCCCAATGGTTGGCGTGCGTCAGCATCACTCCCTTTGGCGTGCCTGTCGTCCCCGAACTGTAGAGAATGGTGTGAATCGCGCTGAGATCGAGCGAGGACAGCCCGGGCGGCGATATAGCCGCGGCGGCGTCCAGGTCGCGATACGCCTCGACGAAGCGCAGCGTGGAAAGCTGGCTGCGAAGTTGGCTGACGCTTTCGGCGCGCTGTAGATCGTAAAGCAGCAGGCGCGGGTCCGCGTCGATCAGCAGCGCCTCGATTTCCGCGGCGGAAAGCCGGGTGTTGAGAGGGACCAGCGTCGCGCCGCATCGTTGCGCGGCATGGATTACTTCCACCATCCGCAATGATGAATCCATCAGCAACGCGATCCGATCGCCTGCGCGAACACCGAGCGCCGAGATTTTTCCGGCTATCGTTTCGACCTTTTGGGCAAGATCGCGGAACGAAATTGTGCGCTTTTCCCATACGATCGCGGGACCGTCAGGGTCTGTCCCGGCTCGCTGGGAGAGCCACGGCCAATCGGGTCTGTCGAGTGGTTCAGGCATTATCCTCAATCTCGCGGTTTGAATAGCAAATAACGCCGAGGCCGGCCGTCGGCCGCACCCATGAACTTCTGGCTGCGCCAAGTGGGGGCGGCACCGACTGAGCCAGGATGCTGAGGCCGCCCAGACCGATGCCGCGTGATGGAGTGGCAATAGCGGCGGCGAGATGAACAGCGGCGCTCATCCCGACTTGCGACTCGATCGAATCCGTAACCACGACTTGCATCCCAGCCTCGAGCGCAATTTTCCCCAGCCGCATCGCGCGCGTAACACCGCGCAGCCGCGCGGCTTTCAGCACGACCACGTCGGCGGCACGGCACTCGGCGAATTTCGCGAGGTCATCGGGCGAGCCGATTGTTTCGTCGAGCGCGATTGGCGTCCGGCTATACCTGCGAAGTTCCGCGATCGCATCTGGCGTCGCACGTTGGAGCGGCTCTTCGAGGAACTCGAGCTCGAAGTCATCAAACCGGAGCATCGCGTCGCGCGCCTGCGCCGGGGACCACGCTCGATTGGCATCGAGGCGGATCGCGGCTTGTGGCCCGGCGATACCGCGTACCTCTCGCACACGGCGAACATCGTCTTCGAGAGCGACTGCTCCGACCTTAAGCTTCAAACAACGGTAGCCGGCATTTATCGCGCGCGCGGCCTCGCTCGCGATCGCTGCGGGCGTGTCGCCGGCGAGCAGCGCGCAAACCGGGATGGCTCTGAGTTGATCGGCGCCAAGCAGGGAAGCGACTGCCACGTGGCGCGCGCGCGCCTCCAGTTCGAGGAGCGCCGCATCGAGCGCGCAGGCGGCCGCGGGGGTCAGACCGGCATCGCGATCGAGCATCGAGACGCGCAGGTCGTTGGTATCCGGCTGATCGCTTACAGCTCGAATAATCCGATGCAGAGAAGCACGCGTGTCGTCGAGCTGTTCATCGTCGATCCAGTATGCCGGACTGGCTTCTCCGGCTCCGCATTGCGCCGAACTCGCGTACAACTTAAGGATGAATCCCTCGCGCTCGTGCAACGCGCCGCGCGAAGTTGTGAGCGAGCGGCTAAGCGCAAGCCGAAATCGATCGACGCTCGCTGAGAGCAGCCTCACGCGATCAACCCTATCGAAAGCAGCGCGCCGAATATCAGGTGCAGGCGCGCGGTGCCCGCGAGGCTCAGATTGAGTGCCGCACCGTCGCGCCGCCGCAGTGCGACGATCTCTCGCGCGGCGAACGGCAGTGCGCCGAGCGCAAGCAAAACTCGCGGGCCCGCTATACTGGCGAGCTCGGGGATGGACAAGAAAGCGGCGCCGATCAGCAACAAATATTCGAGCCTGGTCGCGCCGGCGCCGATCCTCACCGCGAGCGTGCGCTTGCCGCTGCGCGCGTCGGTCGCGATATCGCGCAGGTTGTTGACCACGAGGATCGCCGTCACCAGACACGCCACCGGAATTGAGGCGAGAAACCCGAGCCCTTCGAGCCGACCTGTTTGCACCAAGAGCGTGCCGTTCACCGCGACGAGACCGAAAAAGACGAACACAAAGAGTTCGCCGAGACCGCGATACGCGAGCGGCCAGGGTCCCGCCGTGTAGGCGATTGCGCATAGCAGCGAGAGGATGCCGATCAGCAGGATTGCCCAACCACCCACCGCCACGAGATACAAGCCCGAGAACGCCGCCGCGCCAAGCACACCGTACGCCGCGTTTCGCACGGTCGCAGCATCCGCCAGGCCGGCCTGCGTGACGCGCATCGGACCCAACCGGTCATCGCGATCCGCCCCGGCGACAAAGTCGTAATAGTCGTTGGCCAGGTTCGTGCCGACCTGGATCAACAAGGCCGCAAGAAGCGTGATCATAGCGGCCGGCCAATTGATCGGCCCAACACGGGAGGCGAGCGAAAGACCAACCACGACCGGCACGATAGCGGCGGGAAGAGTGCGCGGGCGTGCCGCCGCGACCCAAACCGACAAACTGCGCGGGCGCATCTGCACCGGACCTCGAGTTTACGGCAGAGCGGGAAATTTAGAGAAATCGGGTTTGCGCTTCTCATTGAAAGCGTCGCGCCCTTCCTGCGCCTCTTCGGTCATATAGAAGAGCAGCGTGGTGTTACCGGCCAATTCCTGGATGCCGATCATGCCGTCCATCTCGGCGTTGAACGCCGACTTGAGGCACCGCAGTGCCATCGGACTATGCGAAAGGATTTCGCGGCACCACTGGATCGTCGTCTCTTCGAGCTCGGCGAGCGGCACCACGATGTTGACGAGTCCCATCTCGAGCGCTTCACGCGCGGTGTAGCGGCGGCACAGATACCATATTTCGCGCGCTTTCTTCTGACCCACCAAACGCGCGAGGTGTGCGGCGCCGAGGCCGCCATCGAAGCTACCCACGCGCGGTCCGGTCTGACCGAATATGGCATTGTCAGCCGCGACCGTGAGATCGCACACCACGTGCAGTACATGGCCGCCGCCGATAGAGTAGCCCGCAACCATCGCGATGACGGGCTTGGGAATCGATCGAATCAGCTTCTGCAGATCGAGTACGTTCAACCGCGGCACGCCGTCGCCGCCGACGTAGCCCTGTTCGCCGCGAACACGCTGATCGCCGCCACTGCAAAAGGCCCGGCCGCCTTCGCCGGTGAGAATGATGACGCCGATCTCGCGGTCCTCGCGCGCGCGCGCGAAGGCGTCGATCAGCTCGTTGACGGTCTCCGGGCGAAAAGCGTTATGCACCTGCGGGCGGTTGATCGCGATTCTTCCGATTCCTTCCGCCTTCTGAAAGTTGATGTCCTGGTATTCGTGAGCTGTGACCCAGTTGATTGCCATGTTAGTTCTCCCGGTTGGCGATGCCCGAAGTGGCATCGATGAATTCGGTTACGATCCGGTTGTACTCGGCAGGACGCTCAAGATGCGGAGTATGTCCGCAGCCGGCGACGATCGTGAGCCGGGAGCAGGGGATTCCCGCCGCTAGCTCCCTCCCGGTTCCCATAAACTTGTCGTCAAACGCACCCACAACGATTAGCGTCGGAATCGTGATTTCTCCCAGCCGCCCACCGAGCCAGGGTTGACTGCCAGCGCCCATAGCGCGCAGGCTCGCCGCGAGGCCAGCCGGTTTGCATGAGAGCCGCACGCGCCTTAGATGCTCACGCACGTCCGCCGGCAGCGCGCGCTGCGATTCGAAGAGCGGGATCCGTTCCCAGCGATCGACGAAGTCCTTGATTCCCGCAGTGTCGATGAATGCCGCCAACTCCTCGTCGGCCGCTCGCCGCTGCAGGCGTTGGTTGGAATCGGCAATTCCTGGCGATGCGCTCTCGAGCATCAATCGCTCGACTCGCACGCCGCACCGAAGGGCGGCGAACAGCGCCAGCCGCCCGCCCATCGAGTAACCAGCCAGGGAAAAACGGCTGATACCGAGTGTATCGAGCGCCTCGATTACAACGCGCACCGTGCTCTCAATCGAGTAATGGGAGAGATCCCCAGCTATATCGGTCCCGCCATGTCCCGGAAGGTCAACGCTCAGGACGCGATGCCGCGGGCTCAGATGCTCGCGCAAGCCGAGCCAACTGTCTTTGCTTCCGCTGAAGCCATGCAGCAGTACCAGCGGCGGATCGCCCGGCGCGGGCTGTCCTTCGTCGGCAAGCTCGACAGTTCCGGCGCTGACTCGGACTCGGCGGATCATCGGACGTCCTCGAGTCGCGATTTGGTTCGCAGAGTGCTCAGCGCCGCGTCGACGATCTCGCGATGGCGAGCGAGATTGCGCGCACGGTCTCCGGCTATTTCGATCACGTGCAGGCCCGGCTTGTCGATTGCCGCGCGCATCGCTGTACCGAATTCGTCCCAGGAACCCGGACGATGATGCGAACCACCGCACATGGTCACCGCGCCTTCGAGCAGTAGTTTGTGCGGTGTGGAAAAGAACCGATCGAATACTTCGCCCAATGTGGATTGCGGCAGAAATGAGAAAATTCCGCCACCGTCGTTGTTGATGACGACGATCACGATGTGAATGTGGTGGCGGGCCGCGATCTGCAAGGCGCCAATGTCGTGCAGGAAACTCAAATCGCCCACGATCAGGACCGTGAGTCCCGAGTGCGCCGCGGCACCTCCCAGGGCCGCCGAAACGACACCATCGATCCCGTTTGCACCGCGGTTGCAATGCACGCCCAGCGTGCGCGGCGAAGCGCCAAGGAAAGTATCAAGATCGCGCACCGGCATGCTGTTGCCAACGTGCAGGTTCGAATCCGGCGGCAGGTGCCTCAGCGTCTCGGCGAAGACCTTGCCTTCGAACATTTCCACTTCGCGATGGACCTCGTCGTCGAGCGCGGCGCGGACCGCTCGTGAAGCTCCGATCCATGATTGCGTCCAGCGCGAGCAGGCAACTCTTTGCCTGATCAATCCCGCAAGGCCCAGGCAGAATTCGGCCGCATCGGCATGAGCGATGTCAGTCGCGACGTGCGCGGGATCCGGCCATTCTCCGGCGGGAGCCACGATCACGTGAACGGGCCGGCGCGACGCGAGAAACTGCGCGAGCGGCTTGGATACGGGCGGAAATCCGAACTGTAGCACTGCGTCGGTCTGATGATCCCGGACGAAGCCCGCATCGCGCAGCATCACATCGTAAGCATCAACGACCAGATCGAGATCGTGATTTGCGTAACGCAGTCCGGATAGCGGATCGGCGAGAATCGGCCATCCAATCTGGCCAGCCAGAGTCACAGCCGCGCGCGGAAGATCATCCGGAGTACACGGTCCGCAGACGATAAGGCCGCGTTCAATTCCTTCGAGCTTGCCGGCAATTCGATGCATCGCCTCGGCGGAAAGAATCGCGCGACTGTGATACACCGCCGCGTAGGGCACGCTATCATCGCGGCTGGGGCACGACTCCGCGAGCGCGCTCTGCTCCTCGCTCACGTCGAACAACGGCTCGCGCAGCGGCAGATTGAGCTGCACAGGACCGCGCGCCGGTCCCGTCGCGAGCGATACCGCGCGGCACGCCAACGCTCGATAGTACGCCTCGAGGTCACAACCAGTTTCGGGCGCGGGTGCATCGACCGCCCATCGCACGTGACTGCCAAAGAGGCGCGTCTGGTCGATAGTCTGAGGCGCGTGGCAGTCATGTAGTTCCGGCGGGCGATCCGCGGTGATCGCAATGAGCGGCACACACTCGAGTGAGGCTTCCACAATTGCAGGCATGTAGTTCGCCGCCGCAGTCCCCGAAGTGCATACGAGAGCCACTGGCCGGCGGCTCTGGCGCGCCATGCCCAGCGCAAAAAACGCGGCGCTGCGCTCGTCGAGAATCACCCAGGGCCGAATGCCGCCGGCGCGGACGATGCCGAGCACGATCGGGGTGGAGCGCGAACCGGGTGAGATACAGACCTCGGTTACGCCGCATCTGTGCAGTTCGTCGGCAATTGCGCGGCACGCGCGAACGTTTGGATTGAGCGGCTCACTCAAGATTGGAACTCCTCAACAGAGCCGTCAATTTTAGTTCGGTTTCATCGAATTCAGCACCGGGATCGGAACCATCGACGATGCCGGCTCCCGCCCATGCGACCATCCGCTGACCTTCGATGAGCGCCGCGCGGAGCGCGACTGCAAACTCGCCGTCGCCGGCGGCATTCATCCAGCCCACCCCTCCGGTGTACCAACCTCGTTCCGGCTCGCTGCGCTCGATGAGGGTGCGCGCAGTTCGCAGCGGCACGCCGCATACGGCTGGCGTCGGATGGAGCAGCCCCGCCACTTCAAGCGCGGAGCGCCATTGTCTCAATTGACCGGTTACGGGAGTGAACAGATGCTGCGCCTCGGGCAACCGCATCAACTCGGGCGTTTCCGGCGCGTAGCTCAAATCAGCGACTCGCTCCAGCGCATCGCGAATCGCGGAAACTACGAACTTGTGCTCGTTGCGATTCTTGTCCGACGCGAGCAGCGCTTGGCCGAAACGACGGTCCTCATCGGGCGTTGCACCGCGCGGCGCCGAGCCCGCAAGCGCGCCCGACCGAACATTGGCGCCGTCGACTTTGACCAGCAACTCCGGTGAGGAACCAACGAAGCTGGTCTCGGCGCTGCTGATCCAAAAACTGAAACAGGCAGGGCGCGCCGCGCGTGCGGCGTTTACTATGACCATGGGATCGATCGGCTCGGAAGCGAGCAACTCGACGCTGCGGGCAATCACCACCTTGCTCAGGACTTTGGCCGCGATCAAATCACGCGCGCACTCGACGCGCTGGCGCCAGAGTTCCCGTTCGCACGGAATCAGGTTGCGCTTGAGTGCGAAGTTCACCGCTCTCGCTTGCGGTTCAACGGATCGTCCGGACTCCAGGCGATTCGCGCAGCCGGCCGCCCACGTTACGGTCAAGCGGCATATGCCAGCCTGACGGACCCAGAGCAGGCGCGGGACCACGAGCCGCAAAGCTGGAAAGTCGCGCCAGGTGGCGCTTGCGCGATTCTCGTTACTGAACGCAAATCCGCCGACGACCATCCGGTCCGCCTCGGCACTGCCGACCGACCGGATTGAGGCAAGCAGCGCGAGTGCTTCGCGCGAAGCCTCGCCAAACCGATTCGGGCCGCATGACACAAGTTCGGCGGCGGTCCCGACGCCGACGATAGCGAGGTTCTGATTTTCAAAATAGAAGATCGGTTCGCCATGATATGCGGCGGCGATCGGCAGTAGATCGGTAGCAGAGGCGCTGATCGACGTGGTGCTGAACAGCTCGCGTTGCATGGCTTTCAGCCTCCGTCCGCCGCGCGGCGGCCGCTGATGAGCTGAACGCCGCCACCCAGCAGGCGCTGCTTTAGAAGGTTTTCGAAGCCTGCCGTTTGCAGAATCTCGAAGAGGCCGCGTTCGGAGGGTAGATAGGCGACCGACGATGAAAGATACGAGTAGGCGCAGCGGTCGGCTATCAGGCGTCCGATCAGCGGCATCAGGTTATGAAAGTAAACGCGATAGCCGACCCGAACCATCGCGTTGCGCGGGCTATCGACTTCGAGCAGTGCGATCCGCCCGCCTGGCCTGAGTACCCGCGCGCATTCGACGAACACGCGCGCCAAGTCGGTGAAGTTACGCAGAGCAAAGCCGGTAACGATCGCGTCGCACGAAGCAGGGGCAAGCGGGAGCGCGAGCGCGTCCGCACGCACCAGCACGCAGCCGGTGTTGCGCCGCCTTGCCTCGCGCAGCATCCCGTCCGAAAAATCGAGGCCGACGACGAGCGCGCCGCGCTGCGCGGCTTCATCCGCCAGATCGCCCGTGCCGCACGCCAGGTCGAGCAGCACGCCACCCGGCTTAAGCCCGAGCGCTTCGATCGCGCGGCGGCGCCAGCCGCGATCCATGCCGAACGTCATCAGCCGGTTCATCAGGTCGTAGCGCGGCGAGATCCTGTCGAACATCGCCTGGACGAACGCGGCCTTGCCGCTCTCGGGAGGTAACATCGTCACCAGCGCAGCCTGAGACGCAGATCGGAAGCAGCGCGGCTTGCCACTTCGAGAGCCTGATGTTCCTTGCTCCGCTTGAGCCGGCGGAGCGCACGCGCCACGAGCACGCGTTGGAAGTGATGCGCGACCAGTGCGGTTACGACAGGGAGCAGCTCCTTGAAAGCTTCGGCGACCTGTTCCGGGTCGGCATCAACCTGGCGCCCGCCGCGCTTGCGCACGTATTCGTTGAAGAGATCGATCGCGTCGTCAACCGTTTTGCGCACCGCCCGATCATGGCGCACGGCCAGTCCCAGCAACTGGCGTATCGGGATGCCGCGCTTGACAAAATTGAGCGCGCCGCGTGCGGTTTGGACCTCGCCTTCGGAATAGCGGAAGCTGCCGTCTTCCTGGCGCAACGCCTCGAGCAGTCCGCTGCGCTCGACGAGCGCGATCAAGGTACGCGGCACGCCGAGCATCTTCGCCAGCTCCGCCCCGCTGTAACATTGCTCAGCGGTCTCCTTCTCGATTGCCAGCAGTAGCGCCTGGTCGGACTGCGGACGCTCGCCCCTGGCGAGAAGCATCGAAATAACTTTGAGCGGCAAACCCTTGGCCGACATCGAGCGGATCAGCCGCAGGCGATCGAGATGGGAATCGTCGTAAATCGCGAGCCGTCCCTCGTGGGTCGGTGGATGCAGCGGGCCGATCGACTGGTAGTAGCGGATGGTGTCGACTGAGAAGCCCGAGACCGCGACCAATTCGGCCAACTGATATCTCATGAGCAATTACTCTTAGAGTATTTGCTCATGAGGTTCAAGGCGCGGTCATGCCGACCAAGCCCGGTCCCCGCGGCCTGTCGTTACTGAAAATTCCATCTGAACCGGAATTCGGGCGGCTGCGAGAATTGCTGTCGAATTGATGGTTTAAGTGAGACGGGCTGCGATCCAAAGCACAAGCGGCTGACGACTGATCGAGATCGAAAGACCTCCGACTGCAGAGATCCTCAGGCGCCGGCGTAGCGGCTGCCGCGCAGCCATTGGTGAGCAAGAATCGGATACGATTCAGGCTGCGAGCGGTTCGTAGCGATGATGCAGGCCACCGACCTGCGGGATGGCGACGATTCTTCCGACCCCGCGTGGCTGGATCGGGCGCGGCTCCGGGCAATCCTTGCCGAGCAATAGATGCGTGCGGCTGCGTTGGTAATATACGAAATCGGCGGGCAATAACCGAGATGACACGCTCGAGCTTAAGCATTCCCGCGCCACTACGGCGGCTCTTACCAAAACTCCAGACTTTCCGGCGCGTTTGGAGTTTTCAGTAGAGACAACAGGCGCAGGGCGAAATATTCGAAGAGTCCGCGCCTGCCGCCGAGTTCAAGGAGGGCGACCGGCGTTCAGCCTTTTGATGCCCCGGCGCGGCTTTGGGCGGCCGCGGCTGGTTGGCTCGCGCCTTCCTCGCGGCTTACGCGATAGAGCTTTTCCGCGAGCGCCGCGGCGTCTTTGATAATCCCCTCGATAATTTCGCGCACGGTCCGGATATCGCGGATCATTCCGGCAATTTCGCCCGCCGCCATCGTGCGCTCATCGACCGGCGCGTGCCGAAGCTCCTTCAGATATCGCGCGCTCAGGCTTGCCCGCTCTTCGGTCGAACCGGCGCCCGTCAGCGCCTGTTCGTACTCGCGCAGGATACGTGTTGCAAACGCTCTGACGGGCTTTCCGGTCATCAGCGAAGACACCATCGTCCCGCTCTCCTCGGTCTGAAGCAGCCGCTGTTTTATCCAGTCGGCAGCCTCGCTTTCAACCGTCGCGATAAAGCGGGTGCCAAGCTGTATCCCGCATGCGCCCAGCGCGAGCGCCGCCATCAAGCCGCGCGCGTCGCCGATTCCGCCCGCGGCGACCACCGGCACCTTCACCGCGTCGGCCACCTGCGGCACGAGCGGCATCGTGGAGACGCGTCCGACGTGCCCGCCCGCTTCCATCCCAGAAGCGATTATCGCGTCGGCACCCTCGGCCTCGACCCGAAGCGCGTGGCGGACCGACGGCACGACCGGCAGCACGATCGTTCCGGCCTCCTTGAGCTGTTGCACGACGTTGCTGCCCGGATCGCCGCGCCCGGTGGTGACGATCGGCACTCTCATCTCGATGCAGATCGCGGCGCGCGACTCGGTAAAGGCGCGTCCGATCGGCGTGATGTTGACCGCGAAGGGACGCTTGGTGAGCGCGCGAGTATTCTCGATATCGTCGCGCAACTCCTTTTCGGTGCCGCCAAAGGTCGGCAGGACGCCGAGTCCGCCCGCTTCGCTGACCGCCGCAACCAGACGCGGTCCTCCCGCACCCTGCATCGCGCCCTGGATTATCGGGTAGCGGATGCCCAGCAGGTCGCACAGGACGGTATGAAACATTGGCGTTCTCAAGCCGCCGGCTTCAGGCCGGTCACGCGCGTAAGCGACCCCGGGACGAACTCGTTCGCGCTCACCTCCACGAACCCGGCATCCTTAAGGTAGCCGATCACCTCGGCCTCCGAATGCGCCACGCCGGTGCTTTGGTAGATAGCCTCGTTGAGTCCCCACAGCGCGGGCCCGAGCGGTCCGGTCTTCGCATCGTTCAGCATCTCGCCGATGAGGTGCATCTCGCCGCCCGGCTCGAGCACCTCGAACGCTTTACGGACGACGGCGCGGATGATGTCCGGGCTGTACTGGGGCAGATTGCTCGCCATGGTCACAACGTCGGCGCCGGCCGGAAACGGATCTTTTGTGAAATCGCCGCCGACCGCATTGATCCGGCCGGAGAATCCGCACTGCGCGATATACTCGTTTGCGACCACGGCGACGCTCGGAAGATCGAACACGACGGCTTTTATCCGCGGATACTTCTCAGCCGCTGCGATACAGTAGCATCCCGAGCCGCCGCCGAGGTCGAGGATCATGCTTCGCTTCGACAAATCGACCTGTCGGGCGAAGCGCCGTCCCGCGCCCATCCCGATACTGAAAGTCGCGCGATGGAGCTTGCGCGCGTCCTCGACCGTGAAATTCTCGTAGATCCCCAAGATGCGCGGCGGTTCCTTGCGCTGGAGAAACCCCGCGAGCTTGTTCCAGTCGGCGTAATCGCTTCGCCCCATCGTGGTCAGCCATGGGCCCGCGTAATTCTTTGCGCCCTTGACCAGGAAGCGATCGACGTCGGGCGCGTTGGCGTACCCGGCGCCGTTTTTCACGACCAGCCCGAGCGTCGCGCAAGCCACCAGCATCCGCTCGGCGTTGATGGGCGCGATATCGAGACTCGACGCGACCTGCTCGATGGTTCGCGCGCCCTGGGCGATTTTCGTGAACAGGTCGATCTCGATAGCCGCGACCAGGGTCGCCGACTGGCGGTAGCCGTAGGCCAGATTCTGAAGACGGACGGTATCGATCCTTTCCTCGCTCATCGAAAGCGCTCCTCGGACTCGGCGATTCCCATTCGATTGCGAGTCACTTCTTCCCGAATGCCGCTTCCATGTATGCGCGCGCGGAGACCCGCGATTCCTCGTCGGCGGCGGCGGCAAGCAGCACGTCGCCGTCGGCAAACGGCGTAAGGCCGGCGCCCATCGCGCGCGTGACCGCGTTGACGTGTTCCTTGGTGACGACGACCGGGACCGACGGCTTTGCAATCAGCTCGGCGGCAAGCTGGTTGACCTCGGCCTCGAGCCGCGCGGGCGCAACGACGCGGTTGAGGAATCCGATTCCCTTCGCTTCGCCGGCGCTGAAGCGCCTGCACGTCATGACGAGCTCCTTGGTCATCGCGGGGCCGATCTCGCGCACCAGCCTCGGAATTCCGCCCCACGCGAGTGGGAGCCCGATATCTACCTCGGGAATGAAAAAGATCGTGTCCTCGGCCGCGACCCGCAGATCGCACACCGCGGTCAGCACGAGCCCGCCGCCGACCGCGTGGCCGTGGACCTGCGCGATCGTGACCGCGCGCATCTGCTCGAGCGCGTCCGCCGCGCGAAGCCCGTACTGCCCGACCTCGCGCCGGTAAAGCCAGCTCTTGCCCGAACGTGCGAAGCCCTCGCCCGCGGGCGAATCCTTCAGATCGGCGCCCGCGCAAAACGCCCGCCCCGCGCCGCTTACGATTACCACTCGAAGCTCGCGATGCGCGTCGAACCATCGCGCCGCCTCGGCAAGTTCCTGCAGCATGGTCGCGTTGACTGCGTTGAGCCGCTCGGGCCGGTTCAGGACGAGTCTCCCGAGAGGTCCCTCGACCTCGACCTTGATGGTCTTGAAATCGCGCGTTCCCTTCCGCTCCGCTTCGCTCGTCTTGCTCATAGCAGATCTCCTTGACCAATTCGGGGGAGTAGCGCACTCAGGCGCTTGGCACAAGCCGGCCACCTTCGTCGGTTGCGGTTCCTCAAAACTTAATCCGCTTTTCGATCGCCGAGGTTGTGATTGAGAATCTCCGCGACCGCTTCCAAGCGACGATGCAGATGGCCTGCGGCCGCGAATGAGCACTTAGATCGTAAACTGAAAATCAAAAGGCGGAGCAAAGAGGTTGCCGCGCGTATCGCGCGCGGCGGGAGAGGTGCGCCTCAAGTCCCTGTGCGACAGTGGCTCTAAGCTCGCAAGCCAAGTGTCGCTGGAGTGCGGATGGTCAACCTCTCCCTTGCCCGCTCCTTGGACAAAGAGAGGGAATCAAGCCCTTCAGGCGGATATGCAAAGGTCTCCTTCCAGGGTGAAAGCGGTCTTGAATGCCCCGCGCTGAACTTATCGCAGTGCGGTTGCCACACGACTTGGAATTAGGCCGCTTTTCAGTCGCCCGAATGGCATTCCATTCTTCGGTTCGGCCACAAGCCCGATTCAAGTTGGTTGTAGGGAGCCCTTTTCCCGCATCCTGCTAGTCTCCAATTCGAATCGGCCGGATGGATCAGGTTCTCACGCGCGTTCGATTAGAGTTCCGGTGCCGAGACCGCCTCCGCAGCACATCGTGACAATCGCTCGTCGGAGATTGCCCCGCTCGAGTTCGTGCAGCGCCTTGGTGACAAGCCCGCAGCCCGTTGCGCCCAGCGGATGGCCCAGCGCGATCGCGCCTCCGTTCGGATTGACTCGCGCCATGTCAGGGCCGAGCGTGCGCGCCCAACTGAGCACCACTGAGGCGAACGCTTCGTTTATTTCGAATAGATCGATATCCGCGATTCCAAGCCGGTTCCGATCGAGCAGCTTGCGAGTCGCGGGAATCGGTCCCTCGAGCATGAGCACGGGATCACAACCGACCAGGCACGCATCGGTGACGCGGGCGCGAGGCCGGCATCCGAGCTCGCGCGCTTTTGCCTCGCTCATGAGAAGTACCGCGGCCGCACCGTCGGCTATCTGCGACGATGTGCCCGCAGTGTGTATGCCGTCCGGCCGCGCAACGGGTTTCAGGCCGGCCAACGCTTCCAAGCTCGTATCGCGTGGCACTTCATCGCGTGTGACTGTCCGCATTTCGTTACTGCGCGTGCCGTCGCTGTTCATCACCGGGACTTCTACCGGGACGATTTGAGATTCGAACCGACCTTGCGAAATCGCGCGTGCGGCTCTGAGCTGGGATTCGAGGCCAAAGCGGTCTGTATCCTGACGGGTGATCCCGTATTTGGTTGCGACCCGCTCCGCCCCTTCAAACTGGCTGACGAATTCGAAACGTTCAAAGTATTTGCGGCTGATGGGCTTGCCAAACCCGGCGCTTGCACCCGCGATCGCATCGGAGCCAATCGGAAGCAGGCTCATATTCTCAACCCCACAAGCGAGCACCACGTCCTCGGCCCCTGAAGCGATGAGGCTCGCCGCCAGGTTGACCGCGTATTGGCTCGAGCCGCATTGCGAATCGACCGTGGAGCATGCAACGTCCACCGCTCCGCCGCCCGTGAGCCACGCGGTGCGCGTTACGTTCATCGCCTGAGCGCCTACCTTATTGATGCAACCGCCGACGACCTGTCCAACGGCGGCCGACTCGACGTGCGCGCGGTCGAGGACCGCCATCATCACCTTGCCGAGCAGTTCGGTCGGATGAACCGCCGCGAGAGATCCCTTCTTCCTTCCGATCGGCGATCTACCAGCCTCGATGATCACGACGTCTCGCATTGTTTCCTTCCTCATATGAGATTTGGGCCAAAGTTGCAGGTCACGAATCGGCCCGATTCGTGACGGCAGTCTCGCACCACGTTTTCTTTTCCACCAGAGGCGCCGACCAGATTTGATAGTACCATCTCGTGCCTGGCAAGTACGCATTGTCGCTATCGTGAGCTCGGATCCGCGGGTCAGGCGCCAGCGCTCATATAGTAGAGGCGCTCACGAGACCGTTATCTGCGTAGCGCCGATTTCTCCCGATCAGATCGCCCTGCGTGGACCGTCGACAGATCATCAAAAATGAAGCGGCCGATGGTCGGGTTTCTGACCCGGCTGCCGCTCGTTTTCCAGTCGCGGTTCACGAGGCGAGCGCGGCTTGAGGCCGAAAATCTCATCCCGCCTGATCGTTGAAGAATTTGATTACAGTTTGCAGGAACTCCGCCGCGGGCGCGCCATCAACCACGCGATGGTCAAAAGTCAGGCTGAGCCAGAGCATCGCGCGCTTCGCGATCGTGCTGTTGAAGACGGCGGGCTTCTCGGCGATTCGCCCGACGCCGAGGATTCCAGTCTCGCCGGGGTTCAGAATCGGCGTGAACGCGTCGACGCCGAACATCCCGAGGTTGGTTATCGTAAAAGTGGCTCCGTGCACGTCTTCGAGCTTGAGATTACCGGAGCGCGCCTTTTCGCCGAGTGCGCGGCTCTCGACCGCGATCTCCTGAAGCGACTTGCTCTCGGCGCGACTGACGACCGGAACGATCAAGCCCTCATCGAGTGCGACGGCGATTCCGACATTCGCACTGGCGTTGAGCGCGATCTCCGCGCCGTTTTCGTTGAGGCGCGAATTCATTCGGGGATGGCGCATCAGGGCGCGCGCGACCGAATGGATCATCATATCGGTGTATGAAAAATCGAATTCGCTTGAGTGGCGGGCGCGAAACTCGGTTGCCGGCGTCACGTCGGCTTCGGCGGTGATAGTGATTTGCGCGCTGGCGTGCAGGCTCTGATGCATCCGGTCGGCAATCACCTTGCGCACGCCACGAACCGCGACGCGATCGGCCGACGGCGCCGCCGCCGACAATGGCGGCTGCGTTTTGGTCAGGGATTTCGAGGCGCGCTCGACGTCTTCACGAGTGATCCGTCCACCGGGACCGGTGCCTTCGATTTTATCAAGATTGACGCCGAGTTCAGCCGCGAGCTTGCGGGCAACCGGGCTTGCGCTTCGCCGCTCGCTCGCGTTGGCGGCGGCACTCGGATTGGCGGTCGGCGGCGATGCCGCGGGCGAACCGTGATTGGCCGGTTGCGCCGCGGATCTTCCGTAGCGCGCCGCGATCGCCGCGACATCCTCGCCCGCTTCGGCGATCACGGCGATCGCCACGCCGCACTGGACCGTCGCGCCTTCGTCGAACAGCGTGATCGCTATCGTACCCGACGCCGGCGCTTCGACCTCGTAGAGGACTTTCTCGGTCTCGACCTCGTAGAGCGGCTCGCCCGCGCTGACGCCCTCGCCGGCGGCTTTGAAGAAACGCTCGATCGTTCCTTCATGCATCGTCAGCCCGAACTTGGGCATCGTAACTTCAACTGCCACAGTCAGTACCGCAATTGCCGGGTGCGGCTATCTTCCGACCACGTAGCGAATGGCGGCTTCGATGCGAGCCTCGTCCGCGATGGCCGCCCTTTCGAGCGGCGGACTGAACGGAATGGGCACGTCGAGCGAGGTGACGCGGCGGATCGGTGCGTCGAGGAAGTCGAAGCCCTTGTCAGCGACGATCGCGGCGAGGTCCGCGGCGGCGCCGCCGCGCAGATGGCCTTCGTCGGCGATCACGATTCGATTCGTCTTCTCGACCGAAGCGAGGATCGCATCTTCGTCAAGCGGAATCAGCGTGCGCGGATCGATTACCTCGACCGAGATTTTATCCTGCTCGAGCTTTGCCGCGACGCTCATCGCCTTCGGCACCATCGCTCCGATCGCGACCAGCGTCACGTTGTTGCCGGGGCGCTTCACGGCGGCCTTGCCGAGCGGCACTAGGTGATCGCCTGCGGGGATGTCCTCCTTGAGGTTGCCGAGCGCGCCGTGCTCGAAAACAATCACGGGATTGTTGTCGCGAATGGCACTCTTGAGCAGGCCTTTCATGTCGGACGGTCCTGAAGGGACGACCAGCTTGAGGCCCGGTACGCTCAGAAACTGCGCATACACGGTCTCGGAATGTTGCGCGGCCGCGCCGCCCATCGCGCCGAACACGGCGCGAAACGTTATCGGCATGGTGGCCTGTCCGCCCGACATGTAGCGGAGCTTGGCGGCCTGGTTGCAGACCTGGTCGAAGGCGCAATAGAAGAAGCTGGCGAATTCGACTTCGCAAATCGGCCGCGTTCCCGCCATCGCGGCGCCGACTGCCGCGCCGACGAAGCCGGCCTCCGAAATCGGGGTGTTGCGCACGCGCTTGGCGCCGAATTTTTTGATTAGGCCCTTGGTCGCGCCGAACGCGCCGAGCACGACATCCTCGCCCATCAGGAAGGTCAGTGGATCGCGCTCCATCTCTTCGGCGATGGCCTGGTTTATCGCCTGGATAAAATTGGTTTGCGGCATGATGATTCCTCTGCTGGCGGATGCTCAGGCGATCAGGCGTAAACGTCGTCGGTGACTTCCGACGCCGCGGGCAGTTCGCTCGAGCGCGCGAATTCGACCGCCTCGGCGAGTTCCTTTTCGGTCTCGGCGACAATCTTCTTGAGTTCGGCCGAGCTTATCTTGCCGCTCTCCGCACACCACTTCTCGAATCGAAGCAGCGGGCACTTCCGCTTCCAGTCCTCGACTTCGGATTTTTCGCGGTACGCGCCGTCGCCAAGAAAGGCCTGTTCGCCGACGACGTGCCCCTCCCATCGATAGGTCTTGCATTCGAGCAGGCTGGGACCTTCACCTGCGCGGGCGCGTGCGACGGCCTCGCTGGTGTAGCGAAAGACATCGAGCACGTCGTTGCCATCGACGATATGGCCGGGAATGTCATAGGCTTTCGCGCGCACGGCGATGTCCTTGACCGAGGTCACCGTCGCCATCGGAGTGAACTCGCCAAAGCCGTTGTTCTCGCATACGAAGACGACCGGCAACTTCCACACTGCGGCAAGGTTGAGCGACTCGTGGAAGGTGCCCTCGTTGGAGGCGCCGTCGCCGAAGAACGCCACGGTGACGTCGTCTTTGCCAGCGATCACGGCGCCCAGCGCGGAGCCGGTGGCGATAGGCAATCCAGCGCCGACGATGCCGTTGGCGCCGAGGATGCCGAGCGAGTAGTCAACGATATGCATCGAGCCGCCTTTGCCTTTGCAGTAGCCGGTGCGCTTGCCGAAGATCTCCGCCATCATGCGATCGAGGCGTCCGCCCTTGGCGATCAGGTGTCCGTGCCCGCGATGGTTCGAGGTGATGCGATCGGTCTTGCGCAGCGCGGCGCAGACGCCGGTTGCGGAAGCTTCTTCGCCGATCGAGACGTGGACGAAGCCGGGAATCTCGTTGGCCATCGCCAGGTCGCGCGCCTTGGACTCGAAATGCCGGATTTTCTGCATCGTGCGGTACATCTCGAGCAATTTATCTTTGCTGATATCCATGAAGGGCTTGCCTCCGTGAGGGTTCGCGGAAATGCGCCGCGGATGTCCCAGGCGAGCGGAAAACTATCCCCAACGGCAGCAACCGTCAAATGAGCCGATCGCGGCGATACCGCTCGCCTATGGCGCAGTCCGCTACATCTGACGCCATCGGAAGCAGGTCTCGGCTTGGAAATGGAAGCTGGCTGCCGAGGCTAATTCGCCAACCGGTTCAGGCAGCTTTGATTACAGGCCGCGCGTTCGGGCCACCGGGAACATCCGGTCAGGCGCAACCTGTTCATCCCAGCCACGGAAGTCAGCGCAACGTAAGTCGCGTCCACCGTGACGCGAGCGGGAGCGCCGTTTTCAGGGCAGATTACGTCCTTGGGCTTGCTGAATTCCGCGAAGACGCTCAGCCCGACGGGTAACAGAACACCGAAGACGCCGATTGCAGCGATAGCGCCGAGTGTGGTCAAGGTATCCATCGGTCAGACCTCCTGTTGATACGAATTGGAGCAAGAATCTTTACGCATTAATCGTACCGAACTTCGTTACTTCCGCGCTTGTTCGCTATGCGTGCAAGTGCCACAAGTGTGGAAATCCAGCCCAGGAGGATCGCACGATGGCCAAACATGGACATCTTAACCTCAGGAATGCAGGATACTCGATGCCGGCGGATGCCTGTGCGTATCAGCGGCCGCCGTTCTACTACCGCAACACACGCTCGATCACGGTTGCGTTCGAAACTGACCTCGAAGCCGCGTTGGAAGCATTGCCGGAGCCACTGGCGCTGAGCGAACCGGCCACCGCGATCCTTTCGTTCTACGAATATCCGTGGACCACTTTCGGTCCTTACAACGAAGCGATCCTTTCGATCCTGGTCGAGCACAAGGGCCGCCCGATGAACTACATCATGCATATCGCGGTGACGACCGAGCCGCCGATGCTGGCCGGGCGCGAAATTTGGGGTTTTCCGAAGAAGCTCGCGCACATAGAATTCAAAAACGAGCGCGACATGATCTATGGAACACTCGAACGTCCGGCGGGGATCCGCCTGGCCAGCGCAATCGTTCGCCCGGAACTGCCTGCCGTCAACGGGCATTCGGCCGCCCCGCCGCCGGTCAGCCTGCGTCTGATTCCTTCGGCCGAAGAGAACGGGCGTCCGTTGTGCGCCGAGATCGTCGAGACGCTCGCCGAGGTCAGAGTAATCGAGGCATGGACTGGAGTCGGCTCGATCGCTTTCGCGGAATCCTCGCGGCTCGACCCGTGGAACCGGCTACCGGTCAGGCGGGTGATTCAGGCAAGCTACATGGTCAGCGACATGACGCTCGGCTTCGGAAAGGTGATCGATCATCTCGAATAGAGCGGGGCTCGGCTCTCCACATATCGGCAACCCCGCTAAATCATGAATCCGCCGTCAACGCTGATGACCTGTCCGGTCACCGCGCTTGCGGCGTCAGATGCGAGCATCGCGGCCATCGCACCCAATTCCTCGGGCTCGACGATTCGCTTCTGGATGTTCTGGCTTTCGGCGAATCGTTTGGCGTCCGCCGCGCTCACACCCATCATCGCGCCCAGCGAGTTCCAGTCCACCAGCCTGGTGTTGGTCCATCCTGGACATAGCACGTTCACGTTGATGCCGTGCGGGGCGGCGGCATAAGCAAGCGAGCGGGTGAAACCGATGAGGCCGTGCTTCGCGGCCGAATAGGCGAGCGGGCCGCCGCCGTTTTTCGCATAGCCGGAACCGATGCTGATGATACGGCCCCACTTCTGTTTGATCATGTAGGGGAGCGCGGCGTGAGTCGCATAGAATGCCTGGGTCAAGTTCAGGAACAGGTTGTCCTCGAACGCGCGCGGGTCATGATTGAGCGGATCGAGATGAACCGGGTTCTCCGCTATCACGCCGCCCGCGTTGTTGATCAGAATGTCGAGACCGCCGAGTTTGTGAGCAGCCTCGTCAACGCCGGCGGTAATCTGCTCGCGGCTCATGACGTCGATGATGACCGCGAGGCCGCGCGGCCCGCGCTCCTTTATCTCGTTTGCGACCGCGTCGAGTTCGCCCTGCGACCGAGAGGCGACCGCGACGTTGGCGCCGGCGTCTGCAAGCGCAAGTGCCATCGCGCGGCCAATCCCGCGCCCGCCGCCGGTTACCAATGCGCGCCTTCCACGGAGATCTATCAGTTGTTTCATATCGTTTTGTCTCATCCATCCGCAGACTTTTGCAAATGGACGAAGCGGAGATCGCGGCGTCTGTCGATGCGACTGCGGCCGGCGTAAGCTTCCACCGGGCAACACCATCGACAGATACTGCGGGGAATCGCTCCGCCACGGGGTGAAATTATGGATTTCGCGCTAGACGAAGATCATCGCATCTTTCGCGACAGCCTGCGGAAGTTTCTCGAATCCGAACTCCGTCCGCTCGATGAAAAATGGGGCGACGAGGAGATGGTTCCGGAGCGCGCGCGCCAACTGACGAAAATGCTGGTGCCGTGGGGCTATCTCGATGGACGCAGCGATCCCTTCATTAGCTGCATCATGACCGAGGAGCTGGCGCGCATCTTTCCCAGCGCGGCGGGAATCGTCGGCATGACCGCGGGCGCGGGATGGTCGATTACCCGGCGCGCGCATCCCGAAGTGGCGATGCGCCTGGGGCCACCGCTGCTGGCGGGTGAGCTGATCGGCGCCAACGCCATCAGCGAACCCAACGTCGGTTCCGATCCCTCGTCGATCCAATGCCGCGCCGAGCGCAAGGGCGATGGTTATGTAATCAGCGGCACCAAGTGCTGGATCAGCAACGGCCACATTGCCGACGTTGTGGTGCTGGTCGCGCAGACCGATCCAAAGCTGGGCCCCGCGGGAGTGCGCCAATTCGTGGTTGACCGCCGCGAGTCGCCGTTCAAGAGCCGCGACATCGAGACTATCGGGCTCAAGGCTTTCCCGACCTCCGAGCTGTTTTTCGACGACGTCGCGATTCCGGCAACTCATCGGCTCGACGGATGGGCCGAGTCGGGCGACATGACCGATCCCGCGAAGTCGTTTCCACAGGTGCTGCAGGCGATTTCCGCGGCGCGGGTCGGAACCGCGCTGATTTCAGTGGGTATCGCGCAGCGCGCGTTCGAGATTGCGCTCGCTTACGTGAAGGTCCGCAAACAATTCGGCAAGGAGATCGCCCGCTTCCAGCTCGTCCAGGAAATGATCGCCGAGATGGCGACGGATATCGACGCTGCCCGCTTGCTGTGCTACCGCGCGATGCAGTTCTCGCGCAAAGAGCGATGCGACGCGGAGGTATCGATGGCGAAGGCGTATGCGACCGAGATGGGGGTGCGGGTGGCTTCCAAAGCGATTCAGGCGATGGGCGCCATCGGGCTTGCGGTCGAGAGCAAAGTCGAGCGGTGCCTGCGCGACGCGCGGATGCTCACGATACCTGACGGCACGACGCAGATTCAGAACCTAATCATCGGCCGCGCCCTGACCGGAATGTCTGCTATCCGGTAATGGCGCAAGACATTGGTCCAGCGCTGAGTACTGCTTCCGATCGAAACAGTGCCTGCATCGAAACCACCCAGTTTCAAGCAATCCAGCCAAGCGCAGCGCGCAGAAACACACACGTTCCAAGACCAGGACCGCGCGCAATGAATCTTTGGAATGCGTGCAGACGTGGCACGTTCGATGCTTCGTTATCGAAAGTCAAAATCCAGATTAGCGATCGATGGCGACTCTCTCGAAGCCGTAAAAACCAGGAGAAATTAGCCCAATGGACAGTTACCGTGAACTCAGTTTGGGAGTTCCGAAAGAGTATGAATCGCTACGCGCGAGCGCGCATCGCTTCGCCAAGGAAGTGATGCGACCTGCTGCGATTGAACTCGATCGCATGGCTGATCCCAAGGACGTCATCGCGCCGGATTCTCCGCTAAGACGGGTTTTGAAGCAGGCCTACGGCCTTGGTTATCACGTTTCGGGAATCCCGGTCGCGATGGGTGGGCTGGGACTCGATCCGCTCGCCAGTCACATCCTCCATGAGGAACTGGCCTGGGGAGCGGTTGACTTGTCGTTGGCTATCGGATGCGCAGGGTTTCCGTTCTCCGTCGCCGCCATCAGCGGCAATCCCGATCTGTACGAAACCTTCGTGAAGCCCTATGTAGCGGATCGCGAAGCTGCCTTCATAGGGTGCTGGGCTATCACCGAGCCCAACCATGGATCCGATCATATAATGGTGGGCACACCCGAGTATCACGATCCGAAGGTGAAGGGCGAAGTCGTCGCGCGCGTTGACGGCGACTCCTACGTCATCAAGGGCCAGAAGTCGTCATGGGTTTCCAACGGCACTATCGCAACTCACGCGGCGCTATATTTGAGAATCGAATCCAAGTCGCCTCACGCACCGATAGGAATGTCCGGCGGCGGCGTCGCAGTGGTTCCACTCAACCTGCCGGGAGTGTCGAAGGGCAAGCCGCTCAACAAACTGGGACAACGCGCGCTCAACCAGGGCGAGATCTTTTTCGACAACGTGCGCATCCCGCGCCACTACATGGTGGTGAGCTCCGATACCTATGAGCAGCACACGATTGCGACGCTGACCGGGGCCAACGGCGGGATGTCCACCGCATTTACCGGGCTCGCCCGCGCCGCGTATGAGGCCGCGCTCGATTATTCAAAAGAACGCATCCAGGGCGGGCAACCCATCTGCGAGCATCAACTGGTGCAGAAGCGCCTGTTCGATATGTTCACCAAGGTCGAGGCTTGCCGCGCCCTCTCGCGCGCGGTCACCGTTTATAACAGTTCGTCAGGGGCGCCTTCGCTCCAACACGCCATCGCCGCGAAAACCTTCTGCACGCAGGCCGCATTCGAGGTGACCAGCGACGCCTTGCAGATTTTCGGCGGCAACGGGCTGAGCAAGGAATACCCGGTCGAGAAGATGTTCCGCGATGCGCGCGCCTCGCTAATCGAGGACGGCACCAACGATGTCCTGAGCCTGGCTGGTGCGCGGCACATCCTCGCCGAGTCGGATGGCCACGCACACGCATAGCGGCAACAGCAGGATTTGACTGATCGCGATGGAGGTCGCCGATGGCGCGTGCACAGGGAGCGATTGAGCAGCTGATCAGATTGCGCGTGAAGCAGCATCCACACGAAACCTGGCTCAAATATAAAGACCAGGAATTTTCGTGGGAGCAAGTGTTGAGTAACATTCATCGCGCCGCCAACGGCTTGCTTGCTCTCGGCATCGTGCCCGGCGACCGCGTCGCGATCATGATGGGCAATCGCCCCGAATTTTTGTGGATACACTTCGCGATCGGGTTTATCGGCGCGGTCAGCGTTCCGGTCAACACCTCTCAGCGCGGCGTGACATTGCATCATGTGCTCGCCGACTCCGACTCCGCGGCGGTGATCTTCGAAGAGCTGCTGCGCGATTCGGTGATGGCGGTAAAGGACTCCCTCCCGAGCCTGAAAGCTACCGTGGTAGCCGACGGCAAGACCGGCAAGGGAGTAGATACAACTCTCGATGCCCTGATGGCGCATCCCGATCGGGAGCCCAGCGTCGATGTGGGCTCAGCCGCCGGCGGCGCGAACATGATGTACACCTCGGGCACCACCGGGCCTCCGAAAGGCGTCATCGCCAGCGGCGGGGATAGCACTGCGATCGGTGCGGTGCTGGGCGCCCTCAAGCTGCGTCCCGGCGAGACCATCTACACGGCGCTCCCGTTGTTTCATGGCAACGCGTTGATGATCTCGGGATTCGGCTCGATGGTTCTTGATACCAAATTCGCGATCGCCGAGCGCTTCAGCGCCTCGCGATTCTGGGACGAATGCCGCAAGTACCACGCCGTCGAGTTCAATACCCTGGGCGGCATGATTCCGATTCTGCTCAAGCAGCCGCCGCGGCCCGACGATCGCAAGCACGAAGTGCGCGTGGTGCTCTCGGCGGCATGCCCGCCATCGGTCTGGAAGGAATTCGAAGATCGTTTTGGCGTCAAAATCATCGAAGTCTATGGAATGGTCGATTCGCCCGGGTTCCTGATGAACGACGTTGACCGCGTCGGCTCGATGGGTAAGCCGGTTGGCGAGGTGGATTTCCGCGTGGTTGACGACAATGACAATCCGCTGCCGGCGGGGAAGATCGGCGAACTCGTTTTCCGTCATCCCAAGGGACAGCTCAGTCACTATCATAAGCTTCCCGATGCGACTGCGGAGGCATACCGCAACGGATGGTTTCATTCGGGCGATCTCGCCCGGACCGACGAGGACGGTTTCTATTATTTCTGCGGACGCAAGAAGGCGTCGATCCGGCGCCGCGGTGAGAACATTTCCGCCTGGGAGATCGAGACCGTCGTAAATCAGCATCCCGCCGTGTTGGAATCGGCGGCCTTTGCGGTGCCGTCGGAACTGGGGGAGGATGAAGTCAAAATCGCGGTCGTGTTGGCGCCCAAAGGGAAACTTAGCCCTGAAGATCTCATCGAGTTTTGCCGCGACCGGATGGCCTACTATGCGGTGCCGCGTTTCATCGAATTTATCGACGAGCTTCCAAAGACCGGCACTCAACGCATTCAGTATGCAGCCCTGAAGGCGCGGGGCGTCGCTGGCGCGTGGGATCGCGAGCAGGCAGGGATCAAGGTCGAACGAACACGCGCGACGGTGTGAACCAGCCGCCATCGGGGCGGCGCAACGACGCTACAATTTCCGCGACCCAAGGAGAGACCATGGAATTTCAGGAATTAATCGGCACGCGACGTTCAATTCGTTTCTTCGATCCCAAGCGGCCGGTCGAACAGGAAAAGATTCAGAAAATTCTCGAGGCTTGCCTGATCGCTTCATGCGCCGTCAATGCGCATTGGCTCCGTGCAATCGTCGTCAAGCGCGACGACATCCCGAAGGCCGAACTCGAGAAGCTGAAGAACCCGGTGCAGGCTGTGGTTATTGAACTCGCCCCGGTGCATATCTACTTCTATGCCGACCTCGGCGTAGTGAATCGGGTCAAGGGCGCCCGCCTCAGGCAGTTAGTCGATGCAAATGTCGTCGCTTCGACCCACGGCTGGAGTATCAAGTTCGTCGATGAGATCGTGTATCCGATGATCCTGAAGCCGATGACCGAATCACCGCACTATCCGACCATGGCCGCTTTCGATTGCGGCGTTGCGGCGTGCCAGGGCCTATTGATGGCGTTCGAACAAGGGCTGGGTGCGTGTCTCACCGCGTTCGCCGCACCAATTATCGGCGCGATCACCAAGCCGCCCGCGGACTGGTTCCCGCTCTACCAGCTCAACATCGGCTACTCCCTGGAGTCACGCGAGGCGGGCGGGCAGCGGCCGCGGCCTCCGTTCGAGGAGCAGTACTTCCTCGGCAAGTATGGAAATCCGTTCCCGCGCGACCCTAAAGTCGTCGAGGAATTGAAGAAAACCAAAATGCTGCAAGCGCCGGCCCCGCTTCCGGGCCGCAAGGAGGAACTCCGCCGCCTCGCGAAGCAGCTGAATCTGCCGGAGTGATCGCGGGGTTACCAACGATCGCTGAAGATGCGGGCGTGAGTCTTTTGCGGAGCCGCCGCCTGTTCCTGCGCTCCTCAGGCGGTGGCATCCTGACGATCATCATGTCGAGCGACATCGAGAGAATTTCGGAGTATTGTCTCTGATTCGAATTTCTCTGGCGCAGAGAGTTCAATCTGACGTTCTTAGTTCGTTGGTCTGGTCTTGACCGCCGGTGACGCTGCTGGAAAATGCCGAAGGTATTTCGCTTTTGCCGGCTGCGGCCATCTCGCGCTGGCGAAGCGAACCGTACCGGCTGTTCTTTCCGCTAGGCGTCCTCTTTGCGTGGATCGGTGTGGGTCACTGGCTGACGTACGCAATCGGAGTCACGACGACCTACTCGTGCCGCTTTCACGGCCTGGTGCAAATGCAGGCTTTCATGATGGCGTTTGCGATAGGGTTTCTTCTCACGGCGCTGCCGCGCCGAACCCACTCACCACTAGTCGGGCGACTGGAGATGGCGGCGCTGGCGGCAGCGCTGGTCGTCACCGTTGGTGCCGCGATTATCGATTCGTGGATTTTGGCCGAGATCGCATACGCAGCACTGTTCGTGTTGCTGATCCAGTTCGCGCTGCGTCGATTTCTCACGGGCAAGGCGGGACGCCGCCCGCCTGCAGCCTTTGTGCTCCTGCCGATCGCCGCCTTGCAGGGGCTGGCTGGCGCCACCCTGATCGCCGCGGCCGAAACGAACGCCGTGCATCCATCCAGTGGCCATCTCGGCGTGCTGCTGGTCGAGCAGGGCGTATTTCTCTGCCTTGCGATCGGCGTCGGAAGTCTAGTTCTGCCCCTCATGAGCGGCGCTCCTCCACCTCCGGACCTTGGCTCCGCGCCTCGTGAAACCTGGAAGGCCCTGGCATATGCGGCCGCCGGGATTGCGATCTTCGCCAGCTTGCTGCTCGAGCAGCTTGGTTTTGAACGAAGCGGGCCACTGTTTCGCGCGATGGTAGTAGCGATCGGCCTGGGCTTCGGCGGCGGCGCGTTGCGCCTGCCCGGCAAGCCGGGCGCGCACCGCAAACTGGTGTGGCTCTCGGTGTGGCTCATGCCGGTAGGATTGATCGCCTCGGCAATCTGGCCCGACTATCGGGTTCCGGCCATGCACATACTCTATATCGGCGGCTTTAGCCTGCTGGTTTTTGGAGTGGGCAGCCACGTCGCGATGAGCCATCTGGGCATGGAGCAACTAGCCCTCAGTCGTCCGCGCGCAGTGATCATACTGGGCGCCGCATTCCTGATTGCACTGTGCGCGAGGCTGGCGGCCGACGCCAGTCAAACCTATTTCTTACACCTCGGATGGGCGGCCGCCGTGTGGATTGTGGGCACGGCGGTCTGGCTGGCCTTCTTCGGCCCCAAGATGCTTCGTTCCTGAATTAGCGATCGAGCTTGCCCCCGCACGGCCAGTGAAAGTCGTGCGCCAGGAGCAGGAGATCGTCGAGGTTAATCGCGGCGGCGAAGTATCAATCCAAACTGCGTTTTTGTAATTTTGCGGGCAGTCCTGCCAGGGGGCCGGAATGTACACTCAAGATCTGGACTTCTAGCGTGCGGGTACCGTCGTACGATGTGATCAAGGGCGCCGCGGGCTACCTCGCGATCCCGCCGATCACGTGGCGCTATCTGACCCGGCTTCATCAAGGAGAGAACGATGCTTCCAGACCTGCTAACACGCTCATCGCCCTCCAGCTCCGGTCTCGATTTTGTCGCCTGCTAATCCAACGGGATCGGCTTGGCGACCGACGAGCCGGTCAGTGCAAGAAACCGAACGGAGGGTGGCGTGATAAATCAAATGCCAGTAATCCGGAGCCGACTGCCGTTGGCTTTGGTGTTCCTGCCGCTCGTGGCGATTTCCTTCGCGTCATCGCCCGCCCTTTCCGCGCAGCGCAAATTTACCATCCCGGTCGAGGAAAAAGTCGTCGATATCGGCTCCGGCCTGAAGTACGACGCATGGACCTACGGCGGCACAGTGCCTGGCCCGGTTCTGCGCGTGCGCCAGGGCGATCGAGTTCACATTCATCTCGTCAATGACATGGAGATCGCCCACGGCATCGACATCCATGCCGCCCAGCTCGCGCCCAGCAAGCACTTTGCGCCGATCCCTGGCAAGACAGACCTGACCTACGAATTCGACGCTGAAGTCCCGGGTGCATTCATGTATCACTGCAGCGCGCCGCCCATGGTCACCCACATCGCAAATGGCATGTATGGGATGATGATCGTCGATCCGAAGGGTGGATGGCCCAAGGCGCACGAGGTGACGATCGAGCAGGGTGAGTTCTACGGCGATCCTGACGACAAGGGAATGGTGGCGGGTGACAGCAAACGCATGATGGATGAGCGGCCGGACTTCGTGGTGTTCAACGGCGTCATCGAACGATATGCGGACCATCCTATCCCGATAAAAGTCGGCGAGCTGGTACGGATTTTCTTTGTCAACGCGGGGCCGAACCGGACCTCCGACTTTCACGTGGTTGGTGCCATTTTCAGCTCGGTATATCGAAGCGGCAATCCCGCTAACCCAGTCCATGGAGTGCAGAGTTTTGAGGTAGGGCCCGGAGATGGCGCGATTTTCGAGTTCCGCGTACACGAGGCGGGCGATTACCCATTCGTGGACCATGCGATTGCGCGCGCCTACAAGGGAGCAATCGGCATCTTCCGCGCGACACCCTGACGGAAGCATGGGGGATTTGATGACGGCGCGGGATACACTACGCAGCTATCTCGAACGCGATCACGCGCGCCTCGATCAATTGCTCGC